>Ga0210399_10002511_pt1 | contig 14256 bp, 12 predicted proteins | sample IncBWC14MmetaG_FD_150865 | JGI IMG/M metagenome (GOLD analysis project Ga0210399, IMG submission 150865) | Forest soil microbial communities from Barre Woods Harvard Forest LTER site, Petersham, Massachusetts, United States - Inc-BW-C-14-M | ecosystem: Environmental > Terrestrial > Soil >... | reverse complement strand
CAGCACCGCCCGCGCCCCCAGCAAACCGGACTCGACGGCGGGCCGGATACCTTCGCCACTTAGGGTGTGAGCAAGCCCGGCCGCATCGCCCAGGAGCAGGACGCCATCATCGATGAGCGGGCGGGGAGCGGTGGGATACAGCAGGTACGCATGCCCCCGCCACCGGTCCGGGAGGTCGGCCACCCGGCCCTGGGCGGTCAGGTCGCGGACGAACCCGCTCACTTGGGCGGCCAGGCGCCGGCGATCCAGCCGACCAAAGCCAACGTTGAGAAATTCCCCTTTCCGGAAACACCACCCGTAGCCCTTGCCGTCCGGGCAAAAGTAAAGCTCGGGCACCTCGGCCTGCACCCGGCAGCGCGACAGCTGCCCCGAATCCATGAGGAACTCGACCTCTTGAGCCACGACTACGGGCTCGGCCTCGGGGCCGCTCCCCAACATCCGCGCCACGGGACAGAAATGGCCCCCCGCCCCCACCAGCAAGGGCGCGCGGACCTCGTCGTTCACCTCCCACACGCCCGAGGCGTGTCTCAGGCTGGTCACCGCGAATCCGCTCATCACCGTCGCCCCGGAGCGTTGGAGCAGGTAGTGATCGAACTCGCACCGCCGGATGCCGAAGCTCACCGGCCTCTCGTAGCGAGTCTCTAGAGGGGCACGGCCGATCCGGCCCGTTCGGAGCCCGGTGATGGGCTGGAACACGCGCCCTTTCCGGTATTCCTCCGTGTCCAGGCTCAGGTCGTCCAGGACCGCGGGCGTGATCCAGCCCCCGCAGGGTTTGTCCCTGGGCAGGGTCGCGCGCTCGAGCACGACCACCTCCAGGCCGGCCTCCCGGAGCTTCCACGCACAGGTGGAGCCGGCAGGTCCCCCGCCGACGATCACAGCGTCGTAGGCGCGCATGGGTCGCTCAGGGGATGAGGTCGGTATAAAGGTGGGCGCGGGTCCAAGGGATCTCGTTCGTCACCCCGCGGGCGAAGCCGATCTGGAAGAGCTGCATCGAGCCGCTCCGGAACGCAGCCTCCGAGCCTGCGAGGTACAACCGCCAAGCGCGCAAGAAAGGGACGCCGAAGTGAGCGGCTACGGTCTCCGCGGCTGTGTCCAGGCGATGACGCCAGTGTTCGATCGTCCGCGCGTAGTGCAGACGCAGGTTCTCGACGTCGAGGACCGAGAAGTCGAAGGGAGCGAGCACGCCGTCCACCACCTCGGTCAGAGAGGGGGGGTAGGCACCGGGAAAAATGCGCCGCTCTATCCAGGCGTTCAGGGGCGCGGGACGATTGCGGCCGATGAAGTGTAGGAGTCCCCGGCCCCTCTGCGGCTCCAGGGAGCGATCGATGACCTCCCCGAGCGTCCGGTAGTTCTCGAGGCCGACGTGCTCGACCATGCCGACAGAAACGAAAGCGTCGAATCGCCCGCGGATGGCCCGGTAGTCGTCCTCGCGGAACTCCACGCGGTCGGCCAGGCCATCCTCCGCGGCGCGCCGCCGGGCGTGCTGTATCTGCTCCCGGGAGATGTTGAAGGCGGTCACGGTGGCGCCGTAGGCGCGGGCCATGTGCAGAGCCAGGGCGCCCCACCCGCATCCTGCCTCCACCACCCGGTCCCCCGGCTTCAGGCCCAGTTTGCGACAGACGTGGTCCATTTTGGCCCGTTGCGCCACTTCCAGGCTGTCGTCGGGTCGAGGGAAGTAGGCGCAGGTGTAGAGCATCTCCTCGTCCAGCCAGAGCCGGTAGAAGTCGTTCCCGAGGTTGTAGTGATGGTGCACGTTCTCGCGCGCCGCACCCAGGCCGTGGTTCCGCGGACGCGGGCGACGCCGCCCTCCCCGGCGCGGCGCGTCCACAACCCGGTCGATGCCGACCAGGGCCGATACGAGGTCTCCTTCCACCGCGAGGTTCCCGGAGGCGTAGGCTTCGCCGAACGCGAACTCCGGGTCCCTCAGAACCGCGAAGAGGGCCCGGCGGTTGCGAAAGCGCACGCGGGCGACTGGCGCCTCGGGGGCCGCGAGGCGTTCCGTCCCATCCCAGAGCGCGAGGCGGATGGGCACGCCCTCTAGCGCTTTGGCCAGCCGGGCGAGCAGCCAACGATCGAGGGCGCCCGCCCGCCCCTCCGCCTCCCAGCCCTTCTCTTGGCCCGCCCCGCGCAGGCCGGGTAGGCCCTCTCCGAGCGCGGCGGTCATGATGCCCACCTCATGCGCTCAACCTCCACTCTGCCCCCGCGCGCGCCCGGTCTTCTTCGCGGAGGCAGCCTGCTCTCGGAGCTCCCTCTCCGCGCGGAGCCAATCCTCCCGCTCGTGGCCAGGCTCGCCACCGCGTGCGAGGTATATCTCGTACGCTCGGCGAGCGACCTCGTCCGCGGACGGGGGCCCGGTCGGCGGGGGCGGCGAGACTTTCTTCCGAGGATTCTCCTTCATCGCCGGCCTCCCTCATTCTATCTGCCCTCGGTCTGCGTGGTGGAAGTCCCAACCGAGGCCTGGCTAAGACGCTCAAACGCGACCCCAGGCAACGCGGAGCGCCTCCCCGTCCTCGGGGCCTGGAAGGATACCTCCCTTCCGGAAAGCCGTCCTCAAGATTCTGCAGGGCCAGGCTTCGACTTGGTCGGCCCTCGGGGCTGGTCCCCTCCTAGCGGGAACGCCACCCCGCAAGTCCAGCGAAACCGAGGGCATCCGACCGATGGGGGCGAGTCTCACTACAGGGGCCGTTCATCGTTGATCGCTTAGCGCGGCACAATCCACCGTGCGGCTCCATTATGCCGCGACGCTGGCGGCGACACCCGTCCCGCGCCGACCCGTAGGCCGGAGCGGACCGGATGGCGCGGCTCAGACGATCGGCGACCCCGCGTCGGGGGAGCCCTCGAGGGTCGCCACCACCAGGCGCAGGCCCTTCTCCAACTCGGCTCGGTCGCGGGCTGCACCCAGGCAGAGACGGACCGCGTGGGGAACGCTGCTGCGCCCCACCACGAAGGCCTCCGCGGGCGTGACGGCCACCCCTCGGATGCGGGCCTGGGCCACGAAACTATCGCTCCGCCAGGGCTCCGGAAGAGACAGCCAGAGGTGGTATGCGTAGGGGTGGGCCCGGTACTCACTCCCCCCCAGGATCGCGCGGGCCAGGGCCTGCCGGGCCGCGGCCTCCCGCCTTCGGGACTCCAGGATCGTGTCCGCCGTACCCTCCCGGATCCAGGCAGAGCAGATCGCGGCCATCAGGGGTGCGGACGCCCAGGTGGTGGCGCGCAGGTTTACGGCCAGCCGACCCACCATCGCGGAGGGCGCGAGCACGTAGCCAATGCGCAAACCAGGGGCCAGGGTCTTGGACATGCTCGTGACGTAGTAGCTGATCTCCGGGGCCAGAGCGGCGAGGGGGAGCGGACGCTCCCGCGGCAGCAGGGCGTGCAGGTCGTCCTCCACGATGGCCACGCGGTGGGCCTCCGCGATGGAGGCGATCTCCCGACGCCGCTCCGCCGGCATCACCGCCCCTGTGGGATTCTGAATAGTGGGCACGCAATAGAGAGCCTTCGCCCCCGTGCTTTGGCAAGCGGCCGCGAAAGCGTCGGCGCGCAGACCGTGGTCGTCGAGGGCCAGGCCCTGCAGGCGGAGGTGCAGCAGGTTGGCGGCCGCCTTTAGCCCCGGGAAGGTCAGGGCCTCCGTGAGGACAAGGTCTCCCGGCTTGAGCAGCGTGGCCAGGACCGTGGTCAGACCGTGCTGGCCCCCCCCACAGACCAGCACTTGCTCCGGCCGTGCGGGAAGGCCGGTGCGGGCGATCCAGGCCGCGCCCGCCTCACGGTCCGGGGCGTTGCCCGCTTCGGCCGGATAGTCGAGCAGGGCCGCGAGATCCGCCCGGTTCGCGAGGGAGCGAAGCGTGTCCTGCAGGCTCCGCAGGTGGGGCTCGTCCATGGCCGGCGGCGGGAGGTTCTGGCTCAGGTCCACGGCTTTGGGCCGCCCGAGGTCCCCGCGGGCGGGCGGAGTGACCTCGGTCCCGCGATAGCGGACGAACGTGCCCCGGCCGACCTCGCCCGAGAGCAGGCCCCGGCGCGCGGCCTCGACGTAACCGCGGCTCACTGTCCCCACCGTGACACCTAGCCGGTCAGCCAGATCACGGTGGGTGGGCAGCCGGCTGCCCGGCTTGAGCTGGCCGGAGGCCACGTCGTCCGCGATCGCGTCCGCGATCGCGAGGTACCGGGGCCCCCGACGCTTGTCGAGGTGCGGTGACCAAATTGTCATGGTGACAATCTAGCTATTGACACCCACTAAAGTCAAGGCTAGATTGGAATTGTCGACAGCGAAGTTAGATCTAACGTTATTGTATCGATACAATGGAGCACTGAGCATGGAGGAGAAGAAGACGGGAACACCGACCCTAAAGACCGGGCTGGCGGAGATGCTGAAGGGTGGCGTGATCATGGACGTCACCAACGACGTCCAAGCCCGGATCGCTGAAGATGCAGGGGCGGTGGCAGTCATGGCCCTGGAGCGGGTCCCCGCCGACATTCGTCGGGACGGGGGCGTGGCCCGAATGGCCGACCCCGCGATCATCGCGCGGATCATGGAAGCGGTCACGATCCCCGTCATGGCCAAATGCCGGATCGGACACTTCGCGGAGGCCCGGGTCCTGGAAGCACTCGGCGTGGACTTCATCGATGAGAGCGAGGTACTGACCCCCGCCGACGAGGCGCACCATGTGGACAAGTTCGCATTCAAGGTTCCCTTCGTCTGCGGTTGCCGGGACCTGGGCGAAGCCCTGCGGCGGATCGGGGAAGGGGCAGCCCTCGTCCGCACCAAGGGCGAGGCGGGTACCGGGAACGTAGTGGAGGCGGTGCGTCACATGCGCGCGGTGAGATCGGGCATCCGGCGCCTCACGGTCCTGGGGCCCGAAGAGCTGATGGCTGAGGCCAAGGCCCTGGGCGCGCCCTACGAGCTTGTGCGTTTGTTGGCGGCCGAGGGCCGGCTGCCGGTCCCTAATTTTGCGGCCGGAGGCATCGCCACACCAGCCGACGCTGCCCTCATGATGGCGCTCGGCGCGGAGTCAGTTTTCGTCGGCTCCGGCATCTTCAAGTCCTCGGACCCCGCTAAGCGCGCACGGGCTATCGTGCGTGCCACCACCCACTATCAGGACCCGGCGGTGGTGGCCGAGGTGTCTCGGGGCCTCGGCGAGGCCATGCCCGGCCTGGAGACTGCGGGCCTTCCCGAATCCGAACGGCTGCAGACCCGAGGCTGGTGAAGTGGCGGTCTTTGGCGTGCTAGCCCTGCAAGGGGACTTCGCTGCCCACGCGGCGGCCTTGCGTGAGATAGGGGCACCCGTGCGTGAGGTGCGGCGGGCGGGGGATGTGGCCGGCCTCGCCGGCCTGGCCCTGCCCGGGGGCGAGAGCTCGACACTGCTGAACCTCATGCAAGACGAGCCCTGGTTCTCGGCGCTCGAGCGACTCCATGAAGAGGGGGGGGCGTTCTTGGGCACCTGCGCCGGGGCCATCCTCCTCGCGCGCGAGGTCCATCCGCCCCAGGCCAGCTTGGGCTTTCTCGACGCCGGCGTTGTCCGCAACGCCTACGGACGACAAGTGGACTCCTTCCAGGCCCGGATCGATGCCGCTGCCCTCGGGGAGCCCTTGGAAGCGGTCTTCATCCGCGCTCCCCGCTTCCGGGCCCTGGGGCCGGCGGTGGAAGTGCTGGCCCGGCTGGGAGAGGAGCCGGTGCTCGTTCGGCAGGGCCGCGTCCTGGCCGCCACCTTCCACCCCGAGCTGACGCGATCCCGGGGCCTGCACCGCCTCTTCGTGGAGATGGCAACGGCCCCTGCCGCCCGCACCCCCGAGCTCTCGGCCCTCCGGCAATGACCCTGCGCTTCGAGACCCTCGCCGTGCACGCCGGCCCGGGGCCGGACGGGGCGACCGGGGCCGTGGCTCCGCCCATCCACTTGGCCACCAACTTCGCCCGCGATCCCTCCGGGACGCCCCTCGGAGGCCACACCTACATCCGCGAGTCGAACCCCACCCAGGCCCACCTCGAGGAGGCGCTGGCGCCCCTGGAGGGAGGGGCGGCGGCACTCGTCTTCGCCTCGGGCACGGCCGCCGCGGTGGCCCTCTTGCAGACGCTGGAGCCCGGATCCCACGTCGTCTTCCCGGACGACGCCTACTACGGCTACGGAGTGGCGGCCCGCGAGTTCCTGCCCCGCTGGGGCATCCGCGCCTCAATCGTAGACATGAGCCGGCTCTCGGACCTGGAAAAGGCCCTGCGGGCGGAGACGCGCCTCGTGCTCCTTGAGACCCCGTCTAACCCGCTGATGAAAGTGGTGGACCTCGCGGAGGCGATCCGCCTCGTCCGCTCCCGGGGGGCGCAGATCCTGGTGGACAACACTTTCGCCACTCCCGCCCTCCAGCAGCCCCTTGGGCTCGGGGCGGATGTCGTGCTGCACTCCACGACCAAGTACTTCGGGGGCCACAGCGACGTCCAGGGAGGCGCCCTCGTTTTCGCCCGGCGCGATGCCACCCTCGAGGCGGTCGCTCACGTGCGCCATATCCTGGGGGCGGTGGCCTCGCCCTTTAACTCCTGGCTCGTCCTGCGCGGGCTGCGCACGTTGGCCTGCCGCATGGCCACCCAGAGCGCTAGCGCCCTTCTCGTGGCCCAGGCCCTTAGCCACCATCCCGCCCTATCCGCGGTTCACTATCCTGGTCTGGAGTCGGACCCTGGTCACGCCCTGGCCCGGCGGCAGATGAAGGCTTTCGGGGCCATGCTCTCCCTGCGGCTCAAGGGCGGGCTCGAAGCCGCCCTGCGCGTGGTGGCTCGCGCTCAGCTGTTCGTGCGCGCCACCTCCCTGGGGGGGACGGAGAGCCTGATCGAGCAGCGGGCCTCCAGCGAGGGCCCGGGCTCGACGGCCCCGCCGGAGCTGGTTCGGCTCTCCATTGGCCTCGAACACCCGGAAGACCTCATCGCCGATCTCCGCCAAGCTCTCGACTGAGCGGGTTCCTCCGGGGGCGGCCGAACCGGGTAGCACCCCTACCCCCCCGGAGGGCGCCGGCCCCGACTCGGTTGGGGACCGAGAGCGCGAAGCCAGTGCCGGAGTCCTCGCGCTCGAACCGCGCGAGCGAGGGTCAGGCGAGCGAGCGGAGGGCCTTGGCCAGGCGGGGCAGCGCCGCCTCAATGTCGGGCTCTCCGACCGCGCCCACGCTCAGGCGGAACCAGCCATCCTCGTCGGGAGCGCCGAAGGCCTGGAAGGGAACGAGGCCTATGCCCGCGGCCTGCAGCACGAAGCGCCGCACGTCCTCGTTGGTCTGCAATACCCCGCCCGCAGGGGTTCGCCGTCCGAAAGGGTAGAGGCGGGCGGTGAGGTAGATGGCGCCCATGGGGGGGACGCTCTCCACCGGCAAGCCCGCGGCCTTGAGGGCCTGGAGACCGTCGTGCAGCCGGGCGAGCCGGGCCTGAACGTTCTGCTTGAAGGTGGCGTGGAACGCGCGGATTCCGGAAACGTCGTCGAGAAGCCCCACGGTGGCGACTTGTTCGGCGCGCGGGGCCCAGGCACCCACGTGGCCGAGCACCGCCGACATCCGGTCAATGACGTCCGCCGGGCCCACCGCCCATCCCACCCGCAAGCCGGTGGCGGCGAAGGCCTTGCTGATCCCGTCCACGAAGACAGTGTAGCGAGCCATCTCCGCCCGGAGCTGCGGGGGGGTCACGTGGACGGTTCCGCCGAAGCAGAGCATCCAGTAGATGTGGTCGTACATCAGGTAGAGTGGCCGCTCCCCCCTCCGGCCGCGGGTCTCGTTCTCCGCTATCACCACCTCGCAAATGCCGTCGAGGGCTTCGGCGGTGAAGGCGGTCCCGGCGGGATTCAGGGGCGAGTTCAGGCACAAGAGGCGGGCCCCGCGGAGGGAGCTCGCCAGATTCTCCCGCGTGGGCAGGAAGCGCTCTTGGGGCCGGCAGGGCACCGGGACCCCGACCGCCCCTGCCAGGTGTGCGTAGTGGTTGTTGTTCCAGCTCGGAACCGGGTAGACCACGCGGTCCCCCGGATCGCAGACCGTCCGGTAGAGACAGTAGATCAGGGGTCGCGCTCCGCCCGCGATCAGTACTGCCTCTTGGGGGTAGAGCAGGCCCAGCTCCCGTGCATAGAAGCGCCCCACCGCTCGCCGAAGCTCAGCCACTCCGTTCGCGGGAGGGTAGTTGGTCTCGCCGTTTTTCAGAGCATCGCAAATGTCGGTGGAGAGCCGCTCGGGGATCGGGAAGTGCCGGGAGCTGAAGTCCCCCACCGTGAGGTCGCAGACGGGGTGGCCCCCGGCGACGAGGGCGCGAATCTCTCCAGAGATACGGAGGATCTCTGAGCCCACCAGACCGGTGGCCATCTTGGAGATGCGGCCCCCGGGGTTGGGCCCGGGGTCGCGAGCGAAGTCGCCGAGATCGTTAGGGAGAGGCGGATCGGTCATCGCTGCACTATGCCACACTCCTTCGGGGGCTCGATCTCCGCATCGGAGACGCCCGGCCCACTCCACGTGGCCTTGTCGGTTTGGGTTATGATGCCGGCCGTTCCTTCGAAAGGGAGATCCCAATGCCTGAGCTCCGACGCCTCGCCTTCACCCTCCTCGCTCTCGGCGTCGGGGGAGGGACCCTCGCCCAAGAGCCAGACTTCGACAAGGTCGAGGTCACCACGACCAAGGTGGCGGAGGGCGTCTACATGCTCGTAGGGGCCGGGGGGAACATCGGCGTCTCCGCAGGCGGGGACGGCGTGTTCCTCATCGACGACCAATACGCTCCCTTGACCCCCAAGATCAAGGCGGCGGTGGCCGCCATCAGCGACAAGCCCATCCGTTTCGTCCTCAACACCCATTGGCACGGCGACCACACCGGCGGCAACAAGGACCTGGGCGAGGCCGGAGTCCTGATCGTGGCCCACGACAACGTGCGCGTGCGCATGAGCACTGAGCAGTTCCTCGAGGCCTTCAAGCGTAAGATCCCCGCCTCCCCCGAGAAGGCATTGCCCGTGGTCACCTATGACAGCTCCGTGACCTTCCATCTGAACGGGGACGAGATCCAGGCGAGCCATGTTTCCCCTGCCCACACCGACGGCGACTCCGTGATCCATTTCAGAAAGGCCAACGTCATCCACGCCGGCGATCTCTTCTTCAATGGCTTCTACCCTTTCATCGACCTCGGCAGCGGCGGCTCTTTCACGGGCGTGATCGCGGCCGCAGATCGGATGTTGGGAATGGCCGATGAGAAGACCCGCATCATTCCCGGCCACGGCCCCCTCGGTGACCGCGTCGCGCTCAAGGAGTACCGGGAGATGTTGGGGTCGGTGCGGGACAAGATCGAGCCGCTGGTTCGCGCCGGGAAGACCCTAGCCGAGGTGCAGGCGGCCAAGCCTACCGCGGCCTGGGATGCCAAGTGGGGCAAGGGCTTCCTGAAGCCGGACACGTTCACGGAGATCGTCTATACCAGCCTGTCCCGGGAGGCCAAGCCGGGCAAGAAATAAACGCCATGAGCGCTCGGCCCTACCTGAGCTCCCGGCTACGGAAGGTTGGGACCTCCATCTTCGCGGAGATGACGCAGCTCGCCGTTCAGCACCAGGCGGTGAACCTTGGCCAGGGCTATCCGGACTTTGATGGCCCCGACTTCGTAAAGGAGGCGGCGGTAGCGGCCATCCGCTCCGGCCACAACCAGTACTGCCGAACGAGCGGACTGCCCGAGCTGGTCCGCGCCATCGCAGCTCACCAGCGGCGCTTCTATGGCCTCGAGTACGACCCCGAGACCGAGGTGACGGTGTACGCGGGAGCCACGGAGGGGATCTGCGCCACTCTCCAGGGCCTGCTGGAGGCGGGAGACGAGGTCATACTGTTCGAGCCCTTCTACGATGCCTACCCCGCGGCCTTGGCCATGGCGGGGGCGGTGCCCCGGGTGGTGACCCTAGGGGGGGCCGGGTTCCGCTATGACCCCGCGGCCCTGGAGGCCGCGGTCAGCCCCCGCACCCGGGCCCTGCTCCTGAACAGCCCCAACAACCCCGCGGGGAAGGTCTTCACCCGCGACGAGCTCACGCACATCGCCGAGGTCTGTCGGCGCCATGACATCCTGGCCATCACCGATGAAGTCTACGAGCACATCGTGTTTGAGGGCGAGCACATCCCCCTGGCCAGCCTGCCCGGGATGCGTGAGCGCGTAGTCAGTATCTCCTCCACCGGCAAGAGCTTCAGCCTCACGGGCTGGAAGATCGGTTACTCCTGCGCCTCCCCCGCTATCAGCGCGGCCCTCCGCACCGCCCATCAGTTCATCACCTTCTGCAGCGCGACGCCCTTCCAGCACGCGCTGGTGGCGGCTCTGGAGACGGGGGATGCGTACTACCAGGCCCTAGGCGCTGACTACCGCGCGCGGCGTGACCGCCTGTGTGGGGGGCTAACCGAGGCCGGTTTCCGCGTCCTCACGCCGGCGGGGACGTACTTCGCGCAGGCCGACATCCGGCCCTTGGGCTTCGAGGACGGCGTGGACTTCTGCCGGGAGCTTCCCGCCCGGGTGGGGGTGGCCGCCATTCCCACGAGCGCCTTCTACCGGAACCGTGCCGAGGCTCGCCACCTCGTGCGGTTCGCCTTCTGCAAGACCGATGCGACCCTGGACGAGGCTATCCGGCGGCTCAAGGGCCTTCGGCCAGGTTCGTGACCGCCTGTAGGGGTTGGTCCCTCTCGTCCCCCGGGTAGAAGACCCGCTCCAGGAACAACCCCGAGGGGGGGGCGGTGAGCCGCGCGGGCGCCCCCGAGCGCTCGCGGAGGAATCGAACCACGTCCTCTTCCCGTAGAGCCCCGCGGCCCACCTCCGCCAGCACCCCCACCACTCGGCGGACCATCTTCCAGATGAAGTGGGAGCCCTGCATGCGGATGAGGACGAGGGCGCCGTCCTCTTTCAGGTCAACCCGATCGACGAGCACGCGGGTAGATGTCTCGTCCGCGTCCTGGTCCGAGAAGGACCGGAAGTCTTTCATGCCCACAAAGAGACCCGCGGCCTGACGCATGCGGTCCACGTCCAGGGGATCCTTGATCCACCATACGAAGGGCTGGGCGAGGGCAGTACGCCGGCGCGAGATCTGATAGAGGTAGCTGCGGGCCACCGCCCCGTGGCGGGCGTGGAAGCGGCGCGACACCTTCTCCACGGAGAGGATATGGATGTCCGGGGGCAGCTCGTCGTTTAGAGCGCGGCGGAGGGGGTGGGGAGGGGTGGCCGTTTCGAGGTCCAGATGGGCGACCTGCCGAAGGGCGTGAACGCCGGCATCGGTCCGCCCCGAACCGTAGAGCTCGAAATCGGTGCGCCCGGACACGGCCCTCACCGCGCGCTGGACCTCGCCCTGGACGGTGCGCGCGTTCTTCTGGACCTGCCAGCCTCGATAGCGCGTCCCCGCGTATTCGAGGCAGAGCTTGAAGCGGGCCATGGAGAGCCCGAAAGCTAACGCCCCCGGCCCGGCGCGTCAAGACGACCAGCCCTTTGCTAAACTCGTCTCGCGGGAGGCTTTGCCCGCGAGGTCGCCGGGGCCATGAGGCTGCGCGTGCTCAGCTACAACATCCATCGAGCCATCGGTGTGGATCGCCGCTTTCGACCGGAGCGGATCGCACGCATCCTCGAGGCCCACGATCCCGACGTCGTCCTCCTCCAGGAGGTGGACGAAGGGGTGCCGCGCTCCCGGGAGATGAACCTGGCCCGCGAGCTGGCCGCGTGGCTGGACTATCGCCACCTGGCCATCGGCCACAACGTCACCTTGCGCAAGGGCCGCTACGGGAACGCCACCTTGAGCCGCCACCCGATCCAGCGCGAGCGCAACATCGACCTCACGGTGGGCCCCCACAAGCGGCGGGGGTGCCAGCACACCCGCATTGCCCTCCCCGGCCCTTTTGGCGGGCGTCATCCGCTGGAGGTCTTTAACCTGCACCTCGGCCTCTCCGCCCGCGAGCGGCAGAACCAGGTTGGCATGCTCACGCGCTCGCGGGAGTTCGCCGCTCTCTCCCCGGATGTGGCCTGTCTGGTGGGGGGCGACTTCAATGATTGGCGCTCACAGCTGGAGCCGATCTTCCTGGATCGGCTCGCCTTTCGCTCCGCCACCGGCGGCGATCGCCGGCGCGAGCGGGCGGTCCCAACCTTCCCTTCTTTCTTCCCCCAGGGCAGCCTGGACCGGATCTACTACCGGGGCCCCCTGCGCCTCCTCGCGGGGCGTCGCTGCCGACTCAGCCTGTCCCGCGTGGCCAGCGACCACTTACCGATCGTGGTCGATTTCGACTTCGCGTGACCGCGGAGGCCCCTCGCCGCAGGTTCGGGGCGGGGCGTCACGTGACCGGAGACGAGGGCGGCTCGGGGCGCCCGCTTTTCACGGCCGCCCTCGCTTCCAGTCGTCGACCTCCTAGAGGGTCGACCCGTTACTTGCGCCGCTTGTAGGTGATGCGCATCCCGGGGGCCTCCTTGCCGTCGGGGCCCGGGAAGTACATGGTGAAGACGCGGGTGTCGGGGTCCTTATACTCGGTCACCGCCTTGATCTTCGCCGTCTTGCCGGTCATGTCTGGTCCTTCGATCCAGCCCGTCATGGTCTTCTTACTGGCATCGTAGATGCTCTCCGAGATCTGGAGCCCGCTCGACATGCTGTCCACCCACGTGCCCACGTACTTCTTCTTGGCGGGGTCGTAGCCGGTCACGCCGTGCCCCTGGAAAGGTTGGTTCATCATCTCGCTTTTGAAATCGGTCACCAGCCAGAGGCCCCCGAGCATGGTGTCCGTCTCCACCCCCTTGGAAACATTGGGGGGGCCGCCCAACATCTCCACCGTTGCGTCCCAGACGCCGACGTCGTTCTTTAGGAACTCATGCTCGGGCCCGGGCTTCGGCAGCGGGGGCATGGCCGGAGCAGCCTTCTTGGTCTCCTCGGACTTCTTGGCCTCCTGGGCCCCCCCCATGTTCGCCCCCAGGCCCAGCAGGCCCAGGGTCAGCAAGCCACACGCCCACCTCGCGGTCTTCATTTTGTTGAACTCCTTGATTTGTCTGCTCCAGGGCAGCGCCCTGATTACCCCAGATCGCGGGCCCGGCGTCAAGGGCGTCAGGGCGGTTTTGACACTCCGGAGAGCTCCCCGCTAGGATTCGCTTCGTGAAAACGGCTGGTCTCTCTGTCCTGTTGCTCGCCCTCACCCGCACGGCCGCAGCCGGCGTCGCCGCTGCTCCCGAGGAGGCTACGGTCTTTATCCGCGTCATCGGCGAGGTCCGCGAAGAGTACGATCAGGGCTGGAAGCAGTCTCGAGAGAGGTCTAATGTCGAGATCGGGACGGGCAGTGGCTTCCTGATCTCGGCTTTCGGGCACCTGCTCACCAACCAGCACGTGGTGAGCGGCTCCGAGCTGACCCTGAACCGCCGCGGCACCCCCGTCCGGGTAAAGCTTGAGGTGAGGAGGATCGAGGTGGTCTTGCCCACGGATGGCCGACGGTTCGAGGCCGCTGTGGACGCTGCCGACGCCGACCTCGATCTGGCCGTCCTCTCTGTCACCGGCGCCGGCCTGCCCTTCATCCCCCTCGGGGACTCGGACGCTCTGGAGCCGGGCCAGCCGGTGAGGGTGCTGGGATTTCCCTTCGGCGGCGCGGTCGAGGTGGGCAGGGCGGGGATGCAGGACGCACCAGCCCAGGCGAGCGTCAGCCGGGGAGTGGTGGCTGCCCTCCGTGCCAGCGACGAGGGGGAGCCGCGCTACATCCAGACCGACGCCTCCGTGAGCCCGGGCAGCAGCGGGGGCCCCATGCTCGACGAGGAGGGCTACGTGGTGGGCGTGATCCGCATGCGCCTGGGGCGGGGCCCCGGCGTCGGCTTCGCCATCCCCATCAACCGGGCCAAGGACTTCCTGGAGGTGAGTGGTCTGGAGCGGGTGTTCCCGGCCCATCGCCGGCAGCTCGGACCCCTCTCGTCCCCCGAGGGGAAGGGGGTGCGGCTTCGGCTGCCCGATGGCCTGGAGGACACGGCCCCCAGCCGGCTTCGCCTCTATGCCGCCGACCCTTCCGGCGATGTCGCCCTCCATGTCGACCGCCTGGCCACCGCCCGCAGCCTCTCCGACCTGGAGGCGCTCCTCCTCTCCGGGCAGGGCTCTGACGGATTCGTCGCCTCGGGCGGCCCCCGCGGCCTGACAGCCCGGATCGGGGGATGGCCAGCGCGGGTCGGGGTGGCGGCCGGCATCCCCTCCGCGGGCCCCCGTGGGGCGGAGTTGCTGATGGAGTACGCGCTTATCGACCTGGGCAAGGAGAAGGTGCTCGCGCGCTGGGTCGGCCCCGCGTGGCAGGTTGCTTTCAACCGCTCGATCCTTC
>Ga0210399_10002510_pt1 | contig 14260 bp, 16 predicted proteins | sample IncBWC14MmetaG_FD_150865 | JGI IMG/M metagenome (GOLD analysis project Ga0210399, IMG submission 150865) | Forest soil microbial communities from Barre Woods Harvard Forest LTER site, Petersham, Massachusetts, United States - Inc-BW-C-14-M | ecosystem: Environmental > Terrestrial > Soil >... | reverse complement strand
CGTGGGGCCGACCTGGGACTACAACGGCCAGCCCTGCGTCGGCGGGCCCTGTGAGAACCATCCGGACAACCAGTTCCTGGTGATGGCCTTCAAGCCGGGGACGTTCGAGGCCTGCATCCTGAGGACCGGGGTCTGCGGGGCGATCACCGTGAACAACGTCCCCTGAGTGTGACCCCGGGCACCGCGGCCCGGGGGCCAATGGCAGTACACTCCTCAGGGTGTCGTCGGGAGGCGGGCGTGGGAAGAACTTGTCTTTTAGCGATTTCGGCCGCGCTGGTCCTCCTGGGCTGCCAAACGCACAGCGAGGAGCAGACGGGCCGTTCCTCGGGTACGCCGGGCGCGCCCACCGCCGTCAATCCCATCCCGGTGGCACCCGCCCCCACGCCTAGGGCGACCGCGGTCCCGCCCGCGAATCCGTCGCCCAACCCGAGCTCTCCTCCTCCCGGGACCGGCGCCGACATACCCAGCAACACGAATCCCGTGGCCCGCGCCGACGCCAAGGTTACGGGGGTGTACTGCAACAACCAGCCCATGCCCGCCACCACCAGCGCCGCCGTGGGCTGCGTCATTCGCCTCGACGTGACGCCCAAGGACGGGCATGGCCAGGCCACCCAAGCCAAGACCGACCCGGTGTGGACCTGGAGCAACACCAGCTTCTGGATCGGTCACGGCGGCAGCGCGTACAACCCGACCATGCTCGGCCTCGCCCCCGGCGTCACCAACGTCTACGCGACCGTGGACGGGGTTCGCTCGAACGCCTTCGACGTCACGTTCTTCTAACCCCGCGCCGTGGATCAGGAGCGGAGAGGAACCCGTACGCGCTCCCGCGCCCATCCGCTCGTGGCGAGAGTCCGCCGGGCCCTGCCCCGCCCGCGCGCGGCCGCCCGCTTCCTCCGCCTCCTGGAGCGGCGGCTCCAGAGGCTAGAGGCGGTGGCCTCGGGGGCGGACGCCAAGAGCCTCCTCCTGGGTCCGCGGGACGAGGCCCGGGCCCGGCGCTTCCTGGCCGCGCGCCGCGACGCCTGGGATGATGGCGACGAGACGCTGGTGCGAGCCTACCTGGACGGCTGGACGCGCCCAGGGGAGGACAAGTCGCGGGCCGCGGTCCGCCGCCTCGCCGACGCAGCGCGAGCCCTCGCCGCCCTCGAGGTCCGGCCGCAGACGCTCTGGTTCTTCCTGTGGGAGATGGAATCGATCCTACGGGGCCTCCGCCGAGCGCGGGCTTCTAAGCCCTGAAGGCGGCAAAATTTTATGTATGCTGACAATGCCCGGCTTGCCTTGTTAGAATCCCCCCCACGCGCAAATGGCCGGGCGGAGGTCCTGATGGCCAAGAGGATCCTTGTCGTGGACGATGACGAGAACATCCTGAGCCTCGAGCGGACCATCTTGGAGCAGAAGGGCTTCGACGTGACGGGGGCGGGCGGGGGCGCGGAGGCGTTGAAGCTCCTCGCGGACCAGGTCTTCGACCTCGTCCTCCTGGACGTGATGATGCCGGAGGTCGACGGCTTCACCGTCTGCCGCAAGATCAAGGAGGATCCCCGCTTGAAGGACGTGCCCGTGATCTTCTTGACCGCCAAGGGGGGCGGGGAGGCCCTGGCCGAGGGCTTCGAGTCCGGCGCCATCATGTACATCAACAAGCCGTTCACCGCCAACAAGCTCCTCACCATCGTGAACACGATGCTGGAGTCGGGTCCGAAGCTGAACTGATTTAAGGGGCCGCCCCAAAGCCCCACCCCGAGAAGCGCGGCCGGACCCGCGCGACCCCCCTCAGATGTTGTCGAACTGGGTCAGGCTCTTGAAGAGCCGGAAGCGCTCATCGATCTCGGGGCGGGTCAGGGTGAGCAGGCGGTCGAGGCTGAACGCCTCCACGCAGAAGGAGGCGAGCGCGCTGCCCATGATCACGGCCTGGCGCAGCACGCCCTCTCCCGCCCCCGCGGGCGCGGCCGCGAGATAGCCCAGGAAGCCCCCCGCGAAGGTATCGCCCGCCCCCGTGGGGTCGAACACATCCTCCAGGGGGTAGGCGGGAGCGGCGAAGGAGCCCGCCTCGGAGAACATGAGGACACCGTGCTCCCCCTTCTTCACGACCAGGGTCTTGGGGCCCATGGCCCGGATGGCCCGCGCGGCCTTGACGATGTTCCACTCTCCCGAGAGCTGCCGGGCCTCGGCGTCGTTCACGAGCAGGATGTCCACCCGCTTCAGGGTCTCTTGGAGCTCATTGGGCTTCCCCGAGATCCAGAAGTTCATGGTGTCGCAGGCCACCACCCGGGGGTTGTCCACCTGGGCCAGCACCTCCCGCTGCAGGACGGGATCGATGTTTCCCAGGAACACGTGGGAGGAGCCGCGATAGCGGGCGGGGATCTTGGGCTTGAAGAACTCGAAGACGTTGAGGTCGGTGCAGATGGTCTCCCGGGAGTTGAGGTCGTAGGAGTACTTGCCCTGCCAGTGGAAGGTCGCGCCCTCCATGCGCTCCAGGCCCTCGAGATCGATCGGGCGTCCGCGGAAGGCGGCGAGCTGCGCCTCTCCGAAGTCCCGCCCCACCACCCCCACCAGGTTCACGGGGGCGAAGAAGGAGGCGGCCACGGCGAAAAAGGATGCGCTGCCCCCGAGGACCCGCTCCGCCCGCCCGAAGGGGGTCTCCACGGTGTCGTACGCCACGCTGCCCACGACCAGTATGGACATTCGTTCCCTGCTAGGAGATGTACTTGCCGATGACGGGGGCCAGTTCGCGCTTGACCTTGTCCGGGACCAGGTGGGAGGGGGTCACGAGCGCGGACTTCAGGGCCTCCGCGCACTCGCAGCCCCGGGGGATGGGGAGATGGCGCAGGGCCGTCTTGAGCACGGCCTGGGCGGCGGCCGCGTTCTTGCCCAGGTTGGAGATGATGTACTCCGCGGTCACGGAGTCGTGCTGGGGGTGCCAGCAGTCGTAGTCCGTGACCATGGCGAGCGTCGAGTAGCAGATCTCCGCCTCCCGGGCCAGCTTGGCCTCCTGCAGGTTGGTCATGCCGATGATGTCCATCCCCCAGGAACGGTAGAGCTCGGACTCGGCCCGGGTGGAGAACTGCGGCCCCTCGATGCAGAGGTAGGTCCCCCCCACGTGATGGGTGACCCCCGCCTCCGAGCAGGCCGCCGCCATGACGCGCGAGAGATTGGGGCAGAAGGGATGGGCGAAGGCCACGTGGGCCACGAGCCCGCGGCCGAAGAAGCTGGAAACGCGCTGGGTGGTGCGGTCCACGAACTGGTCGGGGATCACCATGTGCAGGGGCGCGTAGGCCTCCTTCAAGGAGCCCACCGCGGAGACGGACAGGATCCACTCCACGCCCAGGGCTTTCAGGGCGAAGATGTTGGCCCGGAAGTTGAGCTCCCCCGGCAGCAAGCGATGCCCTCGGGCGTGGCGGGGCAGGAAGGCCACCCGCTTCCCCTCCAGCGTCCCGATCACCAGGCTGTCCGAGGGCGGCCCGAAGGGCGTTTCCACCGCCACCTCGCTTCGGTCGCGGAAGCCCTCCATCTCGTAGAGGCCGCTTCCCCCGATGATGCCGATCCGCACGCTCTCGCTCACTCTCCCCCCTCGCTCAGCCGATAGCGGTCACCCTCGCGACAGACCCGCCCCAGCGGCGTCTCCCGGTCGTGATAGAAGAGGAGCCAGGCGTCGCTCTCCGCGGCCTTTTTGAGCAGCTCCCGCTTCGCCTCCAGCGTCGCCACCGGGTAGAGATCGTAGCTCATGACGAAGGGGAGGGGCAGATGGCTCGTGGTGGGGAGGAGGTCGGTGGGGATGTAGAGGGCGTTCCCCCCTCCCTCCACGATCACCATTTGATGATGCGCGGTGTGGCCCCCCACCCTCACCACCCGCACCCCCGGCGCCACCTCCGCATGACCGTCGAGCAGATCCACCTGGCGAGCCTCGGCGAGAGGAGCGATATCGACCTCCCGATACGACGCCCGGCTGCGCTCGTGGGGCCGGGTGGCGTCCTCCCATTCCCCCTTCTGGACCAGATAGCGCGCGCGGGGAAAGGTCGGGACCGGCCTCCCCTCCTCGAGCCGGGTGTTGCCCCCGGCGTGGTCGAAGTGGAGGTGGGTGTTGATCACGATGTCGATGTCCGCGGGGCCGAGGCCCAGCGCTCGCAGGGAGCCGAGGAGGGTCGACGATCTCTCGATGCCGTAGAGGCCCCGCTCCTTCTCGTTCCACTTGTCGCCCATGCCGGTGTCCACGAGGATCCTTCGGCCCGCAGTCTCGACGAGGGCCACATTGAGGCCGAGGGTGACACGGTTCTTTTCGTCCGGGGGATCGGTCTTCTCCCAGAGGCCGCGCGGCACCACCCCGAAGAGGGCCCCTCCGTCCAGAGCGAAGGCTCCGTCGTGCAGGATGTGGACCCGGATGTTTCCGAGCTCGAGCACGCCGCCTCCCTCAGGTCCGCTCGGGCCCCGGTGCGCCGGCCGGGGCTTGCTTCAGCTCCAGCAGCACGCCTCCGGCCGCCTGGGGGTGGATGAAGGCCACCCGGGAGCCATCGGCGCCCGCCCGCGGGGCCTCGTCGATGAGCCGCACCTTCCGGGCCTTCAGCTCCGCGAGGGCGGCCTCGAGGTCATCCACGAGCACGCAGACGTGGTGCAGGCCCCCCCGCTTCTCGAGGAAGCGGGCGATCACGGAGCGGGGATCGGTGGGCTCGAGGAGCTCTAGTCGGGACTCGCCCACGGGCAAGAAGGCGGCCCGGACCCTCTCCGTGGGCACCTCGTGTGTCGACTCCCGCGTGAAGCCCAGGGCCTCCCAGGCCTTCATCGCCTCGGCCAGGCTCGGCACCGCGATGCCCAGGTGATCGATCTTGAGAATCTTCATGAGAGTCCCATCTTCTTCAAGAGCCGGTCGGCGGCGGTCAGGGGGTCCAGCCGACGGCGGGCCAGGCGGTCCACCGTCCGCTCCAGCTCGGGGGGGGAGAGGTACCGGGTCCGCATCCGGCCCAGGAGCCTCTCCCTGATCGTGTCCTCCAGCTGGCGGCGGAGGTGGACCCGCCGCTTGCGGGCCAGGAGGCCGGTGGCCTCGGCCCAGACGCGGAAGGTCTCCACCGCCTTGAGCAGGTCGTCCACCCCCTGGTCCTCGGTGGCCACCGTGCGCACGATCGGGGGGATGTGGCCGTCGTGCGCGGCCAGGGAGAGCATGGACTCGATCTCCGCCACCACCCGCTCCACGCCCTCCCGGTCGGCCTTGTTCACCACGAACACGTCCGCGATCTCCATGATCCCCGCCTTCAGGGTCTGCACCTCGTCTCCGAGGCCGGGGAGGAGGACCACGATGCTCACGTCCGCGGTGCCCACGATCTCCACCTCGGCCTGGCCCACCCCCACCGTCTCCACCAGGAGCACGTCCTTGCCGGAGGCGGCGAGGACGGTCAGGACATCGCCGGTGGCCGCGGCCAGGCCCCCCAGGTGGCCGCGGGTGGCCATGGAGCGGATGAAGACCCCGCTGTCCGTGGCGTGGGCCTGCATGCGGATGCGGTCGCCCAGGATGGCGCCCCCGCTGAAGGGGGAGGTGGGATCCACGGCCACGATCCCCACCGTCTTGCCCTTCCGGCGGAGATGGGCGGTCATGCGGTCCACGAGGGTGGACTTGCCCGCTCCCGGCGGCCCGGTCAGGCCCAGGACGAGCGCGCGCCCCGCGTGGGGGAAGAGGGCGGCGAGCAGGCGGCGGGCTTCCGGCCCCGCCTCCTCCACGAGGGTGATGGCCCGGGCCACCGAGCGCACGTCGCCCTCGAGCACGCCCTCGACCAGGGCCGGGGACCGGCTCCTCGCTTTCTTCTTCGGCTTTTTCATGGCGGGGGCGCTAGCGCACCATGCCGCGCAGGCCGAGCAGCTCGCGGGCGATGACCAGGCGCTGGACCTCGCTCGTGCCCTCCCCGATCGTGCCCAGCTTGGAGTCACGCCAGTAGCGCTCCACGGGGTACTCCTTCACGTAGCCGTAGCCGCCGTGGATCTGGATGGCTTCGGTCGCCACCTCCACCGCCGTCTCGCTCGCGAAGAGCTTGGCCATGGAGGACTCCGTGGTGTGCTCGCGCCCCTCGTCGCGGAGCGCGGCCGCCCGGAAGGTCAGCAGGCGGGCGGCCGCGACCTTGGTGGCCATCTCCGCGATCTTGAACTGGACGGCCTGGAACTCGGCGATGGCGTGGCCGAACTGCCGCCTGCCCCCCGCGTACTTGATGGAGGCCTCCAGGCTCGCCTGGGCGATCCCCACCGAGAAGGCGGCGATCCCGATGCGCCCGCGGTCGAGGATGCGGAGGGTGTCGATGAACCCATGACCCTCCTGCCCGAGGAGGTTCTCGGCCGGGATCCGGCAATCCTCGAAGATGAGCTCGGAGGTGTCGGAGGAGCGGACCCCGAGCTTGTCCTCCTTCTTCCCCGCCCGGAAGCCCTTCGTCCCCCGTTCCACCAGGAAGGCGGAGATCCCCTTCTTGCCCTTCGCGCGGTCGGTCACGGCCATGACCACCGCCGTGTCGGCCACGCGGCCGTTGGTGATGAAGGTCTTGGAGCCGCTCAGCACCCAGTGGGCGCCGTCCCGCACGGCCGTGGTCTTGGTGCCCCCCGCATCCGAGCCCGCGCTGTTCTCGGTCAGGCCCCAGCAGCCGATCTTCTCTCCCCGGGCCAGGGGGGCGAGGAAGCGCTTCTTCTGCTCTTCGCTCCCGGCCAGAAAGATGTGGCCGGAGCAGAGGCTGTTGTGCGCGGCCACGGAGAGGGCCACCCCCGCCTCCACCCGGGCCAGCTCCTCCAGGACGATCGCGTAGTCCAAGGTCGTGAGGCCGGAGCCCCCGTACTCGGGGGGCCACACGACACCCATGAGCCCCATCTCCCCCAGCTTCGTGAAGACCTGGCGCGGGAACTCCTGCCTCTCGTCCCACTCGCGGGCGTGCGGTCCGAGCTCGGTCTCCGCGAACTCGCGGACCGTCTTCTGGAGGAGGCGCTGCTCCTCGCTGAGACTGAAGTCCAAAGGAAGGCCCTCCGCCGCGGGCACCGCGGCTCTGGTAGCGGGTTTCGATGATAGTGGAGGCCCGAAGGGCAGGCAAGGCGGTTGCCGGCCACGGGATTACGCCCTACACTCGGTCCTCTCCGAGACAGGAGGCTCCTATATGCCCACGTTCTCCCGTCGTTCCTTCACCGGTGCCCTTGGCGCCGGGCTGGGCGCCACCCTCATGGGGCCCCGGCTCCTGGGTTCTGCGGCCCTGGCCCGGCCGCGGGTGTCCACGGGGGGGAGCATCCTCCTCGACTCCAACGAGAACCCTTACGGGCCCTCCCCGGCGGCCCTGGCCGCCATGACGCACTCCCAGGCCCGGGCCGCGCGCTACCCCGACGCCATCGAGCGCGAGGTCGCAGAGGCGCTGGCCCGCGACCATGGGGTGGCGCCCGAGCAGATCGTCCTCGGCTGCGGCTCGGGTGAGATCCTCCGCATGGCGGACATGGCCTTCCTCTCCCCGGGAAAGACGGTGCTGGCGGCGGAGCCCACGTTCGAGGCGGTGCTGATGTACGCGCGCGTGACCAAGGCGGAGGGGGTGAAGGTTCCCCTGGACGCGGAGCACCGCCACGACCTTGCCAAGATGGCCGCGGCCTGCGACGCGAAGACCGGCCTCGTCTATGTCTGCAACCCCAACAACCCCACCGGCACCGTGGTCAGCGGCGACGCCCTGGGGGCGTTTCTGCCCCGGGTGCCCAAGACCGCGGTCGTGCTCGTGGACGAGGCCTATCACCATTTCGTGGAGGACCCGGGCTACCGGAGCGCCTCCGAATGGCTCTCCCGCACCCCGAATCTGGTCGTGGTCCGGACCTTCTCCAAGGTCTACGGCCTGGCCGGGATGCGCCTGGGCTACGCCGTCGCTTCCCTGGAGAACGCCCGCGCCCTCCGCGAGCATCAGATCTTTAGCAACGCCAACGGGGCCGTCCTCGAGGCCGCCCTCATCAGCCTCCAGGACCCCGCCCACGTGGCCGACCAGCGCCGGCGCAACCGAGACACCCGGGCCTTTGTCTGCGCGGAGCTCAGCAAGGACGGGCGCCGCTTCATCCCCTCGGAGACGAACTTCCTGATGATCGACGTGGGCCGCGACGTGGTGGCCGTCATCGACGCTCTCCGCAGCCGGAATGTCCTCGTGGGCCGGAAATTCCCGTCGCTTGCCAACTGGCTAAGGGTCTCGATCGGCACTCCCGCGGAGATGGAGACCTTCCTGGCCGCGCTGCGCGCCGTCCTCCCCCTCGCCACCGCGGTGGCCGGGGGGCCCGCGACCGCCCCGTGAGCGGGAGCACAGGGCCGGTTTGGGAGTGGATGTACCATGAGTCCCGTGCAGAAAAGACCGACGGTTGCGGAGTTCATGACCCCCAACCCCTTCACCCTGGAGCCGGAGGAGAGCCTCATGCAGGCCCTGGAGACCATGCGCCTAAGGAGCGTGCGCCGGATCCCCATCGTGCTCGCGGGAATGCTGGTGGGCCTTCTCGTGGAAGGGGACCTCAAGCGGGCCGAGCCCTCGACGCTCTCCGAGTCCCAGGAGGACTTCACGCGAGTGATGGAGGGGACCACGATCGCCCGGATCATGATCCAGAACCCGGTCACGGTCACCGCCGCCACCCCCCTGCTCGAGGCCGCCCACACCCTCCACAGCACCAAGTACGGCTCCTTGCCCGTGGTCGAGGAGGGGCGGCTGGTGGGGATCATCACCGACAACGACATGCTCCGCGCCCTCATCGAGATCCTCGGCCGCGAGGACTGAACGCCCTTAGGCCCCGGGAACGCCTCTAGCATCGGTCACGTGCCCGTGGAGGACCCCGACGTCGAGACCTCGTCCGAAGGCTACGCCCGCCGCTTCGCGGGCCCTCTGGGCGCCTTCTTCCTGGAAGTCCAGGCTCGCGCCACCGTGGAGCTGCTCCAGCTCTGGCCCCGCTCCCGCATCCTCGAAGTGGGAGGCGGCCACGGGCAGGTCACGGGCCCCCTTCTGGACGCCGGCCATGAGGTCACCGTCTTCGGTAGCCCGGGGGCCTTGGGGGAAGGAATCCGCAAGTGGACGGAGACCGGGAAGGTCACCTTCCGGGCCGGCGACCTGCTGCACGCGCCCTGGCCCGACCGCGCCTTCGACGTGGTGATCTCCTACCGCCTGCTGGCCCACGTCGAGGGCTGGCCCGCGCTCCTGGGGGAGCTGTGCCGGCTCGCACGCTACGCCGTGCTGGTCGACTACCCCACGGCCCGAAGCGCCAACGCCGCCGCCTCCGCCTTCTTCAGCCTGAAGAAGGGGGTGGAGGGGAACACCCGCCCGTTCACGGTCTTCCGCGATGCCGAGGTGGAGGAGGCTCTCGCCGCCTCCGGCTTCCGCGTGACCGGCCGCCGGGCGGAGTTCTTCTTCCCCATGGCCGTGCACCGCGCGCTGGGCTCAGCCCCTTTGGCCCGGGCCCTGGAGGGGGCGGCGGCCGGCCTGGGCCTCACCCGCAGGCTGGGGTCGCCCGTGATCCTGAGGGGCGAGCGCCGTGGGTGACACCCCTCGCGAGTGGGCGCTCGCCCTCTATCGCCGCTCCGTCCTGAAGCAGCGGAAGTTCGCGGAGCTGGCCCGGATGGTGGGCCCCACGGACGGCCTCCGCTGCCTCGACCTCGGCTCCGACAACGGCGTGGTCAGCCTGCTCCTGCGGGAAGGCGGCGGCCGCTGGGCCTCCGGCGACCTGACGGAGGAAGCGGTGGCCTCGATACGCGGGCTGGTGCAGGAAGACGTGCACCGGGTGGAGGGCGGCCGGCTCCCCTTCGCGGACGCCTCCTTCGACAAGGTGGCGGTGGTGGACATGCTGGAGCACGTTCCCGACGAGGCGGCCTTCGTGGCGGAGCTGGCGCGGGTGACCAAGCCCGGCGGGCGGCTGGTCATCAACACCCCCCACCAGAAGCGCACCCTCCTCCGCCGCTTCCGCCACCTCCTCGGCCAGACGGACGAGAAGCACGGCCACCTCAGGCCCGGGTACACGCCGGAGCGGCTGGCCGCCCTCCTGGCCGAGGGCTTCGCCCTCGAGGCCCACTACACCTACTCGCGGTTCTTCTCCGAGCTCGTGGACACCCTCCTCAATTGGGGAATCGAGCGGCTGGGCAAGAAGGGATCGAGCAAGGGGATGGTGGTCACGGGCGGTGACCTCCAGAAGCACCGCCGGCTGTTCCTCGCCTACTCCGCGGTCTACCCTCTGGTGAAGGCCTTCGCGAGCCTGGACGCGCTCCTGCCGGGGGCGAGCGGGTACATGCTGATCGCGGCCGCCCGCCGGGAGGGCTGAGGCGAGCGCGCCCTCTAGGCCCGGAGGAGCTCGTCGAGCGCGGTCCCTGGGGGGACCTCCTCCGGCTCTTGGCGGGGGCGGAAGATCCGGGCTCCGTTTTGGCCCTCGAGGCGGAGGCCCTCTCCCTCGAGGAGCAGCCAGGCCCCTTCCCGCAGGGCCACGACCGGGGTGTCGTTCTCCTCCAGGTACTCGCGCAGGCGCTGCTCCCGCGTCTCGCCCATGTGGCGGGAGGAGGCCTCGGCGTCCAGGTAGTGGGGGTTGATCTGAAAAGGGACGAGGCCGAGGGCGGCGAAGCCCTGGGGCTCCACGATCGGCATGTCGTTGGTGGTCTTGATGGTGGGGGCGGCGATGTTGGTGCCGGCGCTCGCCCCCAGGTAGGGCATCCCCGCCCGGGCCCGCGCCTTGAGAAGGTCGAGGAGGCCCGAGCGCTGGAGCTTCTCGAGGAGGCGGAAGGTGTTGCCGCCCCCCACGAAGACCGCCTCCGCCGCCTTCAGGGCGGCCGCCCCCCCCGCGTCCGCGGTGAGGCGCACGACCTCGATCCCCTCCGCCGCGAACCGCGCCCCCGCCTTCTCGGTGTAGACGGCCTCCTCGCGGAGGGCGAAGGGAACGAAGAGGAGACGGCGGATCCCGCCCAGATGCGCGCGGACCGCGGCCATGGCGTGGTCGAGGTAGCCGGAGCCGAAGCTCGTGGAGTTGCTGAGGAGGAGGAGCCTCACCGGCCCGTCTTGCGCTCCCCCTTGTCCTCGTACATCCGCTTGTCGGCCAGCCGGATCAGCGACTCCTTGGTGGAGGCGTCGCCCGGGTAGGTGGCGATCCCGTACGACATACCCAGCCGCACGTTGATTCCCTCCTCCTGGAGGAAGGTGTGGCCCTCGATCAGGCGGCGCAGCTTCTCGGCCAGGACGCTGGCGGCCGCGAAATCGGTCTGGGGGAGGATGATCACGAACTCGTCCCCCCCGTAGCGGGCCGGGTAGTCGGTCTCCCGCACCGCGGCCCGGATCAGGAAGCCCACCTCGCGCAGGGTGCGGCTCCCCCGGAGGTGCCCGTACTGGTCGTTGATGGGCTTGAAGCGGTCGAGGTCCGCGAAGATCAAGGAGAGGAGTGATCGGTACCGGTCCACGAGCTTCAGCTCGCGGTCCAGGATCTGGTGGAAGTAGCGGAAGTTGTAGAGGGGTGTGACCTCGTCGCTGATGCTCAGCTCGCGCGTCTTCTGGAAGAGGCGGACGTTCTCGAAGGCGAGGGCCACGGAGTCGGCCAGGGGCTGCATGCGGGCGAGGGTGGAATCGTCGTAGCCGTTGCTCTGCTCGGAGCCCAGGGCCAGGACCCCGATGCTGCGCCCCCGGGAGTTCAAGGGAAGGAGGACGTAGGACCTTATCCCCTCCTCCAAGAGCCGCATGTCCTCGATGAATTGGTGGTGATGGACAAGGTCGCGCTGGAGGATGGCCTTGTTGTTGAGGACGACGGAGCCGGGCCCGCTCCCCACCACCGGGATCACGGTTCCCAGGCCCCAGGCCGTGCCCTCGGGATGGGCCACGATCTCGATGTAGTCGCCGGAGTCGTTCACGAACCCGCAGGCCAGGCGGTCGAAATTCTGGAGGGCCACGATCTCGCGCGCGAAGGCAGGGATCACCGTCTTCAGCTCCATGCCGGAGGTGAGGGTGGCGGTGATCCGGTTCAGGATCTCCACCCGGGTCGAGAACGCGCGCAGCTCGGCATAGAGCCGGACGTTCTCCAGCCCGTTGCCGATCTGCTTGCCCAGGGCCTCCAGGAACTCCACGTCCGGGGAGAGGCTCTCGATCCGTCCGTCGTGGAGAAGAAGGACGCCGAGGTCGCGGTCCCGGGTGGTGAGGGGCGCCGCCGCCAGCCAGCCTCCGTCCGCGATCTCCCGGACCGCGGGACGGCGCCGCGCGAGGGTGGACTGGGCCAGTTCCAGGGCCCCCGCCACGTCGGGGAGGCCGCACTCCGCGGCGGGGGTCAGCCTCTCGTCCGGCCCCAATACGAACGTGACGCCGCCGGTGAGATTCAGGGCCTCCACCACATGATCGAGCGTGGTCCTTAGCAGCCCCGCCTGGTCGTGCTCGACCGTGAGGTCGTCCACCAGGGACATGAGGGCGCGGATCGTGCGGTCCTGGGCGAGGGGATCGCTGGCAACGGGGACGCGGGGCGCGGGCCGATCGGGCGGCTTCATGGGCCTCTCCGCACTCCGGGGACGCCCCCGGACGCTCGGCTCATTCTAAGCGTGTCGATACGTCTTGGCGAGGGCCGCGCGCTCGAGTCCCACCCGGACGCGGTCCCAGCCAAGGGCCGCGGCCATCGCTCCCACGACCGTCTCCAGGTCCACGGCGGAAGGGGGTCCCACCGTGCCCAGGTCCAGCCGGCGGAGCACCGCGTCTTCGAGCGTGACCGCCATCTCATCGCGCACGGCCTCCCCCACCCGCTCGGCGAGAGGGCCCTCGAGGGGCCGGGCCCGGGCGAGAGGCGTGATTGCGGTGCGGCACTTTGGAGAGGGCCGCCCCAGCCGCCGGAAGATGAGGTCCACTACCTTCTCCGCCACCCCGCGGGCGGTCGTGTACTTCACTCCCTGGACGGAGACGAGGCCGGGCACGCCGTCCGTCGTCTCGTGATCCAGGAGACGGGGCCGGGTGACGAGGCCGCCCGCTCCGTTTCGACCGGGCACCAGACCGCGGTGGACGAGGACCACGTCGTCGGGGGTGAGGCCGACCCAGGGGAAGGCCGAGGCCGCCTCCGCGACAAAGGCCTCCACCGCCCCTGCTCCGTCCGTCTCCGCGGGCTCGTATGCAGTGCCAATGAGAGAACGGTCTCGCCAGGGCACGAGGAAGAGGAAGCGTCCGCCGCTATTGGCGCCCAGCGCACGGCCGCCTGCGGCCGCGGGCCGGCCGAGCACCAGGTTCATTGCGCGCAGGAGGGGGGCCTTGGGTCGCTTGATCCCCGCCCCCCCCAGAAGGTCGTCGACGCCCGGTCCGGCCGCGTTCAGCACGAGCCGGGCGCGGACTTCCAGGGAGCCTCCCGTCAGGGTGTCCTTGGCCAGAACCCCGCTCACCCGCGCGCCCGCCCGGAGGAAGCCCGTCGCCGCCGCGTGGTTCGCAACGATCGCGCCCGCCTCGACCGCCGCATGAACGAAGCCCAGGCTCAGCCGTTCGCTGCTCGAGACCTGGGCGTCCGTCCAGAGGGCGCCGCCCGTCAGGCCGCCCTCGGGAAGTCCCGGGATGAGGTCCAGCACGTCGCGCCGGGACAGCGAGCGGGCAGGCGGGATCCGCTGCTCCGGGGCCAGGCCGTGGTTCCGGTCGCGGCCTAGGAGGTCAAAGAGCCAAAGGCCTGCGGCCAGGGCCTCCCGCCCCTTAGCGCCGTGGCCGTACGTCGGGACCAGGAAGTTCAGGGGCTTCACGAGCACAGGGGCGATCCGGAGCAGCGCGCGGCGCTCCCGCAGCGACTCCCGCATCTGGCCGATGTCGGCCTTCTGCAGATGACGAAGGCCGCCGTGGATGGTCTTGAGGCTGTTCCAGGAGACGCCCGCCCCGAAGTCCTCCGCCTCGATGAGGGCCACGTGGAGGCCGCGCTGGGCCGCGTCCCAGGCCGCGGTCACGCCGTAGATGCCGCCCCCCACAATGAGGAGATCGTGCTCGCGCGCGGCGAGAAGACCGAGGTCCCGTTTCATCTTCTGCGGCCCAGACCTCCGGTCGCGGGAGAAGGAGCGGCCTTCAGGCGTGCTCGAGAACCGCGGTGTCCGGCCACTGCCCGACGATAGCATCGGGGCCTGGACCCTGGGTAACCCCCGCCGACCGCGGGGGGCGGCTGTTGTTTCTGGCCCTGGTTCCGACAGTCGGCCTGCTCCTCATGACGGGCGCGTGCGCATACATGGCGCGGCAACAGTTCTTCAACAATGCGCAAGCCGAACTAGCGGCCGCCAGTCCAGGTGAGCAACCGGCGACATCGCTAGGCTGGTGGCGGCCCTGGCTCAAGGGGAGGCCAGGGCCGGTCGGGC
>Ga0210399_10002509_pt1 | contig 14264 bp, 8 predicted proteins | sample IncBWC14MmetaG_FD_150865 | JGI IMG/M metagenome (GOLD analysis project Ga0210399, IMG submission 150865) | Forest soil microbial communities from Barre Woods Harvard Forest LTER site, Petersham, Massachusetts, United States - Inc-BW-C-14-M | ecosystem: Environmental > Terrestrial > Soil >... | reverse complement strand
AATGTCACCGTAACCTCGCGATCGAAACCAGAAATGACAGGCAAGGAAATGCCAGAAGACATGCAACAGTTTTTCGGCCAGCAGAATCCGTTTGGGCAGGGCTTTGGCCCGCGCATGCACGGCCAACCTCAAATCGAGCACGGCATGGGCAGCGGAGTCGTGATCTCGCCTGACGGATACATCGTGACCAACAACCACGTAATCGATGGAGCAGTCGACGTCCGCGTGACCACCAGCAATCGCCGCGTGCTGAAAGCGAAGCTGGTTGGCGCCGACCCCCTGACGGACCTCGCGGTCCTGAAGGTCAGCGCGACCGACTTGGCGAGCGCGCCTTGGGGCGACTCGAAAGAAGTCCGGCCCGGTCAGACTGTACTGGCTTTCGGCAACCCCTACGGATTTCGCTTCACCGTAACTCGCGGAATTGTGAGCGCGGTGAATCGGGCCAACCCCGATCCCACCAATCCCAGCAAGCCCGGTGAGTTCATCCAGACGGATGCGGCCATCAACCCCGGCAATTCCGGCGGGCCGCTGGTCGATGCCCGCGGCCAGGTCGTCGGCATCAACACCTTCCTGATTTCTCCTTCGGGAACGTTCTCAGGAATGGGATTCGCGATTCCCACGCAGATCGTAAGGCCAACGGTCGAAACGCTGATCCGCTACGGCAAAGTCAGCCACGGCCACATCGGCATCGGCATCGCGGACATAACTCCCGAAAACGCGAAGTTCTTCGACGAGTCCAATCCGACTGGCGGTGTAGTCACTCAAGTTGAGCCCGACTCGCCCGGAGCCAAGGCCGGCCTGCAGATCGGCGACGTCATCACCGAAATCGATGGCCAGAAAGTCAGCGACGCCGGTGAACTCCAGGTGCTGGTCGGACAGAAACAGCCGGGCAGCAAGATTTCCCTCAGCGTTCTACGAAACGGCAAGAGCATGACGATTCCGGTCACGCTCGAGGAGCTAGGCAGCCGCAAGGATGACAGCGAAGATAGCTCGGGCGAAGGCCACGGAAAAATGCGCTGGGGCATCGGTCTCAGCGACCTTACGCCGGAACTGCGCAACCAGCTTCAGGTTTCGCATGACGTCCGCGGCGCTGTGGTCGAGCAGGTACAACCGGGAAGTTCGGCCGACAATGCTGGACTGCAGCAGGGCGACATCATCCTGGAAGTGAACCGCCACAAAGTACAGACTGCGAGCGATGTGCAGCAGGCCTTGTCGAACGTGACCAAGGGCGAAGACGCACTGTTGCTCGTCCATTCGAACGGCGGCAACAGCTTCCGGGTGCTGCATTCTCCCGACAGCAACTAATCAAATCACGCCGCACTCCCTTCATCGCAAGATAGGGAGTGCGGCGCCTCATCCTGCGCTGCCGTGAAGCATTGAGGCTCAAAGAGAAAGTCCGGAAGGAACGGGAAGTCCGGTGGGAAGGGGAAGCCCGGTAGAAACGTGAAAGAGCGGCCCTTCCAGGGCCGCGTAAGTGGGCCGAAATGTGAGCGGGCTTCAGCCCCTGTGGCTCTGATGGCGATGCGCCAAGCCGTATCACCCCCGTGGTACCTGGGCCAGATTCACCACGCTCCAGACCACGTAAGCCGCCATCATCCCCACAATGCACGCCATCACCAACGGACGGTAACTCGTCTCCAGAAGATCAGCGAGCACGCCCGACACGAAGATGAACAGAAATGGAATCGCCGCGAGCAAAAATCCCGCGCCCGCGACGTGCGGATGCGCCATCCCCAGCCCAACGAACAACACCGCGACCAGCAGCGGTGCGGTGTTGCCAAAGTACCGCGTGCGTGGCCACGCGGTGTAAGTCACCACCGCGACGGGAAGCCACATAGCAGCCGCAGGAGATGCGCGCCAAACCTGGAGCGCAACCTGCTTGTAGACTCCCAACACCGCGAACCCGCGCCACGTCGCTCCCCAGAACGCAGCGTGGCGCATGCTCTCCGCGAACGCGTGCGCATGAAAGAAATAGATCGAAAACAGCAGAACAAATCCCACGGCACAAGCCGCGACCCATATGACGACTCCCGCCTGCCGCCGCACCGGAGCGACGTAAAGCAGAAATCCCAGCGCCAGCGGAACCAACACGATCAGCGAAAACTGCGATCCCACTGCGATCGCCAGCGAAACTCCGAGCAGCACGATGCGTCGCCAGTTCCACAGCACCACCTCGCGCGGCGCGTACAACGTATGCGCGACGGCGATGGCCGTGAAAATAGTGCCAAAGGCTCCCCAGACCGCCACGATCTCCGGTTCGGTATGCCACACTGCGCTCGCCTGAATCAGAGACGGCGAGAAACAGTAGAAGGTCAGCGCGACAAAGCCTCCGGTGTTTCCGCAGAGCCGTCGCGCCACATACCACAACGACGCGCCTAGAAACAGGCCACAGGCGAGAAACGGAATCCGTGGCAGCCATCGCCAGTACGCCGCCGAGTCACCGCCAAAATCCCGCGGCCAAGCCAGCAGGGGTGCGGCGGAAAGCACGGAAAGCAGCGGCGACTGCTCGGTGTCGAAACTGTCGATGGTGACTGCGATATTAGCGTCTGGGTTCAAGTACGGGGCGGCGGCGGTGCCGCGACCGTGCAACTGCTTCCATCCTTCGCCAATACGGATTGCTTCCGCACCGTCCGGCTCGTGACCCGCGCGCAACTCGGCATGCGCCAGCCACAAGGCCTGCGCCAGAAAACAAAGCAGCAGCAGTCCGGCGAGAAACTGCGGACGTCCAAAGCGTTCGCGGGTGAAATATGGGCGCATAAGGTCGAGCCGAGTGTTTTACCATGGCGGAGGCAGTTTGCGGGAAAGATTGCGAACGACACTGCGAAGAGCGGCGGGCAATGAGTGAACTCCATGTCAACACGGAGAGCAGTCCAGCGCAGAATCCCGCGCCAGATCCCGCGCCGTCCACTCCCGCCTTCGCCGTCGCAACTCAACCTTCGTACGCCCATACTTTGTTTCTGGGTCCGGACGGCCTGCGCCCAGGCTGGGGATTCATTTTCTATCTGGTGACGTTCTACTTCCTGCAGAAAATAGCGGTGGACTTGGTGTCGTTGAGGGATTTCGGCGCCAGCGGTCTGTGGTCCATGATGCTGGGAGAGTTGGGCAGCCTGGTCGCGGCGCTGATTCCAGCGGTTGTGTTGGCCCGAGTCGAGGGTCGTCCGTGGAGAGTGTATGGGTTGCCGGGAAAGCTCGCCTTCGGCCGGTTGTTCAGGATCGGTGCGTTGTGGGGATTTGCCGGGATTTCCCTGCTGATGTTCACGCTTTACGGGCTGCACGCCTTTGCCTTCGGCCATATCATCCTGCATGGCGTTCGCTTGTTGCGGTTCGCTGCGTTCTGGGGAGCGATGTTTCTCCTGGTAGGGCTGTTCGAAGAGTTTTGCCTGCGGGGATACTTGCAGTTCACGCTGGCGCGCGGGGTCGGCTTCTGGCCCGCGGCATTGGTTCTGTCCTGTGGTTTCGGTTTGATTCATGTGCAAAACGACGGTGAGCAATGGAGAGGCCTCCTGGCCGCGGCGTTGATCGGCTTCTTCTTCTGCCTGACGCTGCGCCGCACCGGCAATCTTTGGTTTGCCGTGGGCTTTCACGCTGCGTGGGATTGGGGCGAGACTTTTTTCTATTCCGTCCCGGACAGCGGAATGGTTGGTCCCGGCCACCTGCTGAGTTCGTCACACCGCGGTGCGGATTGGCTGAGTGGAGGCTCGGTCGGTCCGGAGGGCAGTGTGCTCTGCATCGTGGTGGTGGCGGTGCTATGGATTGCGTTCGAGCGAGTCTATCCGCCGGCCAAAGTGCATGGTGAACAAGCGGCATTGCCGCTACCAGCGACAGCAGGTTCCTCGTCGCTGCGCTCCTCGGAATGACAAGGCTCGAAGAGTTTACCAATCGCCACCATGACAAGGCTCGAAGAGCTCTAGCAATCGCCAGCATGACAAAGCTCAAGAGACCGTGATGTTCCGGTTTGGGAGCCACCGGAGCCAAAAGTGCTGCGGCACAAGGTTCCTATTTCCCGCGCACTCTATACTTACTACATGACCCCAGAGTCCGACCTGCTCACGCCCTTGCGTCGCTACTGGGGATACAGTTCGTTCCGGCCCTTGCAGGAGCGGATCGTGCGCAGCCTGCTCGCCGGACACGACACTTGCGTCGTGATGCCGACCGGAGGAGGCAAGTCTCTGTGCTACCAGTTGCCGGCGGTCGCGTCGGAGCGAACCACGGTGGTGATTTCTCCACTGATTGCCCTGATGCAGGATCAGGCAGCACAACTGGCGCAGATGGGAATTCCGGCCGCAGTCCTCAACAGCTCCGTCAGCAACGAGGAACAGAACCGCGTCATTCGGCAGGCGCGGGAAGGCGCCTTCCGGCTGCTGTATCTGTCGCCCGAGCGGCTGCAACGCGCCGATACGCTCGGTTGGCTGCAACAGGTGCCGATTTCATTTTTTGCGATCGATGAGGCCCACTGCATTTCCGAGTGGGGACACGAATTTCGCCCCGAGTACCGGCAGTTGAGCAGCCTGCGAGGAAAGTTCCCGGATCGTCCCATCGCGGCGTTTACGGCGAGCGCGACGCGGCATGTGCGGCACGACATTCTGGCGCAACTCCAGTTGCGCAATCCCGATAAGTACATTGCCAGCTTCCATCGCCCGAACCTGCGCTACCTGGTGCGCCAGTGCGACAGTGTGGAGCACACCGCGCTGCTGGTGACCGCGCTCCGCCATTACGAAGAGGGCAATGTGATTGTCTACTCGCCCACGATTAGCAAAGTCGAGGAGACTGTCGACTTTTTAGAAGACCAGGGAATCGCCGCCGTGGGCTATCACGCCAAGATGGACAGCGGCGACCGCCGCCGCAATCAGGAGCGTTGGATGTCGGACGAAGTGCGCGTGCTGGTGGGCACGATCGCCTTCGGGCTGGGCATCAACAAGGCGACCGTGCGGGCCGTGATCCACTTGGCGCTGCCGAAGTCGGTAGAGCAGTTCTATCAGGAGGCAGGCCGCGCCGGGCGCGATGGAAAGTCCGCGGACTGCATCTTGCTATGGCGGAAGCAGGACGCGGGACTGCTCGGTTACTTTGCCAACCAGATTCTGGATGCCGCCGAGCGCGACCGCGCCTGGCAGCGGTATCACACGATTCGTGCGTTCGCGGAGTCGGGAAAATGCCGCCACCGCCAGATCTGCACCCATTTTGGCGAGACTCCGAAGTGGGCGTCGTGCGGAGGTTGCGACATTTGCGGAGCCGCCCCTGAATGGTTAACTGAAGTCATGACCCCGGCGGTCGCGCTCAAGGCCGTTTCGAGCAAGGGAGTCAGTGCGGCAGGCGCGGTGGCCGACGCCGATCAGGAATTGCGTGAGTATCTGCGCGAGTGGCGGCGCACGACGGCCAAAGAAAAGGGAACGCCCGCCTACGTTGTGCTGCACGACACATCTCTGGACGAGATTTGCCGGCTGAAGCCGAACTCGATTGCGGAACTGTTGAACGTCACGGGCATCGGCGAGCGAAAAGCCGATCTGTATGGTCAAGGGATCCTCTCGGCTGTGCGACGCTATCGCGAAGGCGCGCGTGCTTCCGCCCCGGTGGGGATGAAGACGGCCCCAGCGCTGGAAACCCTGCAACTTCTTACGGAGGGCAAGACGTTCGTGGAGATCGCTCAGATTCGCGGCCGTCAGCTCTCGACGGTGGTGAACGCGGCCGCCAATCTGGTCGAGAAGGGCGATCTGGAATTTCGTCCAGAATGGATCGACCGCAACAAGCTGGCCGTGATCGAGGCGGCGTGCGCGAAAATGGGTTTGGACAACCTGGAACGCCTGAAACCGCTGAAAGAAGCCTTGCCGCCGGAAATAACGTATGACGAAATACGCCTGGTCCTGGCTTGCCTGCGCCGGAAAAGGAGCCTGAATGCGGCTGAGATTCCAGCATAACAATCCCGTAGCTGATCGATCGGACGTATAATCCCACGCAAAGATGGCCCTTGCTGCGGGCACAAAACTCGGACCCTATGAGATCGTTGCGTCCCTGGGCGCGGGCGGCATGGGTGAAGTGTACCGCGCGCGCGATCCGCGCCTGGGCCGCGAAGTTGCGATCAAGGTTCTCCTCTCATACTTCTGCCGCGATGTGGACCGGCTGCGCCGGTTTGAGCAAGAGGCGCGGGCCGCGGGCTCGCTTAATCATCCCAATGTTCTGGCAGTCTACGACGTCGGCACCCACGAAGGCGCTCCCTACCTGGTGACGGAACTCCTCGAGGGAGCGACTCTTCGCGACCGCATGGCCGGCGGGGCCATGCCCCTTCGAAAAGCAACCGAGTATGCGGCGCAGGTTGCGCATGGCTTGGCGGCGGCGCATGACAAGGGAATCGTTCATCGCGATCTGAAACCGGAGAACATTTTCGTGTGCCGCGACGGGCGCACCAAGATACTCGACTTCGGCCTGGCGAAGTTGACCGCTCCCGAGGCTGGGGATGCCACCGCAACCAACCTGGACTTGCGCGACCAAACCGGCGAGGGCGTGGTGCTGGGGACGGTCGGCTACATGTCGCCAGAACAGGTGCGCGGGGAGAAGGCCGACGAGCGCTCCGATGTCTTCAGCTTTGGTGCTGTTCTTTACGAGATGCTTTCTGGAGAACGAGCCTTTGCCGGGGGAAGCAGCGCCGACCGCGCCAGCGCCATTCTGAAGGAGGATCCCCCGGACCTGCGGGCCACCGGCCGGAATATTCCACCGGCGATGGAGCGAATCGTGCGCCATTGCTTGGAGAAGAGTCGGGACGAACGATTTCAATCGGCCCGGGACCTCGGGTTCCACCTCGAAACGGTTTTGACCGATTCGGAGCCGAATGCAGCGGCGTCCTTTCCATTGCAGAAGAAGAGAATACCCCCTCGGCTGGGTGATCGCAGGTTTGGCGATCCTGGCGGCAGCGGGAGCGGGATGGTGGTCCCGGGGAAGGGTTCCGTCGGACCACCGGGAAGTGAGCTTTCTCCGGCTTACGGATTTCGCAGGAATTCAGGACAGCCCAGCCTTCTCACCCGACGGCAAGTCGGTAACATTCGTGAGCGATTCGACCGGGTCGCGGCAGATTTGGATACGCTTGCTGGCAGGCGGACCACCTCTTCAAATCACACACGATGCGGGCGAGCACCTTGAGCCCCGGTGGTCGCAGGATTCCGCTGCGATTATCTATTACACTCCTCCGCCGGAAGGGGATGCGCAAGGCACGCTCTGGGAAGTGCCTGCGCTGGGCGGTCCGCCCCGCCGCCTGGTCTCCAGCATGAGCAGCGCCGACGTGAGTCACGATGGCAAGCGGCTGACATATTTCCGGCTCAACGGCAAGCAGATGGAGCTGGTGGCTGCCGACCGGGATGGATCGAACCCGCGAGTGGTTATGCAGGCCGTGGTGAGCTTCAGTTATCGACGGCCGCGCTGGTCGCCGGATGACGGCAGCATCGCGTACCTGCACTCCCGCGAGAACTGGGCCGACGATGTTTATGTCGTCTCGTCGACGGGCGGCTCACCGCGGCAGGTTACCAGCGACAACACCCTGATGGGTGGGTTCGCGTGGCTGGCCGACGGCTCCCGCCTGGTTTACAGCACGGCTCGGGGGAGCACAGAACTCTATCTTCCTACCATGCATTTGTGGACGGTCTCCCCGGCGGGTACAGATTTGCAGCAACTGACGTTTGGCGAAGCCGGGGATGAGAGTCCCGATGTCGACCACGCTGGGCGAATTGTAGTGAGCCGCCGGCACAGGAAGTTCGATATCTGGAAATTTCCGGTCGATGGAACTCCGCTGGATAATGTGCGGAGCGCGCTGCGAATCACGCATCAAACCGGGCAAGTTCAAACTCCCAGCCTTAGTCCCGACGATCGCGAAATGGTGTATCTGTCGGACAACGGCGGGCACGGCAACCTGTGGGTGACGGAGTTGGCGAGCGGCGAGACGCACCAGATTACCTATGAAAAAGATCCCGGAACGGTCATTGGGGTGCCGGTCTGGTCGCCGGACGGAAAGTCCATCGCATTCGCCACCAACCGGCCCTCTCGGATGGGCCGCGCCATCGGCTACTGGCTCATCCATCCCGACGGAAGTGGTATGCACCTCGCCGTCCCGGAGGGTGCATGGGCGACGTGGGCGCCAGACAGCAAATGGCTCTACTACGCCGACTCCTCCCCGGTTCGTGCCACCGGGAGCTTTCGGCTCCTGAAGTCTCCTGTCGATGGTGGTGCTGCGGTGACGGTACGCACCGACAACGCACGCGGGCCAGCCCTGGCGCCGGATGGATCGACTCTGTATTACGTAGTCCCCCTGGAAAACCTGAATGGCCTGTTGGACTATGAGTTGCGCGCAGCCCGGCCCGAAGACGGTGCTTCAAAGCTGCTGGCGCGGATCTCCGGTGAACGCATTCCGATCTGGCAGGGCTTGCAGCCCGTGATTTCAAGAGACGGTAAGTGGTTGGCGCTGGCTCTGGATGACGGACAGGGAACCAACATCTGGATAGCGTCGACCGCCGACGGAAAGCTGAAGCGGATTACGGATTTTGGTCAGAGGCGGACTTTCATCGCGCGGCGAATTTCATGGTCGTCGGACGGGAAATCCGTGTTTGCCGCCGTGGGCGAAGGCGATTCCGACATCGTGCAGATGGACGGACTCTTGAAGTAAGCTGCCGCAACTTTCCGGGAACGATTCCCAGGTTAGGAAGTTTGTTCCGCTAGTGTTCAAAACAGAACACCTCCGCAGCTCCGCAGAAGTTTATTGTGATAAACGCTGGCGGCTTGCGCTGGGGAGTGTACAATCCTTTGGCTGCTACATTCCCACCAACATCTTTGAGTAACGATAAGTAAATTTGCCAGTTCTTGGCATCGCTCGTGACTGCTCCGTGCGGTGAAGCACGTTGGTACGTACTTTGCAGTACGTTTGCTCCCCGAGGAGGGAGCTAGTCATGAGGATTCTGCTCTATAACCCCGACAATGGGGTTACTCGCAATTTCATGCCGCACCTCTGGATGTTTCTGCTCCAGTCGCTCACTCCTCCCGGACATGAAGTGCTGCTGATCGACGGGAACGCCAAGCCCATGGACGAGGCTCAGATCGCCCAGTACGTCCGCGACGAAAAGATCGATCTAGTCGGCATCGGCGCCATGACCCGCATGATCGCCAAGGCCTACCGCATCGCCGACGCGATTCGGGCGACCGGGGTGAAGGTTGTGATGGGCGGACCTCATGTCACCGAATTGGCCGATGAGGCCCTGGGACGCGACGGCGGCCCGCGCCACGCCGATGCGGTGGCTTTGGGCGAGGCCGACGAAACCTGGCCGCAGATCGTGAACGATGCGGAACGCGGAGTGCTCAAGGAAGTCTATATACCGGGGGACGAGTTGGGTAAAGAGCGCAAGCCGTCGCTCCAGCAGTATCCCGTAATCCCGTGGCAGTCGATCGATCTCGAACAATTCAATCTGGTGCCAAAAGCGGCATTCCCGCTCCTCAAGAGAGTTGGGGAAGGTTGGGGGACATTTCGCATTATCCCGGTCGAGTCCGGGAGAGGCTGTCCCTACGGCTGCGAGTTCTGCACCGTGACGGGATTTTTCGGCGACTCGATACGCTTTCGCACGAACGAAAGCGTGGTCAATGAACTGCTGTTGCTGAAGGCGCGCGCCCGCAAGGAAAAGGGGCAGATGGCAGTGTTCTTCATTGACGACAATTTCGCTATCAACGTGAAACGGACAAAGTCGTTGCTGCGCGACATTATTGCCGCCGGGGCGCAGGTCCACTGGGTGGCGCAGATCAGCGCCAACCTGTTGCGCGATGAAGAACTGGTCGACTTGATCGCGGCTTCCGGAGGCAAGTGGGTGTTCATCGGCATGGAGTCGATCGATCCGGCGAACCTGAAAGATGTCAACAAGGGTTTCAACAAGCCGGGCGAGTATGCCGAGGTGCTGGAGCGGCTGGCGAAACGCAATGTCTATGCGATTACGTCATTTATTTTTGGCATGGACAATGACACGGTCGGAGTGGGCGAGCGCACTCTGTCGCAGGTGCGCACCTGGCCGCCGGGCTTGCCGATTTTCGGGCTGCTGACTCCGTTGCCCGCAACTCCGCTCTACAAGCGGCTGGAGGCCGCAGGGCGCCTCACGCGCGTGAAGCACTGGCAGGAGTTTATCCCCTTCGCCATGGCCCACACGCCGCTGAAGATGAGCATCGAGGAAGCTCATGCCGAAGTGAAATACGGATGGGCGCAAGCCTACAGCCCGGAGGCGTTGGCCCATGCTGTCGATTCGCTCGATGACCAGCCTCTGGGGTATCGCATCAACATTTTCCTCGCGCGGTTGTGCTTCCGCGGCATCTATTTCCCCATGTTGGGAAAACTGGCGTGGGTGAAGGTGGTGGCCCAGAACCGGCATACCATTTTCAAGCTGGTGAAGGAAGGTTTCTTCGGACGGAAGGAGCTGCCGCGGAATCTCGAGGGCGAGCCTGCGTTTGAAGAAGCGGCGGAATCGGAAGTGAGCGTTTAGGAAGTCCGGGCTAAAGACGTGGCAGGCTACCGCTCTACCAGCTGCGTTGCGGCGTCGCGGCCGGAACGGATGCAATCCGGCACGCCGATGCCGCGGTAGGCGTTACCGGCGAGGGCGAGGCCGGGCAGTTGCTGGCGCAGACCCTCGATGCGGTCGAGGCGATCAAGATGCCCGACGCTGTACTGCGCCATGGCGGACTTCCATTTGTAAACCCGCGCGAAGAGCGGCTCGGCGCGCAGGCCCAGAATCTGCCGTAGTTCGTTGCGCACGATCCCGATAATCTGATCGTCGCCGAGCTGCCAGACATCCTCCACATTCCTCCCCGCAAAAAAGCAACGCAGCAGGGCGCGATCTTCGGGAGCGCGATGAGGGAATTTGTTGTGGACAAAGGTTGCGGCCAGCAGCTTCTTCCCTTCGCTGCGGGGCACAAGAAATCCGAAGCCCGGCGGAAGGGACTGGCGGACCTGGCGATCGTAGCCGAGGCCCACCGTGATGGAAGAGCTGTATTGAATCGCGCCCAGCTCGGCGGCCAGCTCGGGACCGACGATGCGAAGCACCTGCGCGGCGGCGGGCGCTGGTAGCGCGAGGACGACAGAGTCGAACTGGTCCGATTGCAGTCCCGCCGAAACGACCCAGCTTTCGGCTTCGCGTTGAATCGCCTGCACCGGGGCGTTCGTGAGCAGCGCCGTCGGCTTAAGGCGAGAGACCACTGTCTCCGCCAAATGCTGCATGCCGTTTTTGAGCGAAGTAAAGAGCGGAGGCGCAGGCTTGCTGGGCCCGGCCGACTTTTTATTACGAGCATTGTTTCGGGCGGCGAGCATGGCGCGGCCGAGACTCCCGTGGGTGCGCTCCATTTCCGCAAACCGCGGCAGCACGGCGCGGACGCTGAGGCTGGCAGCCTCTCCACCGTAAATCCCTGAGAGCAGCGGGTCCGCCAGGCGCTCAACCATTTCAGAACCGTAGTGGCGTTCGACGAAGGCCGCGACGGACTCGTCGTGATCGTTCTTGTCGTCTGCGACGGCACTCCGCGGGTGAAACAACTCCTGGGTCATGCGCAGCTTGGTCTTCCACGAAAAAAGTGGCGACAGGCCCGTGGGCAGAATTCTTGTCGGGACCATGAACATCAGTCCGTCGGGCATTTCGACTAGGCGGCCCTTCGTGAAAATGTAAGTCTTGCGGTCGGCGTCGTTGGAGCCGATGAGCTGAGCGCCCAGACCAAGGGCGCGGCAGAGATCGATTGCCCACGGCTTTTCGGTGATGAAGGAATCAGGGCCGGCCTCGACCAGGCATCCGTCGATGTGTTCGGTTCGAAGGACACCGCCGAAACGCGGGGACGATTCGTAGAGAACGTAATCCACATCGGCTCCGGCGCGTCGTTGCTCTTCGAGTTCGAAGGCCGCGGCGAGGCCGGAGATTCCTCCGCCGATGATGCCGATGCGAGTCATGGAGTGCGGCTTCCGGCATTCGGCTCTCGGCTTCCGGAAGCCGGAACTCGGGAGCCGGACCCCGCGCCTGCATACTCTTGCACAAAACGCGCCAGGTTCTTCACGTTCTCGACCGGTGTTTCGGGAAGGATGCCGTGGCCGAGATTGAAGATGTGGCCGGGGCGTCCCGCGGCGCGACGCAGGATGTCTTCGGCGCGCGACCTTAATTCCTTCCAGTCGGCGAAGAGCAGCACCGGGTCGAGATTTCCCTGCACAGCGCACTTGTAATCCAGGCGGCCCCAGCCTTCATCGAGCGGAATGCGCCAGTCGAGTCCGACGACATCGGCTCCAGTTTCTCTCATCGCCGGAAGTAGCGTGGCGCTGTCGGTGCCGAAATAAATAATGGGTACTCCGGTTTTCTGCAGTTGTTCCACCATGCCGGTGACATGCGGCAGCACGTAGTCGCGATAGTCTTCCACGCTCAGGCATCCCACCCAACTGTCGAAAATCTGAATGACGTCGGCTCCGGCGCACACTTGATCGGCAGAGTACGCGGTAGTCACGGCAACGAGCTTGCGCATCAGCGCGTCCCATTCGGCGGGCGAGTTGTACATCATTTTCTTGGCGTGAATGTAATTGCGCGAGCCTCCACCTTCGATCATGTAGCTGGCGAGAGTGAACGGGGCGCCGCAGAAACCAATCACGGGGAGGCGGTCTCCGAAATGCTTCACGACCAGGGCCACAGCTTCGGAGACATAGCCGAGTTCGGCGGCGCGGTCGGTGCGCAGGTTCGCGATGTCTTCCTTACTGCGCACGGGCTTCTCGATGACCGGACCTTCGCCCGCCGAAAAATGAAAAGGCAGGCCCATCACTTCGAGCGGCAACAGAAGGTCGGCAAAAATGATGGCAGCGTCGATGCCGAGGATTTCCGCGGCCGTGATTGTGACCTCGGCGGCGAGCGTGGGCTTCTTGCAAATCTCAAGCAGGGAATGCCGCTTGCGCACCGCGCGGTACTCTGGCATATATCGTCCGGCCTGGCGCATGAACCAGACAGGGGTGCGCTCGACAGGTTGGGATTTGCAGGCGCGAACAAAGCTGGAATTCGGGGCCGACATGAATCTTGAATGTAGCATTTTTGGGCGGGGTGCGCCGTGCCGCCAAATCAAGAACTCAAGATCAAGAACTCAAGATGAAAAACCTAACCACAGAGGGCACAGAGCGCACAGAGGAAAACCTGAGCTTGTAGAATTACAGCATGGCCCAGCGGGTTCTCGGCATACTGGCGGTTGCGGCTCTGGCCGTTGGTTTAGCCGCATCGCAGAAGACGGGAACATCCGCCGCGCCGCCCACCTTTTATAAACATGTCCTGCCCATCCTGCAGGATCACTGCCAGAGTTGCCACCGCGCGGACGAAGTCGCGCCCATGCCGCTGGTCACCTTCGAGCAAACGCGGCCGTGGGCGGGGGCAATGGCGCATGCGGTCGAAATGAAGATGATGCCGCCATGGTTTGCCGATCCGCGCTATGGGCACTTTGCCAACGATGTTTCCTTGACCCCTAAGCAGATCGCGACTCTTGTGACGTGGTCGGAAGCAGGGGCGCCCGCGGGCGATCCGCACGATGCGCCTGCGCCCAGACAGTGGGCGCAAGGATGGAACATTCCTCAACCCGACTTGGTCGTGAAGATGCCCAAGGCCGTACGGATTCCGGCGCAGGGCGAGGTCGAATACACTTACGAAATTGTACCTACACATTTTGCCGAGGATCGCTGGGTGCAGATGTCGGAGTTCCGGCCGGGCAGCCCGGCGCACGTTCATCACGCGGTCGTATATATTCGTCCGCCGGATTCGCAGTGGCTGCGGCATGCGCCGGTGGGCGAACCGTTTACGGCGTCGACGTTGAACGACCCGCTGGAACGGCGCGAGGCGCACGAGACGACCAGCGATCTCCTCCTGGTCTATGCCCCGGGCAGTTCGCCGGACCAGTGGCCGGACGGCATGGCGAAGTTTGTGCCGGCAGGATCAGACCTCGTGTTTCAGATGCACTACACCACCAACGGGTCGGCGGATCAAGATCAGACCAGCATCGGCCTGGTGTTTGCGAAGACGCCGCCGAGGCAAAGAGTGATCACTCTACAGTTGAACAATCATGCGCTGATCATTCCGCCGGGCGCAGATGATTTTCGCGTGGAAGTGCAAGGCACGCTGCCCAACGACGCGACGTTGTTGAGCCTGTTTCCGCACATGCATCTTCGCGGCAAGCGCTTCGAATACGACATCGTGCACGACGATGGCAGCGTGGAAGTGTTGTTGCGGGTGAACTATCACTTTCACTGGCAGTTGAGTTACCGG
>Ga0210399_10002508_pt1 | contig 14265 bp, 14 predicted proteins | sample IncBWC14MmetaG_FD_150865 | JGI IMG/M metagenome (GOLD analysis project Ga0210399, IMG submission 150865) | Forest soil microbial communities from Barre Woods Harvard Forest LTER site, Petersham, Massachusetts, United States - Inc-BW-C-14-M | ecosystem: Environmental > Terrestrial > Soil >... | reverse complement strand
CGCGTCCTATCGGTTGGGTTCGGCCTTGCGAATCGGTCGCGCGCGCAATGAGCTTTTGCTTTCCCGGTTTGGCAGGCGTCTTCCAATCGAATTCCCATAGCCGCCATGCATTCCGTTTGGCCGCGCCGATTAACTTTGCTTCCCTCCAGGCCGATCCTCCATCGGTGCTGATCTCGACTTTTGTAATTTCGTTATCGCTCGTCCAAGCCGCGCCGTGAATGCGCACTTTGGAATTGGCCGAAATAATTTCTCCCTCTGCGGGGCGCGCAATCTCTGCTTTGATTGCAATCTCCGAAAGCGGAACGAGGTCGGCGATCTCCCCTCGCCTTTTCCAATAGGCGTAATCCAGCGTCTGGTAGTAGCCGTTGAACGGTTTGTTCGTTACGATGATCCGTTTCAACCATTTGATCGACGCCATCGCGTACCAACCCGGAACAATCGCACGCAAGGGAAATCCATGCTGCGCCGGAAGATCGACATCGTTCATTTTGTAAGCGAGCAGCACATCCTCCCGCGCCTTCGTCAGCGGAATGCTCCGCGCAAATTTCAATTCGCCCGGCGGACTCTTCGGATCTTCGAGCTTGCCGCCATCTGCGCCTTCCAGAATGACGTCGCCCGTGCCTGAATTAGCTCCGGCGCGATCAAGCAAGATCGACAATGGAACGCCGGTCCATTCCGCGTTTCCGACAGCACCCAATCCCCACTGCACACCTTTTACTTTCGGCTCTAGAAAATCCCGATTATTTCCCGCGCACTCCAGCGTTACCGGAATTTTTCTCGCTTCCAGCTTCAGCAGCTCATCGTAGCCAAGCTCGAACGGTTTCTTCACTTCTCCTTCTACTCGCAGCCGCCATTTGTTTTTGTCGATCTTCGGAATCGGGAAATGCGTGCGAACGTAAAACGCCTCCGTCGGCGTGACGAAGCCGTCGAGCTGTCCGAAAGGCATCTCCAGATTGAGCGGCTCTTTGCATCGCACAATCTTGCCATCGATGAGTTGTTGCTCGCCTTGCATCGCTTCACGCCGGATTTGGCGAAAGCTAAATCGAAAATCGGCAATCTAAAATCGAAAATGGAAAGTGGCTTGCCGAGTCGTAGCTCGCTGCGTGATTGTGGCAAGGTCAAAGGCGTCCGCCTTCGCTAAAGCTACGGCGCGACAGCCTTCGTTCTCCGCTACGCCGCGAGCCAAGACTGGAGCCTAGGGGATTCGAACCCCTGACCTCCTCAATGCCATTGAGGCGCTCTACCAACTGAGCTAAGACCCCGTTTAACGAATTGCAGACTTTAGATTTTCGATCGCGGATTGCAACTAGCGCGCGACGATTGAAATCTTTGCGCGATCGGCAAGATCGATAATGGCATCGCGCTCAAGCAACAAAGTTTTGCCGGCTTGGACTGCAATGACCCGCAGTTTTGCTTCAACGGCGACTTTAATGGTTTCGACGCCGATCACGGGCACGTCGAAGCGCATATCTTGATTTGGTTTGGCAACTTTGATCATGAGTGCGCCTTTGCGCGCCAGCGCGCCGCCGCGCTTGATTGCATCGTTCGTCCCTTCGAATGCTTCGACCGCGAGCACCGTTCCATTTTTCACAATCACCGTTTGACCGATGTCGAGTCGCGCGATCTCCTTCGCCATCTTCCAGCCAAGATCGATATCTTCTTCTTCGCGACGCGAAAGCTTCGGTCCGGCAATCAGACCCGCCGGCGCAAGTTGATCTTCCAGAAAACTCGTCGCCGGCAAAAGATCGACACCGATTTTGGCAAGCTCGTCCGCAATCGCCGCGAAAATGGATTCGGCATTGCGTTGCTTGATTTTCGCGAGGACAAGCAGCGCTTTCCAGTCCGGTCGGAGGTCGAAAAGATTTTTCGGCCCAATTTGGCCGGCCATGATCGCATGATGAACTTGTTGTTCGCGAAGAAAATTTAGAAGCCGGCTCAATTGCCCGACGCGCAGCCATTCGATAACATCGACATGTTGCCCGAGTACGGGATCGGTTTCGTTCGAGAAAGCCGCGGCGACCATTTTCTTTACGCCGCCTTTGCGCGCGGCGTCAGCCAGTTGTCTCGGATAAACGCCATTGCCGGCAATAATTCCGAGAATTTCCGGAGTCGGCGTTTGCATTTCCCAAAACTAACAACAGGCCGAGGGCATAGAAAAGACCAATGCTAATGTGGGAGCGCGCCGCGATTATCGGGACGCTAAGGTCCCTCCCACATTTATTACTCGTGATGGCGGCGGCGCTTGACGTGCAACTGGGCGAGCGCCTTTTGCAGCGAGGCCTGAATAGCCGCGACTTCCTCAGCCGTGTGATCTTCTTTCATCGCAACTTTGGCCCGCTCAACCGCGGCTTCGGCAGCTGCGGCATCGATTTTCTCGGCCTCGAGCGCCATGTCGGTCAAAACCGAGACGCCCTCCGCTTTGATCTCGACGAAACCCTCGCCGACCGCCATCGCGGTTTCGCGTCCATTTTTCAACACGCGTAGCTCGCCCGGTTTCAGCGTTGTGAGCAATGGAACATGTTTCGGGTAAACGCCAAGCTCGCCTTCCGATCCCGGCAACGTGACCATGTCCACGTCTTCGGAATAAATCTTCGCTTCCGGAGTAACGATTTCCAATTTCAAAGTAGCCATGGTGATTCGTTAAATCGTTAAATCGTTAAATCGGAAGATCCTGTAGCTCGGAGCCGTTGTAACGATGTAACGATTCACGGTTTAACGGAAGGCGTTAGCCTTCCTTGATCATATCGATGTTGCCTTTCATGTAGAAGTTCTGCTCGGGAACTTCGTCATGTTTGCCATCGAGAATTTCTTTGAACCCGCGCACCGTCTCCTCAATTGAGACGTACTGGCCTTTGCTGCCGGTGAAAACTTCCGCCACGTGAAACGGCTGGCTGAGGAAACGTTGAATCTTGCGCGCGCGCAAAACCGAGAGCTTGTCCTCGGGACTCAATTCATCCATGCCGAGAATGGCGATGATATCCTGGAGATCGCGATAACGCTGCAACACTTTCTGCACGCCGCGGGCGACATTGTAATGTTCTTCTCCGACAATTTCCGGCGCGAGCGATTTCGACGTGGATGCCAGCGGATCGACCGCCGGATAAATTCCGAGCTCAGCGATGGAGCGCTCGAGCACGATTGTCGAATCCAAATGCGCGAAGGTGGTTGCCGGCGCCGGATCGGTGAGATCGTCGGCCGGAACGTAAACCGCCTGAAAAGAAGTGATCGAACCTTTATTTGTCGATGTAATCCTTTCCTGCAAATCGCCCATCTCGGCCGAGAGAGTTGGCTGATAACCGACCGCGGACGGCGTGCGGCCTAACAAGGCTGAAACCTCCGAGCCGGCTTGGGAAAAGCGAAAGATATTGTCGATGAAAAGAAGAACGTCCTGATTGCGTTCGTCCCGAAAAAATTCCGTCATAGCAAGGGCGGAAAGTCCGACGCGCAAACGCGCGCCGGGCGGCTCGTTCATCTGGCCGAAAACCATTCCTACTTTCGACTTCGACAAATCTTCTTGATCGATCACGCCGGCTTCGCTCATTTCCTTGTAAAGGTCGTTGCCTTCGCGCGAGCGCTCGCCCACGCCTGCGAACATGGAGACACCGCCATGCTTCATCGCGATGTTGTTGATCAACTCCTGGATAATGACAGTCTTGCCGACACCGGCCCCGCCGAACGCGCCGACTTTTCCGCCTTTCGAAAACGGACAGACCAGATCGATGACTTTTATTCCAGTTTCCAGAATAGAAGCCTTCACATCTTGTTCTGTGAGACCCGGCGCCGGGCGATGAATCGGATACCGCTTCGTGAATTTCACCGGGCCGCGATTGTCAACCGGATCGCCCGTGACGTTAAAGAGGCGGCCGAGCACGCCTTCTCCCACCGGCACACTGATCGGTCCGCCCGTGTCAGTCACGCTCATGCCGCGCTTCAGGCCTTCGGTCCCAGACATGGCGATGGAGCGTACCCAATTTTCGCCGAGATGCTGCTGCACTTCGAGCGTGAGCTTGGTTGGGTTGCCGTTGACTTCGTACTCGATTTCGAGGGCGTTGTAGATTTTCGGCAACTCCTTCACTTCCGGAAATTCCACGTCCACTACAGGACCGATGACTTGAACGATGTTTCCTTTATTCATAAATGTTCGTTAGGCGCCGAGCGACATTTGGGCGGTAGCGATTTCGAGCAGCTCCGTCGTAATGCTAGCCTGGCGCATCTTGTTGTATTCGAGGGTGAGATCCTTGATGAATTCGTTCGCGTTGTCGGTCGCGTTCTTCATCGCGACCATGCGCGCGCTGTGCTCGGAAGCGCGTGCGTCGAGGATCATTTGGAAAACTTGATACTGAATGTAATAGGGCAGCATGCTGTCGAGCACCACTTCGGCCCCCGGTTCGAAAACATAACCGAGCAATGGATCGACATCTTCGCCCCCGGCCGATCCATCGTGTTTTTTCGGCAAATCGAAACTGCTGATGGGCAGAAGCGTCTCCACCACTGCACTCTGACTGATCGTATTGATGAAATGCGTGAAGAGGACGGAAACCTTATCCACCTCGCGATTCAAAAACTTTTCCGTGCAAAATTTCGCGACCGGCTTGGTTTCGACAAACGTCGGCGCGTCTTTCAGCTCGAAATCGGCCAGCAACTCGCGTTTGGTGCGCGCGACGAACTGCCGCGCCTTTCTCCCTGCAACCACGTAAGCCGTCTTCGCCGCGTCAAACTTTGCAGCCTCGCGAAAAAGGTTAGTGTTTAACGCCCCAGCCAGTCCTTTGTCAGTGCTGATGATCAGGACGAGCTCTTTCTTGAGCGGCCGGACGTGAAGCAGCGGATGCAGTCTTGGGTCGGTGCGTTTTTGGAGCGAGACCAGAACTTTGTTCATCAATGCGGCGTAGGGCCGGCCAGCCAGCGCGTGCTGCTGCGCCTTGCGCATTTTGGAGGCGGCGACCATCTGCATCGCCTTCGTAATCTGTGCGGTGTTGCGGATGGACTTGATCCGACGCCGGATGTCTTGTGTGTTCGCCATTACAGTCTCGGATTTCGGATTGCGAATTGCGGATTGCTAAAAAGTGGCACGGCCGTCTCGGCTGTGGGGCCGGCGGGCTTCCAGCCTGCCGAATCACTTCCAGACGCCAGGCGAGACGCCCGGCCGCCCCACAGGCAGGATGCCTGTGCTACACCTGAGGTCGTAATCTGCGACGCCAAGTTTCTAAGTTGTTCAACAGCAATCGGAAGTACCAGCGAGATCATTGCCAGGTTGTTTTGAATTCATCGAGCGTAGCTTTGAGTTGCGCCTCGAGATCTTCATCAAGCTGTTTTTTCTCGCGGATCGATCTAAGCAGGCCTTGCTTCCGCGTCCCCAGATAATCTTGCAGCTTACTTTGGAATTCTTTTACGCGATCGACCGGAACAGGATCGAGATAGCCGTTTTGCATGGCCCACATCACCGCAACCTGTTCTTCGACCGGGATTGGATTGTATTGTTTTTGCTTAAAAAGCTCGACAATGCGTTGACCACGATCGAGACGCGCCTTTGTCGCCGCATCAAGATCGGAGCCAAATTGCGCGAATGCAGCCAGCTCGCGGAATTGCGCGAGATCGAGTTTCACTTTGCCGGCCACTTGCTTGATGGCTTTGATTTGTGCGGCGGAACCAACGCGGCTGACGGAGAGACCAACCGAAATAGCGGGCCGCACGCCCTGATAAAACAGATCGGTCTCTAGATAAATCTGACCATCCGTGATTGAGATCACATTTGTCGGAATGTAAGCGGACACGTCGCCGGCCTGCGTCTCGATAATCGGCAGCGCGGTGAGGGAGCCGCCGCCAAATTCCTCAGCCACGCGCGCGCTCCGTTCAAGCAAGCGCGAGTGCAAATAAAACACATCGCCCGGATAAGCTTCGCGACCGGATGGGCGCTTCAGCACGAGCGAAACCTGCCGATATGCGACCGCGTGCTTCGACAAGTCGTCGTAGATAATGAGCGCATCCATCCCGTTATCCATGAACCATTCACCCATCGCTGCGCCTGCGAACGGCGCGAGATACTGGTTCGTCGCGCTGTCGGACGCGGTCGCGGAGATGATCGTGGTGTAAGGCATCGCCCCTTCTCGTTCGAGAACATCGAGCGCGCGCGCCACGTTGGAATTCTTCTGGCCAACGGCGACATAAATGCAATAAAGCGGACGATAATCTTTGTTGTTCGCATCTTCGGCCGCTTTGTTCAGGCGCGCCTGGCTGATGATTGTGTCGATCGCGATCGTCGTCTTGCCGGTCGCGCGGTCGCCGATGATCAACTCGCGCTGCCCACGACCGATCGGAATCATCGCGTCGATCGCCATGATGCCGGTCTGCACTGGTTGGCTGACGCTGCGGCGTTTGATCACGCCAGGCGCGATTTTTTCCAGCGGATAGAACGAATCGGTCTTAATCTTGCCTTTGCCATCCAAGGGCTGACCGAGCGTATTCACGACGCGCCCGAGCAACGCTTTGCCCACAGGAACCTGCAAAAGTTTACCGGTGGTTTTTACTTCATCGCCTTCCGAGACTGTTGTCGCTTCAGCCAGCAGTATGGCGCCCACCTCTGTCTCTTCGAGATTTAAGGCAAGACCAAAAACTCCATTTGGAAATTCAATCATCTCGTTGAGCATGACTTCGCTGAGACCTTCGATGCGGGCGACGCCGTCGCCGGTTTCGCGCACGACACCGACGTTGCTTTTCGTCGTCGATGTTTTTAGCCCCGCGATTTTTGTTTCGATCTCCTCAAGTATGCTGCTCATGATTCTGGTTGGTTAGAATTGTTGCCGGAGACTTTCCAGCCGATGGCGCACGCTGCCGTCCCAAACATCGCTCCCCACGCGAATGCGCATTCCGGCGAGAAGTTCACGATTCACAACAAACTCCGTAGTTAAGTCGCGTCCGTATTTCTTTTTGAGGTTCTGGAGGATTCGTGAATTTGTCTCCGCACTCAGTTCGGTCGCACTTTCGATCCGCGCGTGGCGTTTCTCGATCTCAAGACGAAGAAGTTGTTTATAATTCTGGAGGATGCCGATGCAGTTGCGCGGCTTCTTCGCGATCAACGACTGCACCAGGGACGCAATCTTTCCGCGATCAAGCTGGCCATCGGTGAAACTGGCGCGCACCATTTCCCGGGAAAGCCGGCGAATTTCCTTATTGATCTTCATGAGGCGAGTTGACGCGCCGCTTCCTCCTGAAGCCGCCTTTGATCGTCGGAAGTAAGTACTTTGCCAGTGACTTTCGCCGTTGTATCGACCACCAACCGTCCGAGCTCGCGTTTTAAGGCCTCCATCGTGCGCTCATGCTCGATCCTGCTGGCTTCACGCGCTTTCGCGATGATCTGCTCCGCGGCGGCAACCGCTTCTTGCTGTTTGCGTTCAGCCACCTGGGCGCCGCTCTCGCGCGCCTCGTCGATCATTTTTTGCGCGTCAGCATTAGCTTTGGCCAGAATCTCCGCGTAGCGTTTTTCAGCTTCGGCGAGCTCCTTTTTGATTTTGTCCGCGTTGATCAAGCCTTCCTCAATCCGCCGGCGGCGCTCTTCCAGCACGGCGAGGATCGGTTTGTAAGCAAAGCGGCGCAGCAAAAGCGCGACGATCACGAAGCTGATGACTTGCGACAAAAACAACCACGGATTCCAACCGAAGGTGTTGGCTGTATCGCGCAACATGTCAGTAAAACCCCCGCTCGCAGCTATAATCATCACGTTCATAACCAAAGCTCAGGCGCAGCGGCAATCGCCTCCGTGCCCAAGAATCTTAGTGAGCAAGAAGAAAGAGAGCGTAGAACACAATCGCCTCCGTGAATGCGATTGCCAGAATCCCATGCACTAGAATCGGAGTGAAAGCGCCGGGATTGCGGCCGACCGCGTTTGCCATACCCATACCGGTAAGGCCAATCCCTATTCCAACGCCCATCGCGGCGAGGCCAACGTGAATGCTTCCGGTCATTTCTGCCAGTAGTGGTAACATCATAGTTTTTCCTTTGTGCTTAATTTGGCGATTTCACCACGAGATCGCTCAAAAGTTAATTAGTGTGCGTGCTCCGGTCCATGTTGTGCGATTAGGAGAGTGAAAACGGCTGTTAGTAGCATAAAAACGAGCGCCTGCACAATTCCGACAAGTAGCTCCAAAAAATAAAACGGAATCGGGATCAGCCACGAAAGAAACGGCACCATGTTCGACATCACCTCTAAAGTACTTTCGCCCGCATAAACATTTCCGAAAAGTCGAAAACTCAGTGAAACCGGACGAAAGAGGATGGAAACAACCTCCAGCCATCCGACCATGAAGAAGATGACGACTAACATAATCTTCAAGAAACCCGTTGTCTCACCTTTCGGACCAAAGAGGTGACGCAAGAATCCGCCGACGCCGTTTGCCTGGATCGCCCAAACGATCCAGAGCAGAAAGAAGATCACCGCCATCGCCGTGGTCATATTAAGGTCGGCGTTGCCTCCGCGCAGCAGGGGTCGATCGACATGAAAGACACCCGTTGTCGAGTCGTAATGACCCCACCCAATCGTCCCGACGCCTGGAACGAGGCCGAACCAATTCACAAATAAAATAAAGATGAAAATTGTCGCGAAAAACCAAAATGTCTTGCTCACCAGTTCTCGGCCGATGATTCCTTCGAGGAAGTTGTAAAGGCCTTCAACCAACCATTCCCAAAAATTTTGGATGCCGCTCGGAATCGGCTTGATCTTTCGTGTCGCTAATTGCGCGAAAACGATGATTCCAGCCGCTACAATCCACGTTACCAGCATCGAGTTGGTAATCGCAAACTTTCCGATATGAACGAGTTCCGCAGGCTTCAGCGGCACCGCCGGCTCGGCTTCAGCCGCCATTGTCGACGTCGCGAAAATGCATCCGCAGGAGAGCGCCAGGATCGATAATGATAAGCGTTGAAAAAAACTATAGTGCATTCAGATCGTTGAAATGCAGCGGCCCCAATCTTTCCGGCCGGTGCGACGGCGGCCTGGGCCGGAGCACTCAATACACGGGGACGCTGGCGTCGCGCATATCAAAGCGCGTTTTGCCCGGATGACAAGAAACAAAATTTTCCGGGCGAGATCTAATTTGCCGTCACGTGCTCGGCGAATTGCGGAGCCAGTGGAGTTAGCGCCTCAGATTTTGCAGGCTCTCCGGCATTCCGCATTGCGATCGCTTCTTCGTAAAACAATTCGAGCAGCCGCGCCTGCGCTTCCTGTTCAAAACGCCGCACCACCGCTTCGCGGGCGCGCCATCCCATCTCGATCAATGCTCGAGGCGAGCTCGTAATTTCCTGCATCGCGTTGGACAGGGCAATGTGGTCCTCCTCCGGCACAAGCCAGCCGCTGCACCCATGCTCGATCGCTTCCGGGATGCCACCATGCAGCGTCGCCGCGACTGGCAAACCGGTCGCCATCGCTTCCAGAATCGAGTTCGGGATGCCTTCCTGGTTTTCATCCGGCGGCGTTTCGCTCGGGTGCAGAAACAGGTGCGAGCTCGCGTAGAGCTCCATGAGTTTCGGTTGCGAGAGAAAGCCGACGAAGTGCACATCCTTCGAAATACCGAGACCGGCCGCGAGCATTTCCAATTCCGGCTGCAGCGGTCCCTTTCCGGCAATGAAGAATTCGGCGTGCGGATTGTCCTTTTTAAAAATCGCGAACGCGCGCAGGCTGGTGGCCAGGCCTTTTTTTGGAATTAAACGGCACGCCTGCATCATTCTCCAGCGGCCATTCCGGGGCTGTTGTCGATCGATGAATGGGAATTCCTCCAGGGGAACGCCTGTCCGATTGATGCGAAGTTTTTCGGGCGGACAGCCGAATTGGATTAATCGATTGGCGAGCGACTGGGAACGCGCGAAAACCAACGGCACAGCGCCAAACAACCGGCGCAACTTCGCGGGATAATCTGCTATGTCCTCCTTAACCGCCACATCAGCCCCGTGAAATGAAACCACGCACGGTTTGTCCCATTGCTCGATAAAGGGCAATAGATGCACCCCGGTGTGACCAAAGTAAATGTGCATGAGATCGGCTCCGCGGCGCTCCAACATCGACGAAAGTATCTGATATTCGCCGCGATAAACGATCGGTGGCTCGCGTTTGACGAACTTGAGCCAGCCGTGTCGCAAAAGGTTCGTGTAGCGCCGTGGGATAACTTCAATATCGCGGAATGGGAAGAGCTCCGCGTTCTGCACCGCTTTGGTAACGACAAATGTCTCCATACCGCGCAGCGCCTTTACCTGCCGGTAAATGTGCAACATTTCCGGCTTGAGGAACGAACTGCAATAGCTGGCTACCACTCGTTTGCCCATTGAAAAGTGCCTGACTGTGTGCGTGCCTTTGTCTGTTGTCTAGTTCTTAATCGGCGGACACAGTCTGTTCGGTCTTCTGGGAAGCAAGATGTCGATCCCGTTCTGATGCACTGGCCAGCCATTGTTCCAGTTTTGTTTTGAAGGCATCGACGCCTTGACCGGTTGCGGCAGAGATCGGCGCAAGCTCCACGGCAGAGAATCTTTTTTGCAGGGCCGGCAAATTTTCATCCGCCCCGGGCAAATCCATTTTGTTTGCCACCACGAACCATGGTCTCTTCGATAGATTGGGATCGTAAAGATCGATTTCGCGCCGGAGATTCTGGAGATCTTCGACCGGATTGCGTCCTTCGCTCCCCGCAACATCGACAACGAAAAGCAAAACGTGACAGCGCGTGATATGTCGCAAAAAATCGTGCCCGAGTCCAAGATTGCGATGCGCATCCTTAATCAAACCCGGAATGTCCGCGATCGTTGCGCGGCGATAACCCGAAAACTCAACTACGCCGATGATCGGATGCAGCGTCGTGAACGGATAGGGCGCAACTTTGGGACGCGCCGCTGAGATTTTTCTCAGCAAGGTCGATTTTCCGGCATTCGGATAGCCGACGAGGCCGGCATCGGCGATCGTGCGCAGCTCGAGCAAAAAATGTCCCTTCTCGCCTTCCTCGCCTTCGGTGTATTGGCGCGGCGCGCGATTGCGCGAGCTTTTGAAGTGAACATTCCCCTTCCCGCCCGCGCCGCCGCGACAAAGCACAAACTCCTGGCCGTCGCGCGTAAGATCGACAACTAACTCGATTTTGGATTGCGGAGCGGCGATTGCGAATTGATCAGATCCCGCGTCATGCGCTTCTGCATCGGGCGTTGGACGTTGAGCGTCGGACGCTCTACCCCGAGAGTTTTTCGGGGTTGGACGTTTTCCCTCTTCCGTTCGCCAAACAATCGTCCCCGCCGGCACCTTCACGATCTTGGCCTGCGCCGATCGACCATACATCTTCTTCCCCATCCCGTGTCCGCCATTTTTCGCTTTGACGATCGGCTCATAAAAAAGACCCGTAAGATTATCGACGTGCTGATCGGCGCGTAGAATCACGTCGCCGCCGCGGCCACCATCGCCGCCATCCGGGCCACCTTTGGGCACAAACTTCTCCCGCCGAAAACTGACGGAACCACGCCCGCCATTTCCGGCTTGGGCAAAGATTTTGATCCGATCGACAAACATAGCTTAGAAGACGTCGTTGCAGCGTTGAATCGTTACAACATCGATGTGATCATCGTCTATGAACACAAAACAATCCCTCCGGATAATTCCGGCCCTCTTGGTTCTGTCTTCTTGCTTTTCGTCAGCAGAAGCGCAGCCGATGTCTACGCCTGAACCCGGAACAGGGCTCGAAGGAGTGATTACGGTAAGTCCCATTCGTGGCGGGCCATCGAGAGCCGATACTCCCGACTCGGGGCCGCTCGCCAATGTTGCTTTCGTCGTGGAAAACGAAAAGGGCGCGGTTACATCCTTCACCACTGACGATCAGGGCCAGTTTCGGATTTCTCTGGCTCCCGGTCACTATACGGTTTCAAGGGAGGGCAAGAAAGGTGGAATCGGGAGGTTTGGCCCCTTCGAGGCCGATGTTGTTGCAGGCAAGATGACAAGGGTTCAGTGGACCTGCGATACCGGTATACGCTGAACGACAAAGAAGTGACGGCCGACGTTGCTGTAGCGGCGCTCTATGAGCGTCGCACTTATGATTGAAACGACTGCTCACGGATGCGCCGCTCGTAGCGCGCCTCTAGAGAAGGCTCTTATATAACATTTTCGTTTTTTCGGCGATCGCGCTCCAACTGAATTTCTCTTCGGCGCGTCTTCTTCCGGCCCGGCCGAATTTTTCGCGCACGGTTCGATCTTTCATGAGCTGATTGATGCGCGCAGCGAGATCACACGAAAATTTTTCGGGATTGGTCGGTTCGAACGGGCTTTCTTTCATTTGCTCGAGCGGAACGAGAAAACCGGTCTCGCCATCGACCACGACTTCTTTAATTCCACCGACCGCGCTCGCGACGACTGCGGTCTCGCATGCCATCGCTTCGAGGTTGATGATGCCGAAAGGTTCGTAGATCGAGGGACAACAAAACACAGCCGCGTGCGAGTAAAGTTCGATGACCGCCTCTCTATCGACCATCTCCTCAATCCAAATGATGTCGGAGCGCCTTTTGGCTGCGCTCTTAACCGCTTCTTTCATCTCCACAGCGATCTCAGGCGTGTCGGGTGCGCCCGCGCAAAGCACAATTTGAAAATCTTTGTCCATGAATTGGATTGCGCGGACGAGATGAATGATCCCTTTTTGCCGCGCGATCCGGCCAACGAAGAGCAAGTACGGTTTGGTTGGATCGATTCCATGGCGCTTGAGCGCAGCGGTTGAATCGACTTTCCGGTATTGCTCGAGGTCGATGCCATTGTGAATCACGTGCACCCGCGTTAGATCGACATCGAACAGTCGCTCGATGTCGCGTCTGGTTTCGTTTGAAACAGCAATAATTGCGTTTGCCATCTCCAGCGCGGTTTTCTCGATCCAAAGCGAGAAATCGTAACCGCCGCCAAGCTGCTCCCGTTTCCATGGCCGGAGCGGTTCGAGGGAATGGACGGTGATGAGGAGCGGAATTCCGTAATTCAGCTTGGCAAGAATGCCGCCGAAGTGACTGTACCAAGTGTGGCAGTGCACGAGATCGGCATCGATGTTCGTGGTGTTGAAGTCGATGCAGCGACGGACCGCGCCGAAAACCGATTGCAACGGTTTCGGGCAAGTGAAATTGCGCGCATCCAGTTCGAAACCGGTGACCTCGAGCTTGCCTTTTTTGAAATGTTGATCGCCGAAGCAGCGCACTTCCACCGGCATCGTCTTGGCCAGCTCGCGCGAGAGGCCATCCACGTGCACGCCCGCACCACCGTAAATATACGGCGGATATTCGTTGGTGAGGAAAAGAACCTTCACGCCGTCTTTTTAAACGCGCGGCCAAGGAATCGCACGCAGTTTTACTTTCCTGCGCGGACAAGAAGCACCGGCACCTCTACCGCATGCCGAACTTTGTCCGCGGTCGCGCCGTAAAGAATGTCGCTGACGAAACGATGGCCGTGCGTGGTCATCGCGATTAGATCGACTTCTTTCTCACGCGCGAGTTTGATGATTTCGTCGGCAGGCTCGCCAAGGGCGAGCACGGCGTCGCAGGCAAAACCTTCGCCGCTCAGCTCGCCCTGGCGTTTTTCCAAATAGACGCGGTCCTCTTTCATTTCCTCGCTCTCGGCAAGCTTGAGCTGATTAAAATTTCTCGCGACCCAGCCATCTGCCACATGCATGAGGAGGAGCTTTGCCCCGGTCATGCGCGCGAGTGGTTTGATGTGGCCGAGGACGGTCTCGTCGGCGGAACTGTTTTCGAGCGGGATGAGAATGTGCTTATACATGATCAAAAATGACGAATGACGAAGCACGAATAAACAATGGAAGCACGAATGATGAAGCAGATGTCGATCTCGCACTTTGATTTTTGGGCTTCGTCATTCCTTCATCATTAGTCATTCGTGCTTCGTCATTCGTCCATCATTGTGTCGGAGCAGGCAGATCCAGGAAATTGTAAAATCCCTTGAGAACCGCCGCCGGTAAAAAAGTGTCGAAGAGCAGTTTCATGTTAAGCAGAATGATAACCGCGGCCGTTGTCCAACCGAGAATTTTCAACCATAACCGGTTGGCAAACTCGCCCATCTTCGCCTTTTCATCGGTAAACCGCATCAGCGGCCAAACGGCAAATCCAAGCTGCATACTCAAGACGACCTGGCTGACGATGAGTAATTGAGTGGTTTTACCTTCGCCGAAAATGCCAATGACCAAGACTGCGGGGATGATGGCGATGCCGCGCGTGATGAGCCGGCGCAGCCATGGCGTGATGCGGATGTTGAGGAAACCTTCCATTACC
>Ga0210399_10002507_pt1 | contig 14269 bp, 11 predicted proteins | sample IncBWC14MmetaG_FD_150865 | JGI IMG/M metagenome (GOLD analysis project Ga0210399, IMG submission 150865) | Forest soil microbial communities from Barre Woods Harvard Forest LTER site, Petersham, Massachusetts, United States - Inc-BW-C-14-M | ecosystem: Environmental > Terrestrial > Soil >... | reverse complement strand
GTGTTCCTGTGCCCGAGACCCCGGATTCTTCGAAGAACCGAGCGGGCGTTCTGCTCATTTCACTGACCGCGTTTGCCCTCATCGCGCTTGCCATCGTCTTTACTGTGCGCTGGAAGTCGTTTTCTTCATCCGGACTTCACACAACGCTCGCGCAACTCACCTTCGCCGAGGGCATCGAAGAGTATCCGGCCTGGTCGCCCGATGGCAAGGCGTTGCTCTATACCGGCGAAGTGGGCAAGATCCGCAAAATCTTTCGGAAGGACCTCTCCTCCGGACAAGATGCCCAAATGACCCACGGCGACTCCGACGACCTGCAGCCTGCCTGGTCGCCGGACGGGAAGCGCGTTGCCTTCGTCCGCGCGCGCCAGCCTGCAGTCAAACTGCAACCCGGCGACGTCTTCGGCCAATTCGACGACGGTGATATCTGGGTGCTCGATCTCGCTTCCGGCGCGGAAAGCAAACTGGTCGAAAAAGCCTTCAATCCGGCCTACTCGCCCACAGGAGATCGCATCGCGGTAGACTCTTCCTGGGTCGGCCCTCGGCGCATCTGGACGCTCGATCGCGATGGTCACAATCCCCAGCAAATCTCGACCGACACCAGCGAGGAGGTCGCCCACGTTGCGCCCGGTTGGTCTCCCGACGGCAAGAAGATCGTCTTCCAGAATCTGCTGCGCACCAAGTTCGACGTTCGCGTTGTGAATCTCGATTCCAAGCAGATGACCTGGATCACCAACGATTTTTTCACGAACACTCGCCCGGCGTGGGCGCCCTCGGGCAAATTCATTTATTTCTCGTCTTATCGCAGTGGAGGCATCAACGTGTGGCGAGCGCCCGTCAAGCGGGATGGTGCGCTCGGCGGCGCGTTGCAGCAGGTCACCACGGGCGCCGGACAGGATGTCGAAGTCGCCGTATCTCCCGCCGGCAAGCGTCTCGCCTATGCCACCTTGCGCCAGAACGCCGATCTCTGGAGGCTTCCCGTTTCCCCGCAGACCGGTCTGCCTACAGGAAACCCCGAGGCCGTCATCAGCACCACGCGCGAAGACAGCCGTGGCGCCTGGTCACCCGATGCCCGGAGCATCGCCTTCAACTCCGATCGCGCCGGTAACATGAACATTTGGCTGTTCTCGCTTGCCGATGCGAACGCCCGCCCGCTCACGAACGGCCCCGGCGGCGACTTCCAGCCCAACTGGTCGCCTGACGGAAAAAAGATCGCCTTCTTCTCCTCTCGTTCCGGAAGCCCAAACATCTGGGAGGTGGATGTCGCCGGAGGCGCGCCGAAGTCGCTGACCTCCAACCCCGGCGTGAACGTCAATCCATTCTTTTCTCCCGACGGATCACACATTGCCTTTCAGTCCGATCACTCCGGAAGGCTCGAAGTCTGGGTGATGAATGCGGACGGAGGGAATCCCCGTCAGCTTTCGAATGTCGGCGTGACCGGACATTTCATGCGCTGGTCCGATAACGGCCGTGAGGTGATCTTCCGCTGCACTTGTACCGGCAAGCCTGCCACCATGAAAGTCTCCATCGACGGCGGCGCTCCTCTACCCTTCGCTGAGACGAAGGGCGGCTCGCACATGTCCTTCTCACCCGATCGCTCCCGCATCATGGACGTGGTCGGCCACCGCGTGCTCTGGGTCTCACCCGTAAGCGGCGGCGCACCCGAGAAAGTCTACGAATTCCCTGACCCTGACGTTCGCATCGATTATCCGGTCTGGTCTCCCGACGGAAAGTGGGTGCTCTTCGACCGCTTCCGTCCCCAAGGCGGCGATATCTGGTCACTCACAGGCGTGGATTGATCTAAGAATCGCAACTTGATGAAATTCGCTCCGCGGCCTCGGCGGATTCTCTCCGCGCTCTCTGCGGTTTGCGACGAAAGCAATTTCTGACTGGGAACTCCCTACTTCCCTTGCGCTTTCACATACTCTGCAACCTGCTCGAGGGTCGCGAACCAAACCCCGGACTTCGCCTTTATATAGACAATCAATTTCTCCAGCGCCGCAATCCGCGACCGGTGCCCGCTGATGTGTGGATGCAGCGTGAGAATAAACATCGTGCGCTCCCGATACGCCACATCGAACTCGCCCTTGTACACCTCATACACCAACTCCGGATCGGGCAGCGATCCGCTCGCCTCCGGCTCATAATAAGGATAGTCGTCAGCAATCCAGTTGATCGGAAGCTCGATCATTCCCGTCTTCTGTCCGCTGGCCAGCAACTCGTAAGGCTCATCCATCGCCATGAAGCTGCTGTCATATAAAAATCCAGCCTTGCGAATTTGCTCCATCGTGGACTGGCTGAACTCCCACGCCGGCGCCCGGATTCCCACCGGACGTTTCCCGGTCGCCTTGGTCAGGTACTCGATCGACTGCGTCAGCAACTGCTCTTCCGTCGCCGCATCATTTACCTGCGTCAGATTCTCGTGCATCCAGCCATGCACGCCAATCTCGTGCCGCTTGCGCTGCAAAATATCCTGGATCATCTGCGGGTGCAGCGCCGCGCTCATCGCGGGAATATAAAACGAAGCCGGAATCGAATGACGATCTAATAAATCGAGCACCCGCGGCAAGCCCGTGGTCGCGCCGTACTCGCCCTGCGAGAGCGGAACCGGCCACGGCGTCCGCCTCCACAGCAGTTCGTTATCGACATCGAAGGACAAGCACACTGCAACCCGCGCCCCATTCGGCCAAGCCTTCGGTGTGAGCTTGTCCCCGGCGCGCACCAGGGAAACGGCCTGTCGGACTTGCTCTTCGGTCGCGTCGATCGGAATCGGAGGCACTGCTGACGGAGAAACCTGTTGGCCCATCGCAGGAAGAGCGAAAAAAACTCTTGTAACCAACGCCAGCAGGAACACTCCAGACTTGAAATTCATATCGTCCTCGAAGAAATTCGCCAGCCAGCTAACTCGCTCGCGTTTGTGAAATCATTCCGCTACTCTGGTCGCACTCGTGCCGTCCTCACGCTGTCATCCTGAGCGAAGTGAGGCGCCAGCCGAACGTAGTCGAAGGACCCCCGCCTGCGTGGGGTACCGATGGCCTTACTAGTTCTCCATCACGGGCCGCCCTTGCGACGGCGTGCCGAGACCCCATAAAACAAAACCGCCTCTCTCCCTAGTAATGCTCCCGCTTGTTCCCTGCATTCGCCTGCTCGCCGTTGTACGCCTTCCATGCCTGATCGATCACGTACGCATGGATCGCTTCCGCCTCCTGTGCCGTCATCTTCATGTGTGGAAAGGCAAACTTCGGAGGATCTGCGAACCCCGGCATACCCTGATCCCAATGCGTGCCCGCCAGTACGATCGCCTGCCATTGGCTGTGCACCTCGGGCGGCGCGTAGCGAAGATCGGGCACTGCGCCATCGAGCACCCATGCTCCACTTCCATCCGTGCCCGGCGAATGGCATCCATCGCACACCCACGTGACGTACAGCTTCTCGCCTCGCTTAATGACGTCCGCGCTAGCCTTTTGTTGTGGAGGCTTCGGCACCCGAGGCACGATATCCGGTGGCGTCGGGAATGGCATGCTGGCGCCGAGTTTGAACGCATAGAGTCTCGCCGGCCCCCGTTTCGATTGCGGAGTGGCCATCGTCCACGCCGGAGCAAAGAGCCGCGATCCCGAGCCCCATCCAACCGGCGTGAGAACGTATTGCTCTCCCTTAACCGAATAAGTCACGGGAATCGACTCGATCGCAGATCCCGTTTGCACCGACCACAGTCTCTTTCCGCTATCGGCGGCATAAGCGGCGAACTCACCCGTGCCCTGTCCTTGAAACACAAGATTCCCTGCCGTGGAGAGCACTCCGCCATTGGTGGGAATCTCCTCTTCCACGGACCACTGCGCCGACCCTCTCACTGGATCCCACGCGATCAGACGTCCTTCTGTCGCCTTCATCCATTCGCCGTTCTCCACCACAGCCCGCGACGCCGGACGCCGATCCGTTGCCGGAACATACACCAGCCCAGTCCCGGGGTCGTAGCTCATCGGCCACCAGTTGTGTACGGTCCACTGCTTGCCGCCGCCCTCCGCGACCGGGATTTCCACCGCCCGCCCCGTTTCCAGGTTGTACGAGTTCGCCCACGCCAACTTCACCAGCGGTTTCGCCGAGAGCAGCTTCCCGGTTTTTGCATCCAGCACATAGAAGAAGCCGTTTTTTGGAACCGTCATCGCCACGTGACGCTTCTCGCCATCCATCATCAGATCGGCAATCAGGATGTGATTGTTCTCGGTCTGCAATCCGGGCGCGCTCGTCTGGAAGTGCCACACGTATTCGCCCGTCGATGCCTTTACCGCAAGAATGCAGCCGGCGAACAGCCTGTCTCCCGTCACCTTGATCGACGACAATTCGCCGTAATCGACGCCTGCGCCCGCCGTGCCGAAAATCACATAGTCGTTCACCGGATCATAGGTAATGGCATTCCACACGTTTGCGCCGCCGATCCTCCAGCTATCGTTGCCCGTCCACGTCTTCGCGGCCATCTCGAGAGCTTTGGTCTCCAACGGTTTTTTCGGATCGCCGGGCACAGTCCAGAAGCGCCACGCTTCCGTCCCAGTTTCCGCATCGTAGGCCACCAATGATCCGCGCACGCCGTCATCGGAGCCGTTGTAACCCATGAACACTTTTCCGTTTGCGACGTGCGGCGCTCCGGTGATGCCGGTTTGCGTGGCATCACATACCGGAGCCTCCCAAACCTGCTTGCCGGATGTTGCGTCAATGGCAACCAGCCGGCAATCTCCAGTGCCCACGTACACCTTCCCGTTCCATACGGCCACGCCACCGTTTGTGCGCGCTGAATAAGAGCCGTTGATCGCCAGATTCAGCCGGACTTTGGGATCGAACCTCCAAAGCAATTTTCCCGAGGCTGCATCCACCGCGTACACCTTCGACAATGGGGCGCTCACATAAATGACTCCATCGACCACCAGCGGCTCCGCCACGATTCCGACCGTGCTATCCACATCCAGATACCACGCCAGCCCTAGCCCGCTGACATTCTGATCCGTAATCTCCTTCAACGGACTGAAATGCTGCGACTCGAAATTCCGCCCATTCACGAGCCAGTCATTTCCGCCGGAGTCGGCCGATACTCGCGCCTCATTCACATCGCCTGCTTTCGTGGGAGCATCAGCCAAACTCTGTAGAGCCACTGTCGCTGTGATTAACAAAATCACCAACCATCCGAACCTTCGCCCTTGTTTCATTCAAGGCCCCCTGTGCCAGACGCGGAATTGTATGACATTCGGTAGAGAAAAACAGGGCAGGCGTAGCCCCGACCAGCCCGCGCAACGTCGATCAGAACATCAACGTTGCTCAAACCCAGTTCTACAGCCTCAGCCTAGAACGCCGCCTTGGTACCGGTGCTCTTTTTGCCGTGGAATACAACGGCGCTCATGGCGTCCACTTGTACGACATCAAGAACATCAACGAACTCGGCGGCGGGCAGGAGTATCTGGGTGATCCGCTGACGACGTCTTCCACGTGCGGGGACTTTTATGGCATCGGCACTCCCACGGGCCTGTGCTTTACCCGTCCCAATCAGCAGTAGACCTCCATCAATAACCGCGGAACCCAGGGCTTCTCTCACTACAATGGCCTGAACCTGCGCTTTCAAACGCAGAACATCCACAACACGGGCCTGACCATCGTGACGAACTACACCTACGCGCACTCTCAGGACAACCTGAGCTCCACCTTCTCTGAGAGCAGTGGTGGATCCAACGGTGTCGGCAATCTGGGCTATCTCGATCCGCGCAATCCGGCGCTGGACTATGGCAACTCCGATTTCGACATCCGCCACCGGGTGGCGTTCTCCGCAGTCTGGACTGAGCCCTTCTTCAAAGGACGCCGCGACGTCCTCGCGCAGACTGCCGGCGGATGGGTGATCAGCCCGATCTTCACCGCCCGCACGGGAGTCCCGTTTAACGTGGCGGACAGCACCAATTCCTTGAATGCCGGGACTGGCACCGGCATCCCGCGTTACGCGCCATCGGCGCCCATTCCGAGCTTCTCTGTCGGCAACGGCGTGTCCACTGGTCCGAATAACTTCACTTTACTCACTCTGCCAACTGCGAACAGCTTCGTCGGCGACCTCGGCGTCTCCGACTTCGGTCCGTATCCTGTTGGGATGACGAGCCGCAATTCGTTCCGCGGACCGGGAGCCTGGGATTTCGATCTTGCTGTCAGCAAGAGTTTCAAAATAACGGAGCGGGTTGGCATCGAGTTCCGCGCGGAGGCCTTCAACCTCTTCAACCATCACGATATGTTCGTCAACGGCTTCGCCGAAGATGCTGCTGCTTTCTCCGGCGGTCCCGTTCTCGTCGAAGGAAAGAAGGGAGGCCTGGGCGCCCTCGCGACCGGCGGCGAGCACGACGAGTGTCGATTCGGCCAGTTCGCTCTACGTTTGACGTTCTAAACTCCACGGAGACGCAGCCTCGCTGCGTCTCCATCTTTTCCTGCTCGTACGCAGGGGAGCTTCTGCTTTCGTCCAGTCCCGCGGTGAGTGTGGCTGCTTTTGCGTGTTGGTTTCCTTGCATCCTTGGCTGCCGTTCCTAGCGGCCTTTGCGGTTGCAAGCTTTCCTTCGTGCTCTTAGTGGTTAGCTTTTGATCTTCTGTTGGCGCATAGACCCGAACGATATCCTCAAAGTGTGTTCACGATGCGAGCTTTAAGCGCCTCAAACTCCGCGTCCGAAATCAATCCCTTGTCGAGCATTGCCTTGGCTTTTTCCAGACGCGCCACCGTATCGTCCGCAGCTCCGCTCGCAGACTGCGCCGCTCCCGGTCCGGAAGACCCGAACTGTATTCCTCCGGATCGCGCCCGCATTTCCTCCAGTTCCCGCACACGTCTTTTTTCCCGCCACGCTTGATCCTGCGCCTGGCACACGCGGTAAACCGCCTCTGCCTGGTCCTTGCACAGTCCCCGAAAAGTCAGACCTTGCTCCGTACCGGCGATCGCCAGGTCTGGGCTTCCAAAAAAGTAAACGGTGAGTCGTGCTCCTAAGACTCCAATCTCAACGCGCACCTCTTTCAGGTCCTGCCAACGCACGCTCGTCGGCTGAAAGCCCCCAAACAGACCGCGTTTCATGTGGATCAGTCGCCCGCTCGTGGCCGCGACCAAATCCCGCCGGTGGATCAAAGCAAACAAGCGCCGCTGCACCGTGTAAGCCTCGATGGTTTCACCCGGCACCAGCAACGAGGAAAGCTGATCCAGCGCCTGGACCAAGCGCGGCTCTCCCTGGATTCCCTTTGCAAGTTCGGTGGATACAGTCACGGATTTCCCTTCGCCCTACATCACTCCAAAGTCTTCTGCTCTTGCGGAAGCGAAGAATACTGCAACCCAAGGGTCCGGTCAACGGTATGTACTCGTCCAGTTGATGGGTGACACCTTTCATTCCTTTCGTTGAGATGGGATCTGGCGCAGGAATTGCTGCGGGGTTAGGTAGCCGAGGGCCTGGTGAGGACGGACGGTGTTGCAGATGGCGTACTGGAAATCCCGTAGAGTACAAGAAAAAAGATCAGCAATGAACGCAGATTCATGCGCATCGATGCTCGTCGAGCATAAAAAAGGCGTGCAAGTGTCAGCTTGCACGCCGCCCACCTTCGCCTAGAAGCTGATCTTCAGTATCGTTCCATTCACGCCAACCAGCCATCCCGCTTTCGGCGTTGCAAATCCCACTGACCAGAAGCCTGTGACTCCGTTCAGCGGATACCATGTTGTGCCTTCATCCGGAGTCCACGCCGCCCCTCCGGCATTCGCCGTGATCACGACGGTGCGCGCGAACTGATCGTCCTCGCGTTGAGAATCATCACCAATCGCGTACGCATAGCTCAGCCCGAAGATCGCCCCGGTCACGGGAGGCGCGTTGGTCAGCGCCCAGGTTCTCCCGCCATCGCTCGAAGTTGCGGTTCGCGCCTGATTCGGATCGGTGGGATCCAGATCGCCTCCGCCGACAATCCCGCGCCGCGAATTCCGGAACGCCACCGTGAAGGCGCCTGCGCTGGGCGAACTCACGATGGGCGTGTCGTACGCGTTCCATGTGTTGCCGCCATCGCTGGTAGCCAGCACGCGTGCTGCCGTTGAACCGCCGGTCGCGATCCACGCGTTCCGTTCGCCCTGAGTCGCAACGCACGTTCCGCTCGCCGCAAACGACGCTTCTCCCGGCAACGCTGGCGGCATGTTCGCAGCGATGCTCGTCCACGTCCGCCCACCATTGGTAGTGCGGATATCCGGGAACACTCCGTTCACCGAGTCGCTATGAGAGATTCCGCGCCGCGGCGTCCAGAACGCGAAGCAATCGTAGAACGCGTTCGCCAGTTGGTTCTGAAACTGCATGGTCCAGGTCGCGCCGCCGTCTTCGGTTTTGTAGATTCGAAAATCCGTCGTGTTGTTACCAATCGATTGCAGGTACGCGACTTTATCGCTCACACCCTGTACATCGCGGAATTGCAGCAACTCCGCCCCCGGCACGACGCCGGCTCGCCACGTCTTGCCGCCGTTGGTTGTGACCACGAACGTTCCCCCGCGGCCCGAGGCCCACACCACTCGTGAGTTCACCGGGCTCACTGCGATGAGTCCCTGCGTCGTCCCGCTGTTTTGCGGGGTCAATTTCGGTTGATGAACTTTTCCGCCCTCGGCAAAAACGAAGGGCGCAACAGCAGCCAGCAGCAGAACAGCCAAAGTGCGCTTCAGCATGGTAATTCTCCGGAAAGATTTCGTGACGGGCGGGAAGTATAGGACTGAGAGCGAATCCTGTCAAACGCCCGTCCGGCGCGGAGTTTCGCTGGTTGGTGTTGGCTTGATCACGCGGAAGCGGACTGCGCAGACCGCTGCCCGATGAGGATGTCTTAAGCCGAGCTACGCTCGGCTGGGCAGACGAGGCGCCTGCCCCCTACGTGCGATGGCGAGAGGCCCTGCTCTCGTTGACTTGCCCGTTGCGCCAACGTAAGATTTGCGGCGGATGATCGGCCAAACTATTTCCCACTACCGCATCCTGGAGAAGCTGGGCGGCGGCGGCATGGGCTTGGTTTACAAGGCCGAAGACACCGAACTCGGACGCTTCGTCGCTCTCAAGTTCCTTCCCGACGACGTCGCCCACGATCCGCAAACCCTGGAACGTTTTCGCCGCGAGGCCCGGGCCGCTTCCGCACTGAACCATCCCAACATTTGCACCATTCACGAGATTGGTCAGCAGGACGGCCAGCCTTTCATCGTGATGGAGTTTCTCGACGGCGCCACCCTGAAGCATCGCATCGCCGGCCGTCCCCTCGATCTGGAATCCCTGCTGGCGCTCGCGATCGAGATTGCCGATGCGCTCGACGCCGCCCATAGCCAAGGCATCGTTCATCGCGACATCAAGCCGGCCAACATTTTCGTCACCAAGCGCGGACACGCCAAGATTCTCGACTTCGGTCTCGCCAAGGTCACCTCCCATGGTTCCACCGATGAAGCCACGCAAACCGGGGAAGGTCTGGCGCACCTCACCAATCCTGGGTCCACCGTCGGCACCGTCGCCTACATGTCACCCGAGCAAGCCCGCGGAAAGCCGCTCGACCCGCGCACCGACTTGTTCTCTTTCGGCGCCGTCCTCTACGAAATGGCAACCGGCGCGCTTCCGTTTCGTGGCGACACCACCGCCGTTCTCTACGATGCCATCCTCCACAAGGAACCTCCCGACCCGGCCCGTTTGAATCCAGACCTGCCGCCCAAGCTCGACGACATTATTAATAAGGCCCTCGAGAAGGATCGCGACCTCCGGTACCAGCACGCCTCTGAAATGCGTGCGGACCTGAAGCGTTTGCTCCGCGAAACCGAATCCAGCAAGACCGCCGTTTCTGTGAAAGAAGAATCTTCCGAGCGCGACATACCCAATGCGCCCGCCTCCACGACCGTTCGCAGCGCCTCGTCCGGAAGAGTCTCCGCCGCGACCGCCGCCAGTCCAGCCCCCGCTCCAACCCGCAAGCTCTGGTACGCTCTCGTCCCGCTCGTGCTGGCGGCGATTGCGCTGGGCGGGTATTACTACTCCACACATCGGACGCCACCCGCGGCCGCTCCCCTCACCGAAAAGGATTCCATCGTCCTCACCGATTTTGACAACTCGACCGGCGAGGCGGTTTTCGACGATGCCTTGAAGCAGGCGCTGGCCGTAGACCTGGGCCAGTCTCCCTTCCTCAACATTCTTTCCGACCGCCGCGTTGGCGAGACCCTTCAGCTCATGGGCCGCCCCGCCACTGACAAGGTTACCCCGGCCGTCGCCCGCGAAATTTGCCTGCGCACCGGGACCAAAGCTTTCCTCAAAGGATCCATTTCCCGCCTGGGCACCCAGTATGTCGTCGGACTTGAAGCCGTGAACTGCAACACCGGCGATACGCTCGCCAAAGAACAAGGCGAGGCTTCCAGCAGGGAAAGCGTGTTGAAGACGCTTGACCAGGTCGCCTCTTCGATGCGCACGCGTCTGGGCGAGTCGCTCGCCTCGGTGCAAAAGTTCGACGTTCCCATCGAAGCGACCACGTCCTCGCTCGAAGCTTTGAAGGCGTTCAGCATGGGCGTCCGCGTCTCGCGCGAAAAGGGCGCCGCCGAAGCTCTGTCCTTTATGAAACGTGCCATCGAACTCGATCCGAAGTTCCCGATGGCCTACGCGCTCCTCGGCCTGGAGTATGCCAACCTTGCCCAACCCAGTCGCGCCGCCGAAAATCTGCGGAAAGCCTACGAGTTGCGCGATCGCGTCAGCGAGCGTGAGAAGCTCCGAATTTCCGCCAACTATTATTACGTTGTTACCGGAGAACTGGAAAAGGAAGCGCAGACTTACCAGCTTTGGGGACAAAGCTATCCGCGCGACTCCGTTCCGCACGGAAATCTCGCCGCCAACTATAGTGCGTTAGGTCAGTACGATCAGGCCCTGCCGGAAGTCCAGGAGGCGCACCGCCTTGACCCCACGATTGTGATCCAGTATTCCAATCTCGCCGGGATTGACTTGGCCATGGGCCGTATCGACGACGCCAAGACCGCGCTGGATGAGGCCGCGGCGCAAAAGCTGGATGGGGAGCTGATTCATCTGGTCCGCTATTACATTGCGTTCTTAAAGAACGACAACGCAACCATGACCCAGCAAGTTGCCTGGGGTGCCGGCAAGCCCGGAGAAGAAGATCCCCTCCTCTCGGCGCAATCCGACACAGAAGGTTTCTATGGTCGCCAGGTCGCTGCCCGCGATTTTGCCCGACGCGCTATCGACTCTGCGGTGCGTTCAGACTCCAAAGAAACCGGTGGTCTTTGGCAGGCGAACAGCGCCCTGCGCGAAGCCGAGTTCGGCAATTTCGCCGAGGCACGCCGACAAGCCAGCGCCGCCCTCGCGCTGGCGCCCGGAAGAGACGTCAAGATGCTCGCCGCCCTCGCCCTCGCGCGCTCTGCCGACAGCGCGCACGCCCGCTCTCTACTCACCGAGCTGGAAAAAACATATCCGACGAATACCACCCTCAAGCTGTATTGGTTTCCCATCGTGCATGCCGCCATCGAACTCGACGCGAAAAACCAGTCCCAGGCTCTGGTCGCGCTCGAGGCGGTCGCGCCCTACGAACTCGGCCAGCCGCCGCCCTTCCAGGTCGGCACGCTGTATGCCCCATATCTACGTGGCACCGCCTACCTGGCCGCCCATGACGGCAACGCCGCAGCCCGCGAATTCCAAAAGCTGATTGATCACCGCGGCATCATAGTCAACTATCCGCTCGCCTCGCTCGCCCAACTCGGCCTGGCTCGATCGTACGCGCTTGTAGGCGATAGCACGAAAGCGAAAGCTGCCTATCAGGCTTTCTTCACGCTTTGGAAAGATGCCGACCCCGACATCCCCATCCTGAAAGAGTCGAAGACGGAATACGCCAAGCTGCAGTGAGGAACTTGAATCCCTGACGCTTGGGAAGCCGTGTCAGCTGGGATAGACGAAACATCTACAGGTCTTTTCGGGAACAATAGGAGGGAACGTCCCGTCTGTCCCCGGGTTTCCCCCCGGGTTTCCCTTCCCGAGTTCCCCCCTCATTAAAGGTGGAGCGCCAACTCTTTGTAGGCGGTCACAATGAACGGCATCACAGGCAGGAGGTCCGCCACGTCCACGTTCACCATCGGGTTGTGGGCAGCCGTGTCGCCTAGGAATTTTATTCCTCTTATCTCGGATCCGGTCTTTCCGGTCAAAATTGGAACGGAGTTCACACGTTCCCTCGTTGCTAGGTCGACCATTGCTGTGAGACCGATCAGTCCACCGGGTTTTCGAACGTCTTCGATGAGGTCGCCCTTCCCGCACTTACGGAAGCTGATGACGAGGAGCTTTTCCAGAATCTTTCGGAGTAGAAATGCGCTGCAATTTCCGTGCTTTCCGAATACGTCGCGTAGCTCGCCTAATTCCTGAGAAAAGTTCCTCTGCATCTTCACCTCAAGCTCGTTGGCGAACAGGCTGTGTTCTATTTCTATAACTTGATGCGCCTTGCCGATGAGACGTAAAGCATCCGAGCGGCTCATGCTAGCGAGGACCCAATAGTTCGTGCGCATGCCCCGTGGCTTCACCGCATGAACGATTCCAAGAAACTTACGCATGTAAACCTGGACCCGCGACGTCTCCCACCTGCGGCCGAACCTCTCCGCGACTGCATGCACAATTTCAGCACTCGACACCGGAACGTCCAGAAAGCCGTTGCAGATCAATTCCTCCAGCCAGGCGTACGGCGTGTCCCTCGCCACGGAGAGTTGGGCGGCTCTTTGTTTGAGCTCGTCGACTGTCACAGCGATCCAAATGCCTCGCGCCAACGCGGGCCGAGATGGTAGGTCCCCGGCCCCGGAGAATCAACCCAGGCGCGATCCTTCGCACGCGTAAAATGCGCGCGATTGAATGCCCCTAAGTGAGATGTTAACTTTCCCCACTCTGCACGAATCGTATCTGCTGAGACGTCAGCGGTGTCGATGCCTTTTGCAATATAAGCCAAGAGCACGACCAGCCGAGCCGCCCCGCTCGAATTGCTCGCGGCGTACGTTCTCGCAAATGCGCGAACAGGCAAGCTGAAGTCGATCGGGCCGCCAGTCGCTACAAAGATGCTATTGTGCGTTCCCTCGGCGAGCGCTGGCGAGTCGCCCACTAAAGAGAGTTCTATATTCCCCTCGTACGTATTTCCGTTCTCATCGGTGATCGAAAGCGTTGCTCTCACAGAAACCTCCAAGCCTTACTGGACATAAACGTATTTGCCATCCTGTTTGAACCTGCGCAGGCTTCGGCTGCGACTCTGAGAAACCATCGCGCCCGAAAGGGTAGTCAGGGGGTAGTGGTGACCGATTTCGGCGAGCTTCTTTTGAATCTCCGAAAGGCCACGCGGCGTTCGGAAATAGTCATCCGACTTAAGTGAATCGATGAGTCTGGGAATCTCGCCTTTTCCCTTGGGAGGACTTCCGACCGACCTCGGAACGGCGGTCCCAGAAAATGCAAAGTTCTTCCTAAGATTTTCGAGGACGGCGACGACCTCGTCGGCAGTGCCCTCTAGGTCGACGCTGACTCCGCCGGGAATGCTGATTTTCGCATTTGCCATTTGCGCACCTCTCAATAATTTGAGTAACGCCACGTTCTCTTTCCCGCCTCGGCAACGCGGACCCTCCTAAGGCGCTTCCGCTGCACGAGTCGCGTGAGGGGGGTTCCTAAATCATCAGGCTCGTAGTGCCAGCCTCGCTCGGCCAGTATTTGCCTGATTTCTGCCAATGAACGTTGCTGTCCGAAAATCCCCTCAGCGATGAGTCCCTCAATTCTTCCCGTCGTGCCAGTTGATGAAGGTGATTTCTTTTTCCGCGTCACAGGTTCCGGGATTGGGGTCATCGTGCCACCGTTCTTTCCCCGCTGGCGCTGGAGCAGTTCCTGCAATATCGTCTGAAAGGCGGCAGTTTTGAGTGGACCCTCCGGCATCTGCTTGACCGCTGACTCCGCAGCCGCTACGGCTCGGGTAAGCTCATCTCTATCCATGAGTGAGTATTTTAAAGTAAAATGGTAACGGACGTCAACCATAACCTCTATAGATCGGAGCGGATTCCGGGCGGGGTGTGATTTAGTTGTATTTCCATGAGGGAGCAAGTCCTATCGACATCCTCCAGCAAATGCACAAATGCTTACAAATAGTGATAATCGACGCTCGGTAGAACTGGGAAGGTACGGTTCGTGTCGGCACCACCAGATACCATCGCGCCGTGTTGTGGGCCGCTTCTCTAGGTCGATAGCGGGCTCGTTACTCTGACGTGTAGTGGAACTGTATTATCTAAATG
>Ga0210399_10002506_pt1 | contig 14271 bp, 7 predicted proteins | sample IncBWC14MmetaG_FD_150865 | JGI IMG/M metagenome (GOLD analysis project Ga0210399, IMG submission 150865) | Forest soil microbial communities from Barre Woods Harvard Forest LTER site, Petersham, Massachusetts, United States - Inc-BW-C-14-M | ecosystem: Environmental > Terrestrial > Soil >... | reverse complement strand
CAGCTTCAGCTCAAGGCACAAATGCTCGAAAAAGAGCTGGCTTTGCGTCGAAGCGAGCAACGATTCCAGTTGTTCGTCGAAGCGGTTCGCGACTATGCGATCTTCATGCTTGATCCCGAGGGCCACGTCGCCACTTGGAACCGCGGGGCAGAACGCATCAAGGGTTATAAGGCTTCCGACATTATCGGCTCACATTTCTCGCGTTTCTATCCCGAGGAGGACTTGCGGGCTGGCAAGCCTCAATGGGAACTGAAAGTGGCCGCCAAGGAAGGCCGATTCGAAGATGAAGGTTGGCGCATACGCAAAGACGGGTCCCGCTTCTGGGCGAACGTGATCATCACCGCGGTCCACGATGAAACGGGAAAGCTGATCGGCTTCGGCAAGGTAACGCGCGATTCTACGGAGCGAATGCAAGCTCAAAGGGCTCTCCAAAGAGAAGTCGCTGAGAAGCAACAAGCGGAAATGCGCCTCCGCGAATCAGAGAAGTCGCTGCGCGATTTGTCCCTCCATTTGCTCCGTACCCAGGATGAAGAGCGCCGGCGCATTGGGCGGGATCTCCACGACAGCTTGGGGCAGTCCCTGGCAGTGTTGAAGATGAAGTTGGATTCACTGGTATCCGTCGTGGGAAAACGAACCGACGACGAAGCCGCCGATGACGTTGCCCAGTGCATCCGTCTGACCGAAGATTCAATTAAAGAACTTCGCACCATCTCCTACCTATTGTATCCACCCATGCTGGAAGAGATGGGATTGAAATCAGCCATCCCGTGGTATCTGGATGGCTTCTCGGCACGCAGCGGCATTAAGACCACGCTTGAGGTAGCGACCGACTTCACGCGCTTGCCTCGAGAAGCAGAGTTAGCCCTGTTCCGCGTTTTCCAGGAAAGCCTCACGAATGTTCACCGGCATTCGGGAAGCCCGACCGCTGAGGTTCGACTCTTCTCGAAAGATGGAATGGGTGTCCTGGAAGTCCGCGACCGTGGGAAAGGTCTTCCCCCGGGGCTTCTGGAGGAATCGAGCCAAGACTGGATGGGACAACTGGGGGTCGGATTGCGCGGCATGAACGAGAGAATGCGCCAACTCGGCGGCACTCTCGAACTAACCTCGACGAAAGAAGGCACGACCGTACGGGGGATGGTTCCGGCCCAACTGACAAAATCATAGCCAGATTAAGAATGCAGCAGCGATCGCAGAAATATATTCTCGAGAACACATGGGTGGAGGAATGCGACCCCGGATTCTGATTGTTGACGATCATGAAATCGTTCGAGAGGGAGTCCGGGGACTGATTCGCCGCTCGCGACCGGAATGGGAGATCTCGGGAGAAGCCACGAACGGCCAGGATGCCATCGAGGCTGTCAAAAAGCTTCGCCCCGATATCGTCGTCCTCGACATCACCATGCCAGTGATGAGCGGATTGGAAGCCTCAGCTCTCATCGCGGATCTTGACCCGCGACCGCGCATTTTGATGTTCACGATGCACGAGTCCGACAGACTTTCCGCCGAGGTCCGTCAGGCCAAGGCCCAGGGATATGTTCTCAAATCGCAAGCTGCGCGCAACCTCATCCGCGCAATCGAGCGGTTGCTGCTGGGAGGCGAGTTCTTCGGACCCGAGCCCGGTCCGGGACAGTTCGGAGGCCCGCCGGTAAAGATGAGCATGACTTCGTAAGTAGCTGAGCCTGTGAAGGGTCGCGCGAAGCTGCAATGGGTTGCACTCTTGCAGTGCTCCCGATCCTCAGGTTCGATTTCTTCTCCCCCAACCTATCTGGGGTGCATCCAACCGGAAATATGATGGCTGGTAATCGGCACGCGGGAGCATTTGTCATTGCATTTGCACTGGCTCTCTTGTGTCTAAGCCTGCTCGCGGTGGTTCGCACTCATTGGAAGACAAGACAGCCTGTACCGCAGAAATCGATTACGGGATCCCTTTTCCCTTCGTCATGTGTGACACGGCGGTCAGCTTCTCTTTCCGCCTGAGCTACAATCGCGCGATGTCCACCGCCACCATGCCACTCGAGAGCCTGCAATCCCCCCTTCGTTTTCTGCAGTTCATGGGCTGCGATGTTCTGCCGGACTGGCTGCAAGAATACGCATCCTGGTGGGAGAAGGAAGGCCAAGCGATCTCGGATGCGGTTGACCGCGCGGGTACTCCATGGTTGCGAATGTTTGACCGCTCCGGCACGCGGGTCGATGAGATCCTCTTCTCGCCGGAGTATTGGAGGATGCTGAAACGCGGCTATCGCGCCGGCCCGCTCTGGCGCGTATTCGAGGAGAAGACCCTGTTCCCCGCCGGGTTGGTCATCTACCTGACCTCTTTCTACGATCCGGGCCTGGCGTGCCCCTACACGGTGTCACTGGGGACACTCGCACCATTGATGAAGTACGGGGAGACCGTCTTGCAACAGCGCTTCTTGCCGAAGTTATTACAGAAAGACGACGCCTTATGGCAAGGAGCCACGTGGATGACGGAGATCAAGGGTGGATCTGATCTGGGCTCGAACGTTGCCACTGTTGGCCGGTTAGTAGAGGGCCATTGGCGCTTGACGGGCGACAAGTACTTCGCCAGCAACGCAGGGGCTGAGGCAGCCGTGGTGGCAGCGCGGCCGGAAGGCGCCTGCTCGGGCGTGCGCGGACTCGCGCTTTTCCTTGTTCCGCGCTGCCGCCAGGATGGACAGCTGAATTACTTCATCCGGAGGCTCAAAGACAAAATCGCCACTCGCTCGGTCCCCACCGGCGAGATCGAACTGCGGGAAAGTGAGGCATGGCTTTTGGGCCAGCCCGAACATGGCGTGTATCTCATTCTCGAAGTTCTAAATTTGTCGCGGGTTGCGAACGCGTTGGGAAGCGTCGCGCTGGCGCAACGGGCTGCGGCCGATGCTCTTTCCTTTGCCCAGAACCGGATCGTTTTTGGCAAGCCGCTGATCGAGCAACCGTTGATGCGCCGTCAGTTTGATGATCGCTTTGCACAATTGCGAGCGGCGTCAAAACTCGCATGGAAGGCGCTTGAGCTTGCCAACGAGGTCTGGCAACAGAAGCCTCCGTACTCCGAGCGCTACCATTTGTTTCGTTTGGTTACGCATCTGGCGAAGTACTGGACCGCAGAACTCGCCGTGCAAACCGCCAAATGGGCGATGGAGGTCCACGGCGGGTTGGGAACACTGGCAGAATACCGTGTGGAGCGCTGGTTACGAGAGGCGATGATCCTCGCAATCTGGGAAGGACCTTCTCATCGTCAGATCCTCGATGGCCTGGAACTTCTGGAACGGAAACAGACCCACCAAGTGCTGCTCCAATCCTTGTGCGCACACACAACGCCCTCCGCCGTTCAAACCATGCAGGAGAAGATCGACGGCCATCTCGCTCTGCCTCGCGAGCAACGAGAAGCGGGAGCGGAGGCAGTCTTCATGGAGCTGGCCACATTCACCGCCGCAGCCTTAAGCCAAGACGCATAAGCGGAACCGCGGCGAAAGCTCCTCTTTGAATCCAGTGCAGCTCCGACGATGTGGGCTTGTTCGGCCTCTCAAAACAAACGTGAAGCAGGCTAGAAGATCACGGAAACCGCAACGTATGCCATCCATTCATCGTTAATTCTCTTGACAGTCTAAAACCGCCGGCAGTACAAGCGCTAATTGCGTTGTTGTTGATAAGGGGCGTACTCACGCGCGCCCCTTTTTCCATTCAAAACGAGTACTTCAAAGAAAACTGGATCAACCTCGGCGTGCCGATGGTTGAAGTGATCGGAGCCGAGCCGGAGCCTGGAGTCGAACCCACCGCCGCAAACGCCGGATTCGCGAACGAGGGATGGTTGAACAAATTGAAGAAATCGACCAGGAACCGCAGGTTCTGTGACTCCGTGAGCTTAAAGATTTTTCCTAAGCTGAAGTCCACGTTCTTTTGCGGCGGTCCAATGAGGCAGTTCCGGGGAGTGTTCCCGAAAAGCGTCGCATCGCTAGACCCGCCCGTGGAAAGAGGGGCAAGCGGGTTGGGCTGGTACGCGGCACCGTTGATCCAGTTCCCCAGTCTCGCAGTTTTGCTGCCCGAACTGAGGGCGTTGCCGCAACTGAACCCCGGCATAAAGGTGGCACTTGCCGAGGGACTCGCTAGCTGGTAAGCGCTTCCTCCCGCGGGATCGAAAACGGTAAAAGGTGAACCCGATTGCAGGATGATCACCGTACTGGCCTGCCATCCACCCAACGCGGTCCTGGTGAGTTTGTTCATGCTATTGAGAGACGGTAATTGATAAACAGCGCTCGTGACCCAACGCTGGCGCTTGGCAAAGTCGGAGAGACCGCGCGAAGCGCGCGGATCATTCTGGTCATTGATCCGGGCGACAAACGCCACCGACGCGGTGGAGACGTCGTCGATGGAGTTGGCGTAGGTATAGGCACTCTGGAAATAGAGCCCGCGGCCGAAGTGGTGGCCCAGCGTGGCCTGGAGCGCGTTGTAATGGGAATCGGAGTTCGGCGCGAACTCCTCGTAGAGCCCTGGCCCTATCGGGTAATAGAGAGCTCTCGCACCCGCGTTCTCGACCGTGGAGTCCACGATGGAGCACACACCAGGCCCGCCTCCGCACGCGAACGGAAATTTAATCGGACTCTGGGTGGTTGCCAGTCTGGCCTGGTTCGGATCGTAGTCGCCGCGCAGGCGCGTGCCCTTGGTACCCACGTAGCCCAGTTCTGCGAACCAATCCCGGCCAATCTGACGTTGAATGCTGAGGTTCCACTGCTGGGTTGTTCCGATCACCCAGTGCAAAGGGACGTTCAAAGCAAATATGCTGGGTAGGTTTCCAGAAAATCCAGGGGCGCATTGCTCCGCCAGTGGGAATGAGCAGGTGGAGAACCCGGTGAAGAAGGAAGGCTGCGGAACATAAGTCTCCGACGGCGGAGCACCCATGGGCGGGATGCCCGGAAACCCAGTCGCTGGATTGGGCTGAAACAAATTGGCCAGACCACCCGGCCCCGGCGCTCCGGGGAAAAGCAGCGGGAAGTAAGGCGGCGAAAAGGCGAGGTTGTCGACCGCACCCAAGTCCTCACGCACACTGTAGATGCCGTAGCCAGCACGAATCGAAGTGGTGTGGCGACCGCCCACATCGTAAGCGAAGCCGACGCGTGGCTCAAAAACCGTGGCATATTCATTATTCAGGCCGGCCGAATTCAGCGTGCCAGTTAGACCAGCAAGATGGTACTTATTCGCGCACTTCGGATACACGAAGGGCTGCCCGGTTGCGTTCGCAATTGCGGGGTTCGTATTGGCGGTGCGGCACAGCGTATCGTAAGGCGCGCCGACGAATTCATTGCGAACACCGAGGTTCAGTGTCAGGTCTTTCCGGATGCGATAGTCATCCTGGGCAAACCAGGAATAGCTCGGAATGCGATAGTCGTGGGTAGCCACCCCGCCGCCACCATTTGCCAGCGAAGGGTCGCCTCCCAGGAAGCTTAGAAAATCGTTGGTAAACGGGGGCGCAGCTGGAGCGAAAAACACCAGCCCGTTATTGGCCACTGGCAGGCTGCGACGCAGAGTGACGCGATTAATTTCCCCGCCAAACCGAAACTGGTGGAGACCGTGGGTCCAACTCAGAGTATCGAGCCAGGTGAAGTTGTCGGATAGCGCGTACTGCAGTTGCGTGGGATAAGGGCCAAACGCCCAGGTCCCGAACTGCAGCCGGTACATATTCGGATTCTGGTTGGCAGTCGGCAGGTTGATGCCCAGAGCAGCTCCTGTGATGGGTGCTTTATTGTCCAGCTTGTCGCTGATGATGTTGATGCCGAACCGAAATTCATTCACCAGCGCATTACTGAAAATGTGAGTCTCCGTGAAGCTGCCAAAGCGGCTGTGCAGAGGAATATTCAGCGGAAAATTAAGGTTGTTCACTCCCGGCAGACCGCCGGTCTGTATTCCATACGAGTCGGCGCCAAAGGGCTGGAAGGTGGAGGAGTCTGACCAGAAGAAACGCAATGCCAGGTGATCCTTGCCACCACGAAAGTCACGATCCCAGCTGGTGGTGAATTGATCGTCGGTAAATTTTCCCGGATTCGTAAGAGTCAGCGGGCCGTAGTTCGGCGCTCCGTTTGTAATTCCGGCAGTCCCCGGCACGGTGGGAAACAGCCAACCACCACCGCCACCGCCAAACTGGTTTCCCTTTGCGTTCAGGAGCGCTAGTGCAACTGGATCAATGCTCGTCATGCCTGGCGGAAGACCACTAGGAAAAAACGTGCTGATCAGGGTTGCGGCATCGCGCTGAGTGGGCAGCACCGGGACACTGGTATTGATATAGGTTCCAGGAGAATCCCCGCTGCGTTGCCGCGTGCCCTGGTAGTTCACATAGAAAAATCCAAATTTCGCTTTGGAACCTACCGGCCCTCCGAGGTCGCCTCCGAAAATGTTTTGCTTGACCTGGACTTTGCCCAGGAAATAGTCGTGCGCATCCAAAGCCGTATTGCGGAAGTATTCCCAGGCATCGCCGTGGAACCTCGCCTTTCCACTCCTCAAGGTCGCGTTGATGTTCCCGCCGCCGTTGCGTCCCTGGCTGGCATCGTAAAGGCTGGTGGAGACTTTGAATTCCTCGATCGAGTCAGGATTCGGCAGCGGGGTATACGTCAGCTCTCCGAAGGCATAGTCGGCAGCGGAGATGCCGTCAATCAGATAATTATTGTTGTCTTCTCGCCCACCATTGACATGCATGAATACCTGGCCGCGGCCAAGCTGTGCGGCATTGTTCAAATCGGACGCAACTCCCGCCGAAAGCGTCAGGATTTGTTGAAAGTTGCGAGTGGCTAAGGGTAAGGAGTTGATCGTGGCATACCCAAGGGAAACGCCGGTCGTCGCCACGGTTGTGTTCACGGTAGCAACCTCGCCTTGTACTTCCACGACTTCCTGGGCGGCGGACGGCTTCAAGGTGGCGGTCATACGCGTGGTTTCGGTGATGCGGACGAGGATTCCGGGAAATTTCGTTCTTGCAAATCCGGAGGCACTGACCTCGACCGAATACGCTCCCACGGGTAAGAACGGAACGACAAACACTCCCGACGAGTCGGTAGTCAGTTGCCGGACCACCTGTCCGGTACCCTCGCTGACCACATCGACTCGAGCCCCCGCCAATACTGCTCCAGTGGCATCCTGAACAGTTCCATTGATCGCGCCCGTCGCTCCGCCTTGGGCGAGAACAACCGGGCTCAACCCCATGAGTAACACGACTACTGACAAGATTCTGCGCGCGCTCATTCTCTTCCTCCTCCGCAAATGGAAAGACCCGTGCGTCAGCTGGCTGTGTTGCATCGCACAAATAACAGGAAGCAGTACGGATGAGAATTGGCGTTCGACTCTAAAAATGAGAGGCATTATACCGCCGTTGCTGCTCGAAATTGTCTCGGATTGGAGACAGCCTCCGCGCGGGCAAACTGGCTGGAGGCGCACGAACGCACGACTAGCCAAGCTGCCGACGTGTCGCTTTGCTTGTTATCGTACGAAAATCTGAAGCAGAATTACGCCTACCACGATGAAAGTCCACTGTCGAAAAACCGCGATCGATTGTTTATGACACCGATGCCTTAATCCTCTTCTCGATCTGGACACTCATTTCATTACTAATTGCGTCGCGATCCGCGAAGAGATCCCACATGGGACGGGAAGGAGACGGTTGGCTTTGGCAGATTACGCGACTCGCCAGCCGGAATCGGTCTGCGGGGCTCGGGTGCGTGTCATCCTCGGAAGTCTGGCGGTTGATCGCTTGATCGATCGCCTCCTCGAGCGTTTTCTCAGGAGACATTTCGAGCTTGTAAAGATTTTGTAGAGCCCTACCGGATTCCACAGCTTCTTTAATCTCCTTACCGGCAAAATAATTGAACTCCATTTCACGTCGTACTACATGCCTTAGTCCCTGCTCAAAGGGTTGGGCTCCGTAGAGCCGGGCGGAGGCCCGATCGGCGAGAACTTCCTGCAATCGTGTTGCCCCATGACTGATGCGACGGAATAGGAAGTGGTACAGACGCAGGAACTGGAATGCAATGTTCCACCAAACAGCCTGTCCCGCGTGACCCATGGCGTAGGCGAACTTGAGCATGTCCTGGTTGACGCGCAACGCCACATCACCGCCCGCGGTGTCGCTGTGCGCAAGATGTCCATACTCGTGCGCCAGCACCGCCCGAAAGGGATTCTCGTCGAAACCGGGAAGCAGCCCGAGACCCATCACCATGGTACGTCGTCCCAAGCCCTTGCGGCGTTCCCAGTAGCTGCCGCGTTCGTACACCGCCATCTCAGTTCCAGCAGTCACTCGAATCGCATCGAGTGGCCGTGTTCCGAGCTTTTCCGCCACTTCACGGGTCAGGTTCCAAAGCCCCGGTGCTTCTTCCAGACTCAAGCTGCGGCCTGGCTCCTCGGAACTTACTCGAACGAAGAGGGAGTGGATCATCTTGTAGACCGTCACGATGGCCCCAATTACGAGAATCGCCACAAGCTTGATTGGAATGTGTCCCAGGACCAGGAACCCGTATACGATCACAGCGGTTATCGCCAGCACCAGGAAGATCACAAACGGAATAGACATGTAGTAATACGCTCCGGCGACATTGATGAGGGCGCGGTAGTAGCGCCGCAAGACAGCTTCCGCAGGGCTCACCGAGGAGTTGAGATCTGCTGTCTCGATGAAGCGCAAGGTCAGCTTCGAAAAAACTTTGCCGGAAACAAACAATATGAAGAGACCGGACGCCCAGGCAGTCAGCAGGTAGAGCGCATAATAACCACCTCGCCATACCAGGGCACGTGTGTGAATACCGGAATCCAAGAAGGCTTGCACCACTTGCGCGGGCAGTCCCATTCGTCCAGCTTTCTTGATCTCGTCTTCGGCGGCAATCCATTTTTCATCCATGGTGGAGCGGATGGCATTGTAGTAGTGCGTGGCCATCTGGTCGGGATATTTGCGCACCAACAGGTCCGTGGCTTGGCGGAAGTCTGCCTCGTCATTCAGTTCAAACGCAATCTGCGCCATCAATATGGCATAGCTGGAATCGTCCGAACTCTTGTCCCGTTCAGTAGCTTCTTTCGCTAGTAGCAGGGCCCTCTTTTTTTGCTCCAGTGTGCCCTGTTTCTTCTCACCCGGATACGCCAGCACCTCGGCCAGGCTGATGAGGTTTTCAGGTGAGCGCTCGACCTCGACCGCGTGTTCCATCAACGTAAGGCCATCCCCAGTCTCTCCCAGTCCGATCAGCGAAAATCCCAAACGCCGCAAAGCCGGTGTAAACGCGGGAGCCTGCGTCAGCACTTCTCGGTACAGTTCAGCAGATTGCGCGTAGTCCTTCTTGTCCATCGCCTCGGTGGCGCGCTTAAACGTGTCTACGGCTGCCGGAGCCCTGGCGGCAAGACTGTCGCAGATCGCCTGTTCTTTTTTTGTATTGCGAACTACCTGCTGTCCGGAAACCATGGTGCTAAATAGCACAAGGGTGGCAACCGCAAAGAAGAGCCTCAGACGCATATGTAGCTCCTTGTAGCACAGCTAGGGGCGGAGACGCGATTGTACAGCGCGTTCCAAACTTTAGTGAGACTGGTTAACAGGCCCTTTGATTTTTTGGAAAATAAGTAACAGGTCTTGAAAAGAAGACGGTTGATGGCAGCCGGACCTGTAAGCCGAATTTCCCGGGTTGCGTTGCAAACACATAATCTGTTTGGAACCAGTCGCCATGAAATATCAATGATGCCAACTCTGTCAGTGATGGCAGGTTTTGCGTGATACCGGCGTCACAGCTTCGGTTGCGGACTGATCGGGAACGCAGGGGTGGTAGCTCCCGGATTGCCCGTCATCCGGGGCTGATTTACTTCAAAGCATGATTAGGGATCCCCTTGCATATCGCTCGTCACGCAGACATCTTTAATCAGCAGACGGTTACAAAATCGCTCCGATAATGGAATCCTTCGTTGCCTCGATCGCCCTTGGGATGAGCACACACTCGGCGGCAACCTCATGAACGATGAGCACGCGGGCGCTCCTTCATGTGTCATTCATGTGTCTCGGCTTTGGTGGGTATGGTGAAACAAAAGCTTGCGCCGCGCGGACAGGTGTCGGCAGCCCACAAGCGGCCGCCATGCGATTCCACAATGGATCGGCTGATCCGAAGTCCCATTCCCGTGCCGTGTGGTTTGGTGGTAAAGAACGCATTGAAGATCTGGTCTGCCTGCTGCGGTGGCAACCCCACGCCAGTATCGCTGACCGAGACCAAGAGTTGCTCATTTTCCGCTCGCTGTGATTTGATGGTGAGTTCGCGCGTTCCATCGACATCCTTCATGGCATCGATGCTGTTCATGATCAGATTCATAATGACCTGTTGCAATTGCACCCGATCTCCCATGATTTGGGGAAGATCCTCCGCCAGTTCGGTCCGGAGAGATATGCTGTATCGCGTTGCCTCGCCGCGCAGGAGGACGATCATTTCTCGAACAACTGCGTTTACATCCACCGGCTCCCATTCCGGAGTGCCCTTCTTGAAGAGCAGGCGAATCCGGCTGATAATGTCGGCCGCACACGACCCATCTTTCACAATTCTCATCGCCGCCGCGCGCGCCTCTTCTACATCGGGCTGATCGCGCGTAAGCCAGCGCAAGCAGGTGTTCGCATCGGTGACGGCTGCCGCGATCGGTTGATTTACTTCGTGCGCCAGGGATGCGGTCAGCTCTCCCATGGTGGTCACGCGGCTGACGTGTGCGAGATCGGCCTGCGCCCGGCGCAGGGCCTCTTCCGCCCGCTTGCGTTCTGTGATGTCCATCGCCGAGCCCACGAATTCAAAAACATTTCCTGAGCGATCCAGGGCCGGATGCCCGATGGCTTGGATGTGTTTAATCGTTCCGTTGGGGTGGATGATTCTGTGCTCGACCCGGTATTCCGTCTTCTCCCGCGCTGCATTGCGCATGGTTCTATCCACGTTTTGGCGGTCCTCTGGGTGGACTCGTTCCAAGAACGCTTCGCTCGTCGGTGGAGCTTTTTGAGGATCGAATCCACAAATTCGGAACATTTCGTCGGACCAGTAAAGCGCCTTCTGCATCGCAGGGTTATAGGTCCAACTGCCCGTTTGGCTGAGCCTCTGCGCTTCCGCCAGATAACCCTCGCTCCGCCGCAGCGCTTCTTCCGCCTGCTTGCGCTCGGTGATGTCGCGGACGGCACCGGAGACAAGCGTGCCCTCCTCCGTCTCCAGGGGACTGAGACTGATCTCCACGGGAAACTCTGTGCCGTCTTTTCGCCGTCCATACAGCTGCAGACCCGCACCCATCGGCCGCACCCGAGGCTGGGCGAAGAACTCCGTGCGGTGTTTGGGGTGTCGGCCCCGAAATCGTTCCGGCACCAAAATTTCGATCTCCTGGCCCAAGAGTTCTTCCCGCTGGTACCCAAATAGCCGCTCCACTTGTGCATTGACCAATACGATCTTGCCCTGCCGATTCATCACGATCATCGCATCTGGAGCGGATTCCAGAAGCCCACGGAATTTCTGCTCGGCTTGCTTGCGCTCGGTGACATCCATCGAGCTGCCCACGAATTGCACTAACTCCCCGGATGAATTCAAAACAGGATGGCCGACGGTGTGGATGTATTTGACCATGCCGCCCGGAAGAAGGAGTCGCACTTCCACTTCGTAATCCGACTTGTCGTCAATCGCTCGATCGGTTGCCTCTTGCCACTTGACTCGATCCTCCGGATGAATGCGCCGCAGCCGTTCTTTCCAAACCGACATGCCCTCTGCCGGGTCGAAGCCATATATGCGGTACCATTCCTCGGAGAGATGTAAGGCCACGTCTCCCGCCAGCCGCGAGGCCCAACTCCCAGTGTGGGTGAGCCTCTGCGCCTCAGCCAAGTACGCTTCGCTTCGCTCCAGCTTCTTTTCCTGTAGCTCCAAGGTCTGGGCAGCGAATCGCCTATCCATCGAGGATGTCAGCAGAGCCAGCCCGAGGACGATAAAGGTGACGTCGGCAATTCCGGCGGTGCCAAGTGTGGAGATGCTTACGGCGTGAGACAGGTCCGCTGGCACGCCTGAGGGCATGAAACTGGCGGCGGCCATCCCGGTGTAATGCATGACCGAGATCCCAGCACCCATCACGGCGGCTCCGGCTAACTTTTCCCACCCGATCCCCGTCTTCTCGTCTCGGAAGTGAAACGCAATCCACAGGGCGGCGAGAGAAATCAGAACCGCGAACACGACCGACAGGATGACGAGAAAGGAATTAAACTGGCATCGGGCCGGTAAACGCATGGCGGCCATGCCGATGTAATGCATACCCGCAATACCCGCGCCCATCAGGGCACTTCCGGCGGCCGCTCGCCATACACCCATTTTCTGCCGGCTCACCACATAGAGCGCAATCACCGACGCGAGAATGGCCGCAAACAGTGACAACAGAACGGTTGGCCAATGGTAGGCCACGGGAATCGGCAGGATGAACGCCAGCATCCCAATGTAGTGCATGGACCAAATGCCAGTCCCCATCGCACCGGCGCCGCCCAGCAGCCAAACCGTGCGAGTCCAACCGCTCGCCGCAGTGACGCGACCTGCAAGATCCAGAGCCGCGTACGACGCAAACATGGCGATCAACACCGAAAGCGCCACGAGCGCGTGGTTGTACGAGCCAGTCAAGTTCATGGCAACCATGGGACTCGCTCAATCAGATCAACCGGTCTTGGAAGACTGCCAGTGGCTCGGTGGGTATCGTCATTGGCGCCGGCGTAGCCCATACTTACCGCCTTACGCCAGCAAATTTAGCTCACCGGGGTGAAGATTAACAAGCCCAGGTCGGACTTGAATCCAATAGAGGGTCTAGTGCTCTTCCGGTAGCTCCCGAATGGTCGGCTACTCGGAAGTAGTCCGCTCCGTATTCGCCCGCTTCCTGTGCAACGTCCAGGTGCCTCGAGGTGGAACATTCCGGACAGAGACAGGGCGAGGGAAGATCATTGTCTTTTTTCTGCTGAACGATTGGAGTGCGTCACGCTGGCGTCACAATCAAATTCCTAATTGTGCGGGTGGTTGAAAGGAAAAGTTGATGGCAGCCGGACCTGTAAGCCGAATTTTGTCCGCCTTGCGGCGGGACGGTCATTCCTCTGGGCCACGCATTGCTGCGCAGCTCTAGCGACCTACCCGGAGGTTGTGACGCACCGAGCCGGCACGTGTTCCAGCCGAAGCCGGAACTCCCTCCCTATTTGGTCTTGCTCCGTGTGGGGTTTGCCCTGCCCGCTGCATTACTGCAGCGGCGGTGCGCTCTTACCGCACCTTTTCACCCTTACCCCGTCGTCGTTCTAAGCCGGACTTGAAACCCACGTGCTCCAGGCTCACAACGACGACGGGGCGGTATATTTTCTGTGGCACTTTCCGTCGACCGGACTTGAATCCGGCCTCCCGGACGTTATCCGGCACACTGCCCTGCGGAGTTCGGACTTTCCTCCCTCCTTGCGGAGAGCGACCGTCCGGTCCGGCTGCCAATCTCTTTTATTATATGCGATGGTTCTGCGGAGCACTCTTTTCGTGGCGGGCTAGTATTCTGACTGCGGAACACGCAAACAGGTGATTCAGCCCTTTTTCAAAATCGTCGAAGCGTTGACCGGCGCCGGTGCGGTCGCCGGAATCGGCTACTACCTGGTTTGCTTGTGGGGCGCAATCGCCTACACGAAAGGCTGCAGAATTCCCGCCGTCCAGCGGGAGGAATCCGGAGAGCATGAACATCCTCCGGTCTCGATCCTCAAGCCGCTCAAAGGGGAAGATCCGGAAATTTACGAGAGCTTCCGAAGCCATTGCCTGCAAGACTATCCGCAATACGAGATTATCTTCGGCGTGAGCGATGCGAATGATCCTGCAGTGCAGGTGGTCGAGCGGGTACGCCAGGAATTTCCGCAGCGCGCCATTCAACTGCAGGTGTGTTCCCAAATTTTGGGAGCAAACACCAAAGTGAGTAATCTCGAGCAGATGGCAAGGGCGGCGCGGTACGAGCATCTGATTGTCAGCGATAGTGACATCCGCGTGGAACCCAACTACCTGCGCAGAGTAATGGCACCCCTTTCTGATCCAAAGGTGGGCATGGTCACGTGCCCTTACCGTGGCATCGCTGCTCCGACGCTGGGCTCCAAGCTTGAGTCCCTGGGGATCAGCACCGATTTCTGCGCTGGCGTTCTGGTCGCGCGATTGATCGAGGGAGGAGTGCGCTTTGCCTTAGGATCAACCATGGCCTTTCGGCGGCGTGAGCTTGCGGCGATCGGAGGGTTCGAATCGTTCGTCGAATATCTGGCCGATGACTATGAGTTAGGCAAGC
>Ga0210399_10002505_pt1 | contig 14272 bp, 8 predicted proteins | sample IncBWC14MmetaG_FD_150865 | JGI IMG/M metagenome (GOLD analysis project Ga0210399, IMG submission 150865) | Forest soil microbial communities from Barre Woods Harvard Forest LTER site, Petersham, Massachusetts, United States - Inc-BW-C-14-M | ecosystem: Environmental > Terrestrial > Soil >... | reverse complement strand
GAACGCCGATAACACTTTCAGCGGGACAGGGCCGTTTAAGGTTGCCGATTGGCAAGCGGGAAAAAAGTTGGCGTTGGCGGCTGATGAGAACTCCTGGCACGGGCGTCCGTTCCTGGACGCGGTCGAGATCGAGATGGGGAAAAGCTTTCGCGATCAGATGACCGCACTCGAACTGGGCAGAGCGGACCTCGCGGAAGTGGCCCCGGAGCAGACGCACCGCATGTCGCAGGAAGGCCGGCATACATCCAGTTCGACGCCTGTTGAGTTATTAGCCCTACTCTTCGCCCGCGAGGTGGCCTCGCCGGAGGAGAAACTGCTTCGTGAGGCTTTGGCGCTGAGCGTAGAGCGCGGTTCCATTCGCAGTGTTCTGCTGCAAGGTGCGGGACAACCGGCCGGCGGGATACTTCCGAACTGGATGAGCGGATACGGATTTGTGTTCCCCACCGACGCAGACTTGCCGCAGGCGCGTAGCGCTCGCGAAAAGGTTCGCCTCGTCCCAAGTTGGACTCTCGGATACGACGGCAGTGATGCCCTGGCCCGTTTAGTGGCGGAACGGATCGCGCTCAACGCCAAAGATGCCGGGTTGTCGCTGCAGCCTTCTTCGGCGGCTACTGCTGATTTGCGTTTCGTGCGAATTCCATTGGCGTCACCGGATCCTTGGATTGGGCTGGCAAACGTCGCTGCGCTGGCGGGAGCAGCCCTAGGGAAGGAAGGTGGCTCCGTGGAAGATCTCTATGCATCGGAGGTGGCGCTCTTGACCACGCAGCGCGTCATTCCTCTTTTTCATCTGCCGGTGTGCTATGCCGCCTCAGCGAGTTTGAACAATTGGGCCGTACGGCCCGACGGAAGCTGGACGGTCGCCGACGCCTGGCTAGGGCCAAGCCATGACCGGTAAATCATGACCTTTCGCCGCAAACTTCTGACGGTCTTCGGGCTGACGGTTTTCCTGTCGGTAGCGGCCGTGGCGTTGCTGGTGCTGGCGGTCACCCGCAGCGCGTTTGAAAAAGCTGAGGATGAACGCACGACAGCACTGGTGACGCAGTTTCAGCGTGAGTTTGACCACCGGGGGGATGAGATAGCACGGCGCGTGGAAGCGATCGCCACTTCCAGTCCAGTCAGCCGGATGGAGACCGCGCTGAATGGGACATCCGCGGATTCGGCCGAATATTTTGATCTGGCCAGGCAAATGGCAGAGGCTTACCAACTCGACTTCCTGGAATTTCTGGACGGACATGGAACCATCATTTCTTCGGCGCAATGGCCGGCGAAGTTTGGCTATCCCGAGACAGGGTTTGAAAGCTTGTCGGCTTCGAGCGAGCAGAGTTCATTTCTAAAACGCGAAGAGTTGCAGGACTCCAACGGGTTGGGACTCTTCGCGGTACGGACGACACGCATCGGCGACCATCCTGTCTGTGTCGTCGGAGGGCGTCGGCTCGACAAGAATTTTCTTGCTGCGCTGGACTTGCCAGCGGACACGCGCGTACTGCTCTATCAGAATCGTAGCGCTCATTTTTCATCCGATTCGCTGCTGGACCCTTCAGGCCCGGGAAATGCCTCCGCTCGTGCTCGACCGGCTGACAAGTTCGCACCGATCATCGAGGCGGTGCGGCAGTACAATCAGGAAACGACTGGCGTTGTTCGGTGGTCCCCCGATCCGGCAGAGGATGAGGTGTTTCACGCGATTCCGCTGCCAGGCGTGGGCCAGGATCGTCCTTTGCTGGGAGTGCTGCTCGTCGGAAATTCGCGGCGATCGTATGTCGAACTGAAGCGGCGCATTCGCGCGTCGGCGCTGCTGGCGGGGGGTGGCGGAATCCTTCTGGCCATCCTGCTCGGCAGTTGGGTGGCAGCGAGAGTGACGCGTCCGGTCGTTCAGTTGGCGCAAGCGGCACAGGAGGTTGCCGCCGGACATTGGGACACGCAGGTAGAAGTCTCCGGCGGCGATGAGGTGGGACAGCTCGCCCAGTCCTTCAATCGCATGACGGCTGAATTGCTGGCGCAAAGAGAGCGACTCGTGCAAACGGAGCGGGTCGCGGCCTGGCGCGAACTGGCGCGCCGTCTGGCCCATGAACTGAAGAACCCTCTCTTCCCTCTTCAACTTACAGTTGAAAACCTGATACGCGCGCGGACGCAAAGTCCTGAACAGTTCGACGAAGTATTCCGCGAAAGTTCCAGCACCCTGCTCGCCGAGATTTCCAACCTCAAGACGATCATCGGACGATTTAGCGAGTTCTCGAAGATGCCCCGGCCAGAGTTGCAACCAGTGCAAGTCAATGAGGCCCTGCGAGGAGTCGCAAAGTTGTACCAGGCACAACTACAGGCGCCGGCGCGCGCACCGATCACCTGCGAACTGGAGTTCGACGAGAGTCTCGGAGCCATCGCTGCTGATCCGGAATTGCTCCACCGAGCGCTGTCAAATCTCGTTCTGAATGCAATGGACGCCATGCCAAATGGCGGAACGCTTACGCTTCGGACCAGACGCGAGAATGGCAATGTAATGGTTGAGATTGCCGACACTGGCTCAGGATTAACGCGCGAGGAATGCGAGCGCATTTTCACTCCTTACTATACGAGCAAGCAGCACGGAACCGGGCTTGGCCTGGCAATCGTGCAGTCGATCGTCAGCGACCATGGTGGCAGAATCAGCGTGCGGAGCGAGCCTGGGCACGGGACCACATTCATCATCGAACTGCCGGATCCGGTTGAGGTACCACGGACGGCCCTAACGAGCGAGAACGCAGGCCATGATACCGGCCTGTTTTCCGGCTGAAATCGGGAGGAGGACGGTTGCCACCGAAAGCGCATCTTTTGATCGTCGATGACGAAGCCAACACCCTGGCATCGCTGTCGCGAGCCTTCCGGCTCGCGGGACACGAAGCCACCGTGTGCGACAACGCGGCGAAGGCTCTGGAACTGGCCAAGGGGCAGAACTTCGACCTCATTCTTTCCGATGTGGTGATGCCCGGCAAAGACGGCCTGACTCTGCTGGAAGAACTGAAGCGGCAGGGCGTGACCGCCCCGGTGGTCATGATGTCGGGACAGGCGCATATTGAAATGGCCGTACGAGCGACGCGATTGGGAGCACTCGACTTTTTGGAGAAGCCGATCTCCAGCGACAAATTGATGCTCACGGTGGAGAACGCGCTTAAGCTGCAGCGCCTGGAAAGCGAGAACCGGCAGCTCCGCCAGCGGCTCGGCAAGCACGAGATTGTGTGGAAGGGGGAAGCCATGCGGCGGGTGATGGCGCAACTGGAGCGCGTTGCCGCCAGTGAGTCGCGAGTGTGCATCTTCGGCGAGACCGGCACGGGCAAAGAACTGGTCGCACGAACGATTCACGAACGCAGCCCGCGATCGGCAGGGCCTTTTGTGACATTGAATTGCGCAGCCGTGCCGGCGGAATTGATCGAGTCCGAATTATTCGGACACGAGAAGGGCTCGTTCACGGGCGCGTCTGGACGCCATATTGGCAAGTTTGAGCAAGCCGACCAAGGGACAATTTTCCTCGACGAAATCGGCGACATGCCGCTGAACATGCAGGCTAAGTTGTTACGCGTGCTTGAAGAAGGCGAAGTCGAGAGAATTGGTGGAGATAAGCCCGTTACCGTCAATGTTCGGGTCGTGGTGGCGACCCACCGGGACCTGGAAGCGCGCGTACGGGAAGAGAAATTCCGCCAGGACCTGTTTCATCGCATCCACGTTTACCCCTTGATGCTTCCCCCTTTGAGGGAGCGGCCTGACGACATTGCTGCGCTGGTGGAGCACTTCGCTGCGCAAGTATGCACCCAGAACGGTTGGAAGCCCGTTCCATTCACGGCGGAGGCCATGGACGTGCTGCAAACCCACGCGTGGCCGGGCAATGTCCGCGAACTGCGGAACATGGTTGAACGGCTCATGTTGCTGGCCACCGACGGGCACGTGGACCTCGCAACGGTGCAGTTGGCGGTGCCGAAGACTGCTTCCGCTACGGGGGGTGCAACCGGTTCGGTTGGTTCCGGCGCACTCGCTGACCGAGTGCAATCATTCGAGCGCGAAGTGATTCTGGCGGAACTGAAGCGCAGCCATCAGAACGTAAGCTTAGCCGCAAAAACACTTGGCCTGGAGCGCAGCCACCTGTATAAGAAAGCGGAGCAACTGGGGATCGATCTGCGAGCCATGCGCCGCGAGCCGGGCTTGCAAGATTAACCTCGAATCAGGGCTCACTGCCTATCCCGGAGACGGCTTTGGCGAAAACAGCCTGGATCCTCTGCCTGGTTTTCATCTCCCCGATTCACGTCCTTGCGATGGATCCGCCGTCGACTCCCGCCTATGGAGTTCGCATGGAGCAGGCGTGGATTCCGATGAAAGACGGGGTCCGCCTGGCGGCAACTCTTTACCTGCCGGACGGAGCGAAGCCGGGGGAGAAGTTCCCTGCCCTGCTCGAATATTTGCCATACCGCAAAGACGATGGCACGGCGGCAGGGGATTATCCAAAACATGCTTATTTCGCGCGGCGCGGCTACGTCGGCGTGCGCGTCGACATTCGCGGCTTCGGTTCGAGTGAAGGCGCCCCGCCCGAACGCGAATACTCCGAGCAGGAGCAGGTCGATGGAGAACAGGTGATCGCATGGCTGGCGCGCCAGCCATGGTGCAATGGCAAGGTTGGGATGCTCGGCATCTCGTGGGGAGGATTCACCGCGATGCAGATGGCGATGCGGCATCCGCCTGCGCTGAAGGCGATTCTCGCGGTGCACGCTACGGCGGAGCTGTTTCACGATGATGTCCACTATATCGACGGAATGGCGCACGTAGACGAGTTCGAATTGAATATGGACATGGCCGAGGGCTGGGTGGGCGCGCCGCAGTACTCGCTCGATGAAAAGGTCGTCGGGCCGCGTTTCGACTCTCCGCCATGGTCGCTGCTCTACCTGAAACATCAGCGTGATGGTCCGTTCTGGCGCGACCGCGTGCGGCCGCTGAGTGAAATCACGACTCCAAGCTTTTTGATCGGAGGAATGCAGGATGGCTATCGCGACAATGTCCCCGACATGCTGCTGAAATCCAAGGCACCGATTAAAGCGATCGTCGGCCCGTGGAACCACTCGTTTCCCAATGACGCGGACTTTGGACCAAGAATCGAGTGGCGAGATCAGGCCGTGCGGTGGTTTGACTACTGGCTCAAAGGGCGGAATACAGGCGTTCTGCAAGATCCGCGGCTCCTGATTTACATGCAGCACTGGCATCCGCCTGACCCCACCTTGCAGAGCGTGCCGGGAGAATGGCGGCGCGAAGATGCCTGGCCGCCCAGGGACGTAGCGGACACTTCGCTGTTCTTTCAAACGAATCACACGCTGGGAAACTCAGCCGGGGAGCCCGCCGCACACCAGTTGAAGTATATTCCTACGGTCGGCGTCGAAGCTGGTTTCTGGTGGGGAGAGCTGCTGAGCGATCCTCGGCCGGTAGACGCATTCAGTCTCGTCTATGATTCCGCGCCCTTGGATCATGAGCTGGCAGTTCTCGGTCGTCCGCATGCCCGGCTGCGAGCTTCGGCCGATGCGCCGCTGGCGAATTGGTTCGCGAGACTTTCTGATGTTGCTCCCGACGGCACCGTCACGCAGATTACCGGAGCGGGATTGAATGGGGCGCAACGAGAATCGATGACCGAGCCGAAGGATCTGGAACCGGGCAAAGTCTATCCCCTGGACATCGCGATGCACCTGACCTCGTGGGTATTTCCAAAAGGACATCGTATTCGAGTCGCGATTTCAAACTCATTGTGGCCGATGGTGCTGCCCACTCCGTATGCGATGACCACTTCGCTCGGTGTGGGAGGCACAGACGGATCGCGGATTGTTCTGCCGACTGTTCCCGCGCAGGGAACCGCAGCGCCGGAATTCTCAGCGCCTCAGCCGTCCGAGGAGCGGACCGACATTAAGAACGAAGGATTCCCCTGGCCCGGCGAGTGGACGGTGGAACGCGATGAAGCCCGTCGGAAGACGACGGTGCACTGGAAGGGCAAGGATGGATATGAATATCCGTGGGGCACGGAAAATGATTTTGAGAATCTGACATACGACGGCGACGACGCTCATCCGGAAACGTGTTCCGTGCGCGGGGAGGCGGAGAGCGTCTTTGCCCTGAAAGGGCGAACCCTGGTCTGGCGCGGTCACCTGCTGGTGACCACCGACCAGAAGAATTTCTACTACACGTACACGCGAGAGCTGCTGAAGGACGGGCAGATGATCAAATCGAAGATCTGGCAGGAAACGATTCCGCGCGATCATCAATAACGGTTGCGGCCTTCCGGGGTCTTCCGGCAAAGAACTCGTCTAAGAATGGAAGATGTGGCACACCCGGTTCTACGGTCGAGTCACTCAGTCGGCGGTGGCAATCACTCCGGCGGGATGCCCCTTCAGATCGGCCGCGAGCAACTGGTGAAACAACTGCTCTCCTGCCTCGCGGCGCACCGAGAGACGGCCAGCACCGTATGCCCGCGACTTAAGGCCGCGCTGCACATCTTCGCAAATGCCCAGGTCCTCGTCCTGCACGCGGTTGCCGACGTTGACTGACTCAGTGTTGTAGGCACGGCGTGCGTCGCTCACATCGCTGAAATAGAAATCGAAGATCACCGAACAGTGATCGGCGTCCACTGGAATGACATAGTTCGTGTCCATGTATCCCTCGTAGCAATTGATCATCAGATTCGGATACTGCCAGAAATACCGTGCTCGGTCACCCTTGCGCGTCGCTCCCGTAGCAGCGTCTTCATCGGACACGACCATGGGGCTTGACTGCAGGCAATACCGATCTTCGTTCTCGATAGTGTATTGCTTGTAATCCAGCACGGAGCTCAATCCCTTATGTAGATGCGGCACGTGATATCCGCCGTCGAGGTAGTTGTCGACATAGACCTTCCAGTTGCAATGGATGTCGTAGGTTCGGCGATCGAAGTAATGCAGTTTGCTGACACCCAGGGGCGCAACCTGTGGCACCAAGCCTCCCAGAAACTGGAGCAACGGCGCGGACTGCGGGTCGAGGTTCACGAACACAAAGCCTTCCCAGGTTTCAACCCGGATGGGAAGCAGCCCGTTATCGGCGCGATCAAAATTCTGCACCCCATCGAACTCCGGCATGCCTTTCAGAGATCCGTCGAGACCATACTTCCAGCCATGATAAGGACACTGCAAAATCTCTGCATGGCCGCAGGGCTGCGTCACCACCGCCGCTGCATGGTGGCGGCACACGTTATAGAAGGCGCGCAGGGTGCCGTCGCTTCCGCGCACGATAACGACCGGCTCGGCCGCCAGGCGCGTGGCGACATATTCGCCTGGCTTTTGCAATTGATCTGTACGGGCTACCAATTGCCACGTCTTGCTGAAGACGTTGCGCCTTTCCAATTCGGCGATGCGTGGATCGACATACCATGGCGCAGGGATGGTCGACGCCTGTGATAAGGGGGCGTGATCGTTGTAGATGGAGAGAATTTGGTCAATCGACGCTTGCATATTTATGCTCTCGAAGGAAACGGCGGGATTTAGAAATTCATGTTACGGCAAAAAAAGGGTCCTGCTTCTGCTCTCTATCAGCGATGATTTCCGCGCGCTTGTGGACGGCCGCTGGGCGCCGAATCGGCGGCCACGGTCCCAATCGCACGCTGCAAGACATCCAGGAACTGCTGGATTCTGGCTTCCTTCTTCTCGGCAAGCTCCCCCTGGCGGCGGAACAAACCGGGATCAAGTTCCGCAGTGAGCAATGCGTCCTGAAAGCGCTCCATCATCCAATCGAGGATCGAAACGATCATCTCTATATCCATATCCTTGCGCAGTTCACGGCGGTCCAATCCGTAGCGCACAAAACTCACCGTGCCGTAAGGATCCTCCGTGATGAGAAAACGATTGATCTCGCGCTTCAACACGAAATCGGTACCGTAATTTCCGAGGAGAGAAATCCGATAGGGAATCCAATCTTCATGCACCAAGTGCTCGGTGCAAACCAGCCAGTAGCGCAGCACCGCGAAAAACCCAGCCTTGCGGACGTCCTCAGGGGCGTCAAGGTACTTTGCAAAGGAGCGGACTGCGCGTTTATAGACCTCGAAAAACAAGCCGTCTTTGCTGCCAAAATGCTGGAAGATGGACCCTTTGGCAATCCCGAGCGCGCTGGCGATATCCCCGACCCGGGCCGCGTGATAACCGTGCTCCGCAAAGTGTTGCGTGGCAGCCTCAATGATGCGGCTGCGTTTCTCTTCCGAGCGAGGACGCATTGCGACCTGGCGCTGGTAGAGAGGCGGAGTGACGCGATTGCTGGCAATTCCCGGCATATAGTGACTGTAAGTCACGAAAGCATACCTCAGGAGTCTATCGATTTCAACTTCATTTTTACTGCCATGTACGATAGTGTTATTGGATCCAGGACATGCTTCGTGACTTCAAGTCAAGCTAACAACCAAGGCCGCTCAATTTACGACGCCATTGTGGTTGGCGCGGGTCATAACGGACTCACGGCCGCAGCCTACCTGGCGCGAGCTGGGCTGGCGACGCTCGTCCTCGAGCGACGGGACATTGTGGGCGGATGTTGTGTGACGGAAGAGATCGCGCCCGGCTGCCGTGTATCCACCACTTCTTACATTGCCAGCATGCTTCGTCCGGAAGTGATTGCTGAATTGAACCTCGCGGGTCACGGACTGCGAATGATTCCCTGCGATCCGGCAATCCAAGTTCCCTTCCCGGATGGCCATGTTGTTCCCTGGTGGGTGGACCGCGAACGAGCGCGGCGGGAATTTTCCAAGATTTCCGCAAAAGATGCAGCGCGGTTCGCGCAAGTCGACGATCAGCTAAAGAAGCTGGCACGTTACTTGCAGCCGTTCTTCCTGGAGCCTCCGCCAGAAGTCGACACCTCCACCCTCAAGGGCTGGACTGATTTGTTCCGCGTCGGAAAACGGTTTCGCGGCATTTCCAGCAGCGAGATTTCCCAACTCGTGTCCTTCCTCACCGGCAGTCTCGGCGAATTTCTCGACCACAACTATGAGTCCGAGAAAATGAAGACGATGTTTTTGGCGAACAACGTATACGGCAAGCATGGTGGGCCGTACCAGCCCGGGACAGCGATTGGACTGCTCTTTCACCTGCTGAGCGGCGGAGAGCACGCACTGCAGGGCTTTTCCGGACACGTGATGGGCGGCATGGGATCGATTACGCAAGCGCTGGCGGCTGCGGGAAAGAAGCTCGGGGTGGAAATTCGCACCTCGGCATCGGTTTCGCGCATCGAGGTCCGCAACTCCCGGGCGCGTAGCGTGGTGTTGGAAGACGGGACGGAGCTTCGCGCCCGCATGGTGCTTTCCAACGCCGATCCGAAGAGAACGTTTCTTGGACTACTCGACCCAAGAGCACTCCCGGAAGATTTTCTGTTCGCCGTACGGGGAATCAAGATGCAGGGACCGTGTGCAAAAGTGAACATGGTGCTGTCGGAAGAGCCGCGATTCACCGGCACCTCTCCGCGAGCAACGGCGCTGGAGCGCACCTTCTATACCCTTGTTCCGTCGCTGGCCTTCGCGGAGCGCTGCTACGACATCGCCAAGTTCGGAGAGATTCCTGAAGAATTATGGGTCGATTGTGTCGTATCTTCGAATGCGGATGATTCCCTGGCTCCGCCGGGCAAGCACATTCTCACCTGCTTTGTGCAATACGTGCCCTACCATCTGCAGGAGGGAGATTGGGACGGAAAGCGTGAGTTGCTGGGCGATCGCGTGGTCAAGAAGATCGCGGAGTATGCTCCCAATGTTCCCGGCTCCGTCGTTGCTCGGCAAGTGCTCACCCCCCTGGACCTGGAGCGAATCTATGGCCTGACCGAGGGCAACATTTTTCACGGCGATCTGCGGTTGGAACAACTCTTCTTTATGAGGCCCGTACCTGGCTGGGCCCAGTACCGAACTCCCGTGGATGGGCTCTATCTGTGCGGAGCGGGTGCTCATCCTGGAGGCGGAGTCACGGCAGCGCCCGGGCGCAATGCTGCCCATCAGGCACTGCGTGACTGGAAGAAGGGGCGATTGCAGGAGGCGGCTGCGTGAATCCTGCCAAGGGGCACTCCAGTTCGCTGCCGAAGACCGCCGATATCGTAATCCTCGGCGCCGGCGTTATGGGAGCATCGATCGCGTTTCACCTTGCCAAGCGCAGCGCAGGAAAGATTGTGGTCCTCGACAAAGATCACGTCGGCCGCGGAGGCAGCGGCCGGTCGTCAGCGTTGATTCGCATGCACTACAGCTTTCCGCCTGAAGTGCAACTTGCATTGATCAGCCTGCGAATGTTTCAGAACTGGAAGGAAGTTGTGGGACATCCTGGAGACTTTCGCAAGACTGGCTTCGTGCGCATCGTCCATCCGAATGAAGTGGCGCGCCTCAAACTGAATGTCGGAATGCAATGCGCGCTAGGAGCAAGAGTCGAACTCATCGGGAAAAACGATCTACAGCAACTCGAGCCTGACTGGAACGTGGACGACGTAGAACTCGCCGCGTATGAACCCGACTCGGGATATGGAGACGGCGCCGGCGTTGCCGGAGATCTCCTGGGAGCCGCCCGCGATTTAGGCACCAAGTATGTCTCCCGCACGCAGGCCACTGAGTTTCTCGTCGAAGACGATCGAGTTCGTGGTGTCGTGACCGACCATGGAACTATTTTGTCTCCGACTGTGATCTCCGCCATCGGGCCGTGGACGCGACCGCTATTTCGGCAAGCAGGTTGCGACCTTCCCATCGAATGCGAATATCACCAGGTGGCGATTCTTAGAAATGCGCCAGGCATGAAGGGCGGGGGTTGCGCCTGCATCGATTCGGTCACGGCAACTTATTTTCGCTCCGACGCTCACGACAAGTTTCTGGTCGGAGATTTCTACGGCAAACGGCCTATCGACCCGGATGATTTTCCGCAGCGTGCCTCCGACGAGTCATTGGAAGAAATCATTGAACGTGCCTGCGGGCGTGTTCCAAAACTCGCGGGCGCAGAGGTCATGCGCGGTGTGACTGGCGTCTATGACATGACGCCAGACTCCCGGCCTCTGTTGGGGGAGATTCCGGGAATTGGCGGTCTTTACGTGTGCGCAGGATTTTCCGGCATGGGCTTCAAGATTTCTCCCGCGATTGGCCTGGTCATGAGTGAACTTGTGCTCGACCGTGAAGGCAGCTCGGTGGACATTAGCCAGTTCCGTCCCAGCCGATTCGCCGACAGCCAGCCCATCAAGGCTGAACATGAGTATGTGGATGACTAACAACTCTCAGGAGCAAGCATGAAAAAGAAAGGTATTCTCGAACGCTTGAAGGAAGGCCCCGTGCTTGGAGACGGCGGCTATCTGCTGGAACTGGAGAAACGGGGGTGGGTACGCGCGGGTCCATTCACGCCCGAAGTTGCGCTCCTGTACCCGAGCGCCCTGCGCGAACTGCACGTGGAGTTTCGCGAAGCCGGCGCCGAGGTGCTGCAGGCGCTTACCTTCTATGCAAGTCGCGACAAGCTGGCAACGGTTGGACTTGAGAACCGTCTGGAAGAACTCAATCGCTCAGCGGTTCGCGTTGCCCGCGAGGTTGCGGGTGATCAGTGCCTGGTGGCTGGCAATATCAGCCTGACCTGGATGTACGAACCGGGCAGTCCTTCCGCGGCCGATCGCGTCCGCAAGACCTTCGACGAGCAACTTGCCGTGCAAATCGATGAGGGCGTGGACTTCATTATCGGTGAGACGTTCTCGTGGCTGGGCGAAGCGCTGATCGCGGTGGAGCGGGCCAAGAAGACAGGCCTGCCGGCGATGGTCACTATTTGCTTCGAGAACAAGGATGAAACCGCCGAGGGCACCCATGCCGCGGATGCCGCGAAAACGTTGTTCGATGCGGGAGCCGACATTGTCGGCATGAATTGTCTGCGTCCGCCACAGCATATCCTGGGACCGATGGAACAGATGCGCAAGGCGGTTTCAGGATATCTTGCCTGTCAGCCGGTGGCATATCGCACGCCGAAGGACAAGCCCGATTTCACCAGCCTTCCAGAGTTTCCGTACGCGCTAGATCCGCTACAACTCACGCGTAAAGAAATGGCGGATTACGCGCTGCAGGCTCGCGATCTGGGAATCAACTTCATCGGCGCTTGTTGTGGGACGGTCGCCATGCATATCCGCGAAATGGCGCGCGTCCTCAACAAGTTACCGGAAGATTCTCGTATCTGGAAAAAAGGGGGCGAGAAACCGATGTCGGCGTACGAGTATTACGATCACGACAACCTGCAAGCGGCCAGCAAGAAATAGAAGGCGCATCCTCGAAGAGTTACACGACGCGGGCCTCGTTTTGAGCGGGGCCCGCTTTTGTTCTCCAACGAAGAATTACCCGGCCTTGCGCACATCCGGCTCTTGGGCATGCACGAGGGGAACGTCAACCAGATGCTCACTCAAGAACCACACCTGCAGTTCGTTGGCGCGCAAGACATCGCTGACCACCATATCGTTCGTGCCAGCGTCTCCGATCTTGGTGGCGCGTTCCGCGAGGTCTCGACAGTGGCCAAGGATGATCTGGTGGGCATCGAGGAGGCGCGAGATCTGTACCGGAACTTCTTCGCGTCCGCGTGGCGGACGCTCAATCCGCGTGGTCTCGGCAACATCGGCAGCCATGGCCAGCGAGACTCCACCAAGCAACTGGATCCGCTCGGCAATCACGTCGACGATTTCAACTTGCTCGTCATAGTGCTTGTCGAATAACAGATGCAGCTGATAGAAAGTGGGCCCTGCAACTTGCCAATGCGACTTCTTATAGAGATCGCGTAGCGTCATGGTATCGGCAAGCAACAGATTCAGTTGCTCCGTCATTTCTAGGCGCACCGGCTCTTCCAACTCGAGCGGCAGGGCGTGCGAGACCGTACCATACGCTTGAATTTCAGCAGCATGTTGGTGAATCCGGGGCTGCGCGTTGATTGTAGTTTGACGGCTGGCGGGGACTGCCTTCTTTGCCATAGGGAAACCTCCTGATTTTGCGAGTGGGCTTGCTAATTGTGCGTGAACTCGGAATCGGTTCGGCACAATGGTAACAATAGCGGTTGGATGCCGCCATCTTCGACGGGATGCTTCAGTTTTTGCACGCTACGAACAGAGTGGAAGAACCGGAAAAATCTGCCTCGAGCGCGCGAAGCAGCCCGTTGTGAAAGAAGTCTTTCAGACGCTGGACAACCCCCCTCGGCGGGCCTCGGTGCCGGGTTTGACGGCACAACGCGTGGTTGCTATGATCGAAATGCGGGGTGGAGCAGTCTGGTAGCTCGTTGGGCTCATAACCCAAAGGTCGGTGGTTCAAATCCACCCCCCGCAACCAACGCAATCATAGAGTTACGAGGAATTTGGATTTTCGCTTGTGGTCTGGAATGGTCCAATAAGATTTAGGAACACCAGAGCAAAGGCCGTCCACGTGACGGCCTTTTGCTATTTGGTGCGGTCTTGAACCAACACGCGCTGCACGACGGATGTGTTGGCTTTGCGCTTCGATTCCATGAAGGCTCCGCCATAGACGTTCATCGTGGTTGAGATGTTGGCATGGCGCATGAGTTTCTGCTGTACGCCGAGAGGAGCACCTGTTTCGTCGAGCCAAGCGCGATAGCTGTGGCGAAACGTGTGCCAGCCGATCCCTCCTTGAATCTTGGCTCGTAAAGCAGCGGCCTTGAGCACCTTCTTTCGCAGCGAGCCAGAATCGTAGGGTTTGTTTGTCCGCGGGCTGGGAAAAACCCAGTTTCCTTCCGTAGCCGGACACAATCGCTTCCATTCGAGCAAAATGGTCGCGACGTCCGGGTCCAGAGGCAATTGGTCCTGGGAGCACTCGGACTTGAGCTTCGTCACCTGGCTGCGAGCAAAACCTTCTCTGATTTCCATGACCAAGTTTTCGAAGTTGATCGACGTCCAGCGTAAGCCCATCACCTCGCTGATACGAAGACCAGTGCATCCAGCCAAGAGCACCATACCGTGGTAGGGATGGACCAGCTGGTTGAGCAGAGCCCCGAACTCTTCCTCCGTCAAAATGCGCGGAGGCCGTAAGCGTCTGCTCACTCCCTTTAGTTCGACCAGGCCCATCGGGTTGCGTTCCAACGGAACCAATTCCCAAAGCATGGCCTTCTCGAATAAACGATACATAAGGCTCCGAATGTGGCCTCTGGTTTTTGGAGCCACAGGCAGTTTTCTGAGCCATTCCTGGACGGGATAAGGTTTGACCTCCCCTAGCAGGCAGTTGCCCCACTTTGGAGAGATGTGTTTGTTGATCCGATTGAGATCGGGTTCCTTCTCCGATTGAGATCGG
>Ga0210399_10002504_pt1 | contig 14277 bp, 10 predicted proteins | sample IncBWC14MmetaG_FD_150865 | JGI IMG/M metagenome (GOLD analysis project Ga0210399, IMG submission 150865) | Forest soil microbial communities from Barre Woods Harvard Forest LTER site, Petersham, Massachusetts, United States - Inc-BW-C-14-M | ecosystem: Environmental > Terrestrial > Soil >... | reverse complement strand
CTGCAGACCCACTTCTGGTATGGCCTCGCCGGCGCCGTCGCCGTGCTGTCGATCGCCGGGCTGCTGATCGGGCTCATCACCCGCCGCGCGCTGATGTCGCGGGTCAACAGCATCCGGCACACCGTATCGGCAATCATCCACGGCGATCTCAAGCACCGCCTGCCGACTCATTTGAATGACGATGAACTCAACACCCTGTCGCGCACCATCAACGGTATGCTTGATCAGATCGAGCTGTTGGTGCACGGCGTGCGCAACGTATCGAATTCCATCGCGCATGACCTGCGTACGCCGCTTGCCGAGTTGCGCTCCCGCCTCGAACAATTGTCGCTGATCCGGCCGTCCAGCGACGAGACCTATACCGAGATCGACGGCGCGGTGGCGGATGTCGACCGGGTGATTCGCATATTCGACGCGTTGCTGCGGCTCGCGGAAATCGATGCCGGCCTGCGCCGCTCGGGCTTCGTGTCTCTCGATGTGTCCGACCTTGCCGCCAATGCCGTGGAATTCTACGAGCCAGCCGCGGAGCTGAAAAACATCGACCTAAAATTTCAATGCGACGGCCCGCTCTGGGTGGCGGGAGACCCGGTGCTGCTGGCGCAGGCCTTGAGCAACTTGATCGACAACGCGCTAAAATACGCGCCGCAGAACGGTGCCATCGAGGTTGCGGTACGCAAGCGCGGCGCAGCCGGCGTGGAAATTTCGGTGTCGGACAACGGCCCGGGAATCGCCGACTCTGAAAAAAGCAAAGTCTTGGAGCGGTTTTACCGCGGCGATGCCAGCCGCGGAACCCCCGGGGTGGGTCTGGGATTGAGCCTGGTGCACGCCGTGGCGAAACTGCACGGCAGCCCTCTCCAGCTGTGCGACCAAGCTCCGGGATTGCGCGTGGTGTTGACAATGCAGGCCCTGGAATCGACTGCGGCGGAGCTCAAGGCGCAAGCGCAAGAGCCGGCCTCTGCCGCCCTTCCGGCATCGACCCTGGCCTCTTCGCCCTAGCCCCCGAGCAATCCATTGATTCGACGCATTGCAAATGCCGCAGCGCCGCTGACCGCGTCGCAGTGGTTTGCGATCGCAATCATCGCCTGCTCCATCGTCCTGCGTTTGCTGTACGCAGGCTTGGTGGAACTGCTGCCCGAGGAAACCTACTACTGGAATTATTCGCAACACTTGGATTTGGGATATCTCGATCATCCGCCGATGGTGGCATGGCTGATTCGGCTGGGAACGATGGTTTTCGGCCAAACGGAATTCGGCGTGCGCGCAGGAGCCCTGTGCTGCGGGGTCATCACGTCGGTGTTCATCTATCGATTGGCGCGCAACCTGTTTGGCGAAGCCTGCGCGCTCGCCGCCGTCGTCTTGGCGCAAACACTGCCGTTTTTCTTTCTGGCGGGACTGCTCATGACTCCCGACGCGCCCCTGACGGCCGCTTGGGCAGCCTCGCTCTACTATCTCGAACGCGCCCTGATTGAGCAGCACCCGCAAGCCTGGTGGCGCGCCGGCGTTTGCTTGGGACTCGGCATGATCTCGAAATATTCCATCGCGCTGCTCGCACCGGTGGCGCTGACTTTCATGTTGTGGGATCCGAAATCGCGGCACTGGTGGCGGCAATCGCAACCGTACACCGCTGCGCTGCTCGCTCTCGCCGTCTTCTCGCCGGTCATCATTTGGAATGCGCAGCACGATTGGGCGTCGTTCGCTTTTCAAACGTCGCGGCGACTGGCGGAAGCGCCCCAATTCGCGCTGCATAAACTGATCGCCTCCGCACTGGTTCTGCTCACGCCAACGGGGGTGCTGGCGATCGCTGTGGCGCTGCTGCCCGGCAACGGCGGCAGCAACGGCGTTTCGGACGCTGCGCGCCGGCGGCGCTGGATGGCACTCGCCATCCTCATGCCGTTGTCCGTGTTCGTCGCTTTCAGCCTGCGTCATGAGGTGAAGCTGGACTGGACGGGAGCACTATGGACCGCTGCGCTTCCGGCGCTTGGATGCAGCGTGATCGTCACGGGATCCGCAGCCGGCCGCGCGGGCGCGTGGCTTCGTGCCGCCTGGACGCCGACCATCGCGGCGATGCTGCTGATCTATGGCGCGGGCCTTTGCTACCTCGTTCTCGGGCTGCCCGGCGTAGGCTACGGCAAACACATCGAATTGGTGCCTATCGGATGGCGCGATCTCACCCGACATGTCATCGACACTGCCGAAGGGTTTAGGCAGAAAACCGGCGCCGCTGTGCTGATCGTGGGAATGGATCGATACGCCATCGCCAGCGAGGTGGCCTTTTACGGACGCCAGCAGATGCATTCCCCCCTCGAGACGATGAACAGCTACCTATTCGATGGCATGAGTCTCATGTACGGGCGCTGGACGCCGCCCCAATTGCAGCAGCACCGGGATTTGCTGCTCGTCGCATTCAGTGCGGGCGAGCTGCAGGGGCCATTGATCGAGTCGCATGTGGAGCGCCTGGGACCCATCGAGGAAGCGGCGCTGATGCGAAACGGCAAGCTCGTCCGTCACTACTATCATCGATTCGCCTACAACTACCACGCTGCCGCGGGCGAGAGCTTGCCTTAAGATCGATCCATGTGGCGAAATGAAACAATGATACGAACATTCCATGCGCGGACGCTTTTGGCCTTGGTGGCCGGCGCGGGCCTGATGCATGGCCCGGCCGGCAGCGCGCAGACCCCGGAACAGGAGAAAATGTGGCAGGCGCAGCGCGCCCAAACCCTGGCGGACGAGAAAGCCAAGGCAGAGCAATTGGCGAAGCAGCGCGCAGCGCGCAAAGCCGATCCGATGGCCTGGATACGCACCCTCAACCCCATGTCCACCGGCGGCTGGCAATTCAGGGCGGTTGCGGCGGACGGCTCATGGGCCGCCTACAGCACCGACCATCAAATGAAGCGCGCGGGTCACCTCGTCACCGTTTGGTTGAGGCAGGAGTACCCCGAGCCGCAACGAAGCAATGGCGGCGACATTTACTTGAGCAATGTCGAGAAAATTCAGTATGACTGCAGCAACGAGCGGGCGCGCGCTTTGCTGATCATCTACTACTCGGAAAACAATATCAGCGGCACTCAGCAAAGCGAGGCGACCGATATCAAGCAGGCCCCATGGGATCCCATCGTCCCCGGAACACAAAGCGAATACATCTATCAATGGGCCTGTCAAGCCGGCGCCGGCAAAGCACATCCTTAGGATCTAGAGCAAGCTGACGGTCGCGGCCAAGAGCTGTGAGCGGTCGGCGCAGGGACCGACCAAAATCTCGATTTCGCCCGGTTCGAACACGGGCTCCAGATCCACGCCGAGAAAGCGCAGTTCCGAACACGGTAGAGACAGCGTCACCGTGCCCGATTCTCCGGGTGCCAAATTGATCTTGCCGAAGCCTTTGAGTTCGAGCACCGGCCGCGAGACGCTGGCTAGCTTGTCGTGCGTAAACAAGAACACGGTTTCCTGCGCCTCCCTCGTGCCCTGGTTGCCGACATCCACGAGGATCGTCAGAGTGTCAGATTCTCGGGCAGCACCCGGCGACACCCGCAGGTTCGACAGCAGGAAGCGCCCGTAGGTAAGTCCATATCCAAATGGGAACAAGGGCTCGTTCGCTACGTCGAGATACTTACTGGTAAAGCGGTCGTTGGCATCGAAGGGGCGACCGCTCGGGCGCGCGCCGAAAAAGAGGGGCACCTGGCCCGCATCTCTCGGCCAAGTCAACGGCGTGCGGCCGCTCGGGCTCACGCGCCCGGTGAGGACATCGGCGATTGCATTACCCGCCTCGCTGCCGGGAAACCAAGCGGCGAGTACGGCAGTGGATTTCTCGATGAGCCACGGTACGATCAGCACGCGCCCGCAGAATAAAACCACGATGACCGGGACCTTCAAGCGCTGCGCCCGCTCGAAGACCGCCTCGGCAAATACGCACTGAATTCCCGGCAGCCCAAGATGCGCACGGCTGCAGGCTTCCCCGCTCATGCCCGCGGCCTCGCCCAGGCACAGGATGATGTAGTCCGCAGTCGCGCAAATGTCCAGCGCCGCGGCCATGCCGCTTTCATCTTCGGTGGCAATCCCAACGCCCGCAGCGTGCAGGACCTCGGCCTGGGGCCACGCGGCACGCAGCCCAGCGAGCACGCTGACAGTGCTGCCGGGCTCCGCAGAACTGGGCCACGGGCCTCCCATCTCGGCCGGCGCATCCGCCAACGGGCCGAGCACCGCGAGACGCCGCACCGAATCCGAGAACGGCAGCGTTTCTGCAGCGTTCTTCAGCATTACCAGGGCACGCGCCGCGATGATGCGCGCCGTTTGCCGGCGCTGCGACAAGGCAGCCGCAGATTCGGGCGTCTTGCCGCGACGATAGGGATCATCGAACAATCCCAGCCGCTCCTTCAGCAACAGCACGCGGCGCACGCACTCGTCGATTTCCGCCAGGGTCACGACTCCGCGCTTTAGGGCCACGGGCAATCCGCGCCGATAAGCGCCCGCCATCATGTCGATATCCACGCCCGCCTTGAGCGCAAGGGCCGCGGCTTCCGCGAGATCGGCCGCAATTCCATGGCGGATGAGTTCGGCAATGGCGTTGAAGTCGCTGATGATGACGCCGTCGAAGCCCAAGCGCCCGCGCAGCCAGCCGCGCAGCAGCGCTTTGTTCGCCGTCATGGGTATTCCCGCCAGATCAGTGAATGCCGGCATGATTGCTGCCACGCCCGCGGCCAGCGCCGCGGCAAAAGGCGGCAGGTGTACCTCGCGCACAGTACGCTCGGAGATGTCGACCGGGGCGTAGTCGCGTCCCGCGGTCACGGCGCCATAGGCACCGAAGTGCTTGGCCACGGCCGCCATCGCATCGGCCTCTCCAAGACCGGACCCTTGAAAGCCGCGCACTTTGGCCTCGGCGATACGCGCGCCCAGGTATGGATCCTCGCCGGGGCCCTCGGCACTGCGCCCCCAGCGCGGATCGCGCGCAATATCCAGCATCGGCGCAAAGGTCATGGCCAACCCTTCAGCGGCGGCTTCCCTGGCCGACTCTCGGGCCGTGAGCGCCCAGGCTTCGGCATCGAATAGCGCGGCTTCCCCGAGCGGTATGGGAAACAAAGTTCGATGTCCGTGGATGACATCCAGCGCGATCAGCAACGGAATCCCCAAGCGCGACTCCTCTACCGCCAGCCGCTGCATGTCCCGAATATGTTCCGCCCCAACCAAGTTGAGCAAATTGCCGAGCGTGCCGTCTTTGATGGAGTCGGTGGAATCGCCCGCAATAATGGGCCCGGTCACCGCGAAACCACAGGCCGTCATTGTCAGCTGACCCAGCTTTTCATCCAGCGTCATGCGGCCGATCAAGCTCTCGACTCTATTCATCTTAAAGTTGCTCCCCCACGGAATCGCAACGTGACCGATAATGAGGCCGTCACAACGTTTGAGAGAAAGGTATGAACAACGACGGGCCGGACCACGCGGCGACTCCCACGACCGAGGCAGAGGAAATCGAGAATGCGCGCCTCCTGCCGCAGCTTAAAATGATGGCGGCCGCACTCTGGGCGGCGCAGGTGCGCAACGCCCTGTTTGTGTTGTGGGGAGCTTTATTTATCGTCATCGCTGCTACTGCCTATGGTCAAATAAGGCTGAATGCTTGGAACCAGCCCTTCTATGATGCGCTGTCGCATCGCAATTTTGCGCAATTCCTCGATCAGCTGGGCATTTTTGGATTGATTGCCGGAATCCTCCTGGTTCTCAATGTGGGCCAGAGATGGCTCGGCGAAACCTTGAAGATCAAGCTGCGCCAGGGGCTGGTACTCGATCTGGTGCAAAATTGGCTGGTGCCCCGCAGGGCCTTCCGTCTGGCGAACGCAGGCCCGATGGGCGTGAATCCCGACCAGCGCATGCACGAGGATGCACGGCACCTGACCGAGCTGTCGACCGATCTGGGGATTGGTCTGCTGCAATCGTCGATTCTGCTCGGCAGCTTCGTGGCCGTGTTGTGGAATTTGTCGAATAATTTTAGCTTCCACGTCGCAGGCCGGGTGTTCGCGATTCCGGGATACATGGTATGGGCGGCGGTGCTTTATTCCGGATCGGCTTCGCTCCTGAGCTACTGGGTGGGCCGCAGCCTCGTGGACCGCAATGCGCAGCGCTATGCAAGGGAGGCTGATTTGCGCTTCTCGCTGGTGCGGGTGAACGAGCATATCGACGCCATAGCACTCGCCTCCGGCGAGCCGGACGAAGCGCGACGAATCGACATGGATCTTGCGGCGGTGCTCGCGGCAACGGCCCGGCTCGTGACCGGGCTCACCAACCTTACCTGGGTTACAGCCGGCTCCGGTTGGTTGACGCTGGTCGCGCCGATTCTCGTCGCGGCACCGCTGTATTTCGCCGGCAACCTCACCTTCGGGGGGCTCATGTTGGCATCCGGCGCCTTCATTCAGGTGCAGTCCTCGCTGCGCTGGTTTGTCGACAACTTCAGCACCATTGCCGATTGGCGCGCCACCTTGCTGCGCGTGGCGGGCTTTCGGCGCGCCGTGATCGGCACCGATGTGATGCATGATGTGGAAAGCCGCATTGTGTACAAGCCGGGAGAACCCGGAAAAGTGGAATTCCACGACCTGGAGATCGCTTCGCCGAGCGGCTGCACCTTGCTGCAGGAAAAGACCGTGCAAATTAAGACCGGAGAGCGGCTGCTGGTTGTCGGGGATTCCGGAACGGGCAAAACGTTGTTGTTTCGGGCCCTCGCCGGATTGTGGCCCTGGGGCTCTGGGACCATCATTCATCCTCCCGGCGAGGAAAGAATGTACATGCCCCGCACTCCCTATCTGCCGCCCGGCACGCTGCGCGAGGTTCTGGCCTATCCCTTGTCGACCGATAGGTTCGAGAGCGATGCATTTTCCGGCGCGCTGGTTCGACTTAGGTTGGAGCGGCTGGTGCCGATGCTCGATACAGCGCTGCGCTGGGAGCGGGAATTGAGCGACGATGAGCAGCAGAGTCTGGCGTTTGCCCGGGTGCGGCTGCACGGCCCACCCTGGGTGCTGATCGATGAGGTTTTCGATTCGCTTGAGGACGACGTGCTCGAACTCGTGATCGACATATTCACGAAGGATCTCGCGCAGACAGGGGTACTGCACATCGGCCGCAGCGATGCGCACCAATTCTTCTCGCGCGTTCTTCACCTGATCAAGGACCCGTCAGCGCGCAAACTGGCGCCCGCCCCCAGCCTGGCAACGAGTAATTAACATGCCCAAACGTTCGAGCCCGGCGGATCTCGCCGCATTGCCCGACGAGCAGTTGCTCGAAGCGGTGCAAAGACAAACCTTTCGCTTTTTCTGGGAAGGTGCGCACCCTCACAGCGGTCTTGCGCGGGATCGGTGCAAGAATATCGACGGGCCCGAGGATGATTTAGTGGCCAGCGGCGGATCGGGCTTCGGCGTGATGGCGCTGATCGTCGCCGTCGAGCGCGGCTGGGTTTCGCGGACCGCGGCGCTGGAGCGCTTTGGGAAAATGTTGGATTTGTTGAGCAAAGCGACCTGCTACCACGGCGCATTTCCTCATTTCATGAACGGGCTGAGCGGCGCCACCATTCCCTTCATGCGCAAGGACGATGGCGGCGATCTGGTCGAAACCTCCTTCCTGATCATGGGATTGTTGTGTGCGCGCGAGTATTTCAATCGCGACACGCCCGCGGAAGCCAAACTCAGAGGCATGGTCAATTATCTATGGAGCGATGTCGAATGGGATTGGTACTCGCGCGGCCGGCCCGTGCTCAATTGGCACTGGAGTCCGAACAACGGCTGGGCGCTCGATCTGGAAATCCGTGGTTGGAACGAATGCCTCATCAGCTATTTACTCGCAGCATCGGCGCCGCGCTACCGCGTCGACCCCGGCGTCTATCACCAAGGCTTCGCGGCGGGCCGCAACTTCGTCAACGGCAAGTCCTATTACGGCATTCCCTTGCCGCTAGGGGCCCCCTTCGGCGGCCCTCTGTATTTTGCGCATTATTCCTTCTGCGCCATCGACCCGCGGGGATTGCAGGATCGCTATGCGAACTACTGGGAACAGAACCTTCACCATGTCCGCATCAACTACGCCCACTGCGAAAAAAATCCGCGGAATTGGCAGGGCTACGGGCCCTCCTGCTGGGGTCTGACTTCGAGCGACGGCGCGGACGGTTACGCAACGCACTCTCCTGATAATGATGACGGGACGATTTCACCCACCGCCGCCGTGTCGAGCATGCCGTACGCGCCCAGAGAGGCGATGCAAGCGATACGCCATTTCCTCATCGCCCACGGCGCCAAGACTTGGGGGCGGTTTGGATTCGTCGATGCCTTCTGCGAGGCCAAAGATTGGTACGCCGACACCTTTCTCGCCATCGACCAGGGGCCGATCATTCTGATGATTGAGAATCACCGCACCGGCCTGTTGTGGAACTTATTCATGAAAGCGCCGGAAATCCAGGCGGGCCTGCGGGCGCTGTCCTTTGTCAGTCCGCACATCAAGCAGGATCAGTCCCGCTGATGGAATCGCTCGATGACTGGATGGAGCGTCAGTATCGCCATAGCGCGAGCGCCCTCATGCGCAGCGTCTCGCCGGTTGATATCGTCAAGAATCGGCGCGGATTCGGACAGATCGTGATTCCGCACAAAGGCTCCATCGTCGCCTCGCCGGTGCTTGCGTCCTACGATCCGGAACCGGATTATTTTTTCCACTGGTACCGAGATTCCGCAATCGTCGTCGAGGCTCTGCGAATGCTGTTCGAGGACGCTCCTGGGCAGAAAACGCTCGCGCATTTTGCGGATTTCGTGCGCTTCAGTCTGTCGCTGCAAGCGCTCGACGGCCGCCAATTGAGCGAATCCACGGCCTGGCGCAACGCGGTCGAGCCCGACTTTGGCAAATTCTTGCGCAGCAACGAGGATCTGGCGGCGGTTCACGGTGCGGCCGTGTCCGGCGAGACGCGCGTCAATCCGGATGGCACTCTGGACATTTCCAGCTGGCCGCGACCGCAAAACGATGGTCCGGCGATGCGGGCCGTGAGCCTTCTGCGTTGGCGACAGTGCGCCGGATTTGATGCCGAGCTCGACATGGCGGTCGGCGCCCTGCTTCGCGCCGATCTTGAGTTCACCCGCGTTCACTGGCGTGAATCGTGTTTCGACATTTGGGAGGAGGAGAAAGGACTTCACTACTACACCCTGCGGGTGGCTGCGGCGGCACTTCAAGGCGGCGCGGACTGGTATGCGCAACAAGCTGAGCGCGACGCTGCCGCCGCCTGCCGCGCCGATGCGACCGAGATCCTGCGGATTCTCGATGGCTACTGGCGAGAGGATGAGCGATTTTACTGCTCGCGCATGCTGGATAAGAACGCACGCTCGAGCAAGGAACTCGATATCTCCGTCATTCTGGCGGCGCTGCATGCTGCGGACAGCGGTGCAACCCATTCCGTGCACGATCCCCGCATGCATGCCACGCTCGCGCGGCTCGAGGCCCTATTCGACGCGGAATACGCAATCAACCGCCACCGCGGTGCGCAGCGTGCGCCGGCCATGGGGCGCTATGCGGGGGATGTGTATTTCTCGGGGGGCGCGTACTACTTTGCGACGCTGGCGGCGGCGGAGTTTTGTTTTCGCGCCGCGGCGCGCGCACCGGTTACAGGCGTGCCGGCGGCGCAAGCGCTGCTCGCACGCGGCGATGCGTTTCTCGAGACGGTTCGCGCTTTCACACCGCCCAGCGGCGACTTGTCCGAACAATTCGACCAGCGGACCGGCGCGCAAAGTTCCGCGCAACAACTCGCCTGGAGCTATGCGGCCTTTATTTCTTGCACCGAGGCGCGGCGCCGCGTCATTCGAGGCAGTGCCTAAGCTACGGTTTCAGCATCCTGTTCGTCACCAGCACCGTAATCAGTGCGGTGAGGAGCGAGATCAATATGGTGATCGTCACGCCGATGATGCCGTCCTTGTGCTCGCGATACCACAAATCCAGGCGGCCCCGCCGCGTGTGCAGGCGAATGGCCCGATCGGCGCCGGCAAAGGTCACCGCCGCATACAGCATTCCGTCGCTGCGCCTCGCGTACTTGATCAATCGGCGGTATTGCAGGTAGCGCAGCGGCAGTTCGAGTTTGGCAGTGATGAGCTTCGAGCGGATTTCTTCTGGAAATTCGGATGCATCGACATGTTGCAGCTTGCCGTTTCTGTGCCACGCATCGCCCTCCCGCAAGGGATGCATCGCAAGCCACAAGAGCTGTTCGCTGGATACTTGCACGTCCTCGTCGATGTTCTCGCGATAGTAGTACAAGCCGTGCAAGATACGATCTTCGTCGTCTCTGCTCATTTTATTTGGTACCGAGCGATCCTAGATGGCAACATAATGACGAGGAGGACTGGCGCGTGTTGATATTACATCGTGGATGGCGGCGTGCGCAGCGGCATGCGCAGCGGTCGTTGGCACTCTGGCTCTTGCTGGCTGCATGCACGGCTCCGGCAGGCCAGGCACTGGCGGGGAGCATTCTGTTCATCGGCAACAGCTTTACCTTTGCATACGGCTCGCCGGTGCGCTACTACCGTCCCGACACCGTGACGGACTTGAATGCCGGCGGGCAAGGCGGTGTGCCGGCGCTCTTCAAGTCGTTCACCGCTCAAGCCGGCTTGCCGTACGAGGTATTCATGGAGACCGAGCCCGGCGTCGGCATCGACTGGCACCTGGATCACAAGCTCGAAGTCATCGGCCAGCGCCCATGGGACGCGGTGGTAATGCATGGGTTCAGCACCCTGGACCCAAAAAAGCCCGGCGATCCGACAGTTTTGATCGCAAGCGCGCGGCAAATGGCTCAGTTCCTGCGCTCCAAGAATCCGGCAGCGGAAATTCGCCTGATGGCCACCTGGCCGCGCGCCGACCAAACCTACGAGCCTAAGGGTGCGTGGTACGGCAAACCCATTGAAGCGATGGCTCGGGACATTCGGGACGGGTACAACCGCGCGGCGGCATCGCCGCTCATCAAAGGAGTGGTCCCCGTCGGCGATGCCTGGGTGCGAGCCATGCGCACGGGGATCGCCGACGCCAATCCTTACGACGGAATCGACGCCGGCAAGATCAATTTATGGACGTACGACAGCTATCACGCCAGCACCTACGGCTACTACCTGGAGGCCTTGGTGCTGTTCGGCAGCGTTACCGGTAAAGATCCGCGAACTTTGGGGACCACGGAATGTTCAGGTTTCGAATTGGGCTTATCCGCGGCACAGGTGGGTGCTCTACAGCAGGTGGCCTTCGATCAACTGGCGGCCGAGGGCGCAGTGGCCGCCGCGGCTCTGAACCCTGAGAGCAAGCCCTCCCTTGCCTTGAAATGCGCCGCCGCGCATTGATGATCATCTTTTCGCGTTGGCTAAATACGCCTTGGTCTCGTCACCCACGGCAGATAATAAATTCCCCATGGTGAGATTGGCATCGATCAGGTGCAGACCCCAATCCTCGAGCACCTGTCCGTTCACCACCACGTCGCCGGAAATGTCGTTGCTGCGCGCACCGCCCGCAGTCGGATGCAGGGTCACAGCCAGGTAGGAGCCGTGTTCATCCTGCACACAGGCCGCACTCAAAAGCCCGGGCACCTTGACGAAGGGGGTGTCAATCGGCTTCGCAGGCTCGGTCCATGCGAACGGCACGGGAACATCGTCCGACCCAGTCGCTATGCGTCCGGGCGACAGATAGGCATCGAGCATGCCGGAACCGCCGCCAAGCGCCGCCGGATTGGCGCAGACCGCTTGCATTCCTTCGGGTGCCTTGCCGAATCGGGAGTTGGCGGGCGGCGGCAGCGTGGCGCGGAAACTGCCAAAGGCGATGACGCAACCGGTCTGCCGGTTGGAACGGCAAACCGGAATATTCTTGAACGCACCGCCGATGTCGGCTCCCTTCGGCACGGGCAAGCTCGTTCCCATCAATATCGCCGAGATCAGCCGCCCTTGAACGGGCTTGCCGTCAATTTCGTTCTTGATCAATTGCGTCAACACGCCGGAGCCTTGGCTGTGCCCGACGAGCACGAAGCCGCGGCCCTTGTTATCGTGTGCGAGATAGTAATTCCACGCCGCGACGACATCGTTGTAGCCCAATTCGCGATCGACCGGAATCGGCTTGCCCGCGATCATGGCGCGCAATGCGGTCAGTGTAACCTGCCGATACATGGGCGCGAATAGGCGGCACTTGGCGGCAAAGCGCGCAAATTGCGCATTCACTACTCTTTTTTCGGGCGCATTGATCACCAGATCCGAATTGCCCGTGGTTTCATTCGATACCGTGGGATAGACATAGAAGCAATCGATCGGCGGATTTTTAGCGGGACTGAACTTCTCATGAGAAAATTTTCCGTCGGCTGCAATGACCGTCGCGTCCTGAGGAACCGTGCACGCATCCTGGCGGCCGGGCCTGCACAGCCATATATCGGGATTGGCGTAATCATCGCTGCTGCCTGTCGTTTGCGCGAAGGCAGAGTCAAGTGTGAGCAGGCCGAGCGTGAGCGTCGCCATTGCCCCGAAAATCCGTGCAAGCATATAACTCCCCGTGAATTCCGTTGTTCTTGGCCGCAGTATACCGCAGCAAACCGCAGCCCCAATACGTCGACCTTGAGTTCCGCTGTGCGGACTATGCTGAGCGCGACTCTCCTAGCCAGAGCATGCACCCGCCGACGATGGGCGGAATCAAGAAACACCACACATCCTGTTTGGCATAGATGAGCGCCGCAGCTGCACAGCCTGCCGCGAACGCCGCCACGCTGAACGACATTTGCGACAAACGCGGCCGGATCGCGTTGCGCGCATCCGCGGAGACACCGCGCATCAGGTCGGCGAGATCGATCATGATTTGCGTGGTGTTTCCCGTCATGATGGCGGTCGGTGGCGCGCTGTACATGTGGATGCGGTGAATCGCATTCTGTACGGCCATCGCTGTAACGAGTGTCATCCCCGTGAGCAACGCGGGCCACCCGTCGCCGCTCTCGAAGGGCCCCAGGCCAATCGCCAGTGCAGCGCCCAATATCAAGAGCGCTACCTTGATTCCCAGCAGCGCACGCAGCGCGGGCATCCCGGTCCCCGGGCGTCGCGCTGCCAGCCCAACGCTGAGCAGCCGCGTCGCCATCACAACGATGCAGAACATCGGCAGCGCCAATAGTTTTGCCACCGCGCCGCTGGTTCCCTGCACCAAAGCGGCGCCGAGAGTCACGAAGTTCCCGGTCACATGCGTGGTAAACAGGCCGTGCAGCGCCAAGAAGCCGGCCGTGTCGACATATCCGCCGTTGACGCTCAGCAGTACTTGCAAGGAAGGTTTCATGGGTTACTCGCGGAACTTTGGTGGGGTTGTTTCGGTACTATATATTGACATTCATGAACAGGTTCCGATCGAAGGCTGCGGCAACGATGAGTCTTTTACTGACGCTTGCCGCGACTGCGCTTGCCGCGACTACGCCAAGCAGTGGCCGACCTGCGCCGTTTGGCCTCACTTCCCGGATCGAGACTCAGGCATATCTGCAGATGCCGCCACTCGGCGACGGCAAAATCCCATTGCGTTTATCAGAAACCGGAGCCTTCAGCGACACGGCGAAATTGATCCCGAGCGCCGGCCTTATTCCCTATGAACTGATCGTGGCCTTTTGGTCGGACGGTGCCGACAAGTCGCGCTGGGTTGCTGTTCCCAGCGGGAAAATCGCGTTTGCAGCGACGGGTGAATGGAGTTTTCCGGCGGGCACCGTGTTCGTGAAGACCTTTGATTTGCCCACCGATGCGGCTCACCCCAGCGTCAAGCGGCGGCTGGAAACGCGGCTCTTGGTTCGCGACAGCGCCGGCGGCGTTTACGGCGCGGTGTACAAATGGCGAGAGGATGGCAGCGATGCGGATTTGCTCAGCGCCAGCGAGACCGACAGCATTCGCATACGGTCGGCAAGCGGCGAAGTCCACCTGCAGACCTGGTACTACCCGAGCCGGAAAGATTGCCTGACTTGTCACACCACGCGAGCCGGCGGCGTGCTCGGCGTGAAAACCCGGCAAATGAACCGCCCCTTCGCATATCCCTCCGGCGTTACCGACAACCAGTTGCGAGCCTGGAATCACATCGGACTATTTGCACCGGACCTCAGGGAGGAGGAGCTGCCGAATTTCCCTAGGCTCGCTTCTTTTAGCGATGCATCACGCAGTCTGGACGACCGCGCTCGATCGTATCTCGACGCTAATTGTTCTCAATGTCACCGCCCCGGCGCAACGGTGGCCGATTTTGACGCGCGCTATGACACGCCCCTCGAGCGCCAAGGACTCATCGACGCGCCGGTATTGATCGATC
>Ga0210399_10002503_pt1 | contig 14278 bp, 16 predicted proteins | sample IncBWC14MmetaG_FD_150865 | JGI IMG/M metagenome (GOLD analysis project Ga0210399, IMG submission 150865) | Forest soil microbial communities from Barre Woods Harvard Forest LTER site, Petersham, Massachusetts, United States - Inc-BW-C-14-M | ecosystem: Environmental > Terrestrial > Soil >... | reverse complement strand
TCGACCTTGCGTGCCAGGAGCGACAGCACGATCTCGGCCTCGAGCCGTGCGACCGCCATGCCGACGCAGCCGTGGATTCCCACCCCGAAGGCGAGGTGCCCGCTCGCGCGGCGCGTGATGTCGAAGCGGTCCGGATGCTCCCAGCGCCGGGCGTCCCGGTTGGCCGCGGCCAGGAAGAGGAGCACCTTCTCGCCCTCGCGAAGCTTCACTCCCCCGACCTCGACCGCGCGCGTGGTGGTGCGGAAGAACGTCTGCACCGGCGACTCGTAGCGGAGCACCTCGTCGAAGGCGGCCCGGGCGAGCGCGGGATCCTGCCTGAGCCGTTGCCATTGCTCCGGATTCCGGGCGAAGCAGAAGAGCGCGTTGCCGAGCCCGACCACCGTGGTGTCGAGACCCGCGGTCAGGAACGATCGAACGAGGAGCGATGCCTCATCCTCGGTGAGCTGACCCGCGTCGGCGGCCGCGTAGATCTGGGCGCCCAGCCCGTCCGGCGCCAGGGCGGCCCGCCGGCACCTCGACGTGATCCAGCTCACGACCGGCTGCGCATTCGCCATCGCCTGATGGAAGAGGTCGTTGCGCGGCCCGAACGCGTTGAACGCCATGTTACCGTAGGGCAGCAGATTCTCCCGACCCTCCTCGGCGAGTCCGACCGCGTCGGGAAAGACCTTGAGTGGGTAGACCTCGGCGAGATCCCGGACCGCGTCGAACGTCTCGCGCTCGACGAGGCGGTCGACGAGCCCGATCGCGTCCTGCTCGAAGGTCGTCCAGAGCTTCTTCATCGCGGCCGCGGAGAGTATGCGGGTCAGCACCGCGCGGGTGCGGGTATGGAGCGGCGGATCGGCCTCGAGGATGAGGCTGGGCGGACGCCACGGCGGCTCCTTGCGGAAATCGCTCAGCCCGACCCCCGCCGAGGAGCAGAAGGTCTCCCAGTCCATGAGGGAGGCCCGCACCTCATCGTGGCGGGCCATCGCCCAGATGTCGTACCGGTCGAGCCAGACCACCGGCCCGGCCTCCCGCAGCTCTTCGTGAAACGGATAGGGATCCGAGAGGAATTCCCGGGAGAACGGGTCGACCTTCGACGCGGCGGTCATGGCCATGCCTCCCCCACCGTCTAGTCCGGGCTGCTCACGAGGGTGATCACGTTGCCGTCCGGGTCGCGGAGATGGGCGAGGGTTCCGCCCCACGGCTGCTTCTCGGGCGGCTCCACGAACTGGACGCCGCGCGCCACGAGCAGACGGTACTCGGCCTCGACGTCCGGCACCGCGAGGGACGCGCCCACGAAGCGCCCGACGAGCGCGCGGCCTTCCTCATCGTCGGGAGCGACGCGCTCGAGCGCGCGCCGGTGTATTCCGCCATGTCCTGACAACCTCAGGCCATCGGGTGCACGAAGAGCCCGCTCAGGAGCTTGGGCTCGAACCAGGTGCTCTTGGGCGGCATCACGTGGCCGCGGTCCGAGACCGCCATGAGCTGCTCCACCGTGGTCGGGTGCAGCGAGATCGCGAGCGCCGCCTCGCCGGCGTCCACCCGCGTCTCGAGCGCGCGCGTGCCGCGGATGCCGCCCACGAAGTCGATACGCTTGTCGGTGCGCTGGTCGACGATGCCGAGCAGCGGCCCCAGCACACGCTCCTGCAACGACGACACGTCGAGGGCTCGGAGCGGATCGCTCCGGTCGATCGAGGCTTCGGGCAGCTCGAGCCGGTGCCAGGCGCCCCTCGAGCCACCGCCCCGGCCATCCGCGAAGTAGAAGCAGAAGACGCCGGGGCGCGGGGGCACCGGGTCCGCGCCGGCGGACAGGCGGCCGAGCTTCGCCAGGTCACCGAGCACCTCGTCCGGCCGGCGGCCCGCGAGGTCGAGGACCAGCCGGTTGTAGGCCAGGATGGAGAGCTGGCCGGCCGGGAACAGCACCGCGAGGAGCCAGTCGTACTCCTCGTCTCCCGAGTGCCGCGGGTTCTCGGCGCGGCGCTGGCGCGCGGCCCGCCAGGCGCTGGCCGAGCGATGGTGGCCGTCGGCCACGTAGGCCGAGGCCACACCTGCGAACGCGGTCAGATACGGCGTGGCGTCGGCGACGCGCCAGACCGTGTGGGCCACGCCGTCGGGCGTGGTGAAGTCGTAGAGCGGCGGCGCCGCGGTGGCCGCGGTGACGAGCGCGTCGATCTCGGCCCGGCCGCGGTACATCAGCAGCACCGGCTCCGCCTGGGCGTCGAGCGCGAGCAGGTGGCGGGTGCGGTCGTCCTCCTTGTCGGGCCGCGTCTTCTCGTGCTTGCGGATGACGTCGGTCTCGTAGTCGTCCACGTGCACGCAGCCCACCACGCCGACCTGCGCGCGGCCATCCATGACCTCGCGGTAGAGGAACAGCGCCGGCTCGGCGTCGCGGACGAGGTCGCCGCGCCGGAGCAGCGCGTCGAGATTCTCGCGGGCCCGGACGTAGACGCGCGGGTCGTACGGATCCACCTCGGCGGGCAGATCGATCTCGGCCCGGCAGACGTGGAGGAACGACCGTGGATTGTCGCGCGCCAGCGCGGCCGCCTCCCCGCGGCTCACCACATCGTACGGGGGCGAGGCGATCGCCGCCGCCTGCTCGGGGGCGGGACGGATGGCGCGGAAGGGGTGCAGGCGCATCGGCCCCGCTTCAGGACGCGAGGAGCTTGAGCGCGGCCTCGTGCAGGCGGCCGTTGCTGGCGAGGACGGATCCGTCGTAGATGGTGGGCCGGCCCGTGAAGTCGGTGAGCCGCCCGCCCGCCTCCTCGACGAGGATCTTCACCGGGGCGATGTCCCAGGGCTTGAGATCCGTCTCGAGGTAGAGCTCGGCCTTGCCGGAGGCGACCAGGCCGTAGCCGTAGTAGTCGCCGAAGCCGCGGGTGCGGCCGCACTGATCCACCATCTTGACGAAGGCGTTCCAGTGCCCGCCCTCGCGCAGCAGGTGGAGATCGGCGTGGAGCAGGGTGGCGGCCTTCAGCGCGGCACAGTCGGACACGCGCAGCCGGGTGGAGTCGGCCCAGGCCCCGTCGCCCTTGCGAGCCCAGAACATCTCGCCGCTCGCCGGGTTGAACACCACCCCCGCGGTCACCTCGCCCGCCTCCTCGAGGCCGATCAGCACCGCCCAGATCGGCACGCGCCGGATGAAGTTCCGGGTGCCGTCGATGGGGTCGATGATCCACCGCCGGTCCTTCGGCCCCTCCTCGCCAAGCTCCTCGCCGAGGAAGCCGTGGTCGGGAAACGCGCGCCGGAGCACCGCCTTGATGGCCTGCTCCGCTTCGCGATCGGCCTGGGTGACCGGGGTCTGATCCGCCTTGATCGTGACCTCGAAGCCGCCGCGGTAGTATCGCATCGCGATCTCGCCCGCGGCCTGCGCGGCCTGGATCGCGGCGGCCACCGTCTCGTGCATCGCGCTGGGCGCGGTCACTCTTGCCACTCGCCCCGCTCTTGCAGTACGTGCTTGAAGACGTCCAGGGCCTCCACCACCACCGGCATGCCGCCGTAGGTCACCTGCTGGAAGATCACCTCGGCCACTTCCTGGCGGGTGGCGCCCACGTTCAGGGCGGCGTGGATGTGCGCGTGCACCTCGTTCCGTCGGTTCAGCACCGTGAGCGAGGCCACCGCGCACAGCTCCCGCTGCTTCTGGGAGATGACCTCACGGCTGTAGAGCTTGCCGGTGAAGAACATGCTCAGCTCGCGCGCGAGATCCTTGTCGAACTTCTTCCACGTGTCGAATCCCACCCCGCTCTTGATGGAGTGGAACAGCATGCGGGCCGTCCGGCGCGTCGTCTCCTTGAGGGCGTCGTCCATGGTCTCCTCCGATCGCTTCGCGTATAGTACCTTAGTCGTCACCATCCCTTCACCGATGAGAGGAGATCGTATGGCCAAGATCGAGCGCTACGCCGCCAAGGGTGTCTGGGATCCTCCGACCTACTCGCAGGGCGTGAAGGTCACCGGCGCGCAGACCATCCTCTACCTCGCGGGCCAGGTCGCCTACGACGACAAGGGCGGCCCGGCGCATCGCGGCGACTTCAAGGGACAGGCCCGCGCGGTCTTCCAGGCGCTCAAGGCGCAGGTGGAGGCGGGCGGCGGGACGATGGACAACGTCGTCAAGATCAACACCTACTTGACCGACATCCGCCATCGCGCCGATCTCGGGCCGATCCGCGAGGAGTTCTTCGGCAAGAAGTCCTGCGCCTCCACGCTGGTGGCGGTGGCCGCGCTGGCCCAGCCGGAGTGGCTGATCGAAATCGAAGCGGTCGCCGTCCTGTAGCCGGGGCGCCGGGCTTCGTGGTCGAGCTGAATCCGTACATCTTCCGCGCCTACGACGTGCGTGGCAAGGTGGGCATCGACATCACCCCGCCCGTCTTCGAGCGCGTCGGCCGCGCCTACGGCACCCTGGTGCGCCGGCGGCGCGGCCGCACCGTGGCGCTCGGCATGGACAACCGGACGTCGTCGCACGATCTGAAGGAGGCGTTCGCCGCCGGCGTTCTCTCCACCGGACTCGACGTGGTGGACATCGGGGTCAACCACACCCCGCTGCTGTACTTCGCGACCGCGCACTGGGAGCTCGACGGCGGCGCCACCGTGACCGGCAGCCACAACCCGGTCTCCGACAACGGCGTCAAGATGGTGCACGCGGGCGCGGCCCCGCTCTCGGAGGCCGAGATCCAGGGGCTGCTCGAGACGATCCGCTCGGGCGACTTCGAGCGGGGCGCGGGCACCCGCACGACCCGCGACCCGCGCGAGGAGTACTTCACCGCCATCACCCGGAACATCCGGCTCGGCCGCCGGCTCAAGGTCGCGGTGGACGCGGGCAACGGCATCGCGGGGGCCTTCGCTCCCGAGCTGCTGCGCCGGCTCGGCTGCGAGGTGGTGGAGCTCTACTGCGAGTCCGACGGCAGCTTTCCCAACCATCTCCCCGATCCGGAGATGGAGGAGAACATGCGCGACCTGGTGGCCAAGGTCTCCGAGGTGCGGGCCGACGTGGGCGTGGCCTACGACGGCGACGCCGACCGGGTCGGCATCGTCGACGAGAAGGGCCGCCGTCACGAGGCCGACCTGCTGCTCGCGCTGCTCGCGCGCGATCTCCTGACCCGCCATCGGGGCGCCAAGGTGATCTTCGACGTGAAATCCTCGCAGGTGCTGGTGGACGACATCCGCAAGCACGGCGGTGAGCCCATCATGTGGAAGACCGGGCATTCGCTGCTCAAGCGGAAGATGCGCGAGGACGGGATCCTGCTCGGCGGCGAGGTCTCCGGCCACATGTTCTTCGGGGAGGACTGGTACGGCGTGGACGACGGCATCCTCGCCTCCTGCCGGTTCCTCCAGCTCGTGGCCGCCGACCGCAAGCCCGCCTCCGCGCACTTCGACACGCTGCCGCATCTGCATTCGACGCCGGAGCTGAAGGCGCCGTGCCCGGACGACAAGAAGTTCGCGCTGGTGGCGGAGCTGGCGCGCGAGTTCAAGAGCCGCTACGACACCATCGACATCGACGGGGCGCGCATCATCTTTCCCGAAGGCTGGGGGCTGGTTCGGGCCTCGAACACCAACCCGTACCTGACCCTGCGCTTCGAGGGCCGGACCGCGGCGGCGGTCGCGGACATGCAGCGCGTCGTCTACGACGCCCTCCGCCGCTATCCCTACGTGACCCTGCCCGCCTGACCTCCGCCCTCTCCGCCTGGAGAGACCGCCAGCCGCACTGCGTGGCCGAGGCCGCTCGCCAGATGGCAATCCCGCGTCCCCCAGAATCCGCCGGGGTCGAGGAGGATGCCTTCGAGCCCGGCGGCGCGCGCGCCCAGCACGTCCACCGAGTAGATGTCGCCGACGTAGACCGCCTGGTCGGCCGCGACCCCGGCCTCCCGCAGCCCCAGATGGAAGATCCGCGGATCGGGCTTCTCCACGCCCACCACCGCGGAGTCGATGATGAACTGCAGATGCGCGGCCAGGCCGGTCTCCTCGAGGATCGACCGGACCGAGCCGTTGGAGTTCGAGATGACACCGGCCACGAGGCCCGCCTCCCGCACCGCGCGCACCGCGGCGAGCGCTTCGGGATCGGCCCGGGTCCAGAGGCCCACCGGCAGGTTGTAGCCGCGCCGCCACCGCGCGATGGCCTCGATCTCCCGCTCGTCGCTGATGCCCAGGTGCTCGAGCAGGTAGCGCAGGTAGCGCCCGTGGGTGTCCCGGCTCTCGGTGGACGCCGCACCCGGCGCCAGGTGCGGATCGAGGCGCACGCGCGCCCGCAACTCGGCCTCCTCGACCTGGGCGCGGGTCACCGGCCGGCCGCGCGCGCCGATCTGCGCGGCGATGATCGCGTAGTCCATGCGCAGGAGCGTGTTGCCCGCGTCGAAGATGACCGCGCGGACGGGCCGCCGTGGAGTGGATCGAGTCGGGTTCATGAGGAGCCGGTGCCGCCACTCATTATAATGACGACGGCCATGACATTCGCCCCGCTCACTCTGGCGTCGCCGGCGTGGGCCGACCACGGCGGACCGCTGCGCACCGAAGCGCTGAGCCCGCTGATGGCCGGCCTGCTGGCCGGGATCCTCGCGCTGGCCGCGGGCGTGCTGATCGTCATCATCGTGATGCTGCTCACGCGCAGGCGGTCGGAGTGATCGGCCTGGGAATCGCGGTCCGCTGGCTCCACCTGGCCTGCGGCCTGGCGCTCGTGGGCCTGGTCACCGCGCTGCTCCTCGCGGGGCGCTCCGATCGACCGACCGCGCTCGCCTGGGAGGCGCGCGTGCTCCGCTGGGCGCGGCGCCTGGTGGCGGCGGTCCTCCTCTCCGGGCTCGCGACGCTCGCCTACCAGGCCGCGGTGGCCACCGGCCGGCCCGCCGCGGCGCTCGAGCCGGGCGCCTGGCTCGCGCTGCTCGGCCGAAGCCGCTTCGGCACGGTGTGGCTGGTGCGCCACGGGGTGCTCCTGCTCCTGGCCGCGCTGCTGCTCCTGCGCGAGCGCGAGGAGTCCACCGCGGACTGGGTCGCGTTCCGCGGCCAGGCCGCGCTGCTCGCGATGACCGGCGCGGCCGCGATGGCCTGGGCGGGCCACGCGGCGGCCGTCGAGCCCGGCGGGCTCACGATCGCGCTGCTCGACGCGGTCCATCTGCTCGCGGCCGGCGCCTGGTTCGGCTCGCTGCTGCCGCTGGCCGCGCTCCTGCGCGCCGGCGCGGCCGAGTCGGGAGCCGACGCGCGGCCGTTCGCGGTGCTCGCGGTGCGCGCCTTCTCGCGGATGGCGCTCGCGGTCATGGTGATCGTCGTCGTCACCGGCCTCTGCAATACCTGGGTCCAGGTGGGCAGCCTCCCGGCGCTGCTCGGCACCACGTACGGCCGGCTGCTCCTCGCCAAGGTCGCGCTGCTGGTCCCGATCCTCGCGCTCGCGCAGTCCAATCGCCTCTGGCTCCCGCGGCTCTCCGGCGACGGCGCCACCGTCGGCCGCCCCGCGATGACCCGACTCGGCCGCTTCGTGGCGGCGGAGGCCGCGCTCGCGGTGCTGATCCTGCTGCTGACGAGCGCGCTCTCCATCTCGCCACCCGCCGCGCACGATCCGATCCGGTGGCCGTTCTCCCAGCGCTACTCGTGGGAAGTGGCGGCGTCCCTCCCGGGCGGCGCCACCCAGGTCCTGATCGGCGCGCAGATCGCATTCCTCGGGCTCCTGGCCCTCGTGGTCGGGCTGATGGTCCGCTCGTGGCGGGTGCTGCTGGTCGGCGCGGGCGCCGCCGCGTTGGTGCTCGGCCTCTCGCTCGCGCTGCCGCCGATGACGGTGGACGCCTATCCGACGACGTATCGCCGCTCCTCGGTGCCCTACCAGGCGGTCTCGGTGGCCAACGGCGCCGCGCTCTTCCGCACGGACTGCGCCACCTGCCACGGCGCGGGGGGCCGCGGCGACGGACCCGGCGGCGCGGGCCTCCCCCGCCCGCCCGCCGACCTGACCGCGCCGCACACCGCGCAGCACACCGCGGGCGACATGTTCTGGTGGCTCACCCACGGGATCCCCGCCGGGGGAATGCCGCCCTTCGGCTCAGTCCTCACAGAGGAGGAGCGCTGGGACCTGATCAACTTCATCCGCACGCTGGCCGCCGGCGAGCAGGCCCGCCAGATGACGGCGCTGGTCCAGCCCAACCGGGCGTGGCTCGTCGCGCCCGACTTCCCGATCGCAGTGGGCCCGGCCCCGCCGCGCGCGCTCAAGGAGCTGCGCGATCGCTGGATGGTACTGCTCGTGCTCTTCACGCTGCCGGAGTCGCGGCCGCGCCTGGTGCAGCTCACGGAGGCCTACAACACGATCCAGTCCCTCGGCACCGAGATCGTGGCGGTCCCGCTCGGCGAGCCGGATCAGATCATCCGCCGCCTCGGCGACCGGCCTCCGATCCTGTTCCCGGTGATCACCGACGGCGCCACCGAGATCGCGACGACCTACGCGCTGCTCGGCCGCGGCCTGACCCCGCGATCGCTCTCGCCGCGGGGCGCGCCGCCGCTCCACGCCGAGTTCCTGCTCGATCGCCAGGGCTACATCCGTGCGCGCTGGCTGCCGGGATCTCCGGGCGCGGGATGGGACGCCTTGCCCACGCTGGTGGAGCAGATCCAGATCATCGACAAGGAGACGCCGGAGGGCCCGGCGCCGGAGGAGCACGTACACTAGGGCGGTCATGCGACTCTGGCGCGTCGTCGTCCTGATCAACCTCTCCCTGGGACTCGGGCTGCTTCTCGGATATCTGGCCTGGGGCCGCGAGACCGTGCGCCTGGGCGACGAGCTTCAGCGGGCCCGCCAGCAGCAGCTCGTGGCCGGCGTCGAGCGCACCTGGCACTCTCGCGCGATCGTGCGCGCGGTTCTGCCGGAGCTGAACGTGGTGGTGCTCACCCACGAGGACCTGGCCGGATACATGGGCTCGATGACCATGGGCTTCCGCGTGCACGATCCTCAGCTCTACCAGGGGCTCGACATCGGCGACGTGGTGAGCTTCACCCTGACCGGCGTGCCTCCCAACGTGGAGATCACCGCGCTCGCGAAGGAAACGCGGTGAGGCCCCGTCGCGCGGCCGGGGCCCGCCCGATCCCGCTGGCCCTCGCGCTCGGGCTGAGCCTGCTCGGCCTGGGGCTCGCGCTGGCGCTCGCGCCGGCTCCGGCGCGGGCCGCCCACGGAGGCCCGCCGAGCGTGGCCATGACCGAGCCCGACTACCTCAAGTGGCTGATCGACTCGCACCAGCCGGTGGTCGTGGTGGACCTGCGCAAGCCGCGCGAGTTCCAGGGCGGGCACCTCCCCGGCGCGATCTCGGTGCCGATCGGGGAGCTGGACCGGCGCTACGGCGAGATCCCGACCACGCCGATGGTGGTGCTCTACTGCCAGTGCTCGATCGAGGAGGCGGCCACCGCGTACAGCTTCCTCGAGGCCAAGGGCTACCTCAACCACGTGGTGCTCCAGGAGGGTTACGACGGCTGGCTCCGCCGCCGCTACCCGATCGTCAAGTAGCCCACGAGGTTGCAAAATCGGCACGTCTCCCGTATAACTAGCCCCCAGTCATGCATTGGTCCCGTCGCTCGCGTCTCCTCTGCCTGCTCCTCGTCTTCCCGGCGCTGCTGTTCGTCGTCACCGCCGCGCGCCCGCTCCACGTCCACGGGGCGGACCGCGCGGGCCTGTACGACGGCGAGTGCCCCCTCTCCGAGATCGCCGCCGCGCGCGGCCAGGCCGCCACGACTCCGCCGCCCGTCTCGCTCTGGGTGCCGCGCGGAACCGGCGAAGCCCCGCCCGCTCGGGACGCGGGTCTTCCCGCACCCGTCGCGCTCGCCTCCGCTTCTCGCGCTCCTCCGCTCGCCTGAGACCTCGGTCGCACCAGTCGTTGCACTCATGGGCGCTCCGCGCCCTCAAGCGACCCTGTCGATCATCGGAGGAGCACGTCATGCATGCATCCATCGAACGGGGCCCGGCACGGGCCCTCATCATCGTCGCGCTGCTGCTGTGCGCGATCGCGGCCGGCGCGCTCCCGGCCGCCGCGCAGGCCGGCCGGGTGGCCGGCACGGTCAAGGACGCGCTCGGCCGGCCGCTGGGCGGCGCGCAGGTCAGGATCGAGAGCGGCGACGGCAAGGTGGTCGGCCAGACGACCGCCGACGATCGGGGCGCGTTCAGCTTCTCGAACGTCGCGCCGGGCTCCTACGTCGTGGTCGGGGAAAAGGCGGGGTTCGACACCGCCACGTCGGTGGTGACGGTCTCCGAGACCGGCGCGGCCGGCGTCGAGCTCGCGCTCGCCTCCAAGCAGGCGCTCGACCTGGCGGTCGCGGCCAAGCGTCTGGAAGAGGCGCGCATCAGTATCCAGCCGCGCATCGGGGCCTCGACGTACGAGTTCAACCGGCAGGCGATCGAGAGCCTGCCCCAGGGCGACAACGCCCCGCTCACCCAGGTCATCCTGCAGGCCCCGGGCGTGACGCAGGATTCCACCGAAGGTGGCTTCCTCCACGTCCGCAACGAGCACGCGAACGTCCAGTACCGCATCAACGGGATCGCATTGCCCGACGGCGTCAGCTTCTTCGGACAGGGCGGCGGCTTGAGCCCGCGCCTGGCCAGCTCGATCGAGCTCATCACCGGGGCGCTGCCCGCCGAGTTCGGCCTCCGCACCGCCGGCATCGTGGACGTGCAGACCAAGAGCGGGACCTTCGACCCGGGCGGGTACGTCGGCCTCTACGGCGGCAGCCACTCCTGGATCCAGCCGAGCGCGGAGTACCGCGGCTCGGTCGGGCGCCTGAATTACTACTTGTCGGGCGACTTCCTCCACAACAACATCGGCATCACGCAAGCGACGCCCGACTCCCCGATCCACGACGCGACCAAGCAGGGGCACGGCTTCGGCTACTTGGAATACCTCCTGGATGCCACCAGCAAGGTGAGCGCGATCTTCGGCACCTTCGTCGGCCATTTCCAGATCCCGAACAGGCCAGGCCAGACCCCACAGCTCGGCCTCACCGTCAATGGGATCGACACCTTCGATTCCACCAAGACCAATGAAACCCAGCTCGAGCAGAACTACTATGGGGTCTTGTCCTATCTGAAGGCGGACAAGGACCTCGCCTACCAGATCTCGGTCTTCAGCCGGTACAGTGACATCCATTTCCATCCCGATTCGCTTCCCGATCTGCTGTTCAACGGGATCGCGCAGGACTTCCACCGGAGCAGCGTGGCGACCGGACTGCAGGCTGACAGCAGCTACGTGCTCACCCCGACGCACACCCTGCGGACCGGGATCTATTTCGTCGCGGAGCGGAGCAGCCTGCAGACCACCTCGTCCGTGCTCTCGACGGACCCGACGGTGCCCGACACCCCGTTCAAGATCTTCGACAGCGTCGGCATCACCGGCTACACGTACAGCATCTACGGCCAGGATGCCTGGCGGATCCTGCCCACCGTCACCGTCAATGGCGGCCTACGCTTCGACTACTACGACGGCTTCCGGACCGAGTTGCAGCCGAGCCCGCGGCTCAATGTGGTGTGGATGGCAACCCCAACCACGACGGTGCACGCCGGGTATGCCCGCTACTTCACCCCGCCCCCACTCGTTTTCACCCCGGACAGCACCCTGAACCGGTTCGTGGGCACCACCGCCGAGGCGGCGACCACGAAGAACACGGTCATCAAGGCCGAGCGCGCCAACTATCTCGACGCCGGGGTCACGCAGCAGATCATCCCGGGTCTCAAGGTGGGACTCGACGCCTACTGGAAGCAGGCGCAACACCTACTCGATGACGGCCAATTTGGTGCCCCCGTCTTCAACACGCCCTTCAACTACAAGTCGGGCTACAATTACGGCGTCGAGCTGAGCGCTTCCTACGCGGTGGGGGGCTTCTCGGCCTACGGCAACCTGGCCGCGGCCCAGCAGTGGGGCAAGCGCATCGAGACCGCGCAGTCGCTGTTCACTGCGGACGACCTCGCGTACATCTTTAACCACTACATCCATACCGATCATTACCAGCTCATCACCGCGTCGGCGGGGGCCGCGTACCTCGTGCCGTGGTCCGGCACGCAGTCCACGCGGTTCAGCCTGGACTTCCTGGCGGGCAGCGGGCTGCGACGCACCGTCGTGCATCCCAACGACTCCTCGGTCCGACCCTATCAGCAAGCCAACATCGGCATCCAGCACGGATTCACCCTCCCCGCGTTCGGGAAGATGACCGCTCGATTCGATATCATCAATCTGTGGGACGAGAAGTATGAGATCCGGAGCGGCACCGGGCTCGGGGTCTTCGCCCCGCAGTTCGGCCCCCGGCGCGCCTTCTACGGCGGGCTGCAGAAGGAATTCTAGACAGCGCAAGAAGGGAGCACCGATGCAGGATCTCCAGGGTTTCGTCGCGGCCCTCCGCGTGGGCGGCGCCATGATCTATCCGCTGCTGCTCCTCGCGGTGGTGGCCGTCGTGGTAATTCTGGAGAAGGCGTTCGTCTACGCGACCCGGACCCGCCTGCCCGCCCCGCTGCTCGCGGTGCTCGAGACCTACGGCTTCGCCTGGGACGACCTCGAGCAGCGCGTGGGACGCCTCGATCCTCGCAACTACTTCGGCCGCTTCTTCCGCGTCATCCTCGACAACCGCACCCGCCCCGCCTGGTGGGTGGAGTCGCGGGCCGCCGAGGAGGCCACCCTGATCGAGCAATCGCTCGGCCGCTGGCTCTGGATCCTCGAGACCATCGTCACCGCCGCGCCCCTGCTCGGCCTGCTCGGCACCATCACCGGCATGATCCGCGCCTTCCACCTCTTCGGAACGGAGGGGCTCGTCGATCCCCGCGGCGTCACCGGCGGCGTGGCCGAGGCCCTGATCGCCACCGCCGTCGGCCTCTTCATCGCCCTGATCGCCCTGTTCGCCTTCAACTACTTCTCGCACCGCCAGGCCCAGGTCATGGACGAGATGGAGCAGCTCGGCACCCGCGTCGTCGACTTCCTCCGCCTCGAGGCCAAGGACCCCGCGCCGTGAAGCTCCGCGCGCTGCGCCAGCGGCGCCGCGGCCGCATCGAGATCATCCCGATGATCGACGTGATGTTCTTCCTGCTCGCCACCTTCATGCTGGCCTCGCTCTCGCTCCAGAACCTGCACTCCCTGGCCGTGAACCTGCCCCGCGGCCAGGCGCCCCCCCTGCAGGCCCTGCGCTCGGTCACCCTGACCGTGACCCGCGATGGCGAGATCCTGCTCGATCGGACCCCGGTCACCCTCGACACCCTGCCCGCCACCCTCCGGCCCCTGCTCGCCCCCGCCGGCACCAACGTGGTCGTGGCGGTGGACAGCGCCGCCCCGAGCGGCATCGTGGTGCAGGCCATGCTGAAATCCCGCGAGGCCGGCGCCGAGCACTTCCTCTTCGCGGTCACCCCCAAGTAGCCCCCGGCGCACGCCCATGCCCGAGACGGCGATCCGGTTGCGCGACGACCCCTGGTCGAGGCTGCCCTGGCTGGTGCCGGCCGCCCTGATCCTGACCCTGCTCTCCCAGATCGGCTTCCTGTCCCTCCTGCGCCAGCCGGCCAATCAGGCGGTCCCCCGGCCCATCGACGTCCAGATCGTCGAGCTGCCCGTGACGGTGCCCGCCGCGCCCCAGCCCACCCCGCCCGCGCCTCCTGCCCGGCGACCTCCGCCTCCCCCGAAGGCGCGAGTCGAGCCGCTGGCCCTGCGCCCGCCCCAGCCGGAAGCGCGGGTCGAGGTACCGCGCGACCCCACGCCCGCTGTCTCGACTGATCCGGCGGTGCCTGTGGCGGCTGCCGCCACGGTGCCCGTCGCGCCCTCGGCGCCCAGCGCGGCCTCCGGTCCCCCGGCGGAAACCTTGGTCGCGGCGCTGCCGCCCTCGCGAGGTCCCCAGGGCCCGCCTGGCGGCACCGAGAACATGAGCGCGCGGGCGATCTACAAGCCGCTGCCCGAGATTCCCGAGTCGCTCCGGCGTCGGACCATGGAGCTAGTGGCGGTGGCGCGGTTTCGCGTCACCGCCGGCGGCAGCGCCGAGGTCGAGCTGACCGAGCCCACGAGCGATCCCGATCTCAACCGGGCGCTGATCGAGACCCTCAAGCGGTGGCGATTCTTTCCCGCCATGCAGGCGGGCAAGCCGGTCGCGTCCACCATCGAGATCCGCATCCCGATCTCGGTGAAGTAGGGCCGCCGGCCCGTGAGAACCAGCTTCACGCTCCTCGGGCTCGTCCTGCTGGCCGCCGCCGGCTGCGGGCCGGCCGCGCCGGCGGGAAAGCCGGTGGTCGTCGCGACGATCTACCCGATGTGGGAGTTCTCCCGACAGGTGGCCGGCAATCGCGCGGAGGTGGTGCCGCTGGTGCCGCCGGGCGTCGAGCCCCACGACTGGGAGC
>Ga0210399_10002499_pt1 | contig 14287 bp, 10 predicted proteins | sample IncBWC14MmetaG_FD_150865 | JGI IMG/M metagenome (GOLD analysis project Ga0210399, IMG submission 150865) | Forest soil microbial communities from Barre Woods Harvard Forest LTER site, Petersham, Massachusetts, United States - Inc-BW-C-14-M | ecosystem: Environmental > Terrestrial > Soil >... | reverse complement strand
ACTCATTGGGAACAACACGGGAACAATAGGTGTTTCTCACTGTCCCCAGCGCTACCGAATGCTCCTGAAACAGCTCGTAACTCCTTGGTTTTCCGTTGCTTACTTCCCTGTCACAGCAGAGGTTGGGCGTGCCCGCAAACGCACATGGCCCCAGCTGCTAGGGCTCACGCTGTATTACGATCCCGCGTAGCCTAGCTATGCGGTTCAAAATCGGCAAGAGTGCCCGACCATTCTTCTTCTGTTTTTTTCCGGCTCTGCTCGTTTGAAGATTCTTCTCAGTTTTTTCCGCCGAACTGCAACTGTGTCGCGATCGATTCCCCACTAACTTTTCCTTCTTGAATTTTCTTGGGAATCAATTTCGTTACTTAACTGGTTCAATGAAAGGTTGGAGTTTCCTCAGTGGCTAAAGCCAGATCTTCCTGACTCGCAATGTCGGAGCTAAAGCTCCGACCCCTCGGAAGAACTTCGGGACCTGAGAAGCTCGACCCCTTGAGGAGAATTTGCGATTCGATCCGCGAAGGAGTATTTGCGAGGTGCTAGTCCGCGGAGGCTGCGGACGCGAGCTCGTCTCCAGTAACTTTGGGAACTACGACCGGCATGGTTACCGTGATGGTAGTCCCGGTTTTGTCGGACTGGATGTCGAAGCGGCCGCCTTGTTCGCGGACGCGTTCGCGCATGCCCGCCAAGCCAACTCCTACGTTCGTTCCGGTGCTTAGGAAATTACTGAGCATCTCGCGCGGCATGCCTTTGCCGTAGTCGCGGATCTGCAGGATGACGTTCGCGGGCGAAGAGCGCAGCGAGACTTCCGCGCGGAGGCTCTTGGAATGGCGATGAATGTTGGTGAGCGATTCCTGGAGAACGCGGAACAGCACGAGTTCGGCGGGACGCGGCAAACGGCCCGGCTCGTCGGGGATGTCGGTAGTCAGCTCGATGCCGCTACGCTTGGCGAAGCCTTCGACGTACCAGCGGGCGGCGGAGGCGAGGCCGACTTCGTCGAGGAGCGGGGGATGCAGCAGGTGAGAGATGGTGCGCGTTTCGGTTACGGATTGGGTCAGGAGTTCGTCGATCTCCTCGAGAAGCTCGTCTTGGGGGTTTTTGTCGCGCAGGACGGCCATGTGCATTTTGGCCAGCGCCAGGAGCTGGCCCAGACTGTCGTGGAGTTCGCGCGAGAATTTGCGGCGTTCTTCGTCTTGCAGCTGTAACACGCGAACACTCAGGCGGCGGGAGCTTTCCTCGGCGCGTTCGCGCTGCGCGAGCTCACTGCTGAGGAGGCGGAAATGAATCCAGAGGAGCATGATCGCGAAGGCGAACATGGCCAATTCAATGATCAGCGTGGCGCCAAATAGGTTGCCGGAAATCTCCTTGCGTTGGCGCAGAAGTCTCTCTTCTTCGTCGTCCATTTTCTGAATAGCGTCCATGAACTCAGCGGCGGCGGTCACGTTTTCGCGGCTCAGGCGAAGTTGTGTCGATTCGTCCAAGGGACCGGACTTGCGCATCTCGATGGCCGCGTCCAGCAGTTCGAGACGACGAAGAACGTTGTCTTCCAGTTGTGCGCACAAATGCTGTTGAATGGGATTGTCTTTGGTGAGGTCGCGAATGAGGACGAGCTGCTCGTGAGCGTTGCTTTTCGAGGCTTCGTAGGAAACCAGGCCGGACGGTTCACCAGAATTCAGGAAACTGGTGCGCTCGCGGGCGGCGATGGAGAGTGTGGACTGAAGGTCGCCGAGCGCCAATTGAACGTCGTAACTATGAGCGACCCATCGGTCGGCATGCAAAAAACGAACGACGGTGATGGAGGCGGCGACTCCGCAGGCCACGAGAAGAATCAGCGCGGAGACGAAGGCGAGGCGTGCTTTTTTTCTAGGTGACATGCGTGGTGCCCCTCAGCCGCTTAGAGGTCTCAGAGAGCAAGATAGATGCACGTCGCATCGAACGCCCATGATAGGGCACGCTGATGCAAAGCTGTACTACACTGAACTCCGTACGAAGAAATTACGAAAGGCGATGGAGCGGTGTCGACGGAATAGGGATTTCTCGGGTGCTGCGGCTTGGGTTGGCTTGTGCAGATGCTGCACGCTTGAAGGCTACGCCGGGAGGGGCAAGCCCCTCCCCTACAAGGGAAGTCGCTACCACGTATAGATACGGGAAGTCGCTCCGCGCAAAGCCTCTCGGCGACGGGGACGTGTCGCGGCGCACGCTGCTGTTAAGATTGCGAGGACTATGACCCATATTCTTTTGACGAATGACGACGGTATTCGAGCAGATGGCCTGCGGGCGCTTGCAGAGGTATTGGAGGGGTTCGCGACGGTCAGCATCGTTGCGCCGAGCCAGGAACAGAGCGGAGCGGCGCAATCTTTGACACTGCGGCAGCCGATTGTTTGCCACAACGTGGCGGAGCGGGAGTGGGCGGTCGATGGGACGCCAGCAGACTGCGTGATCGTGGCGCTGCACAAGCTTTTACCGGAGAAGCCTGACTTGGTGATCTCAGGAATCAATTTCGGGGCGAATCTGGGCGAGAACGTGTATTACTCGGGGACCGTAGGGGCGGCGCGAGAAGCGGCACTGCATCATATTCCGGCGCTGGCGATGTCGCTATGTTCGAAAAAGGCGGGCGTGGATTTTGGGGGAGCGGCGCGGGTGGCGCGTGCGGCGGCGGAGATGATTTTGAAAGAGGGACTGCCCGATCAGGTGCTGCTGAGCGTGAATGTGCCGGAGCCGTGGAAGGGTGGGGTGAAGTTTACGCGGCAGTCGAGGAAGATTACGCGCAATCAATTGAAAGAGGGGAAAGATCCGCGGGGTCGGACATATTTTTGGTTATTTGAGCAGAGGATTGATCGGGATGTGGCGCCGGATACGGATTATGCGGCGATTTTCGCCGGGGAGGTATCGGTGACGCCTTTGCATCTGGATCCTACGGATACGGAGTCGTTGAATCATTTGTCACATTGGGTGGGACCGCTGGGGAAGGTGTTCCGTGGAGGAACGGCGTAAAAAGAGTAAAGTAACGATGAGAAATGAACGTACAACCTGGAAGGGTTGATGCAAGGAAGCGAAATGCAGGAGAGCGACGGGCGGCCGAAAGCCTGGCTTGCGTGGAGCAGCGGAAAAGACAGCGCCTGGGCGCTCCATACTGTGCGTCGGGAAGGCGAATTCGACGTCGTTGCTTTGCTCACGACCGTAAATCGGACGCATGAGCGCGTGGCCATGCATGCGGTGCGGGAGAGCCTGCTGGAAATTCAGGCGGAGGCGGCCGGGTTGCCACTTGTGAAAGTCCTGATCCCGTCGCCGTGTTCGAATGAAGTCTACGAAGAGGCGATGAGTCAAGCGATGACGCAAGCGAAGGCCGAAGGAATTCAACACGTCATCTTTGGCGATCTTTTCCTGGAGGATATTCGGGCCTACCGGGAAAAACAGCTCGCGCGGTGCGAGATGATTCCGATATTCCCTCTGTGGGGGAAGGAGACACGCCAACTCGCAGAGGATATGGTTGCGGGCGGACTATCGGCATTCTTGACGTGTGTGGATCCGCGTCGGCTGGATCGCACATTTGCCGGACGGCGATTTGACAACAACCTGCTGGCGGCGCTTCCCGGGAACGTCGATCCCTGCGGTGAAAACGGGGAGTTTCATACGTTCGCGAACGCGGGACCGATGTTCGACGCCGAAGTGGGAGTGACGGTTGGCGAGATTGTGGAGCGCGACGGATTCGTTTTCGCCGATTTGCTGGGGGAGCGTCAATGAGGAAAGCCGAATCGAATCGGAAGCTATTGCAGTAAAGACAACTGTTAGGAACGAACGGCGCGGTCTCGTAAGGGTAGAAAAGCGCCCGCTTCGGAAAGCGGCCGCTACAACTGCTATCAATATGACTCAACGTTATGACGCGGTTGTTGTTGGGGCGGGGGTGTTTGGGGCTTGGGTGGCTTGGTGTTTGGTTGGGCGGGAGCGGAGCGTCTTGTTGGTGGATGCTTATGGGCCGGGGAATGCGCGGGCTAGTTCGGGTGGGGAATCGCGGATCATTCGGATGGGGTATGGAGCGGACGAGATTTATACGCGATGGTCGCAGCGGTCGCTGGTGCGGTGGAAGGAGTTTTTTGGGATTAAGCGGCCGGGTTTGTTTCAAGAGACGGGGGTATTGTGGCTTGGCGCGGAGGGTGATCCGCGGATTCGAGACACCGCGTCTACGCTGAAGCGATGCGGTGTGAGGTTTGAAGAGCTGGATCGTGGAGAGTTGGAGAAGAGGTATCCGCAGATAGGGCTCGATGGGATTGCGATGGGGTTGCTGGAGCCGGATAGCGGCGTGCTGATGGCACGGCGGGCGGTGGGGGCGGTTGCAGAGGAAGCGGTTGGGCGCGGGGTGGAATATCGGGTGGCTGAAATTGTGACGCCTCGTCGTCCGCCTGGGTCTGGCGGGCTTGCGTCCATTGCTACGCGGAACGGTGAGCATATCGTGGCGGAGCAATTTGTGTTTGCTTGCGGGTCCTGGCTGGGAAAGGTGTTTCCGGATGTCCTTGGCGATCGGATTTTTCCCAGCCGGCAGGAAGTGTTTTTCTTTGGGGTTCCGGCAGGGGATACGCGGTTTGCGCCTGCGGCGCTGCCTACCTTTTTGTTTCAAGGGGACGAGAGTTATGGGATGCCGGACTTGGAGGGGCGTGGATTTAAGATAGCGCTCGACCGGCATGGTGTGCGGGTCGATCCGGATACGCAGTCGCGGATTGTTGGGGAAGAGGTTGCGGAGGAAGTGCGGCGGTATGTTGGGCGGCGATTTCCTGGTTTGAGGGATGCGCCGATTGTGGAGACGCGGGTTTGTCAGTACGAGAATACTTCCAGCGGTGATTTTTTGATTGACCGGCATCCGGAGATGGAGAATGTCTGGTTTGTTGGCGGTGGGTCGGGGCACGGGTTTAAGCATGGGCCGGCGGTGGGGGAGTATGTTGTGGGGCGGATTTTGGATGGGGTTGGGGGGGAAGCGCGATTTTCTTTGGAGAGTAAGCAGACTGTGCAGCGGCGGGCGGTTTATTAGGGGAGCGGTTTAGCTTGACGGAGCGTGGATCGGTTGGCACTTCGCGGGTTTGGGCTGGGCGTTTGGGGCGCAGCAGTTCTGCGCCCGTACAAGCGGCGTTGGTGCGGCTGAAACTTATGGGTGGAGATTGCGTCTGTACAAGGGTATTGGAGGAACGATGGGATTGATGATGGGTCGAGTGGGTCGGGTGGTGATTGGCGCCGTGGGCGTGGTGGCTATTGCACTGGCCTGCGGGGTTGGCACTTACGCGGGGCCGGCTAAAGCGGGGGTCCCGGCGGCAGAGTTTAGGGTGCCCGTTGAGTATTACAAGTTGCCGAATGGGTTGCGGGTGGTGCTTTCGCCGGATCATACGGCGCCGACGATTTGTGTGGGGGTGTATTACCACATCGGATTTCGGATTGAGCCGCGGGATCGGACCGGGTTTGCGCATTTGTTCGAGCACATGATGTTTCAGGGATCGCAGAATCTGGGGAAGATGGAGTTTGTGAAATTGGTGCAGCAGAATGGCGGGGTTCTGAATGGGTCGACGCGGTTTGATTTCACGAATTATTTTGAGGTTTTGCCGGCGAATAAGTTGGAGACGGCTTTGTGGGCGGAGGCGGATCGGATGGGTGGGTTGGCAGTTACTGACGCGAATTTGACGAATCAGCAGGGGGTGGTGGGTAGCGAAGTGAAGCAGAACGTTTTGAACCGACCACTTGGCGGATTCCCATGGCTGGATATGCCGCAGGTTGCGAACACGAACTGGTATAACGCGCACAATTTTTATGGAGATATTAAGGATATCGAGGCGGCGAAGTTGACCGAGGTGCAGGAGTTTTTCAAGACCTACTACGCGCCGAACAATGCGGCGTTGGCGATTGTGGGGGATTTCGATCCCGCGGAGGCCAAACGATTTGTGGAGAAGTATTTTGGGCCTTTGAAGGCTTCGCAGCTGCCTGCGCAGCCGGATCTGACGGAGCCCAGGCAGGAGAAGGAAAAGAGGGAGACGAAGACTGATGCGCTGACGAAGCGGCCGGCGATTGCGGTGGCTTATCACGTGCCGGAGCGGAATACGCCGGAATACTACGCGATGATTTTGCTGGATCAGATTTTGATTGAGGGTGATGACAGCTTGCTGCATCAGGAATTGGTGCAGAAGCGCGGGATTACAGGCGGCGTTGAGGGCGGGATCAATTTACTGGGGAATCCTTTTGATTATCAGGGACCGATGCTGTTTATTGCGAACCTCATGTACGATCCTTCGACGAAGCCAGATGATATTTTGGCGGCGATCGATGGGGTGATTGAGCCTTTGCGAACGAAGGCAGTGGATCAGAAGACTTTGGATCGGGCTCTGGTGAAGGCGCGGTCGGATATGTATGACACGTTTGGGCAGCAGGGTGGATTTGGGTTGGTGGATATTTTGGCTAGTTTTGCTTTGTTTGATGATAATCCGGGGCGGGTGAATACGCTGGCTGGGGAATTGGAGAAGGTTACGCCGGAATTGTTGCAGAAGACGGCGGCGGAGTATTTGAGGAGTTCGAATCGGACGGTTTTGGTGGTGGAGCCGGCGGAGAAGAAATGAGAGTCGGGGCGTTGGAGCGGAATTAGAAGTGAAAGAGATTTCACCACAGAGGGCGCAGAGTGCACAGAGTAAGAAGATAACGCAGAGAGGCTGAGGACGCGGAGAGTCGCGGAGATTCTTGGAGGGAACGGATGAGTCGCATGAGGATTTTGGTGGGATTGGGAATGGCGGGCGTCGCGGCGGGAGTGGTTGCGCCGCCGATGATGGCACAGAAACAGACGCCGCCTGTGGGTGGGGCGCCTAAGGCGTTTACTGTGCCTGCGCATGAGACTTATGCGTTGGCCAATGGGATGAAGGTAACGCTGGTTCCTTATGGGAATATTCCGAAGGTCACCGTCAGCTTGGCATTGCGTGGCGGGAATATTGATGAGGTTAAGGAACAGCTTGGGGTGGCGGATATTACGGGAGAGTTGCTGAAGGAAGGCACGACTTCGCTTAGTTCGAAGGAAATGGCGGAGGCGGCGGCGCGCATGGGTAGCACGCTGGCGGTTGCCGTGGGCGCGGATGAGACAACCGTGGCGATGGATGTGTTGTCAGAGAGTGGACCTAGTGCGGTGAAACTGCTGGCGGATGTGGTGGAGCATCCGCTGTTGCCGGAGTCGGAGTTGGCGCGGTTGAAGACGAATATGCTGCGGGAAATCGCGGTGGCGAAGACGCAGCCCGGGCAGATTGCTTTGGCGCGGTTTCGGAAATTGATGTACGGGGATCATCCTTATGGGGATGTGTTGCCTACCGAAGAGACCGTCAACAAGTTGACGATCGCGGATGCCAAGAAATTTTATGCGGCGAATTATGCGGCTGGGCGGGCGCATTTGTATGTGGCGGGGAAGTTTGATGCCGCGGCGCTGAAGAAGGCGATTGCGGAAGCTTTTTCGGGTTGGGCGAAGGGCTCGGCGGCGGTTGAGAAGGCGCCTTCTCCGAAGACGCAGAGGATTTTGGATGTGACCGACCGGCCCGGTGCACCGCAGTCGACCTTGTATGTGGGGTTGCCAGTGGCAGGCCCGACCAGTCCGGATAATGTGCGGTTGATTGTCAGCAATTCGCTGCTGGGTGGGTCTTTTGCTTCGCGGATTACCACGAATATTCGGGAGCAGAAAGGTTATACATATTCGCCGCGGAGCCAGGTCTCCAATCGATATCACGATGCTTATTGGGTGGAGGTTGCGGATGTCACGACCAAAGATACCGGGGCTTCTTTGAAGGAAATATTCGGGGAGATTACCCGGTTGCAAAAGGAAGCGCCTGGAGTGGATGAGTTGAAGGGGATACAGAGTTATCTTTCGGGGATTTTTGTGATTCAGAATTCTACGCGACAGGCTTTGATTGGGCAGTTGCGGTTTGTGGATTTGCAGGGGTTGGGTGAGGATTATTTGAAGACTTATGTGCAGAGGGTGAATGCGGTTACGCCGGAGGAGGTTTCGGCGACGACTGCTAAGTACATTAAGCCGGAGTCGATGACGATTGTTGTTGTGGGGGATAAGGCTAAGATTGCGGAGCAGTTGACGGATTATTCGGGTGGTGCGGGAAAATAGGCGATACGGTTCCATGGCGCGGGGGCGGTTCGATTGTGGCGCCGGATTGCATGTCGTTATCGGATGGGTTGTGTGGCATCTAAACCCCGCCGTCTCGGAGACGGCGGCTACAGGACGGGCGGCGGCAGTTAAAGGACGGGACTAGGCTTTGTGGGCGCGACGGCGGTGATGTAGTGTTTCGGGGTGTTTGACGCGGCGGGCTTTTTCGGCGTAGAGGTGTTGGTCGGCTTCTGAGAGCAGTTTTTCGATACGTTCACCATCTCCATTATAAATTGAAATTCCGATGCTGGCCGAGAGCGGGGGTGTCTCCGTGTCGGCGGCCAGGACTTCGCGGATGCGACCTGCGACCAGTTGAGCCTCGGATTCTTGCGATTCGGGTAGGACTAGCGCGAATTCGTCGCCGCCGTAGCGTGCGGCGGTGTCGATGGCGCGGCAGTGTATGCGAAGAGTGTCGGCGAGGCGGCATAGTGCTCGGCTGCCGACCAGGTGACCGTAGGTGTCGTTGATTTTTTTCAGGCCGTCGAGGTCGAGGAGCAGGACGGCGAAGGAACGGCCGTTGCGATTGGTACGCTCGGTTTCGCTTTCGAGGACGTCGAGGAGACGGCGGTAGTTGGCCAGGCCGGTGAGCGGGTCGCTGACGGCCAGGTGCTGGACTTGTTCGAAGAGCCGAGCGTTGTCGAGTAACGCGCCGCCAAGTGCTACGGCGTAGCTGGTGACCGTGAGGGCTTGCGCGAGGACGAAGGGAGAGTCCAGCAGACGCACGGACTGCGAAGCGGCCAGCTGGGCTGCGACGTTCATCCAAGCGGCGGAGTAAAGCGCGCGGTCGAAAGCGGAGTCTTCGATTTGCAGGCGACGCCGAAACCAGACGAGAGCGATCAGAAATAGTGCAGCGGGCAGGAGTTGCTGGGGATTGGGGATGAAGGCGAGCGGGTGCGGTGAGGTCTCTGGAGGGAGACGGCGAAGCGCAGCGGTGATGAGATAGGTGAGACCGACGACGGTCAGCAGCGCGCCCGCAATTTCCAGGCGCGGTCGGCGAGAGCGTGGGAGGAAATGTTCGACGAGAAGAGCTACAACGAGTAAGAGGCCCAAGACGATGCGGCCGACCCACCAGGAGACTGGGGCCCAGCGGAGATGCACCGGGGCTTCCTGGAGAAATTGAAAGAAGAGCAGGCTCGAGGCGGTGAGGAGCGTGCCGGAGAGCAGGAAGCCGGAACCGAGGATCAGGGAAATGCGGTCCTGCGTGCCTTGGAAACGCACGAGGGTGACGGCGGCGAAAACGAAGGCTAGCAGGCCGGTGGTGACTTGCAAGTATCCCTGGAGGATGGGATCGGATTGCAGGGGCACGACGCGCAGCCACATGGAGAGGAAAAAGACGACGAGGAAGCCGGAGGCGTGCGAGAGGAAAGGCGTCGCGCCGTTGCGGTCGGAGATGAGTGAGCCCTTGCCCATATTAGCTTTGTTGACCTCGGCTGGGACCGGGCCCCTCTAACTTTAGTAGACTCCGGATTTGGGTGTAGCGTTGCGGGGGAATGTGAGAATGTTTTCACTAAAAGATACCGTACTAGTGGATTTGTTGACCTGTACATACGTACAGGTCTTTTTTTTGGCGAGAAGCGGGAGAGCTAGCTATTTTTTCCGGGCGTGCTTATGGCTCGCGCTTGTCGAGGTGATGCTGGCTTGAAAAAACTTCGCGGACGCGGTCGAGGGTGTCGATTTCGTTTACGGGCTTGTCTGGGCGAAGACGGATGATGCGTGGGAATCTCAGGGCGAAGCCGCTGTTGTGACGATTCGAATGCTGGATATTGTTGAAGGCCACTTCCATCACGATGAGCGGGTCGACGGTGCGGACGTGGCCGCGATCTTCGACAGTGTGGGCCAGGAAAAAGTCGGTTAGCTCGCGGATTTCTGCGTCGGTTACGCCGGAGTAGGCTTTGCCGATGTTGACGAGGCGGTTGGCGGCGCGGACGGCGAAGGTGTAGTCGGAGAGTAAGCCGCGGCGCTTGCCGTGGCCGAATTCTGCGGCGGTGACTACGACGTCGAGCGTGGCTAGCGGGCGCTTTAGCTTGATCCAAAATTGGCCGCGACGGCCTGGAACGTACGGGGATTGCGGGGCTTTTGCCACGAGGCCTTCGTTGCCGTTGGCAAGCGCGGAGTTGAAGGCGGTCTCGATTTCTTCGGTGGTGGTGCAGAGGTCGGCGCGAGTGAACTGGAGCTCGGGTTTTTCGTGCAGGGTGAGGAGATCGGTTAGTTTCAGGCGGCGTTCGGCTAGTTCGAGGTCGAGGAGCGTTTGATTGTTTAGGAGGAGGAGGTCGAAGGCTACGAAGCTTGCGGGGACCAGCGTCGTGGTGAAGAGATCGATTTGTTTGCGTCCGAGGCGCTGCTGGAGTTCGGTGAACGGGATGGCTCGGCCGTCGCGCCAGCCGATGATTTCGCCGTCGAGGACGAAGTCGGCGGGGATTTTGCGGATGGGTGGGAGGAGTTCGGGGAATTCGGTTACGCGGTCGAGGGTGCGGGAGTAGATCTCTACTTGTGAGCCGTGCTTGTGGACTTGGGCGCGGATGCCGTCGAATTTTTCTTCTACCAGCGCGCCTGTGGGGAATGTGGCGATCAGGTCGGCGGCGGTGTCTACGGGACTGGCTAGCATTACGGAGATGGGGCGGAAGAGTTCGAGTTGGACCTCGGCAAGACGGCCGGCGGCGGCTTGGCGAAGAGTTTCGCTAATGTCACCGGTAAGCATGTTGGCGCGCTGAACCGCGGCTAGAGGCTGGTCGTAGCACTGTGCGATCGCTTCTTCGACTAGGCTCTCTTTCAGGCCGATGCGGAGTTCGGTGGTGCAGAGCTTGATGAAGTATTTGGATTCCAGGGCGGAGAGTTGGCGGAGGGTTTGTTCGAGCAAGGCTTGCTTTGCTGCGGGGCCCCGTTGGTGGCTTAGGGAGCCGTAGATTGCGGCGATGTCGGTGAGGGTTAGAGGTGACGGATTCTGGTGAGCTTGCAGGATTTCTTCGGAGCCCGCGCCTAAGTCGCCGTGGTGACCGAGGATGGGGGCGAGTTCGTGCGGGTCTTTTTTGGCGATGGCGGCGACGGCTCGAAGCAGGATGGAGAAGCCAATGGAAAGGACGCGCTCTTCGCGGCGAGGGAAGACGCGGCCGCAGAGGTAGAGGGCGGCTAACGCGGCGTTTTCCAGGGAAGAAGAGCGGAGATAGTCTGCGACGAGGCGTATTTTTTCGGTTTTCCTGGTGGTTGCGGCGATGGATTCGCAGAGCTGGCTGAAGCGGTACATGGGACTGAGCAAGTATCGCACGGAGTAATTGAAGGGCGGCTCGAGCAAAAGATTGACCTTGCGCGGAGGGTGGGATTTTCGGAAAATGCTTTATTCAAACGATTCAATATTGACAAGCGGATAGGCGTTGGGCGGACCGGCTTCGACGTTATGGTTGCGACTTTGTGTTGTCTAAGCCCCGCCCTCTCGGAGAGGGCGGCTACAGGTTCGTGACCTATCTTTTGGTGATGTGAGGAGATCCTTTGGCTAGCGATGCGGCAGTGGTGACCAGTACCGGGCCGGGTCTGCGGAGAACGCTCACGCTGTGGGATTTGATTTTATATGGCGTGATTGTGATTCAGCCGGTGGCGCCGATGTCAGCGTTTGGCGCACTGAGCGACCGTGGGCGAGGCCATGTGGTGACGGCGATTTTGATCGCCATGGTCGCCATGCTTTTCACGGGAATCAGCTACGGGCGAATGGCGAGGGCGTACCCCAGCGCGGGTTCTGCGTTCACGTACGTGGCGCAAGAGATTCATCCCTCGATCGGATACGTCACGGGCTGGAGCATGGTTATGGATTACATGCTCAATCCGCTGATCTGTACGATTTGGTGCGCACAGCAGGCGCATGAATTCGCGCCAGGAATCGCGGTGTGGGGCTGGAAGATTATTTTTGCCACGGTTTTCACGCTGCTGAATCTTCGGGGCATCAAGACATCCGCCCGGGTTAACGCGGGAATGGCTGCGGGAATGAGCGTGGTCATCATCGTAATTTTCGTGACCGCGATTCGCTATATTCTGGGCCACCCACACATTGACCCGGGATTTTTTACCAGACCGTTCTACGATCCCCAGACATTTACATGGGGTGGCCTATTTGGGTGCACGTCGATCGCGGTGCTGACGTACATCGGTTTCGACGGCATCTCGACGCTTTCCGAGGAAGCGGAGAATCCCCGGCGCAACATTCTTCTGGCCACAGTTCTGACCTGCGTGGTGATTGGGATTCTGTCCGCCGCCGAGGTGTATGTCGCGCAACTAATTTGGCCAGCGTCGGAACCATTTCCGAACCCGGATACCGCGTACGTGTACGCCGCGGCGCGCACTTGGGCGCCACTGTTCGGCGTCGTCGGGTTAACGCTGGTAATCGCGAACTTTGGTTCAGGCCTTGGAGCACAGATCGGGGCGGCACGCTTGTTGTTCGGCATGGGTAGAAGTAATGCGCTGCCAAAGTCGTTTTTTGGCATGGTGGACGAGAAAAACCGCGTGCCGCGCAACAACGTCATTTTCGTCGGCGCAATCGCGCTGATTGGATCTTTTTTCCTTAGCTTCGGGCGAGGGATCGAGCTACTGAATTTCGGCGCGTTGATTGCATTCATGGGCGTGAACGCGGCGGCGTTCTTACGGTACTTCGTTCGAGCGAATGACAAGAAAGCGTGGAATTTCATCCCGCCCGTGATCGGGTTCTTCATTTGCCTTGGGCTGTGGGGAAGTCTTAGCCGACCCGCAATGATCGTGGGGAGTATCTGGATGGCCGTGGGAATCGCTTTCGGGGTGTGGAAGACGAGATGGTTCCGGGAACCGCTGTCGTTTGAAGTGCCCGCGGAATAGGAGCTTGGGCGTGCAGGAGAGATTGCAAATTGGGTGACTCTAGCAGGATGATGATGCCCGCGGAGGAACCTCTACCGGTGAAACGGCCCAGCGGGAAGAATGCGGCTGTGACGATGCGCGACGTGGCGACGCAGAGCGGGTTCTCGCCGGCTACGGTGTCGATCGTGCTGAACAATGCGCCACTGGCGCGGTACATTGCACCGGCAACCAAAAAACGAATTGAAGAAGTGGCCAGGAAGCTGGGTTACCGCCCGAACGTGATGGCGCGTTTTTTGCGGAGCAAGCGGACCCACAGCGTGGGGGTATTGTTTTCGGACATCACCGATCCCTTCTGTACGCTGGTGATGCGCGGCATCGAGAATACGCTTTATCAGGCATCTTACGTGTCGATTTTCGCCGACGCGCATAACCAGCGAAACCGTTTCGAACGGTATCTGGAAATGCTGCTGGAGCGGCATGTGGAAGCATTGATTGTCGTCGCCAACTGGCTGTTCGTCGACATTCAACTGCTGGCGGATCTCAGCAAGCGCAACATTCCCGCGGCAACAATTTGCTGTGAATTGCCGGGGGACACGATCAGTTCGGTGATGGTGGACAACGAAGCTGGAGCACGATTGGCATTGGAGCATTTGTACCAGCTGGGGCACAGGAAGATTGCGTTTATCCGCGGGCCCAAGATGCTAATCGACAGTGGGCCGCGGTGGCGCGGGATTCAGAAATTTGCGCAGAGTGCGGGGTTGGAGATCGATCCGGCGCTCACCCAGCAGTTGCCAGAGTCGCTCGATCCGAATTCCAGCTTTGAGAGCGGGTTTCGATTCGCTGAAGACTTACTGCAACGCAAGAAGAAATTCACCGCGGTGATGGCGTTTGATGACTTGGCGGCGCTTGGGGCGATCCGCGCTTTGACGAAGGCGGGCGTTAAGGTACCGGAACAGTGCTCAGTTACGGGTTTTGATGATGTGGCGCTCTCGTCGTTGTCGGCGCCGTCGTTGACGACCGTGCGGCAGCCGATGGAAGCGATGGGGGAGCTGGCCGTGAACATCATCATGGAAGGGGTCAACGCGTCACTGGAAAAGCGGGAGTGGAATATCGTCAATCACAAGATGAGTCCGGAATTGGTGATTCGGGAGTCGACGCGGGCGGTCTCACTCACGGGATCGGACGATTGATGTGCTCCGAGGAGTAAAGCGTGCGAAGGTTGACGCCGGGCGAGGCAAGCCCCGCCCCTACACGGGACTGCGCGCGGCATTTTTTAGGTGATTGCCTGCGACAAGAAAACGAGCGCGGGCCTGATGG
>Ga0210399_10002498_pt1 | contig 14289 bp, 13 predicted proteins | sample IncBWC14MmetaG_FD_150865 | JGI IMG/M metagenome (GOLD analysis project Ga0210399, IMG submission 150865) | Forest soil microbial communities from Barre Woods Harvard Forest LTER site, Petersham, Massachusetts, United States - Inc-BW-C-14-M | ecosystem: Environmental > Terrestrial > Soil >... | reverse complement strand
AGAATATGACCCGGAAGATGTTGGCCTCGCCGGCTGCCGCTGGAAGCGCTTTTGCAATTTCCGGGGGCGAGCCGATTGCCAGCCAGAGCGACACGGCAAACACCAAGACGAATCCGAGAATGAACTTTGGGAATCGCTGCCAGATTTCCGACGGTTTCGCCTTGTTCCGGTCCCTGTCGATGTAGTTGCTCCAGATGTAGCCGAGGATGAACGCCCAAACTCCGATGAAGATATCGATGAAAATCTTTACCGTCGTCGTGGTCGCGAGAATCCATCCGGGCTGATACTTGATGCCTTCCGCCGCCGTTTTCGCCATGATTAGCGACTCGGTAATGCCGCCGCCGGCGACCGCTGCGCCATCGGTTTTGATCGCAAGCCCGATCCAGGCGCCGGCTACCAGCGGCTCCTGCCATAGGAAGGTTTGCGCCAGAAACGGTAGGATCAGGACTTCAACGACGGCGAACACGACAACCAGCGACGACACCAGGATCGGCACCGCTGGCCGGGCCCTGATCGCTCCGCCCGTTGCAATTGCCGCCGCCACGCCGCAGATCGAGATACCGGAGGCAAGCGGCACCGACCACTCGCGGCTGAAGCCAAACCATTTGCGCGAGATGTAATAGATCACCGCCCAGTAGATCAGGTAAGCCTCGACAATTGCAGCAGCGCCGCGCAGCAGCAGCGCCGACGCCAGATTCAATCGGCCGGCCGCGGTGACGGCGACGGTCGCGCCGAGAATGACGATCGCGATCTTGATGTAGAGCTCGGGCCGAACCGCTTCTTTCAGCCAGTCGGCAAAGCGCGGAAAGAAGTTGGCGATGACCAGTCCGGAAAGCAGAGCAACGATGAAGCCGCCCTCGTTGGTGAGTTTGAGAGACCAGGCGAGCCCGAATTTCTGCTGCTCGGCCGGCGTCACCGCGGCAATGTAGGCGTAGCTGCCGAGGACCCAACTTGCATAGGCGATGGCGAACACGGCCGTGAATGCGATGGCGAATTTCTTGACATCGCCGCCCAGCGTGATCACGCCGGCGCCGAGCACAACAAGCAATGCAGCGTAGGTCGCGAGCAGCGAGCCGCCGCCTCCGAGCCATGCGTAGGCTTTTGCAAACGGGTTCAGCGCCTGTGCGAGATTGGTATAAACCGATGTTGTCACCGCCCAGCCCAACAAGTCGGTTCCAGTGACACTGACAAGGGCCAATCCAAAAACCAGCAACCCGATCGCGACGGCGAGCCAGTCCTCGTTCAATCGCGCCTTCAGCGCGATCGTCTCCGATACCTTCACCGCAAGATCAGACATTCGACTTCCCTAACTGATGCTTAAAAAGAGTTGCCGTCGGGTTCTGCACCAGCAACGCCGGGCGGCAAAACCCGCGGCGATTCGAGCCAGTATCGCGGCGAAAAAGTAACAGCGGCAATCTCACAAAATTTCTTTGTTGGCCGACTTCAAATAATACCCTTCTCGCAAAATGCCGCGGGATAGAATGAATGACTGATCGCGCAACATGCGCGGCTGACGGGCGCGGTTTGTTCAATTGATGCGCTTTATTTTCCCGTCAGGCAGAAGTGCGCGCAGGCCTAAAGACCAGTGCCTATGAACGATCGACGATATCGGCAGCGTTGAGCTTCTGTTTGATCAGGCCCGACCGGAAATACAGGTCGATGGTTTGCTGCTCGTCGAACACGACGTTATCGTCGAGCGGTGTGATATGGATCTTGGCCCGGCTCAGCCAATTTAACGGCACGGCTGGCGGAATGCTCATTAGCTTGCCCCAGGTCTCGCCGTAAGCGCTGACATTGGTCAGCGACCAGGCACGGGCCGCCGCGGCCGCGAATTCCTTCCACTCGATCTCGTACGGCACATCCCGGTGGTCAGCGCTGAGCCCACGAAGCGCCGCACATCGGCGAGAATGCGGTCGGCCTTATCGGGATCTTCGACGCTTCGCGACAGAATGAGGCCGCCAACCATTGCCGCAAACGTACCCGTCGCCTGGCACCGACGAGCCTGCGCATCGGCCGCCGCTGAACATTCCGCCATTCGCTCGAACGCCACCTGTAGGTTGGCGCTCAATTGCCGCCGCGCCCGATCTCGGCGCCGAGAATGATGATGGAGCAGCCATTTTCTGGGCGCTCCCGGTGGCGCGAGGTCATTCGATTGACGCAAAATCCTACTAGTATACCGTCGGCGTGGCCGTTAAAGTCGCCTCGCGCTAAAGTCGTACAACAATCTTTCACCAGGGAGGAGACGTCATGTTCGGAGCGAAAGCCGCTTCCATTCAACGACTGCCACGACCGCTGCTGCGGTGCACGCTTTACCCGGCGCTGCTGCTCGGCGTCGTCTTCGCATTGGCAGCACCGGTCGACCGGTCGCTCGCCGCCTCTACGCTGGTGCGGGCGCCGGACGGCGCGTTCCAGGGCAAGCTCGACACCACCGGCGCCGTGCGGGAATTCCTCGGCGTCCGCTACGCCCAGCCGGTGACCCTCAATTTGCGCTGGAAGCCGCCGCAGACGGTGACACCCTCGATGGTCACGCAGGACGCGACACACTTCGGCAACCATTGTCCGCAGACCTTCACGCCCTTCGGCAACGCGACACTGACCGAGGATTGCCTGTTCCTTAATGTGTTTACCCCCAACAAGGGCGGCGATCACGATTTTGACCGCGACGACGACGGGCGCCCGGTGATGGTGTGGATCCACGGCGGCGCGAACGTGGTTGGCGAGAGCGACGATTACGACGCGACCAAGCTGGTGGGGCGCGGCGTGGTCGTCGTGACCATCAACTACCGGCTCGGGGCGCTCGGTTTCCTCGCCCATCCGGCGCTGACCGGTGAGTCTCCCGATCACATATCGGGCAACTACGCGACTGAGGACCAGCAGGCCGCCTTGAAGTGGGTGCGACGGAACATCCGCGCGTTCGGTGGCAACCCGGAGAAGGTGACGCTGTTTGGCGAATCGGCGGGCGGACTAAACACGTTCACCAACCTGGTGTCACCGACGGCCGCCGGATTGTTCCATCACGCGATTGTCGAGAGCGGCGCCTATGCGCAGACGCAGCCGACGCTGGCACAGGCCCAGGCGGCCGGAACGGCCTTCGCGAACGCAGCCGGGTGCAATCAGCCTAATCCGGCGGACGTGCTTACATGCCTGCGTGCGCTGACGGTGTCGAAGATTCTCGGCACCGCCTTCGGCCTGTCGTCGCCGAACGTCGATGGCAAGGTGCTGACGCAGTCGATCGGTCCCGCGCTCGCGAGCGGACAGTTCAATCGCATGCCGCTGATGAATGGCTCCAATCACGACGAGTGGAACCTGTTCGTGGCGCTCGACTTCGACCTCGCCGGCGGCCCGGTGACCGCCGCCACCTATCCGGCGGCGATCGCCGCCACGATCGGCGTCCCGGTCACGAGCCCGGCGGTGGCGCTCGTCCAGACGCAGTATCCAGGCGGCAGCTTCCCAAGTTACGATCAGGCGGTTGGCGCCTTGGGAACGGACGCGATCTTCGCCTGCACGGCCCGCTTCGCGGATGAGCTGGTGTCGCCGTTCGTCCCGACCTTCGCGTATGAGTTCAACGACGAGAATGCGCCGCAGAACTTCCTGCCTGCCGTGAGCTTCCCGTACGGCGCGGCGCACGCTTCGGAGATCCAGTACCTCTTCCCGATCGCCAACCCGTCGACAGTTGGTCTCAAACTCCCGCAGACGCCGCTCAACGCCAACCAGCAGCAGCTGTCGGACAAGATGGTCGGCTATTGGACCGAGTTCGCCGAGAGCGGCAATCCCAACGGCAATGGCTCGCCGCACTGGCCGCGCTTCCATCGCGACCGCCAGGTGATGCAGTCGTTCGTCCCACCGACGCCGACCACGGAGGCGAACTTTGCGACGACGCACCAGTGCGCGTTCTGGGACCAGCTCGTGGGCCGCACCCTGCCGCCCGACAATGATCACGACCACAGTGCCGACAACGATTGAGGGCGGCTGCTCTCGCTAAAAGTTCACCCCATCGCGCACGGCGCGATGGGGTTTTCGTTTGGGGGGATGGCCTCGTTGACGTCCCCCATTATCGTCGCCAGCCTGAAGCACCGCGGCATCCTTTTTGGAGGTGTCCCGGTCACCTGCTGCCCGGCCAGGCCAGGCGGATGGCGACCTTCCGATTTGCGTCGCCGATTTGCGTCGCTCTCCTGATCGCGCGTCGTTCGCAAAGCTCGCGTTCGATGTAAGGCATCATTACGGCGAATGCGTCCTCGATCGCTGCAAACGGCGCCGGCTCGCCGAAGATCTCGGGGTCGACCGATAGTAGCCGCCATGGCTCCTGATAGGCCGCGCGTCCCAGCGTGACGCCGTCGACATGCGCGAAATGGTGCCTCGCTTCAGCAATGCTGGCGATGCCGCCATTGATGACGACCGGCACATCGGTAGCGCCCGTTTCGGCCGAGAGACCCTGTCGTAATCGCGCGGCGGGATGTCGCGATCTTCCTTCGGCGACAATGCGTTCAGCCAGGCCTTGTTGGGCGTGCACGATCAGCGCGTCGCTGCCGGCGGCGGTAGGCGATCGGTAGAATCTTGAAGCGAGGGCCTTCAAAAAAACAGGGGGCCGGCTTGGCTGCCGGCCCCCACTTCGTTTGATCCAGTCCAGTTCCGGCTGGATCGACTATCGGAAATCCCGGTCGCCGCCGCGATCGTGATCATCGCCGCGATCGTGATCCCTGTCGAAGTCGAACATGTCGAACAGGTCACCGATCGCCGGCATGTTGACGGGAACGTAGGGATTATCGTCGTCGGCGCGCGGATTGGGCAGGTTATCGCGGCTGCGCTGGGTGAGCTTGCCGAGATGCCAGTTACGCTCGACGAACTTCACAAAGGACGAATGTTCGCCGTAGACGTGGGTGATGTGACCACCACGCGAGAACGGTGAAACCGCAATCATCGGAATGCGCGGTCCCGTGCCGAAGAAGTCGACCGGCTGGATGAAGCCGGAGTCATAGTATCCGCCACCCTCGTCCACCGTGACGAAGATCGCCGTGCTTTCCCATTGCTCCTTGTTGGCCTGGGCAAGATTGATGATGTTCTTGGTGAATTCCTCGAACAGGTTGAACTTCGATGACGCCGGATGGCCGTCCAAGGCGCCGTCGGGCTTGACGTAAGACACCGCCGGCAGCGTGCCGTTCTTGAGATCAGTGAACAGATCGGTGACGTCACGCATATGGTCGGCGCGCAGCGACGGATAGTTCAGCTGATACTCGAACGGGTTGCAGATGGTGCAGTAGATTCCGTCGAGCGGAGCGCCGGTGCCGGAAACATTATAGCTGCCGCCATAATACTTCCACGGAATGTTCTTCGCGCTCAAGAGATCGCCGATGCTCGGCATGGTGACGGTCGGAACGGGAGTACCCCCGCTCTTCGTGCCTTGCGGCGTCCAGAACGGCCCAACGTTCACCGCGGGGTAAAAGTGGCCCGCGTCGCATTTCGACTGCACTGTGAAAGGCAACTTGCCGAGATAATCCAGGATCGGCTTGACCCCCGGCGCTGCCGGGTCGGAGCAATTGAACCACACCTTCCGCGCAGTGTAGAGGTTCAACGTATTGGGTTGCGGATCGGGATTGTAGATGCTGGTGGCAGGCGGCGTCGCCGCATTGCCCTGGCCGTCGCCGAAGAAGATCTGATCGGCAAAGCCAAGCGGCATGCTGTCGGCCCAGGTCCCACCCATCACCGGCTGATGATAGTTGTCGCTCATGGTGTAGTTGTCGGCGAGGAATTTCAGAAACGGCACATCGCCGTTCTGCATGTTGAAAAACGCCATGGTCTGGCCGGTATCGGTCGGCGTGCCGCCGGGCGGCGTCGCGAATGTCGTGGTGATGGCCGATTGCAGATCATGCAGGCAACCCGTCGGATTGCGGCGGGTGACGTGCTCCTTGTCAATCGCACAATCCATCTGCTGGTACATCTGGAAGAACTGGTGGATGGTGTCCCCGGTGTAGGCGTCATAGGGCATGGTCGGACCGGTCATCTGGAATGGCCCGGGCGGCAGGGTGTTGACGTTGGTGATGCGGGTATCCGGACCAGTTTTGTTTGGAAGTCCCGTGCCGCCGGTTCCGAACAGGAACTGTTTATCGGCGGGCAGTCCGGGGTCGCCGCCTGGAATGAGAAGGATGCCAGCCGCTGGCGAATTTTGCACGCCAGCGAGATCGGGCGGAGGCAGCGTCGAATATAATGTCTTGTTGGCCAAATCGGCGCTGATGAAGAATTTTCCGCCGTTCGGCGCGGATGTGATCTGGAACTGATGCCCCTGGGCGAAATTCTCGTTGGGCGAGCCGTCCGCCTTGATGATGCGTTCAGAAAGCAGATTCAACACCCTCTCGTCATCAGATTTTGGCCTGTAGGTGGCGAACAGATGGTCAAAGCTGCGATTTTCGCCGACGATAATAATGACATGCTTGATCGGCGACGCCGTCCTGATTCGTTCAACCGCGTTCTGGGCAGAATCATGATCGCGCCCGTCGTCCGCGCGAACACCTTGCAAAAGCGCAAGGGTTGTTACGGAAGCGCCAAGCAATAGACCAAGCCTGCGCGCAAGCGAAGCTTTCGACATCAGCTCTCTCCTGTTGTTGGATTTTTTGGAAATTGGTGAGCAACAGGCGTGTTCTTATTCCGCGACGATGACAGTCATTTTCCGGTTGCGTGACGACCCAAACAAATCGCGCGACCGCAATGTTGCGGCGGCTCACCCGGACCTGTCGTCCCGCGTTTTTCAGGAAGAAATTGAGACTAGCCAGATCGCCCCGACGATCCCTGCGCGCGCCCGGCATCGATACGACGAACTAAAGAGCGTGCGCGAACAACAAACCCGGCCCTTGCCCGGCTTCGACGACTGAAGCTCTTAAAGAGGGCACAGCTACAACAAGCCAGCTCCACAACAAGAAGGGTACGGCGCGGCGGCGGGAAACAACGACGCGCGCGATTTATTCCGACGGCGGTCGGATTTTTTTCTTTTGTATCCCTGAGCTTTGCCACGGCTCGTTTCCTCTCCCAATCGCGCGCGGCCGACGGCGATTGTTGGCAACGGTGGCACTTCAACAAGACGTCATAATCCTTTCATCGCGCTGTGACGCAGCTCTGAAAGGTTCCGCGCGGCGCTGCCTGCTTCCCGTCACTGCGCCGCAGCCAATCGCATTTTTCCAACGTCCAACAAGGAGGCAATCTTCATGCGTTTGCCCAGAACCCTCGGTCTGGTATCCGCCCTCGCTCTCATGGCCGCCGGCGCCAGCGCCGTCGCCGAAGATCACGACGGCGACCGCGACGATTTCCGCCGCGTCCAGACCGCGACGCCGATCAAGCATCTGGTCGTCATCTTCCAGGAGAACGTTTCGTTCGATCATTACTTCGCAACCTACCCGAAGGCGCAGAACCTCGCGGGCGAAACCCAGTTCGTGGCAAAAAAAGGCACGCCGAAGGTCAATAACCTCGCCAACCCGCTCGACGTGAACAACAATTTCGGGGCGCTCGCGGGCGTGGATCTGCTCAACAATAACCCCAACAACAATCCGGCAGCACCGAATAACGGCAGGCTGAATGGAACCGGCGCTGCGAACCCATTCCGCCTTTCGCCGGCGCAAGCGCTGACCGCCGATCAGGGCCACAATGAGAGCCCCGAGGAAAGCGCGTCTGACAATGGCAAGATGGACGGCTTCCCCGCCTGGGTCGGCACCGCGGGGCCGCCGCCGAGCCCGCCGCCGGCTGCTGTCGCCACCACAGGGCTGGTGATGGGCTATTTCGACGGCAACACCACCACTGCGTTATGGAACTACGCTCAGCATTTCGCGCTGAACGACAACAACTACACCACGCAGTTCGGCCCCTCGACGCCGGGCGCGATCAACCTGATCTCCGGGCAAACCAATGGCTTTGATAAGTCTATCAACGTCTTCAAGGCCGATGGCGTGACTCTTGCGCATCCAACCCACGAGGCCTTCGGCGACGCCGCCCATCTTGCCAGCAACCTAACTGAGATCGGCGACGGTGATCCGCTCGGCGACGTGTGCTCCAACCCGACCCTCGATCAGGTCATGATGCACGGCAAGAACATCGGTGACCTCCTGAACGTCAAGGGCATCACCTGGGGATCGTTCATGGGCGGCTTCGATTTGAGCATCGTCAACGCCAACGGCACCACTGGCTGCGCGCGCGAAACCAACCCCACCGCAGCGGGCACGCCGCAATTCACCTCGGTCGACTACATCCCGCACCACGCCTGGTTCCAGTATTTTGCCTCGACCGCCAACCTGAACCATACGCGGCCGAGTTCAGTCGCGGCGATCGGCCACAGCAAGATTCCGGGGACCAACACGCCGGAACCGGCCAACCACAACTACGATATCCATGACTTCTTCGACGCGCTGAAGGCGCACAATCTGCCGGCGGTGAGCTTCCTGAAGGCAGCGGCGTTCGAGGACGGTCATGCGGGCTATTCCGACCCGCTGGACGAGCAGCACTTCGTGGTTCGGGTCATCAATGCCCTTCAGAAGAGCCCGGAATGGTCGAACACCGCTGTCGTCATTCTCTATGACGACTCCGACGGCTGGTACGATCATCAGATGCCGCCGATCGTCAACCCTTCGTTCAGCGGTCAAGTCGACAAGGTCAACACCGTCGATACGCTCAATGCGCCCGGAGTCTGCAATACCAGCAATGGCTTCCAGCAGGGAAAAACGACTCCGGCGACGCCGCTCAACGGCGCCTTCGGCCAGCCGGTGCAGGGTCGCTGCGGCTACGGCACCCGCATGCCGCTCCTGGTGGTCTCGCCATTCGCCAAGCGCAACCACGTCGACCACACGCTCACCGACCAGACTTCGGTGCTGCGTTTCGTCGAGGACAACTGGCTGCGCGGTGAGCGCATTCAGCCGGGCGGTTCGTTCGACACCATTGCCGGCACGATCGAGCATATGTTCGATTTCGACGATCGCCATGAGGACAACCCGCGCAAGGTGATCCTCGACGAGGCGACCGGCGCCGTGGTCTTTGCCACGGGCGGCGACGATGATGATCGCGATCATGATCGGCACTGACTGACGTAACGTCAACGGCACAAGGCAATACAATGCCCCTGGGGTTCAACCCCGGGGGCATTTTTTCATCTGAAACGCGGTATAATGCCGAGCGAACTCCCGTTCCCACCCGCATTGCGAGCTCATGATCGCAGCCATCTGTCTCGCCCTGCTCTATCTCGCAAGCGCCTTGCTCGCGTGGATCGACCTACGCCGCGGCATCATTCCGAACTGGCTCAACCTCGCGATCGCCATCATTGGCCTTGCCAGGGCTGCCATCCTTGACGGCTGGACCGCGGCGCTTGGCGCCGGTTGCGAGGGCGTCATCATCGGCGCGATCGTCCTCCTATTGCGCCGGCTCTATTTCAAGTTCCGGAAATTTCACGGCCTCGGCCTCGGCGACGTCAAGCTGCTCGCCGCGTCCGGCATCTGGATTGGCGTCGCCGGCGTTCCGGTACAGCTCTTGATCGCGTCCCTCGCCGCGCTCGCGGCAGCCGGTGTCATGCAACTCGCAGGGCGGACGATGACGCGGGAGACATCGCTTCCATTCGGCCCGTTTCTCGCGCTCGGACTACTGTTCGCGCTTGCGCTTCTGCAACAGGGTTGGATCAATTAACGCCGGCCGGCCAAGCTGCGACAGCGAGTCCGCCGGTCCCTGCGTGACAGCCAGCCCGGCAGTACCAGTACCGGGCTGCGGCAAGCTCAATATCGCGGTCTGCTGGTCGCGCTCCAGCGTCACCTCGCGGCCCTGAACCGAACGCAGTCTCCAGCCCTGATAGTCGTCGCCGATTTTCAGGCGCAGTGCGGCCTTGGTGGTTTGATCGATGAAAATCCCGAAGCTTTCATCGCCGCCGGCGATGGTGCCGACCAGCGAAAGCTGTGGACGCTCGGCCCGTGGCGGTTTCGGCGGCGGTGGCGGCGCCGACGCCACCGGGACCGACACGACAGCGGCTGGCGGAGGCCGTCGCGACGATGAAAAAATCGGCCGCTCGCGCGCGTTCGACAACGTCGCAAGCGGAATCGCCCAAAGCGGATTGGCGCTGGATGTGCGTTCAGGCGCTGTGGGCGGCGGCTCCGGAGGCTGCGGAGGCTTAACCTCCACCGTCGCCTGAGCCGTCGGCGAATCCCAGAGCGAGGACGCGGCGATGGCGCCGGTACGGCGTGGCGCATCCAGATCGATATCGGCTGTGTCGGTCGGCAGCGCCGTGGTTGAGGCGGGAATGCCAAACCCAGACGCCAGCAGGAGGGTAAGCCCTATGGCGAGCTTTCGCATCGTTTCGGCCCGCGTCATTTCGCACCCCGCCATTGTCCGGAGACCGCGAGCAGAATGCGCAGCTTGCCATCGCCCGACGCGGCGAAGCTCGCGGGAGCCTGCACCACGAGCTGATCGACGAACAGGAACGGCATGCCGGCCTCGACATCGTAAAGCAGCTGCTGCAAGCCCGGCTGGTCGATGTCGCAGCTGGCGATAATGGTGAGGAATCCGGCCTTGGATTGCGTTCCCTGCAGGTCGACCTGGGACGACAGCACGTTGCCGCCGAGCTTTGTCACCGCGGCGGTAACCCGCTGCAGCAGCGCTGCACCCGCGACCGTCACGGTTGCGCCTTCCAGGAACGGCGAGCCGGCAGGACTGGTGCCGTCGGGAGTTTGCGCGCGGACGGCGGCAGGCCGGCGGCCTTCGAACTGCTCCAGCATGGCGGCCGACGCTACCACATCGGCCCGCTTGCTCCAGATGTCGCTCAACGAGCTCCCGATCACGAACAAGAGCAGGATCATAACGCCGAGATATAGCGTCGCTGCCGGCAGCGGCGCGATCAGCAATTTTCGCAAGGTTGCGACCGGATTCATGATCCCGACCCAAAATATGGCGTGATGTGCGCCTCGATGTGGAACCGCTGGCCCGGATCGTTCTGGTCGCGTGTCGTCGGCGCGAAGAAGGTAGCGCGGGCGAACTCAGGCGACTGTTCTATCAGCCTGATCAGCGATGGGGCGTCCTGCGTCAGGCCGACGACCTGCATCTTGTCGCCTTCGACGCGCAACTCGGTCACATAGGTGCTGTCGGGCAGCACACGCGAGATTGCCTCCAGCACCATGACGCTCGAAGGCGACGTCTGCTTGCGCTTCGCCAGCATCGTCTCCGCCGATCCACCAGGCTGGTCAATACGCAACGCCGCGCGGCGCTGCGCAATGCGCTGCTGCAGCTCCTGCTGCTCGGCATCGAGCATGTTGCCGGCGTAGGCAGAGATCGCGAGCGACGCCACCGCCGCAAGACCCGCGCCGAGCAGCGTCAGGCGCAACAGCCGGGGCGCGTCGATTGCAACGCCGGCCGCGTTCGTCAGGGGGTTGTCGAACACCCTGACCGGCTCCGCTTCGTGACCGGCCTCCGGCACCTCGACCAGCCCCGCGACGGACGCCGCACCGGAATCGGCGGCAAGCTTGAGCAACGGTTGGATCTTTTGCTTCGAGGTCGCCGCAAGCGTCAGGGCGATGCGTTCGTTCGCGATCGGCACCGGCGGCGTAATGCCGAACACCGCCTCGCCCGCCGTCCACGGCGTCAGGCGGTCGATCTGGGCACGGATCATGCCGTCGAGAAAATCGGCAGCTTGTCGCGGAAAATCGACGGCGCGGAACAGCACCTCGTCCGGTCTCATGAGTATGTCGATGCGGCTACCGCGCAGCGCCGCCCGCCACTCCGACGACAGAGCCGGCTCAGGCCGGCCATGCACGAGACGAAACGATGTTTGCGGCAGGAAGCCAGCATTTCGCGCCGAGGTGACGTGGGCGGTAAAGCTGTTGCCATCGCCTTCCACGAACAGGATACGCCGCCGCGGCACCATTCGCACCGCGGCGGCCCGGATCGCTGCGTCAACGGCCACGATCCACTCTCCGAACAGGTCCTTCAGCTCCGGCATCATTGCGATCACAGCCTCACTAGCGCTCGCCGGCGCACGATCACATCGTCTTGCCACGACAACACCCGGTAGGGGTCTTGCTCGCCGCGAAGATCGATCACGACTTCCGAGACCGTCTCCCGGCCGTTAGGGAAGCCTACCCTGATCAGTATCCGGTAGGCTTGGCTCTTTTGTGCCGCCACGTTCGACTTCGCCGCCGCGCCGAGCGCGGCCGCGATCGCGGCGCTGTCATTCGGCAGAGTGGCCCGATCCGTTAGAAATTGCTTCAGCGTCAGCGGCGTCATGCCCGGCAATGCCGCGATCACCTCGGGCGGCGCCGTTAGCACGTCGACGCCGGAGACGCCGCTGAAGATGGTTACGAACGGCAGCGCACGCTCGAGCAGTGCCGGCGGAAGGCCGAGCACGAGGCCAAGCTCGTTGACGTGGGCGAACGGCGCCTGGCGCGGCGAATAGGGCCGACCCGCGGCTCGGTATAGCGCGTCTTCGTTCCCGACGGTCTCCGGCTTCGATTTGGTCCGCCAGCCAATGATGCGATCGGCATATTCTCTCGCATCCTCCTCTCCCGCGCCGAGCACGGCCAGCAAGCCGGCAATCAGTTCTTTCGGCGCTGCGTTGAGATCGACCCGCGCCGCTTCCGAGACAAAGGAGACGGCGAGGTCCGCGCCGTTCAGGCGTGTGTGAAACGAGCCTAGCGCCGGGCGCGCGTCCTTGCCCGCAAGCTGCAGCTGATAGGCCGTGAGTTCCACACTCGCCGACACCAGCGCTTCCGCTTGCAAAGCGGTGTCGTTGAGCGCCAGCGCCCGCGCCGAATTCGACAGGTAGAGCGAGAAGATCGTCGCCAGCGCCGCGAGTGCGGCGAGAAGCCACAACACGGCGACGATGACGAAGCCTTGCTCAGATGACGACCTTGCGCTGTGCCGGATTGATTTGATCATCAGGAGCCGCCCTGCTTCTGCGCCGCACTGTTGATCTTGCCATCATCCTGGGTACCGTCTTTCGCGTTACCCTTGAAGTCACCATCGGAGCTTTCGCCACGGGCGGGCGCATCGACATGAACTGGCGTCGCCGTTGATATCGACAGCACACGTTCGCTCCTCGCATCGCGCACGGTGAGCATGATCACCGCTGGAAGCTTGTCCGCATCTTGCCAGCTATCCTGAAAGATCCGGTCCGGACCTGCATAGGCGAACGACAGGCGGAACGGCGGCCGCAGCAGTACCACCGGGTCCGATACCCGGATCTGCGCCAACGGCGAGACCCCGGGGGGCAGCGGCCCGAACGCCGCGCGCGTGCGCACCGTTACGAAGCCGCCCTGCTCGGCGGTCTCGCCGATCCGCACGACATCCAGCCCTATTCCGACGTTCGGGCCGAGCGCCGTCCGCACGAAGGTGACCGACAGCGCCGAGCCATCGAACAGCGGCTTGCGCCCGCTGCCATTGGGCGGCACATATTCGGCAGCCGCCAGATCCGCGGCGATCCGCTGCATCGCGATCCCGACCAGTTCGCTCTGCTGGATGCGGTCGAACCCGCGATTCCAGTTCGGGAGCAACTGCGCAGTTATGGTGCCAAGCGCCGACAGCACGAGGCCGGTCAGCACCAGCGCCGCCAGCGCCTCGAGCAGCGTAAAACCCTCTTCGCCGATCCGCCTGCCCGTGCGCGCGATCCTCATTGGCTCGGCCTGTGCATCAAGCGGACGGTTTCAAGATCGACAGTGGCCCCGGAAGGCGAGCGGACGCGGATCTTGACCAGTTCGGGGATCCAGGCGACGTCGGCGCCTTCCACCACCCAGTCGCTCCCAACCGGGCCGATGTCGACCTGCCAGCGATAGTCGCGGAGCTGTCCCGAAAGCGTGCCGGGCGCAAGTTCCTTGCGCGGTGGAATCGAGGTCGTAAATACCGTCTGCGCGCTTTGCAGCAGCGCCACATGGCTCTCCAGCGCGCGCACGCCACGGGCATTGGTCGACATGACCGATCCGATCGCGACAATCGAAACGGCGACGACCACCAGTGCGATCAGCGCCTCTATGATCGTGAAGCCGGCATCGGGCCGATCAGTTGGCAAGCGGCGAACGAGAGACAATTTCGATCCTTCCGGTCAGCCAGTTGACACGAATTTCATAAGCCGTGTCGAGTCTGCTCAGCGCGATAGAACCCCCGCACGACATGCCGTCGGCGAAAAAACTGATGGTCGACAGCGCCTCACGCTGCCGGCAGGTCTTCGGCAGCAGAGCATCGAAGCGCACATCGTCCGGAATGCGGACGATCTGCGAGGTCGCGCCGGAGCGGATCGCGCGCGATGGCGCATCGACCAGCGTGGAAACGTCGGCGCGGCGCCGGATCGCGGTG
>Ga0210399_10002496_pt1 | contig 14291 bp, 12 predicted proteins | sample IncBWC14MmetaG_FD_150865 | JGI IMG/M metagenome (GOLD analysis project Ga0210399, IMG submission 150865) | Forest soil microbial communities from Barre Woods Harvard Forest LTER site, Petersham, Massachusetts, United States - Inc-BW-C-14-M | ecosystem: Environmental > Terrestrial > Soil >... | reverse complement strand
TAAACGATTTGCCGATGATCGTGTACTCGCTGACCGGCTTCATCGGCGGATTCCCCTCGACGGTCAATCCCATGATGCTGGTCAGGTCCCCCTTGACGGGAATCGTGAGCGTCAACTGCTGGTTCTTGACCAGGTCGCCGTACGAAACGCTCTTGCCGCCTCCCGAGACAATGCCGTCCTTCACCGAAAGCTTGTCCTTCGCCACTCCGAGCCGCCCTGACGCGAGATCGAGCAGAGCCTGGTGCGTGTAAGCGGCCGCCTTCCGGATATTCGGCGTTCCATGCCCAAGGAAATCGAAGGCCCCGCTACCGTCCGGCGTGCGATCGGTATCTCCCGATACCACCGTGGTGATCGCTTCGAAGGGCACGCTCAACTCTTCGGCCACAATTTGCCGATAGGCTGTAAAGGTCGAGCCCTGGCCGAAGTCGCTCTTCCCGGTGCGAATCAGAATCGTGTTGTCCGGATGAATCTCAATCCAGGAACCGGGCAGCGTGGGATCAAGCGTGTTCTTCAACGCGGTCGGCTTCACGCTGTCACCCTTCAGAAGTTCCGGGCCGGCGACGCTGAATCCCACGACGAGGATGCCGCCGGCTTTGATGAACTGACGCCGCGATAGCGTCGGTCCGATAACGTTCCCTGGTTTTTCGCTCATGGTGGCCATCGCTTACCTCCCCTTCGCCATGATCGTGGCGGCATGTTGTACGGCGTCGATGATCGCGACATAGGTTCCGCAGCGGCACAGATTGGGCGACACTCCGGATGTGGTGAACGCCTCTTTGATCTGCGCCAGGGTCGGATGCGCATTGCTTTCGAGCAGTTCGGTGGCCTTGATCATCATCCCGTTCTGGCAAAACCCGCACTGCGGCGTTTGCTCCTCGATCCACGCCTGCTGCACCGGGTGCAGCGTGCTCTTGGCTTCGTCTGTCGAAAGGCCTTTCTGCTTGGCCCATCTCGCCGGCAGACCCTCAAGCGTGGTGATTTCCTGGTTGGCCACACTCGCGACCGGCACCACGCAGGAGCGCGTCTCCTTGCCGTCGACCAGAACGGCGCAGGCTCCGCACTGCGCCAGCCCACAGCCGAACTGCGGACCGATCAGTTCAAGATCATTGCGCAAAACATAAAGCAGCGGAGTGTCGTCCGGCGCCTGCACCTCGCGCCGCACTCCATTCACATTCAGCGTGACCATAAAGACCCCCTTCACTGACTTGTAGCGGACATCTTAACTCGCCGGTCGCGATGACGCACGTCAACCTATCTGGCCCACAACCGCAACGTCAAACTTTGAATAATATTTTTTCACGTCGCCAGCTCCGTACTTGGCGCGAAACTTCTCGACCACGGCCGCAACCTGCGTGGCCTCAGTGAGAGGAACAGCCTTGACTTCACCCTCTTCGCCCCGCGCATCAATCCGAATCACCGGCTTCTTAAGCACATTCTTGTACCACTGCGTATCCGATCCCTTCACCGGCAGCAGGTAAAGCTTGTCTTCGTCCCATACGAACCAAACAGGGTTTGAAATCGTGCGCCCCGACTTTCTTCCAGTCACCGTGATGTTGAGTTCGCGATATCGGGCAAGACGGTCCTTTAGAGAATCGTTCCGCTTTGGTGTGCTCATCCCAATCTCCTTCATTTCGCACCCCGGTATTGGTCCTCGCTGACCTGTTTCATCCCGTCGACAACCACAGTCGAGCTTTTCCTGAAAGGCGAAAGGCGTCATGGCCGTGGTGCATAGCCCTACGTCGCATCGCCGTTATATCGCTCATGCGGCCGGCGCTCGGTCGAAATCGAGCGACGTCGAGAGATCCCGGTTAGAGTCGATCTGTGCCCTTAGATCGGCAACCTTCTGCTCCGCAGTGGCAATAGCATCGGCGCCGGCGATAAAGCGGCGCGGCGGTGGCTCCTGGCGAGCAATGGTGATGAGCGCTCGTGCGAGCTTCGCCGGGTCGCCCGATTGTTTGCCATTCTGGGCCTTCCAGAACTCGAGTTGCTGCGCCCTGCGCTCGTCGTAGTCCCTAATGGACGGCTGGGCGTAGTTCGTCGATTGCTCCGTCAGCAGCTCCGTGCGGAAGAACCCTGGGTTTACGACGGTAGTGCTAATGCCGAACGGCGCGACCTCGGCGTGCAGTGATTCCATCCAGCCTTCCAAGCCAAACTTCGACGCGGCGTAGGCGGTACAGAACTCGAAGCCGACCAGGCCCGCTGACGAGGAGATCGAGATTATGTGCCCCGAGCGCTGCTTGCGCATCACCGGCAGGACAGCCCGGGTGACGTTCATCGGGCCAATAAGGCTCGCCGCCAACTGCCGCTCCATCTGCTCCGGCGTCAGCTCCTCGAAGTAGCCCGCGTAAAAGCTGGCAGCGTTGTTGACCAGCACGTCGATGCGGCCGAACCGCTCGACGGCGGCCCGCACCGCCGCCTCGGCATCGGCGCGGCTAGTGACGTCCAGCTTGACGGCCAGCAGGTCCTTCGATTGTCCCAAGGCCTTGGACACGCGGTCCTTGTCCCTCCCAGAGGCCACGACCGCATGACCAGCCGCCAGCGCGGCCTGGGCAAAATCGACGCCCATGCCACGGCTGGCTCCAGTGATAAACCAAATTGTTTTATTACTCATGACACCTCCATGCCAACTTCATGTCTAGCTCGCCCAAAAATCGTTCCCGGCTTACCGCCCACCAATCCTGAACCCAAAATTCCAAGTTGCACGTCGCTCTCTCACCCTGGTTTAGACTTCCTCTCCGGAATCGGATCACTCCGCGCTCCCGGTCCTTAAAGTCAGCGGCCCACTAATTTCTGCAGCTCTTCGGGATATCGCGCCCCCTGTATCGGAATCTTCGCGGCTGCGATCCCCAGCTCCCTGAGATCTTCGGGCGACAGTTGGACGTTCGCGGCAGCGATGTTTTCCTCCAGTCGGTGCAGCTTGGTAGTGCCCGGGATCGGCACGATCCACGGTTTCTGGGCCAGAAGCCACGCGAGTGCGATCTGAGCCGGCGTCACTTTCTTCTGCCCCGCAAATCTGCCGAGCAGATCGACCAACGCCTGATTCGCTTTCCGGTTCTCCGGCGTAAAGCGAGGGACGATGTTACGGAAATCGTTCTTGTCAAACTTCGTTTCGTCGCTGATCTTGCCCGTGAGGAACCCCTTCCCCAGCGGGCTAAACGGAACGAATCCGATCCCGAGTTCCTCCAGCGTCGGTATCACTTCCGCTTCCGGTTCTCGCCAGAACAGCGAATATTCGCTCTGCAGTGCAGTGACCGGCTGGACTTTATGGGCGCGACGGATCGTCTGCACTCCTGCTTCAGAAAGTCCGAAGTGCTTTACCTTGCCTTGCTGAATCAGATCTTTCACCGCGCCCGCAGTGTCTTCGATCGGCACGCTCGAGTCGACGCGGTGCTGGTAGAACAGGTCGATGACGTCAGTTCTGAGCCGTTTGAGCGACGCCTCGGCGACTCGCTTGATCTGCTCTGGCCGGCTATCCAGCCCCGCTTGTTTGCCGGTATTCGGATCGATTTTGAATCCGAACTTGGTGGCGATCACCACTTGCTCGCGCAAAGGAGCCAGGGCCTCACCCACGAGTTCTTCGTTGGTGTACGGGCCGTAGACTTCCGCAGTATCGAAGAACGTGACCCCGCGCTCCACGGCCGCCCGGATGACCGAGATCATCTCCTGCTTGTCTCCAGCCGGACCGAAGCCAAAGCTCATGCCCATGCAGCCGAGCCCCAGAGCCGAGACTTCAAGATTGCTCTTTCCAAGTTTACGTTTCTGCATTGGTTCTCCTTCAGGGTGCATCGGTAGGCCGACCTCGCGCCTCAACGACAAATGAGAATAATCTGCCGGCCGTGTGCCTGCTTGTCCATTTCGATGAACTTCTTGCCCGATTCTCCGAGACTCCGCTCATAAATGCAATCTGCCTTCAGCCCTGCTGGTTCTCGTCTGTTCCAGAATTTTCTCTGCGCTTGAGGTTGCGGGTCACGTCTTTTCCGTCGCGGATGTCGGACAGCAACTGGTCGAGCTTCGCCGCCGCGCTCTGTAATGCTTGCTGATCGGCGTTCGCCGCAGCTTTCAACATCTGATCCAGGCGGCTGGCTGCGCCCTTGAGTTTCTCCAGTTCCTCAGCGGGGATCTGCTTCTTTGGTCCTTTTCCGATCGACTGCAACAGGTTCACGATCCTCTCGCGTACATTGTGATCCGGACCCTGGTTGTCCCTGCTATTCATGGGCGCCTGCACAAAGAATCATGGACGGTATCGGAGGAATTTGAGGCGAGGTGGCAAACAAAGATTACCATCCGGCGGCGCTCAACGCGGGAGAGAGCTTGCGACTCTTTAGCGCAGTCCTTGAGCAAAAGATAGCTCTTGGGTGCTATCGTTGCAGAGGAGGACAGAGAATGGCCTTTCCTGACGATGTTCCCACGGTCCATCAAGGTGACCGTTCCATACAACTGATTGACTGGTTGGTGGGACGGTTGGAAGAGTGTCTTGGTGAAGTTCTACCGCTCCAGACGGATGACCTTTTGAAAGATTATGCGAAGGATGCTCGTAACAGCATGGCATCAGCAATCGAGCAACTGAGCCTTGCACGCGCCAAAAAAGAGCAGCAACTCGGCGGCCGCACCAGCTAGAAACGCGCACACTACGCGGACAGTGCTTTCACCGCCCAATTGCGGTTTTGAGTGTAATCGCATGGTTACAACTCTTTACTTTCCGTAGAGCAGGTTTGGGTGTTAAATCTCAGCAATGAGGGCCAGAAAGGCAATTCGGCTCCTGTCGACGTTAGCAATATTTCCTCTATCGATTGCAGCCGCGCAAGTTTCCTCTACTGGCTCGCCGGCCATAGACCCAGTGGGGCCCGTGCACGCACAGGCTCAGTCCCCAGTCAACGGCAAAGACGATCGGTCCCAAGCAGCCAGTTCTAGTGAGAGGCTAGCGGCTTTCCATTCTCAGGCGCGACTAGTGCTTATTACGGCGGGAGTGTGGAAACGCACTGCCGACAAGCAACCCGATGAGTCGTTGGTTCCGACAGATATACTGAGGCGCTACCCGCCGGAGTTTTTGGGACCGTGGCTCAGGTATGCAAAGAAGCTGGACACGCGGTTAACGCAGAGCGATTTTCACGCTTTCGACAACGGTGCAGAACAGCATATTAGCTACTTTAAGAAAACCGTAGTTCCTTTGAAAGATGAAACCAAAGAGGAACGAATTTCATGGCGTTTTTTTCCTACAATCCATGGAACCTGGGGACACCCACCTGGGTTTTTCTTTCCAACCCACGAGAGCGCACCGCCCCCACCGGGATATCCTCCACCGGGGAGGTACGCGTTTGCTGGTGGAGACATAACCTATGTAATCGGATACGTTCCTCCGGCACTCGAACCGGGTAAGTGCCGCGATGTTCGGTTGGAGGTGGAGAACCACGATGTCGGCCTGGATCGCAATCAGTATTGCGCTGTAGCCAGTTCGCACGACATTGATGAGGCAACGAAGGAAGGAACAGACGTTGGGACAAAAATGCGGACCTTTGCAGATTCCGAGGCAAGTGGATCAATCAAGGTCTCAGCGCGTGCTTTTGCCTTCTGGTCCTCTCGTGTTTGGTCTCTCGTAACTCAGAATGCGGCAGGCGAAAGCACAGCGCCGGCCGGCGCGGACTTGAGCTTCGCAGTTGAGTCCCGCGCGGTTCCAAAAGCCCCGGCGAGAGTCCACGTCGCTGTAGAATTCGTTCCCACGGGAAAGGGTTGGACTGTCCATTGCGGGCAGAAGACGGCGGCGTTGCACGTTCTTGGAATAGCGTACAAGGATCATCAGATCGCGGGCCAGTTTGGGGAGACCTTCACGTGTCCCAGATCAGAATTGGCGAAGAAACGGATAGAAATATCAATGAACGGGTCGAGGGAGTATAACGTGGAATTTCCGGGTCGGCTCGATGCACAGATGGACCTTGGTCCCGGTGATTACGACTTACGTGTCGTGGTGAGCGATGGAGATAAAGAATTTGGAAGAGCCCGGGTTCCGTTGCATGTGGATAGCATTGATGGCCAGCAGCTTGCGACAAGCGATGCTGTGCTGAGCAGTTTTCCACGTGATTCGTCGAAGGTTTGGGACGACGCAGCGGCTGTTTCGCCGGCGCCGCTCGTTCCGGCACCCCTCATCAGCAAGAATGTTCAATTCCTTCCAGACACTGAAACCCGCATCTCCCGCCACATGCGCCTGCCCCTCTATTTTGAGATTTACGAGCCTCTTCTCAACCAACAGACGACTGAGGTTTACATCCATCTAAAAGTGATCGAGTTAAAGACTGCCTCGATAGTCCTGGATTCAGGACTCATAAGTGCGGCCAACTGGGTGCTGCCCGGGAACCCCGTAATCCCGGTTGGATTCAGCCTGGCGACACAAAACCTAGACAAAAGTAGCTACCGGGTAGATGTGCAAGCTTCAGATGCTGCGGGAAGAGCGTCCGCGTGGCGACAAGCTAACTTCACCATAGAGTGAGCGTTATGCGGGATGCGCAGTCTCTCGGAGGTAACTGTTGAAAAATCCCCGTAGCACTCACTGACCCAGACCGGGGTTTTCCGGCGAGCCACCGTCTCAACCTCCCGCACCCCACCATTTCAGTGGATAATCATCCCGTGGCCCAACTGGAAAACTTCCGCCTCAAGGTCTTTCGCACCGTCGCCGAACATCTCAACTTTCGCAAGGCAGCCGAGCATCTTTTCTTAACCCAGCCCGCCGTCACGCTGCAGATCAAGGCGCTCGAAGACGATCTCGGAATTCGCCTCTTCGATCGCGCCGCCAATCGCGTCTCCCTCACTCCGCAAGGATCTCTCCTCCTCGCCTACGCGAAAAAGATCGCTGCACTCGTTTCCCAAGCCGAACAGGAACTTGGGTCGGAAGATGGCAAGGTCTCCGGCGAGTTGTCCCTCGGCGTGTCCACCACGATCGCGCAATATGTCCTCCCGCGCTTGCTGGGAGCGTTCCTCGACGAGCACCCGCGCGTCCAGTTCTCTCTCCACAGCGGCAATACCGACGAGATCGTGCATCTTCTCCTCGACAACAAGCTCTCCCTCGGCCTCATCGAAGGACCAGCCCGCGACCGCGGCATTCACACCGAACCCTTCATGCAGGACGAACTGGTCCTGATTATGCCGCGGGCGTTCGCCTCCGATCGCATGTCCCACGACCAGCTCCTCGCCTCCAATCTTCTGATGCGGGAACAAGGTTCCGGCTCACGCCGCGTCGTCGAGCTCGCTCTCGAGCACGCCGGACTCAAGCTCAAGTCTTTCAAACATGTGATGGACCTCGATTCCACCGAAGCCATCAAGTCCGCCGTCGAAGTCGGCCTCGGCATCGGCTTCGTCTCGCGCTGGGCCATCTCCAAAGAACTGGAACTGGGCGCGCTGAAAGTCGTGGACGTGCCCGGCCTGAAAATCGCGCGCCATTTCTCCCTCATCTCGCGCACTGGTCCCGAGCCGCAAGGCCCGGCGGCTGCGTTTCGCACCTTCGCGATGGAGCGCGCCCGCCTTCTCGCCGATCCAGCCCGAAAACGCCAGCGTTCCGCTCGATCCAGCCGATAAGCGCAGCTAATCGCCCATCAGAACTACTGCTTGGACGCCGCTCCTCTCCCCTGCCAGACTCTTTACAGTGAGCAAGACCATATTCATTCTGGCCCTGATCGTCGCCGCCACCGGCCTGATTTCCCCGCCCCTCGCCCTTCTGGGCGGTCTGATCTTCGGATTCACTGTCGCGCATCCCTTTCACCTCGAAAGCAAACGCCTGGCCAAATTTCTATTGCAGGCCTCCGTCGTTGCCCTCGGCTTTGGCATGAACCTGCAACAAGTTCTGCACGCCGGACGCTCCGGCTTCCTCTACACCGCGGTGAGTATCACGGCAGTCATGCTCGCCGGTCTCGGGTTCGGCTACCTGCTCCACGTCGGAAAGAAGTCCGCATTCTTAATCAGCGCTGGCACCGCCATCTGCGGCGGCAGCGCCATCGCAGCGGTCGGCCCCATTGCAGACGCCAGCGAGGAAGAAATGGCCGTCTCCCTGGGCACGGTCTTCATCCTCAACTCCGTCGCGCTGTTCCTCTTTCCTCTGATCGGATACGCGTTCCACATGACACAGGCGCAATTCGGCCTCTGGTCGGCTCTGGCCATTCACGACACCAGTTCCGTCGTAGGCGCGACCGCAAAATACGGCGCATCGGCTCTCGCCATCGGCACCACCATCAAGTTGGCCCGCGCCCTGTGGATCGTTCCTCTCTCTCTAGTCACCGCCGTCACCCTGAAGAGCAAGGCGCGTATCCAGTGGCCCTGGTTCATTCTGCTGTTCTGCCTCGCCGCGTTGCTGAATAGCGTGTTGCCGTCATTCAACCCAACCTTCGGCGTCCTGAATCACCTGGGCAAGATCGGCCTCACCGTAACTCTGTTCCTGATCGGCACAGGATTGAATAGGGAAACACTCAAACGCGTAGGCGCTCGTCCCCTTCTCCAGGGACTCGCCCTCTGGATCGTCGTCGCCGCCGGCACCCTGGCGCTCATTCTCTCCAATTGGATTGGTGTGTAAGCCCGCGCCGCAGAGGCCGGCTGGAATGTCGGGTACGTCCAACATTCCCTAGCCGCGCTCGTCCGGCCCTACTCCATAGGCGTCGAGCACGTCGCGCAGAGTCACCACACCTTCCAACCGGTGCACGTCTGCCCGGCTTACAACGGGCAGGACTTCGATCTGGTTCGCTCCCATGCGCTCGAGCGCCAGGTCCAGACCCTGGTCGGAATGAACGTGCGGAAAGGTGTGCTCCTGGACAAGTTCCCCCACCTTCCTGGACGAATGTTCAACCTCTTCCTGTTCGAGGGTCGACAGTTTGACCACGCCGATCACGCCTCGCCTGCTTCCGCCGCGCTGATCTCCGCCTTGCTCTTCGACAACCACCCAGCTTCGCGACGCGCTGGAGCGGACCTGCCGCAAAGCCTCGCCCACCGTGATCTCGCTGGCGAGCACCTCGCCTGCTGGACGCATGACACGAGCTACCTGACGCAACCCCTGCCTTTGCCGCGCCTCCGACGAAGGCAAGTGGATGCCATCCTGCACCGCGAGCGCTTCATAGATAGGCTCGCGCTGCAGGCGCGATGCCAGGAACAGGCTCACCAGATTCGCAATCATCAGCGGCACAATGACGGCATAGTCCTGCGTCATTTCGAAGATCATTACCACCGAAGTCATGGGAGCGCGCACGATCCCCGCGAAAACCGCGCCCATCCCCACCAGAGCGTACGCCCCCGGCGTAGCCGTATAAGCCGGCAGGAATCGGTGGGCAACCGTTCCCACGCTGCCTCCCAACATTGCGCCGATGAACAGCGCGGGCCCGAAAATGCCGCCTGCGTTCCCCGAAGAGTAGCTGGTGGTCACGGTGATGAGTTTCAGTACGACCAGCACAAGCATCAGGTTGAGCGCCATCCGTCCATTCAAGGCCTCGCCCACATATCCATACCCCACGCCCAACACCTGCGGCACGAACCATCCCATCAACCCCACCAGCAATCCGCCAACCACCGGTTGGAACCAGACTGTCTTCTTCGGCATGCGCAGAAAGCGCGCCCGCATGTCCAGCAAAAGTCTCGTGAAGGTCACCGACACCAGACCTCCGGCCACGCCCAGCACCGCGTAGACCGCAAATTCAAGGGGGTGCACCAGTTGGTATTGCGGAACTTTAAACAACGGATTGTTGCCCAGCAGAAGCCGCAGCACGACCCACGATGTGGCGGACGCCAATACCACCGAGCCCAGCACTGGCGCGTGCAGGTCTCCCATTATTTCTTCCAGCGAAAACAGCACGGCCGCCAACGGAGTATTAAACGCAGCCGCGATCGCCGCCGCTGCTCCGACCGGAATCAGAGCCTTTACCTTCTCGGGACTTAAACCCAGAGACCGCCCCAACACCGACGCAATCCCGCCTCCCACTTGCACCGAAGGCCCTTCGCGTCCCAGCGGGATTCCGCTGGCCAGCGTCGCCGATGTGCAAAAGAATTTCCCCAACACGGTACGCAGACTGATGAACCCCTCGCGCGCAAACAGCGCAGCCTTGGTCTGCGGCACGCCGCTGCCGCGGGCGTTGGGAAAGTAGCGATACAACAGGTAGCCGATGCCCACCGATCCGGCCACCGGAAATAGAACACGCCGCCAAGCCGCGCCTCCAGCCGGATACAGTCGCATCCCCAGCCGTTCCGTCACCACGATGAACGCCACCACCGTCAGCCCCGTCACCGCTCCGATAACCAGCGCAAGCACCAGAAATACCTGATCCTCCCGCGCCTGCAGCCTCGCTACGCGCTGCAACAGCGGCCTTCTCCACCAACTCCCGCGTATCGCCGATCCGTCATTCATGGTTGCGTTTCCGTGAAGATCCTAACAGCCCGCTCTGCAAGCGCGATTTGTATCGGGGCATGACTTCAGGCATGCCGGAAGTGCGCCTCTAGAGGTTCCGGAAAAACTACAAACGCTTGCACCACCGCGTAAGGTCGTGAAATCGGCGTGGGCTTCAGTCCCTGTGGTCGACGTTCCTTGATAGGGCCGCGTTTTTTTCGCAACCTCTTTCGGCGCTGGATTCAGACTTCCGAATCTTACTGCGAGGGAGTGAGCCATCCCGGCTCGCGCACATGTTCGTCGTGGAACCGCCGCAAACGCGCCGCCAGAATCGCCGCCCGTCCTAAATACCCCACCACCTTGCGCTCGTCCGCGCGATCCACCACCGGCAGTCGTCCAATGTCGAAGCGCAGAAGTTTAGCCGCCGCCTCCGAAACCAGTTCGTCCGGATACGTCACCACCAGATGAGTCTTGCCCGCCTCCTGCACCGTCATCGCTCCCGTCGAATCCTTGTCCAGCGCGCGCAAAACATCGCCTCTGGTAATGATCCCCACCATCTTTCCCGCATCATCCACAATCATCAGGGCCTGGCGCCGGACCACCGCCGGATCGTGTCGCGCAATCCGCTCCGCCAATTCGCCGACCTTGGTATTCACGGAAATAAACGGCGTGTCTTTCTCCATCGTCTCGCCGACCGTGGCCTGGGTCAGCGCGTCCGCTTCATAATCCTGATGCACCCGCAGACCGCGCCGCGCCAGCTTTTCGGTCATGATCGAACTCGTGGGCATGAACAGCATCGCTACCCCGTCGGCAATCACCGCCACCAGCATCAGCGGCAGGACGGAGTTGTAATCCCGCGTTATCTCAAACGCAAAAATGATGAACGAAAACGCCGCTCGCGACGCCGCCCCAAACACCGCGCCCATCGCCACTAGCGCAAACGCTCCCGGAGAAAGATGAGCTCCTGGAAATGCCCAGTTCCCGCCCATCGCAAACAGCCCGCCCATCGCTGCGCTCCACATGAACGTCGGAGCCAGAAGCCCCCCCGACGTTCCCGATCCCAGAGAAATCACCAGCGCCGCAAATTTCGCGATCATCAACACCAGCAGAAGTTTCCACACCAGATGCCCGTTGAGAATGTCCCCGATCGTGTCGTAGCCCACGCCGAACACGCGCGGCACGAAGAATCCGATCACGCCCAGCGCCACCGCCCCAGTCGCCGGCCACCACAGTTCATCAAACGGAAGTTTCTCGAACAAATCCTCCACCCAATAAAGCGTCTTACTCAGCCCCACCGCGGCCAGCCCGCAGATTGGCCCCAGCAGCAGGTAAAAGGGCAGCGCACGCGGAATACCGAAATCCATGGCCGACACCGTGAACATCGGTCCCGCACCTAGAAGCTGCATGTGCACCGCAGTGGCCAGGGTGCTGGCAATCACCAGCGGGATAAACGACCGCGACTTGAATTCAAACAGCAACAACTCAATCGCCAGGATCACTCCCGCAATTGGAGTGTTGAAAGTCGCCGACATTCCCGCCGCCGCTCCGCACGCCAGCAGCACCTTCCGCTCGACCGCTGTCGTATGCAACACCTGCCCCACCAGCGATCCGATCGCTCCGCCGGTTTGAATGATCGGGCCTTCCGCGCCAAACGGCCCGCCCGTCCCAATCGCAATCGCCGCGGAAATTGGCTTCAAGATCGCCACCTTCGGCTCGATGCGGCTGCGGTTGGTCAACACCGCCTCCATCGCCTCCGGAATTCCGTGTCCCTTGATCTTCGACGATCCATACTTGGCCATCACGCCCACGATCAGCCCGCCGACCACCGGAACCAGAATCACCCACGCCCCCAGATGATGCGATCCGACGCTCCTGAAAGTCGTAGACCACTCATGGAAGAAGAACAGATTGGTAAACAACCCAATCAGCTTGTAAAGCGCATACGCCACCAGCCCAGCCACGAGCCCAATGGCGGCCGCCAGAAACGAAACCAGCACAATCCGAAACTGCGCCGGCTGTGAAAGAGCTAACGTTGATTTTGAGGAAGTGTTGTTCGTCATCTTCTATCTGCCACTCAAAAACTACGGCCAATACTCGGGAAACAACGTGGAAGAGCGGCCCTTTAGGGCCGCGTAAGGCCCGCAACGATCGCGCCGGCTTTAGCCGCTGAGGGTCTCCGGCCCCGCGACTTCGCGGCCTCTTCCTCCGGCATCAGCCGCCGCAGCGCCCCCACCAGATCCGGCGCCGCGCTCCGCAACTCCTCGTGATGATGCAGCGCCAACTCCTCCAGCACTCGCTCACCCTTGGGAGTCATCGCCAGCAACACCTCCCGCCGGTCGTCCTGCGCCCGCTCCCGCCGCACGTATCCTCCACTCTCCAGACGATTGAGCAGTTCGACCGTGCTGTGATGCTGAATCTGCATCCGGTCGGCCAGTTCCCGAATCCGAGGCCGCACTCCCTCCGGCATCCCCTTGATGGCCAGCATGAGCTGGTACTGCCCCCGCTCCAGCCCGGCCGCCTGCACCGCGCGCTCGCTGAAGTGCAAAAACCTCCGAATCTGGTACCGGAACTCGGCCAGAGCCTGGTAATCCGACAGGGTAAGCTTCCTCATGCCGCCAATTGTATCGTCCCGCGATAGTCCATATCAGTATATCGTGAAACGATATATAAAGAAAACCCTGAGCTAATCCATGATTGTCATCCCGACCGGAGCTTCCCATTCCCGAAGGGAATGGGAAGCGGAGTGGAGGGACCTGCTGTTCGGCTGCGACCAACATCATTTAGAATCCTTAGTCCACAATCTCGCCGCCACCACAGGAGAGCCCGTGATCCCGCGCTACACCCGGCCCGAGATGGCCCGCATCTGGAGCGATGAAAACCGCTTCCGCACCTGGCTGGCCGTCGAAGTCGCCGCCACCGAGACTCTCGCCGAAGCCGGACTCGTCCCCAAGGAAGCCGCCCGCGCAATCCGCGAACGCGCCGACTTCCGCGTCGAGCGCATCCACGAAATCGAAGCCGAAGTCCGCCACGACGTCATCGCCTTCACCACCGCGGTCGCCGAAATCGTCGGCCCCGACGCCCGCTGGTTCCACTACGGCCTCACCTCCAACGACGTCGTCGACACCGCGCAGGCCCTGCTCATCCGCCAGGCCAGCCAAGTCATCGCGCAAGACCTCCAGCGCCTCGCCGAAGTCCTCGAGCGCCGCGCCTGGGAGTTCAAAGACACTCCCATGGTCGGACGCACCCACGGCATCCATGCCGAGCCCATCACGTTCGGATTCAAAATCGCCAACTGGTATTCCGAAACGCTGCGCAACATCGCCCGCTTCCTGGCCGCGGCTGAAGACATGCGAGTCGGCAAATTCTCTGGCGCGGTCGGAATCTTCGCGCACCTCACCCCTGAACTCGAAGAGAAGATCTGCGCCCGCCTGGGTTTGAAAGCCGCCGCAGTTTCCTCGCAGGTCATCCAGCGCGACCGCCACGCCGCGTATCTCGCCACGCTCGCCGTGATCGCCTCAACCTTAGATAAGGTCGCCACCGAGATCCGCCACCTGCAGCGCACCGAAGTCCGCGAGGCCGAGGAATTCTTCAGCGAAAAGCAAAAAGGATCCTCTGCCATGCCGCACAAGCGCAATCCCGTGACTGCCGAGCAGATCAGCGGCCTGGCGCGCGTGGTCCGCGGCAATGCGCAGGCTGGATTCGAGAACGTCGCCCTGTGGCACGAGCGCGACATATCGCACTCGTCAGCCGAGCGCGTCATCCTGCCGGACTCGACCACGCTCGTCGACTACCTCCTCAACAAAACTACGAACTTGATCGACACCTTGTTCGTCTATCCCGAGCGCATGCGCGCCAACCTCGAGAGCACCCGCGGCCTCATCTTCAGCGGACAGCTTCTGCTCGACCTGGTCGAGCACGGCGTGAGCCGCGAGGACGCCTATCGCCT
>Ga0210399_10002495_pt1 | contig 14300 bp, 10 predicted proteins | sample IncBWC14MmetaG_FD_150865 | JGI IMG/M metagenome (GOLD analysis project Ga0210399, IMG submission 150865) | Forest soil microbial communities from Barre Woods Harvard Forest LTER site, Petersham, Massachusetts, United States - Inc-BW-C-14-M | ecosystem: Environmental > Terrestrial > Soil >... | reverse complement strand
CATTCCGAGACCGAGCAGCAAAGCATCGCGCGCGCGCGCGCGTCGCACGATGCGGGGCATGGCGCCCAGCACGAGTGCGCCACCGATGGCTGCCAGCGCTCCGCCCCAATAACTGTTCATCCAGTAGCTCGCGACGCCGAATTTCAGCGCGACCAGCGAAGCGCCGAGCAAGGCCCATCTTGCCGGAAGCCAGGCTTGCAACATCCAAAGAATCACGGCGCACATCGCGGCAGCGCTGAAGAGCACGCCAATCCACGGATTTCCGAGTAATTGGCCTAGTGCCAGGACGGCTCCTTGCCCGGGCGGATACTTTGACGCATACGCGGGAAACCAATTGATGTGAAAGGATTCGAAGCTCATCCACATCGGATGGATCGGATTCGCGAGGCGGCCATGGGCGAGCGTATCGCCTAGCAGCAGATAGCTGAATTCATCGTGGATGCCAGGGACAGGCACCGGCAACTTTGGGAGAACGGCAAGGCGGACACCGATGACGACGAAGAAAAGTGCGATGATCGCGGGCGTCCTGCGCTCCGCGAAGCGCGACAGAGAGGACTCGACAAAGTGGAACACTCTTGATGTGCGGCGCGGCAGGAGCAGGGCAAGAAGCGAGAAGGAAGCGGCGATGGGCAACAGCACGTGGAACGCGTAAAGAACGCGCGATGACAGGATGTCAAGGAGGTCGCTCATCGATGGCGCGAGTGTTCTGCTTTGGATTGTGACACGCGCCGGAAAAAGTAGAAAGGTGGATGGTCCGTTGAGTTGCCGAGAATCGACGAAGCGATAGACCTAGCGCTCGATTTCGATCTCGGTGGTAACGTTGGGGTCGTGAGCCGCAGGCTTGGTTGCAGCAGGGCGCTTGGGGCGTTCGTCTATGAAATCGGCCATTTCCAGACGAAAATTTCCGGCATTCGTCGAGTACGTGACTCCGGTTTCGAAATCAACGATGCCGGCGCGAATAAGTTTTTCAATCTCGCCGTCAAAGTGCTGCATGCCCTCGGTGCTGCCGTCGCGCATGGCATCGAGAAGAGACTTACCTTCCGTTTCACCCTTTTCCACGTAATCCCTGGTGCGCATGGTGGACTTGAGAATTTCCACGGCGGCGATGCGGCCCTTGCCGTCCTTGCGCGGAAGCAGACGCTGGGAAACGATGCAGCGAAAAGCCTTCGACAGGCGCGAGCGGATGCCTTGCTGATCGGAGAGCGGAAAGACTCCGACGATGCGTTCGACGGTCTTGGAGGCATCGATGGTGTGGAGGGTGGAAAGAACCAAGTGGCCGGTTTCCGAGGCTTCCAGAGCGATTTCAATGGTCTCGCGATCGCGCATTTCGCCGACAAGGATGACCTTTGGGGCCTGGCGCAAAGCGGCGCGCAGCGCCAGCGCGAAACTAGGCGTGTCGGTGTGCAACTCGCGCTGATGAATGGTTGATTTCTTGTGGCGATGCAGGAACTCGATGGGATCCTCAATGGTGAGGATGTGATAGGCCTTGTCCTCATTCATTTTGTCGAGGATGGCGGCGAGTGTGGACGATTTGCCGGAGCCCGTGGGGCCGGTGACGAGCACGATGCCATTCCGCATTTCAACGACTTCTTTCAACACTTCGGGAAGATTCAATTCCTGGAACCCTGGAATTTTGTCGGGAATCACGCGCATGACCACGGCGCAACTGCCGCGTTGCCGGAAAATATTCACGCGAAAACGCGCGACTCCGGTGATGCCATAGGAAAGATCAGCGGAGCCTTCCTGCTCGAGCTTGCGGGCGGGCGTCTCGTTTTTCCCCATGATGTCGTTGGCGATGTAGGTGGTGTCCTGGGGAGTCAGGCACTCGAGGCCTTTGTATTTCAATTCGACCAACTGGCCGCTCACTTCGATTTGCGGAGCGCGGCCCGGTGAGAAAATTAAATCGCTGACGTGCGGGCTGGACTTCAACATCGCGGTGACCAGCTGCGCGGTGTGAATGGTGCGCTGCGCGGTGGGCACCGAAGAAGGCGCCGGCACCTGCGAAGGGGTAGTCTGCGGAGGCATAGTAGTCGTCGTAGTGGCCATAAATTGGTTTGAATCCTTGCGAGGCCCGAGAAACGGAGGCGAGTCGCGTTAGCGGCTGTAAATTGCTCTTCTCTGTAGCTCCTTCATTGTAAGCGAAGCCACTGCGGCGGCCAGCAAAGGCTTGCCCCGCGATTTCTTGAGAATTACTGTCCGGAAGGGCAGGTTGACCCAAAAAAAAGTACAGCCGCCGTCGCGAAAAGCGGTGGCGGCCGCGGCCAGGGCGAAATTATCTCTGCGCCAGCCATTCAATTATCTGGTTACTGCTTGGAAGCGCCCTCGATAAAGCTGGCGATATTGGATTTGAGCTTGGCAAGATCTTCGTCGCGCAAATACATCATGTGTCCGGCGTCGTAGTACTGCTGGTGGATGTTTTTCTGAAGTTTGTCCGGCAGGCCGAGACGCTCTCCTCGGAACAGACTGGTATTTGTCTTTTTGCGAAGCTGCGCCTGTTTATACGGACCACAGGACTATTTTGTTCGACGCGCGAGGAGCAAGAACTCTTCGCCTTGCGCCGAAGAATCAGGAAAAAGTTCGGCGCAGTTATCGACGATCGAGTCCGCGCCAGCGTCCAGGAGTTCTGCGTCTGGCGCCGTGGTGCGCAACGCGAGAACGCGTGCTCCCGCGGCTTTGCCGGCGCGAATGCCGGCCGGTGCATCCTCGAAGACGATGCATTCGCTCGCCGGAACACCGAGAAACTGGGCGCCTTTCAGGTAAGGTTCGGGATCCGGCTTGCCATTTTTCACATCCGAGGCGGTAACCAAATGTATGGGCTTCGGCAATCCCGCGGCGGCGATACGCACGTGGGCCAACGCGCGCGTGCAGGAAGTCACGATGGCCCAGCGCTCCAAAGGGAGCGCTTTCAGCAACTCCATCGCACCGGGCAGAGGAACGACTCCATCGGTGTCCGCGATTTCACGGCGCTCGACTTCGCGATCTTCCGCCTCGTGATCGCCGTGGGGTAGCAACTCGCGAATTGTTGTAATGCTCGGCCGCCCGTGCGCTTGCTTCACAACTTCATCAGCGTCGAACCCATGCTCGTGTGCCCACCCCGCCCAGACGCGTGCCACCGCGGGCGTGGAATCCACAAGTACCCCATCCAGATCAAACAACACACCTCTACACTTTATCGGAGCCATCTCTTTATAATAATCGGAACCTGCAAAACTTTCGAGAAAAGCACCAATTGTTAGGAATAACTAGCTTGAGGGAAGAATTTGGGGTGGGAGACGGGGCTTGAACCCGCGACATTCGGTGCCACAGACCGACGCTCTACCAGCTGAGCTACTCCCACCACCCGAGCAACAACCCTAGTTTACGCTAAATCCCGCGCGTCGAAAAGTGGCCACGGGCGTTTCATCTAAGGCACCACTGCTTCTATCTGGCCTCAGTCCGCTGCTGAGCTGTTGCTATTCTAGATCATATGGAAATGACTTCAGCGATCCTGCCAGCGCCTACTGCATCTGACACCGCTGACATCGTTGCGCCAGGACCTTTCCAGCTCTATATCTCGCGTTTAACGGCCGGTTCCCCCGAACCCTGGAATCTGACGACCATCCTCGCTCTACTTGCGTTAATCGCTATCTGGGCAGCATTGTTTCGCACGACTTGGGCGACTTGGGGCAGCCTTACCGTGGACTCCGGGCATGAAATGTATGTTCCGACGGTGCTCTCGGAAGGGAAGATGCTTTATCGGGATGTCTGGTTCATGTATGGTCCCGCAGCGGCCTACCTAAATAGTCTTCTTTTCCGTCTCTTTGGGGTGCACCTAAACGTACTTTACTGGGCCGGCTCACTCTCGGCATTAGGATCGGCGGTTTTTCTCTATTTAACCGGGATGCGGTTGTTTTCTTGGCTGGCAGGCTGGAGCGCTGGAGCCGTGCTGCTGCTGGAGGCGTTTCACCCTACGTTTTTCTGCTTTCCGCTGCCATACAGTTTCAATACCGTCTACGCGTGCCTCATCGCTTGCTTATTCCTCTGGCTGGTTGTCTCGGCTTCCACTTCGGAAGTGTGGGGCTGGATATTTGTTGCAGGGCTAGCGGCCGCCACTCTGCTACTGCTGAAATTGGAGTTCGGAGTAGCCAGTTATCTGACGCTGGGGATCCTGATCCTGGTGCGGGGTGTACGACAGCGTTCGTGGACGTCCATCGGCCGAGATCTGGCGACCATCTTGCCGGGGGTGATTATTTGCGGGCTGGTGATTCGCTGGATGATTTCCATTGCAGGTGTCGACTTCATCCTGCAGGAAAATTTCATGAGCTGGCCGACTTCGTATTTCATGAGAGTCTACGGAAGATTTTGGCTGGCGCAGACAGGATTCAGCCTGTCGCTTTCCGCGTTTGCGGAAGCTGCCAAACTGACACTGGTCCTTCTAGGATTCTGGCAGGGAGTGCATCTACTTCTGGCCTGGAAGCGCACGGAGCGGCGCGCGATTTTTTTGCGGTTGGGGCTGTTGGTTGCCACACTCGTCTACCTGGCGATGTACGTTCCTGGTGCAGACGTGTTGAGAGTGCTGTTCTTTCCTCAAGACATGGTGCTTTACGTTACCGTGGCAGGCGTCACCGCTTTCTTATTTCTATGGCGGCAGCCAGATCTACTGCGCGCTCCTGGACTTATCCTCTTGGCGATTTTTGCGAGCCTCGTGGCGTTTCGAATCTTGCTGAGAATGACGCCCTCGAATTATGCGATTTACTATAACGGGCCAGTCGTTCTGGCCTTTCTGCTGCTATTGCGCCCGCTTATTCCGCAGGTCGGCAACACACGCCGTACGGTTCTCGCGACGGAACTGCTGATTTGTCTGGGGTGCGCGGTGGTGCCCGGGTTGTACACGCGAAAAGTAGTGAGCGAAACGGCGGGCTGGGTGCCATTGACGACGGAACGCGGCACGATCAACGTCAAACCGAATTTGGCGGAGCAATACCGAGCAGCTATCCGATTCATGAAGGAGAAGAACTCTAAAGGTGAAGCGGTTCTCTCCGTGCCGGAGGACACCAGCCTGTATTTTCTTTCCGGAACACACTGTCCGACGCGAATTTATTCCTTTAATCCTGGGGTAATCGTGCCCGGGAAAATGATGGGGGAAATCGTCAGCGACTTGGAACGGAATAACGTGCGGTATTTGATTTGGTCCAACCGGCTCTATCCGGAGTACGGCGTGCTGCGTTTCGGCGTGGATTTCGACCAGAAGATGGGCGAGTACTTCACCTCACACTACCGGCGGAAGGAAGTGCTGGCGCCGAATTCTGTAAAGTTGGGGGATTGGAATGCTTATGTTTGGGAGCGAAATTAGGGAGTGTATCCATGAGCTTCTCTTGCCCAACGATTTGCCGAGCGAAAAGCCATAGCGAGTGCAAGGGATGAGCCTGAGTGTTCCATCTTCGGCCGAGCGTGGCGCGGACCGTCGCGTCGGGAGCATCTGTCCGGGGTGCGGATCGTCGGATGTTGCGGATGGCATTCGCGTCTCCGATCATGAATACGCTCTGAATTTTGTCCCAAGGTACAAAGAGTGCGTGGCTTGCGGGACGCTCTTCCAGGAACCAATGCCCAGTCTTCCGGAGTTGGCGAGTTTTTATCCGGCCGACTATCACAGCATGTCTCCTGGCGGGCTGCTCAGCCGGATTCGAAACAGAATGCGGATTCGAAGGCTTGCGAAGCTGTTGACGCGAGATGGGGCAATTCTCGATTACGGCTGCGGCGATGGCGGGTTTTTGGTGCAGGCGGCTGCGGAATTGCCAGGGCGGCGATTTTGGGGATATGAAATTGCTGACCGGGCCGAGACGATTGTGCTTGCTGACGGCCAGGTGACGATAGTGAAAGGAGAAGTGGCGGACCTATTTGCGGCACTTCCAGCATGCAGTTTGATTACGTTGAATCACGTCATCGAGCATCTTCCCGATCCGATCGCGGTTGTGAAAGAGCTGGTACAAAAACTTGTGCCGGGCGGAATTTTCGAAGGGCAAACGCCAGCAGCGGATTCCCTGGAACGCTCGGTCTTCGGGTCGCATTGGAGTGGATACCATGCGCCGCGGCACACCGTGGTGTTTTCGCGGAAAGGATTGCAAAGCTTGCTGGAACGTGCGGGGTTGTCGGCGCCAGCTGTGCAGGGCGCTTTTAATCCGGCGAGCCTGGCGATCAGCCTAGGGTCGCTTTCGCACAGCGGCCCCGGAAGAATTCATCGCAGCGGCCTGAAATGGCTGTGTTTGCTTGCGCTGGGCGGAGTGCTGGGTCCCATCGACCTACTTTCGGGCCGGCCCGGTATCACGGATTTTGTGGCCCAAAAGGACGCGGTTTGAAGAATGGCGAAGCGCATTGAACTGACGAAATACAGTAAGCGATCGGACTTCCGTTCGTCGGTGACAGTTGTCGGCCACTTGGCGCTGGTCGTGTCACCCCTTGTTTTGTCTGCTTTCGTTGGGCCGAGCTGGTGGTGGATCGTTATGTGGATAGCGTTCGGCTTCCTGATGAACGGGCTATTGAACCTGATGCACGAATGCGCGCACTACCACGTTTTCATGGGTCGGCAAGGATCGGATTTTCTCGGAAGATGGATTCTGGGGCCGCTGGCGATTGCGGATTTCGATGCCTACCGCTGGCGCCATTGGAAGCACCACACGAATTTTGGGATTGATGGCGATCCCAAGGACGCGTATTTGGTGGATATTCGCGGGAGCAGGCTCGTCGTGTTTTTTCTTCGCTGCCTGGCATTGAACGAAGCGGTGCGTAAACTCCGTCACGCGTCCAACCAGGGTGAAGCACGCGAGAAGGCAGACATCGCTCCGTTAGCATGGCTGGCAAGGACTGCTCTATTCCAAGCAGTGTTCTTTGGATTCTTGCTGGTGGTCGCGGGACCGGCGGCTGGTCGAGCGTGGCCGCAAGCGTTCTTCGTGGTGATGCTCGTGTACGGCACTATTTATATATACGGACTCGGATCGCTGACCGTTTTTGCGGCCACCCTGCGCGCGGTGGCGGAACATCAGTTGGAAGCAAAACAAATTCCGTCGTCCAAGCGAGGCACGCTGCGAAACTTCAAGTGCGGTCCTGTCTTGCGCTTGATTTTCGGGGCGTATGGATTTGCCGAACATGGAACTCACCATGTGGAGCCAAGTCTTCCGTATTATCATTTACCCGCAGCTACCGAGGAGCTGGCGAAGGATGACCCAGAGTTCTTACCCAGTCATCAATACTTGAAAGAACTTGCTGAATTGACTAAGACCTATCCGCTGCAGCCGTCCGCGAGCGAAAGCCGATGAGTGGTTGTGCATGCGAGATTTGCGAATCGCGTGGCGCGATTCCTAGAGGATTAAGAGCATGAAACGCGCGCTCGTTACCGGGATCACTGGACAAGATGGCTCCTACCTTGCGGAGCTATTGCTTTCGAAAGGGTACGAGGTGCACGGGATTATCCGCCGAGCGAGCACCTTCAATACTTCGCGGATCGATCACATTTACCAGGATCCAAATCATCCCGGGACGAAACTGTTTTTGCACCACGGCGATTTATCAAGCACGGAATGGATTTTGAACCTGATTTATAGCCTTGCGCCCGAGGAGGTTTACCATCTTGCGGCGCAAAGCCACGTGAAAGTCAGCTTTGACATTCCGGAATACACGGGCGACATCACGGGACTCGGTACCATGCGCCTTCTTGAAGCGATTCGGCGAAGCAATGCGAAGATTCGCTTCTACCAGGCTTCCAGCTCAGAAATGTTCGGGTCCGCGCCGGCTCCGCAGAACGAAGCAACAGTTTTTCAGCCGCGAAGTCCTTACGCGGCAGCGAAAGTTTACGCGCACTGGATGACGCGCATTTATCGCGAAGGCTACCAACTGTTCGCTGCCAACGGCATTCTGTTCAATCACGAGAGCCCCCGGCGCGGCGAAACGTTCGTGACGCGAAAGATTACCCGTGCCGTTGCCGCCATTCTTGCCGGCCGCGAAGATTCGCTGTACCTGGGAAACCTCGATGCATGCCGCGACTGGGGCTATGCGCCCGAATATGTGGAAGCCATGTGGCAAATCCTGCAACAGGATGCTGCGGACGATTTTGTAATCGGCACGGGGGAAACACATTCAGTGCGTGAATTCGTGCAAGAAGCATTTGCATATGCGGGCCTGGATTGGGAGAAGCATGTGAAGATATCGGAACGCTACCTGCGGCCGCTGGAAGTGGACGTACTTATAGCGGATGCCAGCAAGGCGCGGACGAAACTCGGCTGGCAATCGCGGATTGGGTTCCGCGATCTAGTGGCCATCATGGTGGATGCGGACGTGTAAGCGGCGGGGCTCCAACCGCGCGGACAAGGCAAGGCCATTCTCGAGGAAAAAATCGGCCACTGGAACCGCTGGCACAATTCCGTCACTCGGGTAGTGCAAGCCGTCAGCGGGCAGGCTTCGCAGCACTAAAGGGGCAAGATGAGTTTTTGGAGCAGCCGGCGCGTCGTTGTAAGCGGGGGCCACGGTTTTCTCGGCTCGTTTGTGGTCGAAAAACTGCGCGCCGCAGGATGCCGGGAAGTCATGATTCCGCGCAGTCGCGACTTCGACCTGCGCGAAAAGTCCCAGGCCCTGCGTCTTTACGAGCAAGCGCGGCCGGATGTTTTTATACATCTTGCCGCGGTCGTGGGCGGCATCGGCGCCAACCTAGCCAATCCCGGGAGTTTTTTTTACGACAACGCCGTGATGGGACTGAATGTGATCGAAGCAGCGCGCATCGCGGGAATTGAGAAATTTGTTTGCGCAGGCACCGTCTGTTCCTATCCGAAGTTCACGCCGGTGCCGTTCCACGAAGAGAATTTTTGGGACGGCTATCCGGAAGAAACGAACGCGCCGTACGGCTTGGCAAAAAAGATGCTCCTGGTCCAGCTGCAAGCGTACCGGCAGCAATACGGCATGAACGGCATTTACTTGACGCCCGTAAATCTTTACGGCCCGCGGGATAATTTCGACCTGGAAACTTCACACGTCATTCCAGCGCTAATCCGCAAATGCTGGGAAGCAAACCAAACGGGCATCCACGAGTTGCTTGCGTGGGGGACGGGAAGCCCCACGCGAGAGTTCCTTTACGTGGAAGATGCGGCGGAAGCGATCATCGTGGCGGCGGAGAAGTATTCGAAAGCAGAGCTCGTGAACTTGGGATCGGGAGAAGAGATTGCCATTCGAGACTTGGTGGAGCAAATTCGGTCGCTTGTTGGATACAAAGGCGCAGTGCGGTGGGATGTCTCAAAGCCTGACGGCCAGCCGCGCCGCTCCCTCGATACATCGCGTGCTATTACGGAATTTGGCTGGCGTGCAAAAACGACTTTACGTGATGGACTGCGGGAAACTTTTCAGTGGTTCGAAGCCAATGCCAAGCTTGGGGTGCGTGCTTAACCGATGCTTCTCCTTCATGACTGCGGATTGCAGGCCTACGGATTGAACGTTCGACTGGGAATTGAGGCTGGCCATAACTACGACCGTTGAAAAACAGCCCGAAACGCCGCCGGGAGCGAGTGACGAAAAACGAGAGACGGCCGGCCGTGGCGCGGCGCGATGGAAGAATTATGTCAATTCCTTTCTCGCAGGGGAACTGTCCACCATAACGAGATACTACGACCGATTGATTCAGTGGGTGCCCCGCGAGGATGACAATGGTGCGCTGCTAGCGGCGATGGAGGCTCCCTCAAAAGAGACCATCGGAAGAGGCGAAGCGTTTCCCGACCTGACAGCCGAGAGCGAAAAGCGAACAGCGATTTTGGTCAACGGCACCTTCAATCATGAATTTGACATTCAGGGGCTGCTGTCGCAGCTGAAGCCCAAATTGTCGCGTACGTCGCGTATCATCGCTGTTCTCTACAATCCTTACCTCCGTTCCCTGTACAGCCTGGCAAACTGGTTGGGAATTAGAAAAGGCGAGCTTCCTAGCACCTTCGTAACGCAAGTCGATCTTCGCAGCATCGTCAAGATTGCCGGTTTTGAGATCGTCCTCACCCGGCTGGCAGTTTGCTTTCCCTGGCGAATCCTGGGTCTCGGCAATCTCATCAATCGAGTTCTGCCGCTCGTGCCCCTGGTGCGATGGCTCAGCCTCACGTACATCATTGTTCTGCGTCCCACGGGCCGGCCGACGCGGCCAGGAATTTCCTGTGTCATTCCAGCGCGCAACGAGCGGGGCAATATTGAAAACGCTCTCAGCCGTTTTCCAAATCTAGGTTGCGAGACGGAAATCGTTTTTGTGGAAGGTCATTCGAACGACGGAACGTGGGAAGAGATTCAGCGCGTGGCCGCGCTTTATGGGGATCGCTTTCGAATTAAAGCTGTACAGCAGGCAGGTAAAGGGAAGGCGGACGCCGTAAGACTTGGGTTTGCGCATGCTACTCAGCCGCTTCTAGTGATTCTGGATGCGGATCTGACCATGCCTCCCGAAATGCTGGGGCGCTTCTACGAAGCGTATTGCCAGGGATTCGGCGATTTCATAAATGGCTCGCGGCTGGTTTACCCCATGGAAGGGGATGCCATGCGCTTTCTTAACCGGTTGGGAAATATATTCTTCGCGAAAATGCTCAGCGGGATACTGGGGGTTCGCATTGGCGATTCGCTTTGCGGGACGAAACTTGTTACGCGCTACGATTACCAGCGCATGGTGGCGTGGCGCCGCGATTTCGGAGACTTTGACCCGTTCGGCGATTTTGAGTTGCTGTATCCGGCTGCGGTTTTGGGACTGGGGATTGTGGACATCCCCATCCGATACCTGGCCCGTACCTATGGCGAAACCAATATCCAGCGATTTCGACATGGGTTGCTGCTGCTGAAAATGACGTGGATCGGTATGATTCGAATCAAGATGGGGTTCGCGAGAAAGTCGTGAAGGGGATTAAGACTCAAAAGATGATTCACGATCTCCTGATTATTCCCCGAACTGAATTACAGCCAACTCACACCATTCAATGATCATCGACACGCAAGCGCAAGAGTATTTCAGCCAGCATCGCCGCATCTGGGAACAGAAGCCGGTCCTGCGCCGTATTTACGAGGAGGAATTGTTTGCGCGCTTGCTCTCCTCTAAGACCCCGGGAGGAATCTCTATCGAAATTGGAGGCGGCCCAGGTTTCTTCAAGAGGCTTTTTCCTGAGGTCATTTCCACGGATTTGATTCCCTGCCCGTGGCTGGATGTTGTTGCTGATGCGCAGGCGCTGCCTTTCCAGACTTCCACGGTCACAAATGTTCTCGGCCTGGACGTGCTCCATCATCTCGCCGCACCGATGAAGTTCTTGCGGGAGGCGCAACGCATTCTGGTTCCGGGCGGCCGTTTGGTGTTGGTCGAGCCCTGGATTACTCCTGTTTCGCGCATTATCTATCGCCACTTTCACCAGGAAGATTGCGACCTTTCCGCGCAACCTTGGAAATTGCAGGATCCGGGTACGGCCCAAGAGAAAAAAGCTTTCGATGGCAATCAGGCAATTCCTTATCTTTTATTTGGCGCAAAGAACCGGGAGAGGACTCTCGCCGCACTTCCTTCCCTGGAGTGCCTCCAAGCTGAACCCTTTTGCCTTTTTGCCTATCTGCTCAGTTTTGGATTCAAGCCGATGAATCTCTTGCCGGAAATTCTCTATCCCAGTGTATCGAGGTTGGAGCGGCTCAGCTTACCCCTGTGGCGCCGCTTCGCAGCCCTCCGTGTTTTGCTGGTGCTGGAAAAGTCCAGGGAGCCACGAATTGCACGAGAAACAGATTCCGGCGGGGCCGCGGCCTCACAACGGTGATGGGGATGCAAAACAAAAAATTCGTCTCCTTCTTTACCAGCGCCTACAGCCTGGCCCGTCCTGACAGACTCATGCAGATCGGCCCATTTCGCAGGGCCTTCGTCTCCGCTTACTTTACCTACAAAAAGCTATTTGAAGATCCCTTCTGGAATCTAGTGCGGCGGCAACCGGGACTTTTTCAGAAGGGCGATATTCTTGATATTGGCGCCAATATGGGATACACGGCGAGTGTTTTTGCCGGCGCGCGGAGACCAGATTCGAAAGTTTACGCCTTCGAACCCGATCGCCAGACTTACACACTGTTGGAGGAGGTCATTCGCCGGAAGAGACTATCTGGAGCCATTGAAGCCATCAACATGGCTGTGGGCAGTTCCGAGGGGCAGGTTCGGTTTTGGCACAACGAGAAGCATTCCGCCGATCACCGCGTAGTCACGGACAATTTCAGCAGTGCTTGCACGGACGAAACGAAGATATCGACCGTCCCCATCACTACCGTGGACTCATTCGTAAAAACCCGCCATCTTCAAAATATTTCCTTCATCAAGATCGACGTGCAAGGCTATGAGTTGGCAGTATGCGAAGGCATGAAGGAAACTTTGGATAGATTCCCCGAAACCTGTGTTTGCCTCGAACACTCTCCCGACGCTTTGAAAGAACTTGGATTTGAACCAGGAAGAATCATCGATTTCTTTCGCTCCAGGGAGTATCAACTCTACATCCTGACGCGCGCAGCTCCGCAACTCGCCCCCGATGACGATTCGTTGGAGCGTGCTTTGAGGGAAGCGGGCTATGTCGACCTGCTGTGTTCGAAGCGTGCACTGCTCTAAGAAACTGGCCTGCTCCCGTTGCAAGCTGGAAAACTCCGCCGCAACGCGGCTCTCGACAATTCCCCTGCCTTGCTAGACTAAAAGGACAGGACACGCGTCCCCGCGCATGAGCCCCCATCAAACGGACCGTCACCATTTCGACCGGCAGATCGTTTATGCGCGACCGGTCTTTATTTTGCTGGCGCTGCTGGCGGTATTGGAGCAGCCGCCGTCGCGCGAGTTGCCGCATTCCGTCTCGTTCCTGATTTCTTACCTGATTGTTGCGCTTGTGGTGACTCAGTTGGAGCGCCTGCTCCGCAAACGCTCTTGGCATTTGCCGCTGGTTTGCGATCTGCTCGCCCTCGGGTACTTCATCTATATCAGCCCTTCCACTGTTCCGGTGTGGTTCCCGTTCATGTTCATTTGTTATGCGGGAGGCATCCGGTGGGGACTCGGCCTGACGGTTCCGCTGGCCGGGGCTCTCTCCCTCATTCTGGTATTGCGGACGGCGGGGCGCGGCGAAGTCGACTGGATGCGCTGGGTAGCTTGGCTCGGCTTGCTGGCGGGAACATTTGCCGGAGGTGCGGGCCTGGCGTATCTGGGCGACCTCAACCGGCGATTCGTGGCGCAGATCGATTTTTTCACGCGAATCAACGAGACCATGCAAGTGGAGCAAGGGCTGGCTGAGTCGCTGCGCCTCTTTCTCGACGAGCTAGCCACCACCTTCGGTGCGCAAGAAGCGCTCCTGCTCTTTCGCGATACCGATCTCGAGCGCATCTTTCTTTGGCGCCTGAAGGCGGGTGAAAGCGAGCGGCTGGTGCCTGAAAGCATGCCCCTGGCGCGCACCGACGGTTTCTTGCTCGATGATATGGACGCTGCAATCTGCTGGAACTCGCTTGCCGGGCCTGGCTCTGGTTTTGGCTGGGATCGCCGGGACGGCCGGGTCATCTCGAATCTGCCACGCCTGCCCGGCCCGGCCGCGCAGGAGTTTAAGGTTAAGTCTTTCCTGACGGTGGCCTTCGACCAGGGAGGGCAGGCGAGCGGCCGACTTTTTCTCCTGAATGGCCGTAAACCATTCCAAAAACAGGACTTAGCCTGGCTGGAAAGCATAGCCGGGCACATCTCTCCTACCCTCGAGAACATCTTTCTTTTGAGACACTTACGCGCCCGTGCCATCGAGGCCGAGCGCAGCCGCATCGCCCGCGACCTCCACGATGGCATTCTCCAGACCCTTTTGAGCATCGAAATTCAGCTCGACGTCCTGCGCCGCCGGGTTCCCGCCGCGCCAGAGCAGGCCGTCAGTGGCTTGGCCAGCCTCCAGCAGACGGTCAGGAACGAGGGTGCGGAGCTGCGCCAGATCGTTACTGACCTGCGGCCCCTACGCGTCCAAAGCGCCGATCTGGTTGATTTAATGCGCGGTTTTGCCGAGCGCTATCGCAACGAATCCACGGTTGCCCTGGATTTGCTCATCGATTCAGCACAGTTACGCGCTCCCGACCGCGTCTGCCGCGAGATTTTCCAGATTTACCGAGAAGCACTCAACAACATAAAAAAGCATGCCAAGGCTTCCCATGTCGTGGTAAAACTGTCGCAGGATGACAGCCGTCTAGTACTCGTAGTAGACGACAACGGTGAGGGGTTTAGCTTCGCCGGGCGTTTTACCGGCGATGAGTTGGATCGGTTGCGGCTGGGTCCCATTTCCATTAAGGAGGGCGCGCGTACTGTG
>Ga0210399_10002494_pt1 | contig 14306 bp, 12 predicted proteins | sample IncBWC14MmetaG_FD_150865 | JGI IMG/M metagenome (GOLD analysis project Ga0210399, IMG submission 150865) | Forest soil microbial communities from Barre Woods Harvard Forest LTER site, Petersham, Massachusetts, United States - Inc-BW-C-14-M | ecosystem: Environmental > Terrestrial > Soil >... | reverse complement strand
GCACGCACAGCGCGTCTTCTATGTAATTGCGCGGGTGGATGTGGCGCTCTTCCATGGGCAGCTGGTGGGTCACGCCGAGCGCCATGCCGGTCGGCAGGATGGTCACCTTGTGCACCGGGTCCGCGTGCTCGAGGACGTAGGCCAGCACGGCGTGGCCGCCCTCGTGGTACGCGATGCGCTCCTTCTCGTCATCGGACAGGACCATCGACTCGCGGCGCTGGCCGAGGAGCACGCGGTCGCGCGCCGTCTCGAAGTCGGCCATGGCGATCTCCGCGCTGCCGCGCCGGACCGCGTGCAGCGCGGCCTCGTTCACCAGGTTGGCCAGGTCGGCACCCGACATGCCGGGCGTGCCGCGGGCCACGACGGTGAGGTCGACGTCGCTCGATATCCGCTTGCCCTTGCAGTGCACCTGGAGGATCGGGAGCCGCTCCTCGAGGTCCGGCAGCGGCACCACGATCTGACGGTCGAAGCGACCGGGTCGCAGCAACGCCGGGTCCAAGATGTCGGGGCGGTTCGTCGCCGCGATCATCACGACACCCTCGGCCGTGTCGAAGCCGTCCATCTCCGAGAGCATCTGGTTCAGCGTCTGCTCACGCTCGTCGTGCCCACCGCCCAGCCCGGCACCGCGCTTGCGGCCGATCGAGTCGATCTCGTCGACGAAGACGATGGCGGGCGCCTGCTTGCGGGCCGTCTGGAACAGGTCGCGTACCCGGCTGGCGCCGACACCGACGAACATCTCCATGAAGTCGGAGCCGCTGACCGACATGAAGGGCACGCCGGCCTCGCCGGCCACCGCCCGGGCGATCAGCGTCTTGCCGGTGCCCGGCGGGCCGACCAGCAGCACGCCCTTGGGGATCTTGGCGCCGATCTCCTTGAAGCGCGCCGGCGTCTTCAAGAAGTCCACGACCTCGCTGATCTCCTGCTTGACGCCCGTGTAGCCGGCTACGTCGTCGAAGGTCGTGGAGGGGCGGTCGCTGCTGAACGTCTTGGCCTTGGAGCGGCCGATCGACATGATCCCCGACATCTGCCCGCGGGTCTGCCGGCCGATGAAATAGATGAAGGCGGCCCCGATGCCGATGATGAAGAGGTAGGGGAGGATGTCGCTCAGCAGGTTCGACGACGGGGTCGGGAAGCTGACCTCGACGCCGTCGTTGCGCATCGTCTGCACGTCGTTGGGCAGCGACGGGCTCGGCCCCTGCACCTGGTAGCTCTTCCCGTTGTCACCCTTGAAATTGCCGTTGATCTGGCCGGTGGAGTTGGAGATTTTGGCGGTCGCGATCTGCTTGGCCTGCACGTCCTGCATGAACTTGGTGTACGAGAGGGTCTCGGCGTTGTTCGTCTTGATCGTGCCGACGGCCAGGAGGATCGCCACGATGCCGATGGCGAGGACGCCCCAGAGCCAGCGCCAGCTCTGCCCGCTCGGCGCCCCGGGTTGATTCGGGCCGCCGCCCTCGTTGTTCTGACCGTTCTGGGACGCGTTCTGCCGGTTGACCGGCTTCTCCGCGCGTTGGGGGCTCACCCCGTACATGCTATGCGCCCCCCTCGCTTCACGGTGACCGCCCCTCACCTGGTCCGTTGCGTGGCCGACCTGCAGATTCTGGGTCGTGACGCACCGGTATCGTCGTGCCGATGACCGACCCGGAGACCGGCGCGCCCGCGATGGGACCACCGGCCCGGCCCCCGGGGCCTGCCCCCGCCGGTTACGTGCCCCGCGAGTGGTTGCAGCAGCAGCCCCCGGTTGCACCGCCACCGCCACCGCCACCCGGCGCCTACTGGACTCCGACCGATGCGCGCGCCTACCTGCCCGCGGCTCCGCCCCCCAACGTCGACGTCCCCTTCCTCGATACCCCGTGGGTCCCCCCGAAGACCCCCCGCCAGGGTTGGTACTGGCTGATCTTCGCGGTGGCCGGCTTCGTCGTCGGTCAGCTCGGCGCCGTCATCTTCGCCACGATCTCGGGCGCCGTCGCGGGCAAGACGGCGGCGCAGATGCAGGCGATCGCGACCTCCACCGTGCCACCGGAGTGGTACGTCGTGTCCACGCTGCTCGGCTTGTGGATCGGCTTCCTCGGCGCACCCTGGCTGGCCAGCCGCACCCAGGGCACGCGCCACTTCGCCCGCGACCTCGGGCTGCGCTTCAGGTGGATCGACCTCCTCGGCATCCTCATCGGCATCGGCGGCCAGTTGTTCATCACCCTGGCGTACGCGCCCTTCCAGCACGACATCAAAAACTTCAACGCGCCCTCGCAACGGCTCACCGGTGCCTCGCACGGCACCGGCTTCGTCATCATCGCCATCGCCACCGTGCTCCTCGCCCCCGCCGCCGAGGAGATCTTCTTCCGCGGCCTCTTGCTCAAATCGCTCGTCCGCTTGTTCACGCCGCTGAATGCTGCCGGCCGCGCCCGTGCCGTCGGAGTCGTCCTGGCGGTGATCGCCGACGGGCTCCTCTTCGGCGCCGCGCACGGCGAGTGGATCCAGTTCGCCGGCCTCGCCAGCTTCGGCATCGTGTTGGCCGTCGTCTCCTACCGCACCGGACGCCTCGGCATGAACATGGTGGCGCACGCCTCGTTCAACCTGATCGCCATCATCGCCATCGCGGTCAACGGGAGTGTCGTTCTCGTCCACTGACGGCCGCCTCGTCGTGCGAAGCGTGGTGCTGCGCAACCTTGGGCCGCGCTCGGAGTCTCCGCCTCATCTGTCCGGGCATCCGATGCATCATTCGAGTCGACGGTGCCACTGTCCCTTCGCCGGCTAACGGCCCTTCGAGCGCCACCTATGGTGGTGCCTCGTGAGCCGCATGGACCAGGTCTTCAAGGCGTACGACGTGCGCGGCACAGTGCCCGATCAGCTCGATGCCGACATGTGCCTCGCCATCGGCCGGGCCATGGCACGTTTCGTCGGGGCACCGGAGATCCTTGTGGCCCGGGACATGCGACAGTCCGGCATCGAGCTGTCGCAGGCGTTCTCCGACGGCGTACGGGCAGAAGGTGTCGAGGTGACCGACCTGGGCCTCGCCTCCACCGACTTCCTCTACTTCGCCTCCGGTCATCTCGACGCGCCGGGGGCCATGTTCACCGCCTCGCACAACCCGGCGCGGTACAACGGCCTGAAGCTCTGCTTGTCCGGAGCCCGACCGATCGGGCGCGACACGGGCCTCGCCGACATCGAGGCCCAAGCCGAGAAGCTCTACGGCGAACCGGTGCCGCCGTTGACCGGCGGCCGACGCGAACTGGACCTCTCGGAGGAGTGGGCCGACCACGTCGTCTCCTTCGTCGACGTCGCGTCCCTGCGCCCGCTCAAGGTCGTGGCGGACACGGCCAACGGCATGGGCGGTCTGGTCGTACCGATCGTCTTCGACCGGCTCCCCTTCGAAGTCGAGATCCTCTACCCGGAGCTCGACGGAAACTTTCCCAACCACCCCGCCGACCCGATCCAGCCGGAGAACCTCGTCGACCTGAAGAAGGCCGTCCTCCACCACGCCGCCGACATCGGTCTCGCCTTCGACGGCGACGCCGACCGGGTGTTCCTCGTCGACGAGAAGGCAGAGCCGGTTTCCGGCTCGCTCACCACGGCGCTCGTCGCGGCCTCGATGCTCACGAAGCACCCGGGCGAAACGATCCTATACAACCTCATCTGCTCGCACGTCGTGCCGGAGACCATCACCGAAATGGGCGGTATCCCGATCCGGACCCAGGTCGGCCACTCGTTCATCAAGAAACGGATGGCTGAGACGGGCGCCGTCTTCGGCGGCGAGCACTCGGGGCACTACTACTACCGGGACAACTTCAACGCCGACTCGGGCATCATCACCGCGTTGGTGGTGCTCGAACTGCTCAGCAAGAGCGGGCAGCCGCTGTCCGCCATGCTCGAGCCGTACCAGCGTTACGCCGACTCCGGCGAGATCAACACCGAGGTGGCCAGCCCGTCCGCGACCGTGGCCGCCATGGCCGAGGCCGAGCGAGCCGCCGGTGCCACGGTCGACCTGCTCGACGGGCTGACGGTGGAGCACCCGGACTGGTGGTATAACGTGCGCCCGTCCAACACCGAACCGCTCTTGCGCCTGAACGTCGAGGCCCGAACGCCCGAGTTGTGTGCCGCACACGTCGCCGAAGTGCAGCAGCTGATCACCGCCCACGCCGGTTCGCCGGCGGACAAGAAGTAAGGAGTTGCCAGTGAGCCTCGACCCTCTTTTGCTCGACGTCCTCGCCTGCCCGGTCGACAAGGGCCCGCTTCTGTGGTTCGAGGACGAGGACATCCTCTACAACCCTCGGCTCAAGAAGAGCTATCGGGTGGAGGACGGCGTGCCGGTCATGCTCGTGGACGAGGCCGCCGACGTGAGCGACGGTGAGCACGACCGGTTGATGGCCAAGGCCGAGAAGGACGGGGTGCGCACCACCGGGCCGGCCGAGGGGTGAGCCCGACTCCCCGCCTCGATTCGGCGGGGATGTGGGAGGCCGCCTGCGCGTGGCCCGAAGGGTTGACGGAAGCGTACGGCGCGGCGCGTCGTGTGTTCGGCTCGGCCGGCGTCGCCGCCGCCGACGAGCCGATTCAAGCGGTGGTCGCCTTCGGGCTTGGCACGGGCGGCGCCGCGTGCGACGCCACTGCGGCTCTCACCGCCGGTCAGCTCGCAGTGCCGTTCGTGACCTGTCACGACTCGCTGGTGCCGACGTTCGTCGGGCCGGACTGCCTCGTCGTCGTGGTGGCGTGCGGCGACTCGCCCGAGACCGTAGCGGCAGCGCGCCAGTCTGAGGCGCGTGGTGCGCGTGTCATCGGGATCGGCAACGACCTGGAGTTGGCGCGGCTTGTCGCCGGCGCCGGCATACCGTGGTGCGAAGTGGGTGCGGAGGGTGCGCGCGGCCGCGCCGGCTTCGGCCCTGCGACCGTGTCCTTGTTAGGAGCGCTGAGCGCGGCCGGCCTGTTGCCCGATTGGTCTGCGGAGGTCAGCGCGGCGGCGGGGTTCGTGGCCCGGCGTCGCGATGCGTTCGTCGCCGAGAAGGGCAACGCCGCCGAGCTGGCCCGCCGGATCGGCCGGACCATCCCGCTGGTGTACGGATCGAGCGGCCTCGCCGCCGTGGCGGCGCGTTGGTGGAAATCGTGTGTGAACCTCAACGCCAAGTCACCCGCCTTCGCCGCCGAGTTGCCGGGGCTGACGTATGACGAGTTGGCCGGCTGGGGCCAGGGTGGCGACATCACGCGCCAGACGATGACCCTCGTCTTCCTCCGCCATGACCGCGAGCCGTCGGCCGTTCCCGCGTTGTTCGAGTCGGTGCGGGCCGCCACCGAAGAGGTCATGGCCGACGTCCTCGACGTGTGGGCCGACAGCCGGCACGACCTCGGGCGTTTGTTCGAGCTAGCGCTCCTGGGTGAGCTCGTCTCGCTGGAGATGGCCGCCCGCGAGGGTGTCGACCCGGGGCCAGTTCCCGCGGTCGAGGAGGCCCACTTCGCCCAGCGCTGAGACCGTGGCGACGCGGGGTGCGCGCCTCGCGTCGTTAGCTGAGCCGCTCCACGATCATGGCCATGCCCTGACCGCCGCCGACGCACATCGACTCGAGGCCGAAGGTCTTGTCACCGTCCTCCAGGCCATTGAGCAACGTGGTCATGATGCGGGCGCCGGTCTGGCCGAAGGGGTGGCCGAGTGCGATCGCCCCGCCGTGGACGTTGAGCTTGTCCCAGCTGATGCCGAGGTGCTTGGCCGATGGGATCACCTGGGCCGCGAAGGCCTCGTTGATCTCCACCAGGTCGATGTCGTCAATGCTCATGTTCGCCCGAGCGAGCACCTGTCGGCAGGCGTCGACAGGGCCGAGACCCATGATCTCAGGGTTGAGCCCCGTCACCCCGCTGGCCACGATGCGCGCGAGCGGCGTAATGCCGAGTTCCTTGGCCTTGGTGTCACTCATGACGACGACCGCTGCCGCGCCGTCGTTGAGGGGACACGCATTGCCCGCGGTGACGGTGCCGCCCTCGCGGAAGACGGGCTGCAGGCTCGCGAGCTTCTCCAGGGTCGTGCCGGGTCGCGGGCCGTCGTCCTTGGTTACCTCCGTGCCGTCCGCAAGCGTCACCGGGATGATCTCTCGCTCGAAGAAGCCGTTCTCTTGCGACTCGACCGCCCGCGTCTGCGACAGAAGTGCGAACTCGTCCATCTCCTGGCGGCTGACCTTCTCGAACTCGGCGACGTTTTCCGCCGTCTGGCCCATCGCGATGTAGACATCGGGCAATCCGCCCGGCGGCGCCCAGGGCTCCGTGACGGCAGGCGTGCGCACCTTCGTGCGCTGCTCGGCGTCCGCGAAGGCGGCGTTGTGGGGTCCCGTGTCCGACGCGCCGTGCATGTAGCGGCTCACCGTCTCGACGCCGGCCGCGACGAAGACATCGCCCTCGCCGGCCCTGATCGCATGGGCGGCCATGCGGATGGTCTGCAGCGACGAGGAGCAGTAGCGGTTCACCGTCACGCCGGGGACGTCCGGCAACCCGGCGAGGATGGCGGCCACGCGCGCCACGTTGTAACCGGCCTCGCCGGCGGGCTGGCCGCACCCGAGGATCACGTCCTCGACGGTCTGGGGGTCGAGCTGGGGCAGCTTCTCGAGCACGGTCTTGATGACGAGCGCGCTGAGGTCGTCGGGGCGGCACTCCACGAGCGATCCCTTGTTGGCCCGCCCGATCGGGGTGCGGCCGGTGGCGACGATGACGGCTTCAGGCATGTGGAATTGCTCCTCGCTTCGGTTCAATCGGGGGCCTGGGGTCTCGCCCGAGGACCGCGGTGCAGGTTACTCGTCGGTATGAGGGGCCCCGCCGGGCCGACATTGGCCGCCCCGGCGGACCGGACTGTAACGTGTTCTACCGCGCCGAGCTTCGCGATCGGGCCGGCGACCACGTGGCGTCGACGTGGGGCGACGCGCCCCCGCCATCCCGGGAGGGACACCAATGGAGATTGCCTACACCGAGGAGCAGCAGGCGCTGAAGAGCGAGCTGCGCGCCTACTACGAGAACCTCCTCACCCCCGAGGTGGAACAGGAGCTGTCGCAGGCGCACGGCATCGGACCGGTGGTGCGCCGGGTCGTTCGCCAGATGGGCCAGGACGGCTGGCTCGGCATCGGTTGGCCCAAGGAGTGGGGCGGCCAGGGGCGCTCCGCTATCGAGCAATTCATCTTCTTCGACGAGTCGATGCGCAGCGGCGCCCCGGTTCCCATGTTGACGATCAACACGGTCGGCCCGACCATCATGAACTTTGGCACCCAAGAGCAGAAGGAGTACTTCCTACCGAAGATCCTGGCGGGGGAGATCCACTTCTGCATCGGCTACACCGAGCCGAACGCCGGGACCGACCTCGCGTCCCTCACGACGCGGGCGGTGCGCGACGGCGACGAGTACGTCATCAACGGCGCCAAGGTTTTCACCAGCCTGGCAGGTGACGCCGACTACATCTGGCTCGCCACCCGTACGGATCCCAACGTGGCCAAGCACAAGGGGATCTCCATGTTCCTCATCCCGATGGACACGCCGGGTATCCGCGTCGTCCCCATGAAGCTGCTCGGCGACCACAACATCAACTACACGTTCTACGAAGACGTGCGGGTGCCCGCCACCGCGTTGGTCGGTGGTGAGAACCAGGGCTGGAACCTGATCACGAACCAGCTGAACCACGAGCGCGTCACGCTGTGCTCGCCGGGGATCGTCGAGCGCGTGCTCACCGACGTACGGGCCTGGGCCCAGGCGACGAAGCTGCCCGACGGTCGCCGCGTCATCGACCAGGAATGGGTGCAGGAGCATCTCGCCCGCGTGCACGCCGAGCTCGAGTTCCTGCGCCTCATCAACTGGAAGGTGGCCTGGCAGGGTACGCAGGGGCACCTCGACGTGGCCGACGCGTCGTCCATCAAGGTGTTCGGCACGGAGATGTACCTCCGGGCCTTCCGGTCGCTGATGGAGATCATCGGCCAGGCCGGCTACCTGACCCGCGGCTCGCCCGCCGCAGTGATCGCGGGGCGGCTCGAGATGTACGCCCGCTCCATGATCATCCTCACCTTCGGCGGCGGCACCAACGAGATCCAGCGCGACCTGATCGCCATCTTCGGCCTCGGCATGCCGCGGTCGCTGCGCTGAGCCGAGTTTTCGAACCAGGAGACGGAGACGCCATGGACTTCACCTACAGCGAGGAACAGGAGGCCGTCCGCGAGCTGGCCGGCCAGATCTTCACCGACCGCGTCACCCACGAGCGCCTCAAGCAACTCGAGGCGGAGGCGGGCGACGAAGGGCCCTTCGATCGCGAGCTGTGGAAGGACCTCGCCGGTGCGGGGCTCCTCGGGATCCACCTGGGCGAGGACGTCGGCGGGGCGGGGCTCGACTTCGTGGCCGCCTGCCTCGTCATCGAGGCGGCCGGGCGCACGGCGGCCTACGTGCCCGTGGTCGAGACGATGGTCTACGGCGCCGTCCCGATCGCACGGTTCGGCACCGACGCGCAGCGCAAGGCGTGGCTGAGCGGGGTGGCCAGCGGCGAGACCGTCCTGACCGCCGCGCTGGCCGAGCTCAACGGCGAGGTGATCCTGCCCGGCGGGACCGAGCCCGCCACCACGGCGACGGCGAACGGCGACGGGTCGTGGTCGCTGACCGGGACGAAGGCCTGCGTGCCGGCCGCCCTGGTGGCCGACGCGATCTTGGTGCCCGCCCAGTGCAAGACCGCGGACGGCGCGGTGACGGGCCTCGGCGTCTTCATCGTCGACCCGACGTCCCCCGGCGTCACCCTCATCCGCCAGTCCACGACGACCGGGCGGCCCGAAGCGATCGTCGAGTTGGCGGACGTGCAAGTGCCGGCCGACCGCCTCCTGGGCGAAGGCGAGGACGGTGCCGCCGTCGTCAACGCCATCACCGAATACGCCACGACGGCACTGTGCATCCTCGAGGCCGGCGCGTGTGCCGCCGCGCTCGACCTGACCGCGGAGTACACCAAGACGCGGGTGCAGTTTGAGAAGCCGATTGCGACGTTCCAGGCCGTGGGCCAGCGGGCCGCGGACGCCTACGTAGACACCGAGGCCGTCCGCTTGACCGCATGGCAGGCCGCTTCGCGGCTCGCGTCCGGCCTGCCCGCCGGCGCCGAGATCGCCGTGGCCAAGTTCTGGGCGGCGGAAGGCGGCCAGCGCGTGGTCCACGCCGCGTCGCACCTCCACGGGGGCGTCGGGGTCGACCGCGACTACCCGCTGCACCGCTACTTCCTCCTGACGCGCCAGATCGAGCTGACGCTCGGGAGCGCGAACGAGAGCCTGCGCCGTTTGGGCCGGATCCTCGCCGACGAGCCGGTCTGATTCCTGTGGCTCAGGGCGCGGAAGGCGTCTTCGGCGTCGAGAGACCCAGGCTGTAGCCGGCCAGGAACACGCCAGCCTCGTCGTGCCGTGGGTACCCCGCGGCGAGGCGGTGGAAGTCGGGGGAGTGGTCGGGGTAGGTGAGGTGGGCCACCTCGTGGACCAGCACCGAGTCGAGCACCCAGCCCGGCACGACGCAGAGGCGCTGCGATAGGCGGATGTCACCCGAGTAATAGGAACAGGAGCCCCAGCGGGCCGTCTGGTTCGTCACCCAGCGCACCGAGGACGGACGTTCGCCCAGGAGGTACCGCTCACTGAGGTCGATGGCGCGCTGGAGGAGGTCGTCGTTGCTGAGCGAGGAAGGGAACCGGTAACGCGTCTTCAGCCGCTGGACGAGCCAGTCGACGGTGGACGTGCGCGTCGCCTCGTCGAGATGCGCCGGCAGGTACACCACGATCCGGTCGCCCTCCCAACGCGCCTCGGAGGTCTTCTTGCGGCGGGCGCTGATGCGAACCTCCACTTGCGGCGGGGCCTCGGGCGCCGGTTCGGACGGGCCGATTGCCTCCGGCGTCTCCGGCTCGGATTCCGGCTCGGCCCATTCGAATTTGGAGACGTCGAAGAGGGTCATGCCCCGCATTGTGCCGTGCGCGCGTGACCGTTCCGCGCGCCCCTGGTCAGGAAGGCTGCATCCCGGCCTGCAGCATCCGGCTGGCGTGCCGCACGCGCCCGGCAACGCCGGGTCGCAGCAGGGTGCGCCCCTATGCCGCGGCGGCCTTCTCCTCGGCCAGGAGGTTGTTGGGGTCCCGCAGGATCACAGTGCTGGCGACGTGATCAGCCAGCGCCTTCCGCTCCCGCCCGCTCAGGAAGAGGACGAACGAAACGATCTGCGTGATGAAGATGAGCGACGTGACGATGCCAACACCGACGATCTCCCGGAGGGCCATGCGTCCCCAGGTCGCCCTCTGTCCTTCCTGTGGGGACCACGTCCGCATGCCCAGCACCTGTTGCGTCGGCGTCTGCCCGCGGCCCCAGATGATCAGGCCCCAGACGATGTAGCCGATGCCGAGGGTGACGATGGCCAGGGGAATGCCCAAGAACCACGAGCCGATGCGCCGGCCGTGCGAGGCGAGCTCGGTCCCCTGGGGAAGGTTGAGCCCACTGACCTGGTCGAAGTACGTGCCCGCGGGGGGTGCGCCGCCGTAGCCAGGGGGCGCCGGGGGTGGGGGAGCAGCCGGTGGCAGTGGCGGTGGCGGCGGTGGTGGAGCGGCAGATGGCTCCGCCGGAGGTGGATTTCGCGCCACGGGATCTTCCGATGGGGTGGGAGGTGCGTCGGTCATGATCGCCTCCTTTCGGTGCGGTCGCAGGACCGTACCCCGCATTCGCCCTAAATGCCGGGATTCGCCCGCCGGACGGCCCTAGCCGAGGACGAGCTCTGCCATCGTCCGCATCGTCGTCAGGTCACCGTTCACCAGCATCGTCGTCGCCCGCGACTCACGCCACGCCTCGAGGTCGTCGCGGATCTTCTCGACCGGGCCCACCAGCGCGATGTCCTCGACCATCGACGTCGGTACGGCCGCCGCCGCGTCGTCCTTACGCCCGTCGAGGTACGCGTCCTGGATCTTGTGGGCCGCCTCCTCGTAGCCCATGCGCGCGAACACGTCGAAGTGGAAGTTCATGTCCTTCGCGCCCATGCCGCCGATGTAGAGCGCCAGCATCGGTCGGAACCCGTCTGCCGCCACGTCCACGTCGTCGTTGATGACGGTCGGAGCGAAGGCCAGGATCTCGAAGTCGGCGGCGCTCCGGCGCGCCCCCGGCCGCGCGAAGCCCTGGTCGAGCGAGGCTTCGAACGACGACATCGCCCTGGGGGAGAAGAAGATCGGGAACCAGCCGTCGGCGATCTCCGCCGCCAGAGCCACGTTCTTCGGTCCCTCGGCCCCGAGGATGATCGGCACGTCGGCCCGCAGTGGGTGCACGATCGGCTTGAGCGGCTTGCCGAGGCCGGTCCCGCCCGGGTACGGCAGCGGGTAGTGCGGGCCGTCGTTGGTGACGGGCTTCTCGCGCGCCAGCACCTGGCGCACGATGTCGACGTACTCGCGGGTGCGCGCGAGGGGAGCGGGGAAGGGCTGGCCGTACCAGCCCTCGACGACCTGAGGTCCCGAGACCCCGAGGCCGAGCACGAAGCGCCCGCCCGACAGGTAGTCGAGAGTCAGCGCGGCCATGCCCATGGCGGTCGGCGTGCGCGCCGACAACTGGCACAGAGAGGTGCCGAGACGCACCCGCGAGGTGCGTGAGCCCCACCACGAGAGCGGGGTCAACGCGTCGGAGCCGTAGGACTCCGCCGTCCAGACCGAGTCGTAGCCGAGCCGCTCGGCCTCGATCACGAGCTCCTGCGCGTTGGGCGGCGGCCCCGAGCCCCAGTACCCCATCTGCAGGCCGATCTTCATGTTCTTCACACCCGGCTCCTCTCGGACACGACCCCCACGTTTGCAGTCAGACCTTGGCGATGATCTCGTCGGCAAACCAGCGCACCGCGCCCAGTCGAGCCGACAGCGCCTCGTCGTCGGGCGTGCCCGGCGCAACGTCGACGAACATCCAGGGCGCGCACACGATGTCGGTCACACCGGCCTCGGCGAAGCGTCGGTACAGCTCGACGCTCGGTCGCTCCGCCACCGAGAGATAGATCGCAAAACCCGGCTCGCCTTCTTCAGTGCGTCCTTCAACTCACCGAGATGCAGCCACGCGTCGTCCTCGCTGTACGCGCCCGCCGCGACCCAGCCGTCGCACAGCGCCGCCGTTCGCCGCAGAGCCACCGGTGAGTGGCCCCCGCCGATGATCGGGATCGGCTGGCTGGGCGCCGGCAGCATCTGGCACACGGGCACGTCGTAGTACTCGCCGTGGAACTCCACCCAGCCCTCACGCCACAGCGCCCGCAACGCGACGATCATCTCGTCGAGCCGTTTGCCCCGGGTGGAGAAGTCCTGCCCCGTCTGGTCGAACTCCTCCTTGCACCAGCCGACGCCGACGCCGAGGCGCACCCGGTTGTCCGACACCACGGCCGCCGTGGCGACGGACTTGGCCACGGTGATGAGGTCGCGCGCCGGTGCGATGTACACGCCGGTCGTGAACAAGAGGTTCTCCGCCACCGTCGCCATCCCGGCGATGAGCGTCATCGGGTCCGGCCACGGCGTCTCCGCCTCCCAGCCCGGATGCCCGTCGGGGCGGTCGGAGTAGGTGTAGCGCGACGCCAGCTCCTTCGGGTTGAAGAGGTGGTCCGACACGTACATGCCGGCGTAGCCGAGCTCGTTGCACGCCTTGGCCAGCGGCACGGCCTGCCGCGTGGGCAGGAAGCTCACGGCCTGGTGGAAGCGCAACCGCCCGCTCACCTCGGCCACGTCAGCGGGCCCGGGCGGGCAGCGGCGTGCCCCCGACCGGCGCCGACGGCGCGAACGCGACCGGGATGTGCTTGGTGCCGTTGATGAAGTTCGACTGCAGCCGCTGCACCTCGCCGTCGAGGCGCAGGTCGGGGATCCGTTCCAACAAGCGGTCGAACATCACCATGATCTCCATGCGTGCGAGATTCGCGCCGAGGCAGAAGTGCGGCCCCCCACCCCCGAACGCGATGTGGTTGTTGGGCGAGCGCGTCACGTCGAACACGCCCGGGTTCTCGAACGCGTTCTCGTCGCGGTTGGCCGACGTGTGCCAGAAGACGATCTTGTCGCCCTCCTTGATCTCCTGGCCCCGGAGCTCGAAGTCGCCCGTCGCCGTGCGGCGGAAGTGCATGACGGGCGTGACGTAGCGCAGCATCTCCTCGACGGCGCCGGGCAGCAGCGAGCGGTCCTTCCGCAGCAGCTCCCACTGGTCGGGGTGCTCGAAGAACGCCGTCATGGCGCCCGACATCAGGTTCCGCGTCGTCTCGTTCCCGGCCACGACGAGCAGCATGAAGAAGAGGTCGAGCTCGAGCTGGTCCAGCTTCTCGCCCTCGACCTCCGCATCGATGAGCACCGACACCAGGTCGGCCTTCGGTGCGAGCCGGCGCTGTGAGGCCAGCTCCTCGGCGTAGCTGTACACCTGCATGGCCGCCTCGCCCGGGTCCACACCCGGGAGCTGGTACTCGGGGTCCTCGGACCCGATCATGCGGTTCGACCAGTCGAAGACCATGCGCCGGTCCTCCTGCGGCACGCCCAGCAGTTCGGCGATGACCAGCAGCGGGAGCTCGGCGGCGATCTCCTCGACGAAGTCGGCCGTGCCGCGTTCGCACACCGCATCGACGATGCCGTCGGCGTACCCGACGATCGTCGCCTCCAAGTCGCGCACCATCTTCGGCGTGAAGCCCTTGTTCACGATGCGCCGGTACCTCGTGTGCATCGTCGGGTCCATGTTGACCATCATCAGCTGCTGCTGGGCCAACTGGTCGTCGTCCATCTCGTGGAACAGGGAGCCCCGCCGCGCCGACGAGTAGTGCTCCCAGTCGCGGTTCACCTGCACGCAGTCGTCGTAACGGGTGACGGCCCAGAAACCGCCCCGCGGCGCCACCTCCTCGGCGTGCCAGTAGACGGGCGCCTCTCGCCGCAACTCGGCGAACCAGTGGTGGGGGACCCCGGCCACGAAGTTGCGCCCGTCGATGAGGTCGATCTCGTCGAGGCTCAAGGACCCCCCTTTCGCAGGTTCCGCCCGGCCACCCAGCCGCCGCTCGGTGCCTGGCTTTTCACGTTCGTTTTTAGAACGTGTGTCAGTTGATCATAGGCACAGCGGCGCGAGCGGGGTTCATGGCGACGTGCCGTGTCGCGGGCTCGGAACCGGCGTGGTGGGACGCAGCGGTCCGCGGGTATGTTGCGCAACCCATGCCTCACGCAGAGGACGAGCCACCGCCCCCGCCAACGCCGGGCGAATGGGTCTCCACTGGGAGCCTCCCGTCCGACGACGAAGTGCAGGCCGTGGTCTCGGCCGGCTACGAGAGCTTCCGCCACCTCTCCGACGGGCGCGTGTCTGGATACATACCCGCCCTCGCCTCGGCGCCCGCCG
>Ga0210399_10002492_pt1 | contig 14321 bp, 16 predicted proteins | sample IncBWC14MmetaG_FD_150865 | JGI IMG/M metagenome (GOLD analysis project Ga0210399, IMG submission 150865) | Forest soil microbial communities from Barre Woods Harvard Forest LTER site, Petersham, Massachusetts, United States - Inc-BW-C-14-M | ecosystem: Environmental > Terrestrial > Soil >... | reverse complement strand
ACAAGCACCGCTATGAGCTGCCCTTCAGCGACCAGATCACGGTCATGGACAATCCCACGCACAAGGCGCACCGCGGCTTGTTGATGCGGCTCATCACGCCGAAGCGGCTGCGCGAGAACGAGGACTGCATGTGGCGGCACGCCGACCGCCAGATCGACGAGTTCATCGAGCGCGGCGAGTGCGAGTTCATCCGCGACTTCGCCGGTCCGTTCACCCTCTACGTCATCGCCGACCTGCTCGGAGTCCCCGAAGCGGACCACGAGTGGTTCCGCCACGAGCTCCAGGGTGGCCACCGCAAGGACACGCAGGGCCTCGGGAGCACCGGCAAGGGTTCACTCACCCATTCGCCGCTCGAGTTCCTCTATGAGCGGCTCACCGCCTACGTCGAGGATCGCCGGCGTGAGCCGCGCCAGGACGTGCTGACCGGTCTCGCGACTGCCACCTTCCCCGACGGCTCGATGCCCGAGGTGATTGACGTCGTGCGTGTCGCCGCCAACCTCTTCTCGGCCGGTCAGGAGACGACCGTGCGCTTGCTCGGCACGGCGTTGCAGACCATCGGCGAGCGCAAGGACATCCAAGACCGCCTGCGCGACGACCCCGAGCTCATCCCCGGGTTCGTGGAGGAGTGCCTGCGCTTCGAGAGCCCGGTCAAGGGTGACTGCCGGCTCTCGCGCACTGCCGTCAACGTCGCCGGTGTCGACATCCCGGCCGGGACGACGGTGATGGTGCTCAACGGCGCGGCCGGGCGCGACCCGCGTCGTTTCGACGAGCCCAACGAGTTCCGCATGGACCGTTCGAATGCCAAGGAGCACCTGGCGTTCGGGCGTGGGCCACACGCGTGCCCCGGTGGTCCGCTGGCACGGGCCGAGACGCGTATCAGCATCGCCAAGTTGCTCGAGCGCATGGGCGATATCCGGATCTCCGAGTCGGCGCACGGGCCGGCGGGGGCGCGCCGCTACGACTACGTGCCCACGTACATCTTGCGCGGGCTCATGCGTCTCAACCTCGAGTTCACACCCGCGGCCTGAGCTCTACGAAGCGGCGCCCCGTAGCGGGGCGATCACCTGCTGGCCGAACTCGCGCAGCGTCTCACCCGGCGCGAAGTCAGTGAACCAGGCGTAGACCCGTTCGACGCCCCGCTCGGCCAGTCCGCCGAAGTAGTCGACGAGTTCGGGCGCCGTCCCGAGGACGTGGTTACCCCAGAAGCGCCGGCGCGCGGTGGCGTCGACCTCGGCGCGATCGCTGTGCGGGTGGACGAAAGCGACCTGCACCTGGAGCGAGCAGTGGGCGTCGCCTGCTCGCTCGCGCATCTCGTCGAAGCGGTCGAGGATGCTGACATGGACGTTCCACCAGTCCGCGTACGTGGCGACGAGCTCCATGGTCCTGCGGCCGCCGCCCCCGATGAGGATGGGGATCGTCCCGACCGGTACGGGTTGCTGCTGCGCGCCCCGAAGGGTGAAGTGCTCCCCCTCGTAGTCGAGGGTCTCGCCACGCCACAACGCAGTCATGATCTCGAGCGACTCCTTGAGGCGGCCGACGCGGATCTTGGGCTCGGTCGAACCGATGCCGTACGTCTCGAACTCGGACGCCACCGAGCCCCAGCCGATCCCGAGCTCGAAGCGCCCGCCCGAGGCTTGATCGATCGTCACGGCCTCGCGCGCGAGCACGGCGGGGTGGCGGAACGAGTCGCACAGGACGAGGGAACCGACTCGCAGATTCTGTGTGTGTGCCGCCACCCACGCGTTGGTGGCCATGGCATCGAACATCGGCGACGATTCGGCGCCGGGCGGGGCCAGATGGTCCATGCCGGCCATGCCGGCGAACCCGGCCATCTCGGCCGTCTGGGCGCGTTGGACGATGTCGTGCATGCCGAGGCGCATCTGGGGCAGGTAGAGCCAGAACTCGATCGGGGTGGCCATGGGTGCAATTAGATCGTGCTGCGGCCGCGCCGGGTCAAGACGGCCGGATGGTCAGCCGAACCTGCGTGCCACACCCTCGGCCTGGGTCCGGTAACCCTCGCCGAAGAGGACGGCGTGCACGAGCAAGGGGTAGAGCTGAAAGAGCGCGACCCGTTCCCGCCATCCGGGCTGCAGGGGGGCGACCGCCTGGTAGGCCTCGAGCAGGCGGTCCGGGACGGTGCCGAACAGGGCGAGCATCGCGAGGTCTTCCTCGGGGTGGCCCCCGTGCACCGAGGGGTCGATGAGCCAGGCCCTGCCGTCGGCGCCGAACAGCACGTTGCCCCACCAGAGGTCTCCGTGCAGCAAGGCGGGGCCGCCGCCGGGGAGCAGGTCGGGCAGTCGGCTGACGACGCGGCCGACCGGCTGCTCCAGTCCGCAGCGCGCGGCGAGCTCGAGGAGGCGGGCCCCGTAGAAGGCCGCGCCGTCGGACCACAGCGAGGCGTCGACCCTGCAGGCGCCGATCCACGAGGAGCCACCTCCCCAGTGCCCGAGGTGCGTCGCGTGTAACGCAGCCAGCGCGCGGCCGAACGACTCCTCGTGCGCCGGCGTACGCGGCGTCTCGTCGACCGCCACCGTGACGACGAGCTCGTCGTCCGCGAAGACGATCTCGGGGACCGGCGGACCGCCACTGACGGCGCTCAATTGCCGCAGCCCGTCCGCTTCGTCACGGGCGCCAGGCCCGGCCTTCGCCACGAGCGTTCGTCCGCCAGACTCGACGACCCATACGTGACCGCCGAGCGGACGCACTGCGCCGACCGGTCCGACCGCACGCGCCAGGCGCGTCCGCCAATCCGTCGAGTTGGCAGCAGGCGGCACCCGGACACTCTCGCGCCGTTGGGCGATGGGCCAGACTGTCGTGATGCCCCGCCGCTCCCGCGTCGCCGGTCTCGTCGTCACCCCCGGGGCGAGCGCTGGGCGTGACCACTCCGGTCTGGTCGCCATCGAGACGGCCGCGACACCCCTCGGTATTGCGGTCGAACGCGTCGAGTTCCCCGGGCAGGCCGCGGGCAAGCGTCGCACCGACCCGCCCGCCGTGTGCATCGCGACCGTACGCGACGCCGCGTCCGGGCTGGCGGAGCGCCTCGGCGTCCCGCTCCGCCAGATCGCAGTGGGAGGGCGTTCCTTCGGCGGGCGCATGTGCTCAATGGCGGTCGCCGACGGCCTCGAGACCGCCGCGCTCGTACTGGTGAGCTATCCCCTCCACCCGCCGGGCAAGCCCGACCGGCTCCGCACCGAGCACTTCCCCGCCCTGAAGGTCCCGTGTCTCTTCGTCTCGGGCCGGCGCGATGCATTCGCCACCCCGGACGAGCTGAAGCGCGAGACGGCGGCCATCCCCGGCGATGTGACCCTCGCCTTCGTGGACGGCGACCACTCGCTGCGCAAGAGCGAAGGAGAAGCCGCCGCGGTCGTGGCCGCCTGGCTGGACCAGCTCGGCTGAGCTTTCGCGGCGCGACGCTGGTGCGTCTAGCGCTCTCACCATCGCACGATGGGCGAGTCCTTCCCGTGGTGCTCACCCAGTCGGCCGCAATAGCCTGAAGCAAGATGAACACCGGACCGAACTACGACCCGATCACGGGCCAGTTGAAGCCAGGGAGCTACAGCCACCTGAACTTCGGGAGTTATCAGAGTTTCCACCTGAACGGTGGTCCCTTCGCTCCGTGGGAAGTGCTGTTGACGGTGCTCGCTGCGGCCGTACTGGTGGCGACGGTCGTCGTGTTCGTGCGCCGTTTGCGCCGAGCTTGACCGCGACGGCCACCACCGGCGACGGGGTTACCCCCGCCGCCGGTCAGACAGGGCAGGTCAGGCCGTCGACGACAGGCTCTTCGGTGGCGTCGACGTCGGGCCGGTGTACTTCTTGATCGGACCCGATCCAGGGCTGGTCGTCTCGACCGGCCCGACGGGCACACCGCCGATCCAGCTGCCAGTCGGCGTCACCGCCGGCGGCGCCGAGCTCTCCAGCTTCACGACCTCCTCGCCTTCGAAGCCGAAGTGCGTCGAGCTCGAATAGGAGAGTGGCACGAAACCCGGCGTGATGAAGCTGTGCCCCTGGCTGTTGATCGCGTTCATCAGGCTCTGTCGCGTCAGGTTCTTGCCGGCCTTCTGCAGCGCCTGGATGAATGTGTAGGCCAGGGCCACGCCGTACTGGTCGTTCCCGTCGAGGCCCGCCTTCGCGTACAACGACGGCGCGTACGTCTGGAGGATCTTCTTTTCCGTCTGCACCCACGAGTTCGTCGTGTCGGACTCGGGCGCGAAGTACGCCGTCGTGATGACGCCGTTGAGCAACCCGCCGGCGGCGGCCACTTGGCCGGCCGAGGCGCCACCCTTCTGGGCGAAGGATGCGAGCAGCGGTCCGACCGTCGGGGCGTCCGCGCCGACGCTGTCGACGACGTACTGCGGCGAGTAGCCGATGACCGCGGCCGGCAGCATCGCGAGCGCGGTAGCGGCCGGGATGGTGGCGAGCACCACCACCTGCGCGCCCGCCGCCTTCAGGGCTGCCATCTGGTTCGACAGCGGCCCGGCCAGCGTGGCGACGTCATAGGTCTGGCGTGAGACGACCGACGAGGCGGGGATCTCCATGTCGAGGCCCTTGACCACGTCCTGGCCGAACTCGTCGGCCTGGGACAGGTAGCCGATCTTCTTCCCGGCGAAGTTGGACTTGATGTAGGCGCCGAGGATCTTGCCGTCGATCGTGTACGGCGGCTGCCAACCCAGGCTCAACGGGTACTTCGGGTTGTTCCAACAGTTGCAGCCCGACTCGATGAACAGCTGCGGCACCTTCTGCTGGTTCAAGAAGGACTGCACCGCCGACTGGGTGGGTGTCCCGAGCGATCCGACGTCCGCAAAGATGTTGTCCTGAAGGACGAGCTGGCGCGTGAGCGTCGCGGTGTTCGCCGGGTTGTATCCGTCGTCGAGATACGTGTAGTTGATCTTCCGGCCATCCACACCCCCATGCGCGTTGGCCCATGCGAACGTGGCGGTCATCGCGGGCGCGATCTCGTCGTAGCCCGGTGCGGCCGGTCCGGTCAGCGGCACTGTGGCGCCGATGGTGATGGAGGTCGAGGTGACGCCGGGCGTGCTCGCCGCTTGTGCCGTCGCCGGCACCAGCATCACCCCCAACGCGCAGCCCATCGACCCCGCCACGAGCGCTCGCGCCCAGAGGGCCCAACCCGTCAGTCTCCTTGCTCGTCGTCGCATAACTCCTACCTTTCTTTGTTTGTGCCTTGAACTAGTCACTTACTGACACCGGGATCGGAGCCGGGACTTCGTGGTCACCGCGCCCCGGGCGCGGGCGATGCGCCCACAGCCACCGCAGCCCGCCCTGGATCCCGTTGGGCGCCGCCAGCATCGCCACGATGAGCACCACTCCGAAGATGATGGTGGCGAGATACGCGCTCGCCCCGTTACCGAGGTTGAAATCCGTCGACAGCGACGTCGACCACTGCGGCATATACACGAGGAGGATCCCTCCCCACACCATCCCGAACAAAGTGCCGGTGCCGCCGAGCACCATCGCCGCCAAGAGCTGGATCGAGAGCGTCAGTGGGAAGGCACCTGTGTTCACGACCCCGGTCGAGAGCGCCAGCAGTGCGCCGCCCAGCCCGGCGCACGCCGCACTGATGGCGAATGCCAGCACCCTCGTGCGTGCCACATGGATCCCCGCCAAAGACGCCGCGATCTCGTCGTCACGAACCGCCCGGAAGGCACGCCCGTAGCGGCTCCACAGCAGATTGGCCAGCAGGACGAGCACGATCAGCGCGCCCAGGATCTGAATCCACGTCAGCCACTCCTCTTGACCGAGCGAGCCTGGAGCGGTGGGCGCGCTCACCGTGAGCCCCTGGTCGCCACCGAACGTCGCCGGCCACTTGTCGGCGATGGACGGGACCGCGAGAGCGAACAGCAGCGTCATTCCGGCCAGATAGGGCCCCTTCAGACGGGTGGCTGGCAGGCCGATGACGACGCCGGCCGCTGCCGCCACCCCGGCCGCCGCGGCGAGTTCGAGGATGAAATTGGTCCCGGTGTGGGTCATCAACAGCCCGAGCGTGTAGGCGCCGACGGCCATGAAGGCGCCATGGCCGAGCGAGATCTGTCCGTTGGCGCCCGTCAGCAGGCTGAGCCCCCCGAGCACCACGACGTACGACGCGATCTCGCCCACCTGGTACACGTTGTAGGTGCTGAGCTGGGTCGTCAGATACCAGAGGACGACGCCCGCCAGTACGGCCACGAGCAGATGGCGGATCATCGGCTGGCGGGGCACGTATTTGGTCATGGCAGCCGCGTCCATCTCAGACCCGCCTTGCCGGCGGCCGGGCGAAGATCCCCTCCGGACGCGCCATCAACGCCACCATCAGGAGGGCGAGCGCGCCGAGTGGCTCGAGTCCCGAACCTAGGTACCCGCCCACGTAGGAGATGCACAGTCCCGTGATCAGCCCACCCACCAGCGCGCCCACCGGGCTCTCGAGCCCGCCGATCACCGCGGCCGTGAACCCGTATACGAGGATCAGGTTCATGTAATAGGGGCCGAAAGCGCTGGTGGGCGCGACGAGCAGCCCGGCGAGCGATCCGGCGATCCCGGCGAGTCCCCACCCAAGCGTGAACAGAAGCCCCACCCGCACGCCGAGCAGCCGCGCGATCTCCTGGGAGAAGGCCGAGGCTCGCATGCGCAGCCCGAGCGCGGTGAAGCGAAACAGGACGAGCATCGCGGTCATCATCACGAGGACGGCGACGAGGATGAACACGTCGAAGTGGGAGAAGGCCACGGTCGTGTTCCCAAAACGCAGGCCGCGCTGGGAGAAGGCGGCCGGGAACCCGCGGCTCGCGTTGCCGTAGATGGCGCCGGCGAGCCCTTCGAACACGACCAGCAAGCCGATCGTCACGATGACCGGGTTCAGTTCAGACTTCCCAGCCAAGGGTCGAATGAGGACAAGCTGTGTGGCGGCGCCGATGGCGAAGCCGATCAGCAGCACTGCGACGAAGGCCCACCAATAGCCCCATCCCCGGGAGATGAGGCTGAAGGCGATGAACGTCGTCAGCATGCCCGCCGCGCCCTGCGCGAAGTTGATGATGCGAGTGGCCCGGAAGATCAGCACGAGGGCGAGTGCGAGCGCGGCGTAGATCATCCCGTTTGCGAGGCCGTTGAGCGTGTAGTCCAAGAAGAGGGTCATCGCGATCAGAAACCCAGGTAGTGATGGCGCAGGGCATCGTCCGCCGACACCTTCGCGGCAGAGTCGGACACGACGACTTCTCCGAGGTTGAGGATGACAGCGTGCTGCGAGACCGAGAGGGCGCTGCGCGCGTTCTGTTCGACCAAGACGACCGTGATGTCCTTGCCGTCGGTCTGCTCGTGGAGCATTGCCATCAATTGGGCCGTGATGAGGGGCGCCAATCCCAAGCTCGGCTCGTCGAGCAACAGAAGCCGGGGCTTGGAGATGAGGGCGCGGCCGAGGCTCAGCATCTGTCGCTCCCCTCCCGAGAGGGTCGACGCATGGCTGCGTCGGAAGCTCCGCAGCCGCGGAAACATCTCGAGGATCTCCTCGATCGCTGCCTGGCGTTCGTTCCGCTTCAAGCACCAAAGCGTGGCGAGGCGGAGGTTCTCCTCTACCGTGAGCTCTTCGATCACGCCGCGCCCTTCGGGCACGTGGGCCACTCCCAGCCGTGCGATCGACTCCACGGTGCGACCGACGAGCGGACCTCCATCGAATGACACGGTTCCGGACACCGGCTTCACCAGGCCGGAGATCGTTCGCAGCAGCGTTGTCTTGCCGGCGCCGTTCGCGCCGAGGACAGCGGTAATTGCTCCGGCTTCCGCGTCGAAGGACACAGAGCGCAGCGCTTGCACAGCCCCGAACGACACGGAGAGCTCGCGGATCTCAAGCATTGTCCCCGAGAGGAGCGGGCGCACTCGTCGCCACGACGACGTCACCGAGGTAGGCGGTGGCGACCTCGGGGTTGGCGCGGATGGCCTCGGGAGTGCCCTGGGCGATGACTCGCCCGAAGTTCAGGACGACGATGCGGTCGCACACCGACATGACGAGGTCCATGTGGTGTTCCACGAGGAGGACCGACATCCTCGTGGTGAGGCTCCGAATCCTCGACCCGAGCGAGGCCATCTCTGCCTCGGACAGCCCGCTGGCCGGTTCGTCGAGCAACAACAAGCGAGGCTCCGCCATCAGGGCGCGGGCCAATGCCGTTTGTTTCTGGACTGCGTAGGGCAGCGCCGGCGGCAGCCTCCCGGCGAAGGCCGCGATGCCCTGGTCGCCGAGGACCTCCATCGCCCGCGCCGCGGTCTGGCGCTCCTCCCGGCTCGAACGCCACAGGCCGAGGAACGCGGAAACCGGGTCGCTTCGCAGCACCGGTTGCGCGCCCAACATGACGTTCTCGAGCACCGTCAACCCCGCGCACAGCCCCACCCCCTGCAGCGTGCGGGCGATGCCCAGCTTGGCGAGGTCGTGAGGGTGGTGCCGGTGCAAGTCGCGGCCGTCGTAAGCGATGCGCCCCGAACTCGGGTGCACGAAGCCACAAATCACGTTGAAGAGGGTCGTTTTGCCGGCACCGTTCGGGCCGATGACCCCGACGACCTCGCCTCTGCCGATCGACATCGAGACCTCGTCGAGCGCGAGCACGCCCCCGAATCCGATGGTGATCTCCCGCGCCTCGAGGAGGGGGCCGTTTCCCGGCGCGCCGGCGTCGTCGACCACGGAATCTTGGGGGGCCTCGAGGACTGGGCCCACGCTTGGGCCTACCCGGGCACGGAGGTGCCAGGTGCTCGTCCCGAGCGCGCATCGCGTTTGCGCATGCCTACCAGCCCCCCGGCATCGCGTCGGACGTTACAACTTTCGCAACACGAGCGCATGGAAACCGCGCGGATGCGACAAAGTTCGCTCCGCGGTGGTGACCGGCCTCGGTCAGGGCGGCCGTGTCCGACGGATCAGCCGGCTGACCTCGATGTCCTCAGTGAGGGGGATCAGCCGGCTGTCCCGGGTGGCCTACCTCTTGTGGGGGAACGGCACGAATTCGAGGCCACCCTGGGGCACGAAGTCGGCCCCGCCGACGTGCACCGGGGTGATCGCGCCGGTCCAGGGATTGAGCGAGCCCACGTAGTTCGGTGGGAAATCCGGCAGCGACGGGCACGTGGACGGCGCACTGTTGGAGCCGCACGGCGTCACCGCCACGATCGGGTTCTCGCCGAAATTGCCCCCGAGCACGTCGACCGCATCGTTGGTCGAATCGGTGCCGTAGATGACCCCCGGACCCACTGCCCACGCGGTGTCATCAACGGCCTGCGAGAGCGAGAGCACCGAAAGCGACTTCGACGGGTTTCCTCTGTCGACGAAGATCTGCTGCTGGTCACCTTGGCTGGTGACCATGAAGTCGTGGGCGAAGCGAGGAGCGCCGCCGGGCACGACACTGCTCGAGTCCGGGTCGGTCAGCGCCAGCGCCACCTTCTGTCCGTGCTGTGGACCGGTGTTGGCCGTGGTGGCCGTGTCCTCGTCGTAGAAGACCGGCGACACCGTGGCGACCGAGGTCGTCGGATCGAGCGTGACCGAGTAGACGGCGGGAAAGGTCGGTTGCGGCGGGGCGAGCGTACCGGTGGTGCCCGGCGCCGACGCGCTGATGAGGATCTCGTTTCCGAGGACCGATATGCCGTCTGTGCCGCCGTTGTGGGGCAGCGGCTCGTTGTACTTGTACTGCTGGACGTTGACGGCGCCGTGGGCTCCGGGGGTGAGCGTGTAGAGCGAGCTGTTCGCGTCTTCGTTCACCGTGGCGATCAGCCCGCCGATCGCGGGGTCAGCGGTCAACCCGTCGATCTTGCCCTGGACGTCCCACTGCGCCAGTGCCTTGCCGAATGTGCCCATGGCGACGATCGTGCCGTCCGTGTTGCCGTCAGCGCTCGGTTGACCCTGGGGGCCGACGCCATTCTGAAATCCGACGAAGATGATTCCGCCGAGGTGGGTGATGTCGTCGGGCTTGGTCAGCGGCTCGCTTGCCGTGGTGCCCGTCCCGTTGACCGTGAAGGTGTGCGAGAGGGTCATCCCCGACAGGATCGTGAACGCCGTGAGCGAGGCTTGGGGTGAAGGCTGGTCGCCACCGGCGGGCGCGACGACAGGAAGAGCGGCAACGGCGAGCGCTGCCAATCCGGAGACCCAAACGGCGGCTACGGACCGGGGGTTGAAGCGGGACATGCGCTACCTCCAAATCGAGTGAACGCGTTGGACGGTAGAGGCCTCCTTTGAAATGCCGCCGATCAACTCGTGACCGACAGATGAATTCCTTGGTATCGACTGCGTTCTGCACCGGGCGATGCAGTTGCCCGACCGACTGAGGACTAAATCCCTTAAAGTCGATTGACTTAGTAGGATTTAGTCACTACCGTACTTCGGATGCAAAGAACGCGCCGTCCTCCTTTCGGTCGCCAGCACGTCGATCCTGTTGCGATCGCACTGCGCCTCGGCGCCGCCGTGCACTGGCCGGGCGCCGCGGGCGTACCCGACCGGTCCTGGCGGCTGATCGCCCAGACCCGTGACTTCGACGCTTGGCTCATTGCGTGGCCAGGCGGGACTGCCGCCGAACTGCACGACCACGGTGGCTCGCGGGGCGCGCTCCATGTCATCAACGGGTCCCTCGTCGAGACCATTCCCTGGCGGGAGGAGGGAGGCGAGGTGACCCTCGCTCGCAGAGAGGTGCACTCGGGCGTCACCCTGGCCTTCGGTGCGGGGCACGTGCATGATGTGCGGAACGAGGCGGTCGTCCATGCGCTCAGCCTTCACGTGTACAGCCCGCCGCTTGCCTCCATGACCTACTACGACCGCTTTGGTGATCGCCTGATGCCCCGCGAGAACGGGTGGGTCCCTTCGATGGAGCAAGCGTCCTTCACTGAGAGCCCACCCGTTCTGCGGCTCGGGGCGCCGTGACAGCAACATCCGTCGACCAACTACTGGCTGATGCGCGCCGACACATCGACCGGGTGAGCCCTGAGGATCTCGGACGGTGGCGTGCAGCGGGTGCGCTTTTGATCGATATCCGACCCGAACGTCAAAGAGCCGTGGAGGGCGAGTTCGACTATGCGATCGTGGTCGAACGCAACGTCCTCGAATGGCGGTTCGATCTATGGGGCGAGTACGCACTTCCTGATGTCGACGGCTACGGCCAGCCCGTCGTTGTCGCGTGCTCGGAGGGCTACGCCTCGAGTTTCGCCGCGGCGTCGTTGCGTGCCCTGGGTTTCACACGAGTAGCCGACCTCGCCGGCGGGTACCGAGCGTGGCGCGCGTGGCGGGAAACCCCGCCTTCTCAGAAGGAACGATCGAAGGGCGAGCAACGGCTCAGCGTTGCGTGAAGCGTGCGGCCGCGTCCCCGTGCAGGCGTCCCGCCGGAAGCAGACGGCCGCTGACCACGAGGACGAGCGCCTGGGCGGGACCTACGACCGGCGTACCCATCCCGTAGGACCAATCGAGGTCGTCGGCGCGCAGTTCCACACCGGACAGGTCGGTGCCGAAGAGGTTGGGCGCCGAGGGGTCAGCCAGAACCGAGAGGACCCGTGAGATGCGCGCGTCAGGTACGCGGCGGGACAAGGAGCCGGCCTCGATAATGTCCAGACAATGCACGACGCAGTGCGTGAGGGCGCCGTCCTCCCCGCCTCCCGGTGGCCGCCAGCTGTGCAGCACCTCGGAGCGCAGGTGGGCCAGGAGGCGCTCGGTTGGCATGGCACCGTCGCGCGCCGCGACCGTGTTCGAAAGCCGCGTGAAATCGCCGCCCGCGGCCTCGAGTTCTGCCATGAAGGCAGGGCCTTCATAACGCACTGGCATCGTGACGTGGGCAACGACCTCCCTGGTTCGCCATCCCTCGCACAGCGACGGCTCTTCCCACACCGGCGGCCCGGCCGCCTCCAACAGCTCGGCCAGGGCGATGAATTCCTGTGCAATGCCATTGGCGACCACGTCGCCTTGCGCCTTCATGGTGGTTTCGGTTGTCATGTGGTGCTCCTACTCTGACGGACCCTCTTCGGGTCGGGTTCGAGGCGATCCCGGTGCGAGACCTCCGAGATGAGCGGCCAAACGGTCGAGCGACGTCAAGAACCCCGCCTGAGCCTGAGGAGACATGAATGCCTCGGGGACGTAGCGCTGACGTATGCGTATTTCGGTTCGGTCCGGCCCGAGGGCAACGAATTGCGTGATCACCTTCATGCCGGAATGCGACTCGGTCCACGACAGAAGTTCCGGCGGGCGCACTTCGTCGTAGATCGCGTGCGTCGGGTACTCGCTGCCGTCGCGGTCGTTGACCATGACGGTCGAGAAGACTCCGCCCGGCCGTGCATCGACAGAGATGTGCTCGCGTGGCGCACTGGTGCCAGCCGGACCCCAGAAATGGGCGAGCTGATCCGGGTCGATCATGCACTCGAAGACGAGCTCGCGCGGAGCATCGAAGACCCGAGCAAAACGGAGTTCGTTCTCGGGCGCTGTCACGATCCGGACCCTTTGCGCCGACTGGGGCCGGCTCGGAGGCCGCGCAGGTGCGCGTCCAACTTGTCGAAGCGTTGGTTCCAGATCTGACGGTGCGTGCTGATCCAATCGAGCGTCTGGTCGAGCGCACCGACCTCGAGGTGGCACGGCCGGAACTGGGCGTCACGCCCGCGTGAGATCAAACCACTGCGTTCGAGCACCTTGAGGTGCTTTGAGATGCCGGGCAGTGACATGGCGAAAGGGGCGGCCAGTTCGCTCACCGTTGCGTCGCCGTGCGCGAGCCGGCTCACGATGGCCCGCCGTGTGGGGTCGGCGAGCGCGGCAAACGCTGCATCGAGCCTTTCCTCGGTCATCTGCGCTGTCATTCCTGGTATTTAACCTAGGAGTTAGTTAACTGTCAAGTTAACTACCGTCCGTTGGTGTTCGGGGCCGGTGCCCGGCCCGCTAGAACGCCGGCATGGAGAACCCCCTGCCGCCCCTGGCCCAGTCGGTCCAGCACCTGCGCGAGCTGGTGCGCAGCCTTGACGCCGACCAGCTCGAAAGCCCCTCTTACGACGCAGACTGGAGCATCGCCGACGTTTTGTCCCATCTGGGCTCGGGTGCCGTGCTGATGGCACGCCGACTCGAGGCAGCGCTCTCTGGCGAGCCACTTCCCGACGACGTAGCGCAACCGGTGTGGGACGAATGGAACGCCAAGTCGCCTCAGGCGCAAGCGGATGACGCGCTGGCCGAAGACGAGCGCCTGGGCAAGGCCTTCGACGCGGTGGACGACGCGGACAGGCAGCGCATCGAATTCCCCTTTGGTCCGGTGTCGGTGAACTTCGAGACGGCGGCAGCACTGCGCCTGAACGAGCACGCGTTGCACACATGGGACATCGAGGTCATGGGAGACCGCGAGGCTGGCCTCCCGACGGATGCCGCGGTGGTGATTATCGACAACCTGGGCCTGATCGGTCGGTTCGCCGCCAAACCGACGGGCGACGAGCGCGAGGTCCGGATCCGCACGCACGATCCCGTCCGGCATTTCACGGTGCGTCTCACGCCCGAAGCTGCGCAGTTGCTCGAGGGCGACGGCGGCGTGGCGCCCGACTTGGAGCTGCCTGCTGAGTCCTTTTGCCGGCTGGTGTACGGCCGTCTGGATGTCGATCACAGCCCGGCCGTGCCCGCCAACGGCGAGGTGCTCGCCCTCCTGCGACGAGTGTTTCCCGGCGTATAAGGCGGCGGCGTTGCCGGTCCGTCAGTCGGACGATCCCGCGCCCGACAGCGCCCGCCGCGGCAACGCAGCGACCCGTCGTACCCGCCCGCCGATGCCATAACCCGACCCGCGCAGGACGAGAAGGATCTTGAGCCGCTGCATCCGGTCGTCGGTCAGCGCGTAGTTGAGCTGATAGCCAGGCAGCTCGAGGTGGGTGAGCGGCCAACTCTCGGAAAGCAGCTGGCGCATCGCCGCACCCCTCCAGCCCCGGGTCGGAAGGGGGAACAGACCGGTCGGGGCATCGACTCCGGCTCGCCTCGCCATGGCGAGGGCGGCGCCGACGACCGTCACGCAGTGGGTGGACACCGCGACGGCGCGGACGCGCTCCCAGTCGACCGGGTTGCCGTCGCTCTCGGCAGCGCGCACGATCATGGCGATGTCGGCGATCCACACGAGCCGGACGAAGCCGTGGTGCGGCTTACCAGCGTGCGCGGCGAGCACCACGAGCTCTTCTTCCAGGGGCAGGACGAACGTGGGCGCACCCGCTACGACGGCGGGTTGGCGACGGGCCCACAGCGTGACCGGGTCGAGAGCAGTGACGCGCTGTGAAGCTGTCTCGAGCCCGAAATGCAGTTCCAGGAACAACGACGGCACTTCGGGGTGGGTGAGCACCGTGTCGTACTGCTCACCTTCGGCTGCCCGCACCACCGTCCA
>Ga0210399_10002491_pt1 | contig 14323 bp, 13 predicted proteins | sample IncBWC14MmetaG_FD_150865 | JGI IMG/M metagenome (GOLD analysis project Ga0210399, IMG submission 150865) | Forest soil microbial communities from Barre Woods Harvard Forest LTER site, Petersham, Massachusetts, United States - Inc-BW-C-14-M | ecosystem: Environmental > Terrestrial > Soil >... | reverse complement strand
CAGTTCCGCGGTCACCGCGCGAACCTCGCGAAACCGGCAGACCTTCCCCATCGCTTCGTCCAACAGCACCGCAATGATTCCACCATGCCCGAATCCCCCGCCGCCCTGGTACCTCTCTCCCAGAACGAATCGCCCCACCACCTTGCGGTTGACGTTGTCCTGCACAAACGTCAGCTTCATTCCGCCAGCATTGTCTCCACCGCACCCAAAGCATTTGTTCTTCGGATTCGGTGCCAGCGTTATCGTCTCGCTCAAATTTCGGCCTCGCGCGCCTTTCCCTTACTTCCGCTACCTCATTTGCTTCCTTTATCTCATTCAGACCAGCGCCACGCGGCTGCGTTCCGCCCGCCGGACTCCCCGCTGCCGCTTGCGCATTTCAATCTTCAACAATTCCGCCAGCGTAGCTACGCCGCGGGCAATCTGCTTCTCGTCCAGGCTTGCAAAGCCCAGTCGCAGCGTGTTCGGCAACGGTGCTTGAACGTAGAAATACCGCCCCGGAGCAAACAGCACGCCACGCTCTTTCACGTGAATGAGCAATTCACTGGCATCGAAACCCGGCGGCAGCTCCAGCCAGAGGCACATGCCTCCTTCCGGCTTGGTCCAGCGGGTACCCTCAGGCATGTGCTTGCGCAGCGCTTCATCCAATGCCGCCAAGCGCGTCCCGTAGATTTTGCGCATTTTGGCGACGTGCTTGGTAAAGAGTCCGCGCCGCAGAAACTCCGCGAGCGTAGCTTGCGCCAGTTGATCGGTATGCAGGTCGGTCGTCTGCTTCACCACGCGCAGACGTTCAATCGCCGTTGCCGGAGCGACAATCCACCCCACTCGCAAACCTGGAAACGCCACTTTCGCGAAGCTGTCGATGTGGATGACCAAGTTCGAGCGGTCGAGTTGCTTCAAGGAAGGGATGCGTTCCTCGCGCGCATGCAACCGCGCGTAGATGTGATCTTCCACTACGGGGACCTGATGGCGCCCGGCCAATTCCAGCAACTTGCGACGCGATGCCAGCGGCATCGACGTTCCCGTCGGATTCTGAAAATCCGGGGTCAGCAGGATCAACTTGACGCGGTTCGCTGCTAGCGTCGCTTCTAGCACTTCCAAGTCCAGCCCCAGTGGCTTCTCCGGTTCAGCGTGAGTGTTCATCGGAACGCTTAGGCAGCGTGCGCGCGCTCCGTGAAAGATTGCCACCGCTCCCGGATACGTCGGGTTTTCCATGATCACCGAATCGCCCGGACGCACAAACGCTTTGCTGATCAAGTCGAAGGATTGCTGGCATCCATCGGTAATGAGCAGGTTTTCATCTTTGGCCGCGATGCCGTCGTGATGCAGCAGCTCGAGCAACGCCTCTTTCAATGGTGGATAGCCATCCGATGGGCCAAGATTCAACACTTCCGCGGCTTCGCGCCGGAGCACGGCGTTCACGCAGGTTTGCAATTCTTCGATCGGGAAAAACTCCTGTGCTGGGCGAGCCATCACAAAAGAAAGCGCGTCTTCCGGAACATTGGCAGTCAGGCGGCTGAGAACCTCTTCCCCACGTTCATCGGCAAAAAGCAGTTCCCACCGGATCCCCCCGTTTCCATTCAAAACCGGAGGCGCCGGCGGAGTGATCTTCAATCCGTTGCCATTCCCCTTGATGAACGTGCCGCGTCCCACGTGGCCCTGAATCAAGCCTTCCGATTCCAGTTCGGCGTAAGCATTCGCCACTGTGGTGCGGTGCACGCCGAGCATAGTCGCGAGTTCGCGGCTAGCCGGAATGCGGTCGCCCGGGCGCAAATCTCCCGCGTGGACGAGGGCGCGCAGTTGGTCGCGAAGCTGGATGTACAACGGAACGTGACTCTGGGGCTGGAGATGGAGTGGAAGCATTGTCTCTCTCCTGCAGCCAATTCTACCAGACATTGGACCGGCGCAAGAGCCAATTTGTCTTGCGCGCCTGGGGCTAGGCTCGACCGAGCACCAGGCGGTCCACGCGGCGGCTCACGTCCCGCAGGTAGGCTTCCTCTCCGCCAGCGAGCTCGCAAATCGCGCTGCCGGAATAGCCCGTCTCCAGAAAAGCTTCGCGCACCGCTGCCCAGTCCACGTCGCCATCACCGAGGTTCGCCCACGCGAAGCCGTTTTCCGTGCGCTTGAAGTCTTTCAAGTGCACCTTCAGAATGCCCTTCCCCAGCGTGCGAATCCAATCTTGCGGATAGCCGTAAAGCACCACATTCCCTACGTCGAACCACGCTTGGATCCACGGACTTTGGAATTCGCCGATGTAGTTCGCCATTTCCAAGGGGCTTAGCAGAAACTTGTTCCACACCTCTTCGATGGCGATCACGATTTTGCGCTCCTCGGCGAGCGGCAGGAGCTTGCGAATCTGCGCTTGGGAACGGTTCCAGGCGTCACGATAAGAGGTCTGCGGATTGACGACCGCGGGGACCAGCAGCACTGCGTCGGAGCCCCAGAGTTTGGCGTTGGCGAGAGACGTGCGCATCCCCGCTAGACTCTTTTCCACCACCGCAGGATCGCTCGAGGACAACGGGTACTTCCAATGGTCCATGTTCATCACCGAGTCGATGCTTATGTTCGCTCGGTCAGCAGCTTTCTTGAGCTCTTCAGCCGCTTGTTCATCGGGTGTCGTGGGTGCCTGGACCACTTCGAAGCCTACATCGCACGCTAGCTTCATGCGGTCCGCGTAGCTGAGCTTGGCGGGCAGCATGTCAAAGACGAGGCCCTTTTTGATTGGCAAGGGTCGCGGCAGCGGAGACGCAGGCACGCCGCTCGATGCGGCTGGAGCCGCCAAAAGCTGCGCACTAGCGCACACCCTGAGCCCCGCTGAAAAAGCTGTCGTCACAGTCGATTTGAGAAATTCACGTCGCGACGGATTGCTCATAAACACCTCACCGGCTGGCTCACGCTCAGCGCAATTTGTTCAAATCCAACTTCGCGTCCCACTTTTCCTTGGACTTCAGCGTCTCTTCCCAGCTTACCTCGCGCCCCGTGTAAGCCGCCGTCCGCGCCATCATGCAGGAAAGCGCGGATTCCGCTCCCGCCGCGGCTTGATTGTGAAAGTTGCCGCTCGAGATGCTATCTAGGAAGGCCTTCTTCTTTTCGCGGTCGGCAAATTCCAGGTTGGAGGTGAATTTCCCGGTCGCGGAAAACGCCACCTGCCCCGCGTCTTTAGCAAGTGAGCCTTCCGCCTGCCAGGGCTCCTCTCCCCAAATCCCTAGCGGTCCGGTGTAGGGAGATTGCGACGTGCCGCGCGTTCCAAAAAAGCGCTCGGTCACTTCCCACCAGCCCTTGGAAATCTGTGTCGAACTGAACGTGACGTCGACTCCCTCCGGATAGTGAAACAGCACGTTGTAGTTTCCATAGGCGTCGCCGTCTTGCGGACGCCCTTGCCGCCCGCCGCTTGCCGAAGCTTTCAGGGGGTGCGCCTGCAACACCCAGTTGCAGATATCAATCACATGAATGTTCTGCTCCACGATGATGTCTCCCGAGAGCACTCGGTCGTACAGCCAATTGCGCAGGCGTCGTTCCGTGGGCGAGGCATCGGTCCACGCCGGCCGGTCAATGTAGCCTGAAAAGTAGTGCGCTTCACCGCAAATGATTTTGCCCAGCGCTCCGCCATGGATGCGCCGCACCAATTCCACGAAAGGAGGGCAATCGCGGATCTGGAAACCCACGTCGAGGCTCAACTTCCCTTCCGCATGCTTCCCGATTTCTATTGCTTTCAATGCCCCGGGCACATCCACGGCCACGGGTTTCTCGCAATAGACGTGCTTTCCCGCGGCGACCACGGCTTCCAGATGTTCCGGATGAAAGTACGGAGGCGTCGCAATCACCACCGCGTCCACTTCCTTGGAGCCCGCCATTTGCTGGAACGCGTGTGGCCCCAGAAAGAGCTGCGATGTTTCGAGTGCCGCGTAGCCTTTTTCCCGTTGCATCTTGTTGAAGGAATCCCGCGCTTTGTCTAACTGGTCTTGAAACAGATCGGCCAGCGCGACCACACGCGCGCTGCCGGTATCGATCAGATTGGTTGCATCTTCGGTGCCGCGTCCGCCGCACCCGAGCAGTCCAACACGAACCGCGGAGTTCGCCGCCGTGCCGCGCACCAGCTCCGGCTTGATCAACAGTACTCCGGCGGTCGCTGCGGCAGCGCCGAGGAATTTCCGGCGGCCAACCTTTTCGCAATTGCTGGGCCGGCCCGTTATGTCTTCTGACATACATCCTCCGTTCTCTTTCTGCTACGTGGATCGTGGTCCATACGAATGATTACCCGATGAGCTTCTCCAGATAGGCCTTCGAAGCCCGCACGTCTTCCACTTGACGCGGACCCGAAATCTCCCTTTCGATCGTGACAGCGCCGCGATAGTTTAGTTCTTTCAGCCGCGCGATGATCCGCGGAAAATCCACCTTACCCTTGCCAATCGGGACTTCCTGCCCAAGCTCTCTCGGGTTGGTCGGCCACAGCCCGTCCTTCGCGTGAATCCCCTGAATGTACGGGCCCAGCAACTCAATCGCGTCAACCGGATTGGCCTTGCCGTACAGAATCAGATTGGCGAGGTCGAAATTCACGCCCTGGTTGTCCATCCCGACGTCCTGTATGGCACGGACGAGCGTTATGGGCGTCTCTTGCCCCGTCTCGTAACGGAAATCCTGGCCGTGGCGCTTGCAGTATCCAGCAACCTCGCGCATGGCCGCGACGGTTTCCTGGTAGACCGCGTCATTGGGATTTTCCGGAATGAAACCGCAGTGCGTTTGCACGGCAGCAATGCCGCACTGCTTGGCAAAGTCAGATGCCTTCTTGATGTGCGAGACACGCGCATTTCGCGTCTCGCCCGGCACCAGACCAATCGTCAACGGCCCCCCGTAGAAGTCCCAAACTTCCTTCCCGGGTCCGCCAACAACGAGCGAAGTTGCCTCAATCTGGTATTTGTCAAGCGCCTGGCGCAGACGGTCAGCGAGCAGCGGATCGATCTCGCTAGCGAATACCTGGCACGTAGGCAGGCCCAGATCGTGGACCTTGGCTATTGCCGCATCAGGGTCTCTGTCAATATCAATAATCAGGCCGAGCCTCAGCGACTTCTTGCCTTCGTTGGCTGCTAAAGTTGGAGCAACCTTTGCTGCTCTCGTCCGCAACGCCAAATCCTGGCGAGGAGCTTCGTCTCTCCGCGTCGCGGCCATGGGGTTCAGGACGGCCGCCAGAGCTCCGGTGGAAGTTTGAAGAAAGGCCCGGCGATTCCGTTTGCTCATGAGAGTCACCTTTGAAAGGTGCGTTCGCGATTGTCTCGGTACGCATCTCCCCATCCGTTTCTGGAGAATCACGGGGTTTGGCGAGAAGAAACTTATCACAAATTTACCAGAGGCCCAGTCTGTTTCCCGTCAACGGGACGGCCTTTTGAAGTTAAGCCGGCCATTGATTTCTCCGGCTGCCAGGTCGCGGATGCACAGCCTGGTCAAATCTTTCTCGTCGCACTGGTAAATCTGTTTGATGGGAAGATCCGTGCCGTCGACCTCATACTCCCCGGACGCCATATCTTCCGCGTCATCCGTTGAGGAAGTGACCACTGGACTTCCCTTTCGAACGCGCACGCGGAATTCTCCGGAAGCGGGTTCATAATTCGCGTAGCTGAAGCAATGGCCGATGCACGCGCGTTCGACCGTATGGGCAATGAATGCGATCCTTGAATCCGCCGGCGCACGGACGGTGACGATCACGCGCGTCCCCGCGGGCAAGTCCTCCACGAGGTTCTCCGCGTTCTCTTCCAACTGATTCAGCCAGCCCGTGTCCTGATAGAGAAACGAAAAGAAAACCAAACCGCAAACGCTGAATCCGGCGAGATGCCATTTTCGCGGCTTCCAGGCCCCCAGAAGGCAAACGCCGAAAATGGCGGAGATCGTCGTAAGTCTGGAGCTGAGAAGTCCGATCCAGCCGTCGTTAGATAACCGCAGATTCTCGGGGAGTAACGACGTCGCACAAAATGTCACCAGGTACAACTCTAAGGGCAATTCGAATAGTTTCCAGGAAGAGCCCGCGCGCCTCCGCGCATAGAGATCCGCTAGCACACAAATTACGCCGAACAAGAATGCGACCCCGGCGAGAAAACAATAACGTTTTCCGTAAAGCCCCAGCTGATCCGCGCCATTGTAGAAATAAAATGGTCCGCGATCCCAATCCGCAAAGAGCGAAGGCCGATGGGAGGTGTACCAATAAACCGCCCCGAACCCGCTCGCGGACGCCAGCGGCAGCGCCAACTTCCACCAACCCGGCATCTTCTCCCGAACCTTCACGTACGCGAGCGTGCCAATCAGCCACAAAAAGCCAATGGGATGCGCCAGCAACGTCAGCGCGGCAACCGCCGCTCCTCCGATCCAATCGGTTCCTTTCGGCTGCCAGAGAATTGCCAATCCGAAGCAAGACAGGCCGAGGGACAAATAATAATTCATGAAACCCATGTTGAAAGAATAGCCATACGCCAGCAGGGCCAGACAGGGTGTGAGAAACCACGGCGGTCGTTCCGTAAGCGCAGCAATAAACGCGAAAACTCCCCAAAAGAACACCAGCACGCAAACCGATACAACGACCTTCTCGGACACTGCGATGCCGACAAGATTCGCCACTCGCAGCAGCGTCACATCAAACAGAACATTGTTCCATTGCCTGGCGATGTACAGCCCCGGCGCTTGCCCCTTGGCGATCAATTGCGCCAGCCACACGTTGTACGCATGGCTCCCCAGATCCCCCGCCTCGATGCGCTGGTGCCACACGCACGGCACAACGAGTACGACTGACAGAGACAGGACGCGCAGCTTAAACTGGTGTAAAAACGGAATCACACCCGCAGCGGGAGTGTCGTTCGCCGCCATGTTCCCCCGGAGATTAGGAATTTGTCTCGCCAAACTCGTTCCGGGCGATTCTACTATTGAAGGGCCTCAGTTCGACCGCAGATTCGCTGATATTATCCCTTCTTCCCGAGACCAAGGAGGAATCGTACCAACCAGATGGAACGATAATTTGCGCGCCCACCGAAAACGAACCGGCGCACTGCCAGGGATGCTCCAGCGGAATTCTTTTTCTGGCTAGGGGGCTACAAATTACGGATCTCTCCCGTGCGCAAGAGCCTGCCTCGCCAGCAACAAAGGCCCGCCCGAGGCGCGAGTCAATTCTGTCAAGGATACCTACGGCAGCACCGTCGTCTCTGACCGGCGCCGATGTGCAGCAATGTCGGATAACCAACGATGAATCACACGATGGGTAACATCCGTTGCGCTCCCCATCGAAAATACCCGGAATGTGTGCGCTCAGAATGCCGCCGGCGAAGGGAAATTCTAGGTGCGTTGAAAAGTCAGGCTTACTTGGAGGCTTGATTTTCGCCTAGCCGCTTCAGGCGGTCGCGCAAGCGCCGCTGGAGCGGCGTCGGTGTATTAGGATTGAAAGCCACGAGATACCAGAGCGGTTGGCTGCGGTCCCGGCTCAGCCAAGTCAAAGTGTTGGCATCCGCATTCGGATGGCGGGCCACATTCTCGCGAATCGCCCCATAGGGATGTTTCGCCAGCTTGTTCAGTGTCTTGGCGTTCGCGCGCGGGTGCTCGCTGATTAGCCGCAGTAAATAAAAATCCTCTTCCGGCGCTTGCTTTACCAGTTTTTCCAGCATTTCCGGCTTGGCATCCGAGCTCAGCACCAATCCAATCTTTTCATCCCACGCGGTATTAATCTGATTCAAATCGCGGGTGCGAGCATGTATCAATTCCTCCAGAATGCGCCGCTCCTGCTGCATGCGCGCGATCGGCAGTTCCGTGCCCTCGAGCGAATCGAGAACGCGGAGCAGGTGCTGGCGCTCGCCGAAAACGATTTGAGAGGTGCGCGTCGATGCGCCTTTTTGCCCCTCTTTGTGCTGAACCAGGTCGGAACGTCGCATTGTTTGGCTGCTCCAGCCCAGTCCCTGGCCGAGCTATTTGAGGGACCGGGTGCTCACTACAGCATTCGAACCACACGCCACGCGAAGCGCTTTAAACACTTCTTTGTGGTATGAGCGAATTATGTTCCGCGTGCGCGATGCGGTAAAGTTTGGTGCGAGTCGCGTGTGCCCGATGTGCAACTCCGGTCACCGACGGTTTTTACAGTACAACAACGAGGGTAGGCGATGAGTTCGGCATTCGAACAACACCGGGAAGAGCTGGAGCACTACGAACAAATGTTCGGACGCGACCGCGGTCGGCTGGCGGTGTCACTGGACCGCTTGACCAACGCGCTCGTGCTGGTGGGCCAGCACGGCGTTTACTGCACCAGCCAGCGTAATCCCACGGTTCCGGCGATGGACTTGCGCATCATCAACCAGGAACTGGTTCACGCCAAAGAATTGGTGCAGTCAGTGATGGAAGCGCTGCGCATCGCACGGCAAGAAGAGCAAAGTTGAAGACTAGAAACTCGAACGGATTTCTATTCCGGCTGCAAAAAAGGATTTAGGTGGCGCTCCTGCCCAATCGTTGTGACGGGACCGTGGCCCGGATACACGACCGTCGCGTCCGGCAGATGCATCAATTTGGACCGCAAGGAATCCATGATCTGCTGCATCGACCCGCCCCACAGGTCCGTCCGGCCGATGCTGCCGGCGAACAGTGTGTCTCCGGAAAAGAGCTGCGGCGCGGGACGCAGTATCTTTTCGGATTCATCAGGAGCCAGACTTTCTCGCGTATTCTCGGGATCGATTGTTTTCCTCAAGAGATCAGCGATAGCGATTTCGTCTCCAGCCTCGTCTTTAACGAGAATTTCCTTCACGGCGGCAGCGCCGGTCACCCTTCCCGCGTCGTGCGGAAGATACAAAGATACGCTACCGGGGGTATGGCCCGGCGTGTGAATCACTTGCGCTTCAAACGAGCCCCAGTGCAGAACGTCGCCTTCCTTCAGCAACTGATCCACTTCGATGAGGTCGGGAGGGTGCACGCCGAGGAAAGCAGCTTGCATGTCCATGGCCTGATAGAGGGGCAAGTCGTCGCGGTGCATCAGCACGGGGGCGCCCGTGTATTGATGCAGCTTGCTCAAGCCGCCGACGTGATCGATGTGCGCGTGCGTGCTGACGATCACCTTAACCGTGAGCTTATGACGGCCGAGAAGGTCTAGAATTCGATTGACTTCGTCGCCGGGGTCAATCACCAGGGCTTCGCGGGTGGCCGGGTCGCCGACGATCGAACAATTGCATTGCAATATCCCCACGGGAATGGTGATGTGGATCAATCCATCAGTCGCGGCACTCAGAACGCGTCGACCGTCGCTCATACGGGGCAGTATATCATCGGAGTTACACGGATTCGCGCCAGCGCTGCGTGGTCTAGGGCTCTCTTTGATAGACTGTGTACGGGGGAATACACAGGAACGCTAGAATGGCTACGCCGGCTTCAGCTCTGACCACTCCGCTCGCGGCGACGCACGCTGCCGCGGGGGCCAAGATGGGCACCTGGTTTGGTTGCGCGCTGCCGGATTACTTTGGCGACGCGGCCGCCGAGTATCGCTCCGCGCGCGACGCGGTGGTGCTGATCGACAAGAACTACCGCGCCTATCTCTCCTTCACCGGCCCCGACCGCGTGCGTTACCTCAACGCCATCCTAACCAACAACGTAACCGATCTCGCCGTAGGCCACGGCATCGTATCCCTGTTACTCAATCCGCAGGGCCACATTCTCGCCGAGATCGAGACACACGCGTTTCCAGACCGGCTTCTTTGCGTCTCCTACGCCATGATTCGCGAGCGCCTCATCGAATGGCTCGACAAATACATCATCATGGACGACGTGACGCTCACCGATGAGACGCCACGCTACGGCACCCTTGCTATCGAGGGTCCCAAGGCTGCCGCCCTCGTCAAAGAGGTTTGCCGCGCCGACCTCCTGAAGTATGAGGAACTCTCCTCCCACGGCGCCAAGGTCGGCTCAATTCCCTGCTGGATCACCAGGCGCTCGCTGGGAAGAGTCCCGGGCGCGGAATTCTTCGCCCCCAGCGAAAAGCTGCCGGAGCTTTGGCAGGTACTTTTGGATGCGGTTCGCTGGCACGGGGGCGCGCCGATGGGTTACGCTGCCCTGAGTGCCACCCGCCTCGCGCAAGGCGTCCCGTGGTTCGGCTACGATTTCGGCGAAAAACAGATCCCCCACGAAGCGGGCTTAGAGGACAGCCACATCAGCTACACGAAGGGCTGCTACACCGGCCAGGAAATCGTCGAGCGCGTGCGCTCCCGCGGCCAGGTCAACCGCCAGCGCGCCCAACTGCTCTTCTCCGGCGACGCCGTGCCCGGACCGGAAACGCTCCTCACGCTGGACGGCAAAGAAGTCGGCTACGTGACGCGAGCCGCCAGAATCTGGGACCCGCCGCGCATCCTCGGCATGGGCTACGTGCGCAAAGAAGCCCACGCACCGGGCGCCGTGCTAGAGTGCGGCAGCGGAACCGCGACAATCAAGACATAGGGGAAAGCCCACTTTCCGGCGCGTACCCCCGGCCGCCTTTCTTCCTTTTTATGATCGCGTCCCGCGTCAGAAGGTAAACATGCCAAGCATCTACGATCTGAAGCCTAAATTTCAAACGCTCCTGCGCCCGCTGGTGAATGGCCTCGCGCGAACCGGCGTGACCGCGAACCAGGTGACCATTGCCGCCCTGCTGTTTTCGCTCACTGCTGGACAGCTGATCGCGCGGTCGCACGGCGGCCGCATGCTTCTGCTGTTGCCGGTGGTGCTCTTGGTGAGGATGGCGCTAAACGCCATGGATGGGATGCTCGCGCGCGAACACCATCAGAAAAGTGCGCTGGGCGCTATTCTCAACGAACTCGGTGATGTGATCGCGGACGTCGGGCTTTACCTGCCCCTCGCGGCGGTACCGCAATTCGATCCCTGGCTGGTCATCGCCGTAGTCATTCTCTCGGTTCTGACGGAGATGACCGGCGTTATTGGCGTACAGATTGGCGCTTCTCGGCGCTATGACGGCCCGCTCGGTAAGAGTGACCGCGCCTTTCTGTTCGGGCTGATGGGTTTGCTGCTCGGTCTTCCAGTGCCCATCGAACGCGCCATTCCCATCGTCCTCTGCGTAATGGTTCTCCTGCTGGTTCTGACGATTTTGAATCGAGCATGGCGCGCCTTGCGAGAAGTTTCCGCCGTAGATGTGGCGAAGAAATGAGTGCCGCTATCCATCCCCTGGCCAGTGTGATCGCGGCGGTGGGTCGCTCGATCAGCGGCGTGCAGGTGCGCTGGGCCGGGTGCTGTCCGGAAGAAAAACAGCGCATCTACTTTGCCAATCACACCAGCCATCTGGATTTTGTGGTGCTGTGGTCCGCGCTCCCCGGCGAAGTCCGCGCGCGGACGCGGCCTGTGGCCGCCGAAGACTATTGGGAGAGGGGCGTGAAAGCGTACCTGGCAAAAAGCGTCTTTCGCGCTGTCTTGATTCAACGCCGCGGTTCGGCGCAAGCGGAAAACAAGGAGGAAGCACGGGCAGCAGCCCGCACGGTGATCGACCAACTCGCGGAGGCGATGGGAGAGGCCGAATCGTTGATTCTGTTCCCGGAGGGAACGCGCGGGACTGGCGAAACAATTGCACCGTTTCGCAGCGGCCTGTATTACCTGGCGAAGAAGAAGCCTGAAGTCGAGCTGGTACCTGCATACTTGGAAAACTTGAACCGCATTTTGCCAAAGGGCGAAGTGCTGCCTGTGCCTTTGATCAGTATGCTTACGTTTGGCAAGCCGCTGCATATTGGGGAATCGGAAGAAAAACGTGATTTCCTGGAGCGCGCCCGCGCAGCAGTTAGCGCGCTTCGCGGGAAGGGAGAATCGTGAGTACTGGCTTGTTGAGCTATCTAGCGCGGCTAGTTGCAATAACTCGCTGGATTCCTCAGGTACAAGACCCGCAGTTGGCGTGGCTCTTTGGCGGCGTGCTGGGAATTCTTGTCCTCGCCAGCGTCATCGGAGCCGTACTCGCTGAAACCACAAAGAGCGACGCAGCGCGTGCAACCATCAACAATCTGAATGCCAGGACCCGCGCTTGGTGGAAGATGTGCGCGATCTTCGCGCTGACCCTGCTGATTGGCCGAATCGGCTCGCTGGTCTTGTTCGGGCTGCTGTCGCTTCTGGCGCTGCGGGAGTACGTCACGCTGGTGCCCACGCGCCGCGGCGATCATCGAACGCTCGCTTGGATTTTCTTCGTCATTACCCCGCTGCAGTATTACCTGATTGGGATTCGCTGGTATGGATTCTTCGCGGTCATGATTCCGGCGGTGGCGTTCCTGTTTATTCCCACCCGCATGGCCATGTCGGGCGACACCGAGCATTTCCTCGAGCGCGCTGCGAAACTCCAGTTCGGAATCATGATCTGTTCCTATTGCCTCAGTCACGCGCCGGCCTTGCTGATCCTGAGCATTCCCGGGTTCGAGGGCCACGATGCCAGGCTGCTTTTGTATCTCGTACTCGTGGATCAAATGAGCGACGTGCTGCAGTACGTATGGGGAAAACTGACGGGGAAGCACAAGATCGCGCCGCTGGTCAGCCCCAACAAGACTTGGGAAGGTTTTGTCGGGGGCGTGCTTACGGCGACGGCGCTCGGTACGGCACTCTGGTGGGCAACGCCCTTTACGCGGCTACAATCGGCTGGAATGTCCCTCGTCATTGCCCTGCTCGGTTTCGCCGGCGGCCTGGTCATGAGCGCCATCAAGCGCGACGTGGGCGTAAAAGATTTCGGCGCGATCATCGAGGGCCACGGCGGCATTCTCGACCGCATGGATTCGCTATGCTTCGCCGCCCCGATTTTTTTTCACCTCGTCCGCTATTTCTTCGTTCCCTGACGCGCATGATGGGCATCCGCAAAACGCTCTTGATGTCAGAGCGAGCGCAAGAAATCGAGGACTTCCTGCTGCTCCCGCTTCGTCAGCCTGTTGAAATGTTCGACGACCTTATTGGCTTCGCTGCCCTTGCTCCGGTGATCCCGAATGGCCTCCAGCAAGTTGGTCGTCCGTCCATCATGGAGGAAGAAGACGCGTTGCCCGACACCCCAGAGAGGGGCGGTTCGGAACTCGTCAGGGCCCGCGCCACCCTGGGTGATACCGTCGGCGAGGCCCTTGCCCATGTGGTGAACGAGAAGGTCCGAATAAAGATGCGCCGTCTGATTGGAAAGCGCAGCGCTCGGGCTGGTCGAGGAACCGCTAGCAATCTTTGGGCCCGTGGTCATCGAGGGTGTATGGCAATGGACGCAGCCAATCTTTTCAAAGGTGGCGCGTCCGTTCGTGCTGGACGGTGTGGCCGGGGCGGGAGTGGGCGGGGCCAGCATGCGCATGAAGTTGGCAAAGCCTTCGATGTCGGAGAGCACCGCCGTGTTGGAATTGCCGGTCGCCGCCGTGGCAGGCGTGAAGTTGATGGTGTCCTCCGGAGTGGCATTGAAAAGACACCCGGGCGTTTCGTCGCGTTCCTGCGGGAAAAGCTCGTTAGTGACGCCCATCTCGACGTTGTAAGCCTCGCTGGCAAACATGAGAAGGGATTTGTTCTGCGCTTTCCATCCAAAACGTGTGATGGTGCCATCGTTGCCACTGCGGTTCACGTTTCCGCTCAGGTGAGCGTTGGCGTGTCCGGAAATGCCCATTGCCAACTTCTGGGAGGCGTTGCTACGCATGTTCGCAAGGATGGCGGAGTCTGGAATCGCTTCAATGAGCCCCGCGCCAAACACAGGAGTCGGGATGCGGAAAATAATGTTCGCATTGCCACCTCGGCCGGTGAGCGGAGTTCCCGCGGGCAGGAAGTCGGGTTGGGCGATGTTGCAGCCGGGTGCGTCCGTTCGGCCAGTGATCACGAAAAGGTCGTGCACGGAGCCGTCGCTGACTCCGTTGCTCTTCTTAAACCGCGGTTCGCGTACCGGACCATTTGACGTGATAAACCAGGGTACCGTGTTCTTCGCCCCACCGAGAGTGGCCACTGCAATCAAAGGATTTTGCGCCGGACTTGTTCCGCCTGCGGCCGGCTGCGAGTGGCAAGAGAGACATTGGTTGGAGTTGAAGCGGGGACCGAGGCCATTGTTCGTGCCTCCGGTCACTACCTCGATATCGGCGAACCTCGCCTGGCCATCCTGGAAGAAGGCAGTTTCGTCCGCCGTAAGACCGTTCAGCGGAGCGCCGCTACCCGGCGGGCCACCGCGCACGCCCGGGTCTGCTGGAGCTGATCTGGATTGACCAAAAGCGGAGGTTCCTGCTGTAAAAGCCACGGCCACAATTCCGACGAAACAATTGCGCGCGATTCTGCCCAGGGTGATCACCGTTAGCCTCCATGAGCTGGGAACTGGCATTGTACACCGGATTCCCACTGCGAGTTGCGCACGACCGACCGAGAA
>Ga0210399_10002489_pt1 | contig 14329 bp, 11 predicted proteins | sample IncBWC14MmetaG_FD_150865 | JGI IMG/M metagenome (GOLD analysis project Ga0210399, IMG submission 150865) | Forest soil microbial communities from Barre Woods Harvard Forest LTER site, Petersham, Massachusetts, United States - Inc-BW-C-14-M | ecosystem: Environmental > Terrestrial > Soil >... | reverse complement strand
CAACGACTCGCATGCTTTCACCTTCGGGCCTTTCGACCCGAGTTCGATCATGAAGTACGCCTTTGACAGCTGGATGTGCCAGCAGGGGACGTCGAGCCTCTGCTGCAGCGGCGGCGAGAACACGGTTCTCTCGCCCCAGGACATGGCGGGGATCGCGCAGGCGTATCCGACGGCGGTCGCGGCTTCCGGTGACCTTTCTCGCCAGCACCAGAACGTGCTGCGGGAGGCCGTGAAAGTCCGGCTGCATCCCGAGACGAAGAAGCGGATCCAGTCGATGGTCGACCGGCCGCCGCAGCCTTAGGGAGCGCGAGGCTCCGGAACTCTGGAGGGAGAGAGTGACGCCTTATCCACGTCATGTGCGGGTCGTGAGACTCGGGGTCTTGGGTATCTGCCTCCTCTGGATGCTTGATCTGCCCGGCTGTGGGTGCAAGCGGCCGGGGGTCGTCAGCGAGCCGGCTGTCCCTTCGCTGACGTACGTTCCCGATCCTCGGGTGGCTCTCCCTGAAGACCGAGTGCTGGATGAAATCGCGCGCGAACCACAGCGAAAGGGCCCACCAGAACCAGCGGCATCCCTGACCCTGCTCCGATCAGCAAAGAAGGCACATGCCCTCCTGGGAGCCGCGCAGAATCCCGAGGGTCTCGACGCCGCCAATCAAGAGCTCTGCCGGGTCCTGGGGGGCTCGCCCGACAAGCCCTGCCTTTCCGCCGTCATTCCCTTGAGGCGAGCGGCCCCCGCGCCCGGCCCTGCGCTGGCCATGCCCGGCGCACCTTCTCCGGAGCCGCCCCAGGAATATCTCCTCTGCCTGGCAAGAAAGGCGGGTGCGCCCCTGGGAAGCTTGGCCACCGAGCTGGGTTTCAGCCAGCTCGTCAAGGGACTGAGCGCGGCCAAGGCAGAGCATGAGCGCCTCGGCTTGCGATTCCCCTACCGACTCAATGTGGCCTGGGAGGCCGCGCAGCAGACCCTGCCCCCCCCGCCCAAGCCGTCCGCGGACGAGGAGGCCGCGAAAGCCATCTCCCGGAACGACCCCCGGTGGTCGCTGAAGCAGATCGACTACGAGGGCGCCCTCAAGCTCCTGGGGGACAAGCGAACCCGAGAACAGCGCCCGGGGGAAGACCCGGGTCACGGCGTGCGGGTGGCCCACTTGGACACCGGCTACACCGACAACTGCCAGTACCGAGATGGAGCGTCCCCCCATGGACCCCTGCAACCCCAGCTGGGTTACGACTACTTCGCTTGCGGGCAGGACCCGCGGGACCCCCTCACCCCACCGGGCCTACCCGGAGTGCCTCTCTTCAGCGAGACACGACAGCCCTCCCACGGGACGGGCACAGGCACGGTGCTGGCGAGCCCCCACGTGTTGCCGGCCGGATGTAACCCGCCTCAGGCGGAGGACAAGGTCCTGGGCATCGTCCCCGGCGCGGAGGTCGTGCCCGTCCGCGTCACCGATGGAATTCTGCTGGGCTTCCCGAGCTTCCCGAAGGCTCTGTTCGAAGGGATCGGAGACATCACCTTTGACCTCCGCGTGAAGTCCCTCGCCGCCGGCGTGTATCACGCGATCGAGAAGCATGCCCAGGTGATCTCGATCAGCATGGGCGGAGTCTGCGCGGAGAGCAAGGAGGACATGCAGAGCAACGCCGAATTGCAACAGGTGATCGCCGAGGCCGAGCAGCAGGGAATCATTGTCGTGGCCGCCGCGGGACAGTACCCCATGCCAACTTTCCTGAAGGATCTCTTCTTCAAGAGCTATCCGGTGAGCTTCCCCGGCTCCTATCCCTCCGTGATCACGGTGGCCGGCAGTACCGTCTTCGGCACCCCCTGGAGCCAGTCGTCACGCGGCCCGAAGGTCGACATCACCGCTCCCGCCCTCGGCGTCTGGAGATCGGAGACGAAGAGCGAGGGCGGCACGATCAGCGAGGATATCGACATTGGCGACGGGACCTCTTTCGCGACCGCGATCACGGCCGGGGTTGCGACGCTTTGGGTCCAATACTGGGGTCGCGATCTGCTCTTCGATAAGTACGGCCCCGCCCTTTCTTCGGCCTTCCGCTACGCTCTGAAGAAAAGCGCCCAGACCCCGGCTGAGCTGGCGGCTCGGCTTGGGACCGAGAGCTACGCACCAGAGATACGGCGCCGAGCGCAGCCCTGGAGCAGTTACGGTGGCTTCGGTCCAGGGCTGCTCAACGTCGCGAAGCTTCTCTCGACACCACTGCCAGACCGAGCCGACGTTTGCGCAGATGAGCTCAAGAGCGGCCGGCGGGGGTCCGAGACTTCACCTGCCTACATGGCAGTCTGCCCTAAGCGGTAGGACCCCTTTGAGGGTGCCGGTTGCACTCCAGGACATGTGTGAGAACCGAGACGCACGCCAGCCAAGTCGCGTCCCATGACCTCGGGCGGAACTTGCACTGTCAACAGTCGGGAGGGAGCCCCTCGAGCCAGGATCTAGAAGGCGGCCAGGACGACCTTGCCCAGGACGAGGAGGGCCCAGGGCACAACCACCCCCCACACGGCCTTCTTGACGCTGCACCGCGAGGCCACGGCGAAGCCCACCGCCAGGAGACCCATCTGCCAGAAGGAGATGAGGTCTAGGCTGCCCACGAGAGCGTAAAGCGGCTTCGCCAGCGCGGCCCGCTCGAGCAGGAGCGTGGGGTTGGCTTGGAGAGCCTCCTGGGGGTTCAGGTTCCAGTCCCCCTTCAAGCCCATCACTAAGAGGATGAGAGGCGTGGTCAGGAGGTGGGTGGCCAGGAAGCTATAGCTCACCACCGCCATGGACTGCGCGAATGTGACCTCGCCCGTGTAGATCACGCGGAAGACAAAGAGTAGGACGGCAGCCATGACCACGATCGTCAGCGGCCCGCCCAGGAGGGTGCCCACCCACGCGATGACAGGGAATAGCTTGATTGGCATGGCCAGCGCGGTGTCGCGGCTCTCCGGCGGGATGCGCTCCCACTTCCCCGACTCCTCGAGCTGGTTCCTCAGGAACTGGGCCGGCTCCATCTGGTGGAGCCAGACGGCGGTGAAGGCCGCCATGAGGGCCAGGTAGGCGATTAAGGGCAGCCAGAAGCGGGGCCGTCGGGTGATGGCGAGGAAGGCCTCTCCGGGGGAAAAATAGACCTGGGCTAGGTTCTCGACGAAGCCGGGCTCGGCCGCGCTCTCGGGGGGTGTCCCCTCGGGCATTCCGCCCTCCTCACTCGTAGCGGAGAGCCTCGATGGGATCCAGGCGGGCCGCCTTGGCCGCGGGCCACAGGCCGAAGGTCAGGCCCACCACCACCGAGGTCAGAAACGCGATCACCACCCACGTGGTCTGCACGACGGCGGGGAAGGGGGAAAAAGTGTCGATCAGCCAGGCCACGAGACCTCCGATGAGGATGCCAAGGACACCGCCCGCTCCCGTGAGGGTCATGGCCTCGGTCAGGAACTGCCAGCGGATGTCGCGCCTCGTGGCGCCCAGGGCCTTGCGCACGCCGATCTCGCGCGTCCGCTCGGTCACGGAGACAAGCATGATGTTCATGACCCCCACCCCCCCCACCAGAAGGCCGATGGAAGAGATGGCGATCATCACGACGTAGATCCCGCCCGTGAACTGTTTGTAGAGGTCGGTGAGCGTGTCCTGGGTGAAGAGACGGAAGGTGTCCTTGGCCAGGAACTTGAGCTTGCGCTGACGCCGCAGGATCTCCCGCACTTCCTCGATCGCGTTGTCCATCTGGCTGGCGGAGACGGCTTTCACGTCCGCGACTAGGAAATTGAAGTTCTTGTCCCGCTTCCCGGTGGAGCCTAAGGGCAGCAGCATGTCGTTGTCCCGGTTCAGGCCCAGGAAGCGTCCCTTCTTCTCGACCACCCCAATGACCTTGAAGCGCAGGCCGTCGATCAAGACCTCCTTGTCCAGGGGATCGACGTAAGGGAAGAGCGCCTCCGCCACGTCGTAGCCGATGACCACCACCCGGGCCCCCCGGCTCAGGTCGGAGGGAGAAAGGAAGCGTCCCTTCTCCACGAACACATCGTGAACGGTGGCAAACTCCGGAGTGGTCCCGAGGAGATTGGCGGCTTGGAGCTTGTAGTTCCCGTACTTGATGACGTCGAAGTTCAGGATCTCCATGGGCGCGATGCCCTGACAGGTAACGCAGTGCTCGGTGACGGCGTGGACCTCAGCGTCGGAGAGGCCCTTGCGGCGCCGCCTCTCGTCGGCGGACACGTTCTCCCCCGGCCCCCAGGGACGAATGAAGATTACGCCCGAGCCGAAGCCCTCGATCTGCTTGGCCATGGAGGCGTTGAGGCCGGCCACGATCGCGCTCATGCCGGTGACGGTCATGATTCCCATGACCACGCCCAGGATAGTGAGGAAGGCCCGCATCTTGTAGGCGCGGATGGCCTGGAGGCCGAGGCCCACCGCCTCTCCGAGCGCGAAAACCATCGGGAACCGCGCGATGAGCCTTCGCCGGAGGGTGGGGTCGGAACTCATTCGTTCCTCAGGGCTTCCACGGGGTCGAGGGCCGCGGCCCGGCTTGCCGGATAGATCCCCGCCACCAGACCCACGACGCTGGAGACGAAAAGGGCGAGGAGCACCGCCCAGAGGCGGACGGGGGCGGAGAAATCCGCGGACATGATGCTGCCGAGCACCAGGGCCAGGCCCTTGGAGGCCAGGGTGGCTCCCAGCACGCCCAGGGCTCCCCCGAAGGCGGAGAGGATCACCGACTCGACCAGGAACTGCCGGAGGATGTCCCGCCGCCGGGCGCCCAGGGCCTTTCTCACCCCGATCTCCCGGATCCGCTCCGTCACCGACACGAGCATGATGTTCATGACCACGATGCCGCCCACGAGGAGGCTGATGGCGGTGACCACGATGGTCACCACGTAGATCCCGCGGGTGGCGCTCTCCCAGAGATCCATGACGCTCTGACCTGTCTCCACGCTGAAATCGTCGGCCTTGTCGTAGTCCAGGTGTCGGCGCACCCGCATGGCCACCCGCGCCTGGTCCTGGGCCGTCTCGAAGTCAGACATGGACCACGCTTCCGCCTGGATCTCGACGGAGCGGCGGGATCCGTAGAACTTGCGGAAAGTGCTGATGGGGATCCAGGCGAAGTTGTCCTGGCTCTGCCCGAAGATGGTCCCTTTCTTCTCCGCCACCCCCACCACCTTCACGGGGCGGCCGTTCAGCAGGATCTCCTTGCCCAGGGGTTCCATCTCTCCGAAGAATGCTTCCACGAGGTCGCTGCCGATCACCGCCACCGGCCGGACCTGCTCGATGTCATCCGGGATCAGTGGACGCCCCACAACGATGTCGCGGACGCTGCCGATGCGGGGGAAGTTCTCGGTGATGCCGATGATGCGGACGTTGTCCTGGAGCGTACGGCCCCACTTGGCGTTGCTGGTCATGCCCACCATGGCCCCCACTTCGGAGCAGGCCATACACCCCTTCTTGACGACCTGGTAGTCCTCCAGGGTCAAGTCCTTCCGCTTCATCATCTCCCGCCATTGGTCACGGCTGGTGATGACGTCGGGCATCTTCTGGACGCTGAAGCTCTTGCTCCCCAGCTCCAGGACCTTGTCCGAGATGTAGCGATCCAGTCCGTCCGTGATGGCCACCACCGCGATCACGGAGGAGACCCCGATGAGGATGCCGAGGACGGTGAGGAAGGAGCGGAGCTTGTTCGCGCGCAGGGACGACAGGGCGATGGTGATGGCCTCGGTGAAGGGCATGGCTTCGGCTCCTCACCCCCCCGCGTTTCGAACGTCGCTCTCGATGCGGCCGTCGCGGATGTGGATGGTCCGGCGGGCGTGGTCCGCTATGTCCTTCTCGTGGGTGACCAGGATGATGGTGTTCCCGTCCCCGTGGAGCTTGTCGAAGAGGCGCATGATCTCGTCCCCGGTGACGGTGTCCAGGTTGCCCGTGGGCTCGTCCGCGAGCAGGATCGAGGGCGTCATGACCAGGGCGCGGGCGATGGCCACCCGCTGCCGCTGGCCCCCCGAGAGCTCGTTGGGCTTGTGGGTCACGCGGTCGCCCAAGTCCACCATCTCCAGGGCGCGGCGGGCCAGAACGATCCGCTCCTCCTTGGGCACGCCCGCGTAGACCAGGGGCAGCTCCACGTTGTGGAGGGCGGTGGCCCGAGGGAGCAGGTTGAAGGTCTGGAAGACGAAGCCGATCTCGCGGTTCCGGACCGCGGCCAGCTCGTCGTCGTTCATCTCGGACACCACCTTGCCGCGAAGGACGTAGCTTCCCCGGGAAGGGGTGTCCAGGCAGCCGATGAGGTTCATGAGGGTGGACTTGCCCGAGCCCGAGGGCCCCATCACCGCCACGTACTCGCCCTTCTGGATGGTGAAGCTCACTCCGCGCAGGGCATGGATCTCCTCCGCCCCCATCGCGTAGGTGCGCCAGAGGTCCTCGGCCCGGATGAGGGAGCCGCTGTCGGACAAGGCGATCGGCTCCGCGCTCATGACTTCTTCGGGACCTCGACCTTGACCCGAGCCTGGTCCTTGAGGGTGCGCAGGGTCTTGTAGGATCCGGACACGATCTCCTCCCCCTCCGTCACCCCCCCCACGATCTCGATGTCCGTGTCCCCGATGATGCCGGTCTTGACCGGTCGGAAGGCGACCTTCCCGTCCTTGGTGACCACGAACACCCCGTCCTTCTCCTCCCCTTTTTGCGGCTTGGTCACGAGGACGGCAGCATTGCCCCCCTCCGCGGGCGGCTCCGCGGGGTCCGCGATCTTGCCCTCCTTGTTCAGCTCCCGCACCACCACCGACTGGATGGGGACGGCCAGCACCCGCTCCTTGCGGGCGGTGGTGATGTCGGCGGTGGCGTTCAACCCCGGCCGCAGGCTCGAGGGGGGGTCTTTCAGGGTGACCGTGACCTTGAAGTCCTTGGCCTGGTTCCCGGTGCTCACCCCGGCCGCGCCCTGGGAGGTGGCGGTGGTGGAGCCCCGGGGAATGGCGGAGGCTCCGATCTCCGTGACCTCGCCTTTGATCTTGATCCCCTCTAGCGCATCCACCCGGACCTCCGCGGACTGCCCCAGCTTCACGTTCCGGATGTCGGTCTCGTCCACCATGATCTCGCTCTCCATGACCGAGAGGTCGGCCACGGTCATGATCACGGTGGGGCTGAAGCTCTGGGCCCCGATCACCACTTCCCCCTCCTCCTTAGGGAGGCTCGTGACCATGCCGTCCATGGGGCAGATGACGGTCGTCTTGTCGAGGTCGTCGCGGATGGAGTCGAGCTGGGCCTGGAGCTGGGCGATCCTCTTCCTCAGGGACTCCGCGTTGGCGGTCTTCATCTTCAGATCGGCCAGGGCCTGGTCCATGACCTGATCGGAGACCAGCTTGTCCGCGAACATTTTCTTCGTCCGGTCGAAGGCCAGCTGGGCCACGTCCACGTCGGCCAGGGCCCGATCCAGGTCCGCGCGCGCGGAGAGCACCGCCGCCTCCGACTGGCGGGTCTCCGCCTCGAAGCGCGTGGACTCGATCCGGGCCAGGACCTGGCCCTTCTTGACCATGTCCCCTTCCTTGACCGTGAGTTGGATGATGCGGCCGGAGGGGTTGGCCCCGATGTTGACGTAGCGCTTCGGCCTGACCTCGCCGGAAGCGGAAACGATGGAGACGAGGTCACGCCGCTCGACCTTCTGGGTCTGGACCGGGACCTTGCTGCGGTTGTCCCGGGCCACGCTGAATCCCACGACCCCGCCCAGGACCAGGACCATCCCGGCGGCGGCAAGGATCCGCGTCCGTTTCGATGCCATGGAGCCTCCGTGATGCTATCTTCTTAAGTACGACGCGCGCGCCCCGGAGGTTCCGCCTCTGCGCGCGCCGGGCAATACCCATGTTAAGTTAGCGGCGGCTCCGGGTACAAACCGGGGACCGTCGCCCGCGCCTGCCTCCTGCTATAGTGCTCGCATGAGCCTCGATGACCGCGCCCGGGTCCCCGCCGACGTCCCGGTCTTGGAAATGGAGCGGCTCTTGTCCCTGGCCCTTGAGCGGGGGGGGGATTTCGCCGACCTATACTTCGAGCACGAACGCACTTCGTCGCTCCTCCTGGAGGAGGGGATCATCCGTACCGCCTCCGCGGGGGTGACCTGCGGCCTAGGGGTGCGGGTGGTGGCGGGGGAACGCACCGGCTACGCCTACACCGACGACCTGTCTTGGCCGGCCATGGCCCGGGCCGCGGAGACGGCGGCCCACATCGCCTCCGGCCCACGATCCCTGCCTCCGGAGGCCGTTTCCCCCGCCCCCGTCAGCCGCCGCTACGGCGAGTCCTCGATCGGGGGGCTCGCCCTCGCGGAGCGCATCGCTCTGGTGGAGCGCGCGGACCGGGCGGCGCGGGCCCATGACCCGCGGGTCGACAAGGTCATCGTCTCCCTGGGCGAGGAGACCCGGGGCGTCCGCATCGCCAACTCCGCGGGCATCCTGGCCGAGGACGTGCAGCCCCTGTTCTCCATCCGCGTCTCCGTGATCGCGGCCGAGAAGGGGGTGCGGCGCGAGGGCAGCGCGGGGGGGGGCGGGCGGCTGGGGCCAGAGTTCTTCGCGGAGAGGCCGCCGGAGTACTTCGCGCGGGAGGCCGCCCGCATGGCCATCGTCCTCCTGGGGGCCAGGGAGGCCCCCGCGGGGGCGATGCCGGTGGTGCTCGCTCCCGGCTGGCCGGGGATCCTCCTCCACGAGGCGGTGGGCCACGGCCTGGAGGGCGACTTCAACCGCAAGGGCACCTCCGCCTTCTCCGGGCGCATCGGCCAGCGGGTGGCGGCGGAGGGGGTGACCGTGATCGACGACGGCTCCCTGCCCAATCGCCGGGGCAGCCTCAACATCGATGACGAGGGGAACGTGCCCGGGCGGACGGTGCTGATCGAGAACGGGGTCCTGCGCGGGTATCTGCAGGACCGCTTGAACAGCGGCCTCATGAAGATGCCCGCCACCGGCAACGGCCGGCGCCAGGGCTACGGATCCATCCCCATCCCGCGCATGACCAACACCTTCATGCTCGCGGGTCAGGACGATCCCGAGGAGATCATCCGCTCCGTCCCCCGGGGCCTCTACGCAAAGCACTTCGGCGGCGGCCAGGTGGACATCACGAGCGGCAAGTTCGTCTTCTCCGCCACCGAGGCCTATCTGATCGAGGACGGGAGGATCGGCTCTCCCGTGGTGGGGGCCACCCTCATCGGCAACGGGCCCGACATCCTGACCAAGGTCACCCGCATCGGCCACGACCTTAAGCTAGACGAGGGGGTGGGGGTCTGTTCCAAGGCCGGGCAGACGGTGCCGGTGGGGGTGGGGCTGCCCACCATCCTGGTCTCCGAGATCACGGTGGGGGGCACGCGGACGTAGTTCGGAGGTGGGCATGGCGGAGAAGACCCTCTGGGAGTCCGTGAAGGTCGAGGGCGAAGAGTTGCTCGAGAGGGTCAAGGACCTCGTCCGCGAGGGGAACGTCCGCCGGATCGTGATCCAGCACCAGGGCCGGAGCGTCGCCGAGTTCCCCCTCACGGTGGGGGTGGTGGGCGCCCTCGCGGCACCGGCCCTGGCCGCGATCGGCGCTCTGGCCGCGGTCCTCACCGAGTGCACGATCCAGATCGAGCGGACGGAGGGGAAGGCTCCAGAAAAGCCGGCGGCGGCAGCGCCGCGGCGCCCCCGCGCCAAGAAGACCCGCCGATGAGACGTCCCCCCCCCGGCCCCCCTTGACGCGGGGGCCACAAGCCGGAAAGATGCCCGGACCCCATCGCGGGAGGACTCCTTGACCCTCACCCCCCTTCTGGGCACCCTTCGCCAGGGCTTCAGCCGCACCTTCTGGATCGCGAACGTCCTCGAGCTCTTCGAGCGCTTCGCCTACTACGGGAGCAAGGCGGTCCTGGCCGTTTACGTGGCGGAGACGGTCGGCCTGGGACCGGAAGCGGCGGGCTGGCTGGTAGGAAGCTTCTTCAACACCCTCCTCTACTTCCTGCCCATCCTGGCGGGGACGGTCGTGGATCGCTACGGCTTTCGGAAGAGCCTGTGTTTCTGCTTCGCGATCTTCTGCGTGGGCTATTTCCTGATCGGGCTCGGCGGCCTCCCCGCCGGGCAGCCCATCGTGCAGGCTCTGGGAGCCCGGACCTACATGCTCCTGGCCCTCCTGATCACCGCCATCGGGGGCTCCCTCATCAAGCCCTCGATCGTGGGGACGGTGGCCCGGACCACCACCGGCGAGACCCGCTCCCTCGGCTACTCGATCTACTACACGCTCGTGAACGTGGGGGGGGCGGTGGGCCCCTTCCTGGCCGTGCCCGTGCGCCAGAACCTCGGCATCGCCTACGTGCTCGTGATGTCCTCGGCCACGAGCTTTCTGCTCCTCCTCGCGACCCTCCTCTTCTACCGGGAGCCAACCCAGCCCGCGGAGACCCGGCCCCCGACCTCGCTGGCCAAGGTGCTCTCGGACATGCTCACCGTCTTCCTGAACCTCCGCTTCATGGCCTTCCTCGTCATCTTCTCGGGGTTCTGGGTGATGTTCTGGCAGGTCTTCTACTCGCTGCCCTTCTACGTCCGCGACGTCCTGAAGTTCGAGCGCTTCGAGCTCATCGAAACCGTGGACGCCTGGACTATCATCCTGATCACGGTGGCCGCCACCGCGCTCGCCAAGCGGCTCAAGCCCATCGCGGCCATGACCCTGGGTTTCGCCCTCGCCAGCGCCTCCTGGTTCTGCATGATCGCGACCCCTCCCGCCTGGGCCCAGGTCGCGGCCGCGCCCGTCCTGCTCGTGATGAACCTCGTCCTGCGGTTCCTGGCCCTTCTCGGCCTGCCCGTGGCGCCCGTGGAGCTCACCCCCACCATCGCCCCCGCCGCTTTCGGGCTCATGGTCTTCGCCCTGGGGGAGGGCATCCAGGCCCCGCGCTACTACGAGTACGTGGCCAACCTCGCCCCCAAGAACCAGGTCGGGACCTACATGGGCTTCGCCTTCCTGCCCATCGCCATCGGGACGTTCTTTGCGGGAGCGCTCGGGGGCAAGCTGGTGGCCTACTACATCCAGGGACCCGGCTCCGCCAACCCGCACCAGATGTGGGTGGTGGTGGGTGTGGTCGGAATCGTGTCCACTCTGCTCATGCTCCTCTACGACCGCGTGCTCGCCCCGCGACCGACGGAGGCCTGAGGGGCGATGGACTACCAAGCGCTCGCCGAGGCGCTTCTGCGGCAGGCCCAGGGCGCGGGGGCAGATGCCGCGGACCTCCTGATCGCGGAGGGGACCGAGTTCTCCGTCACCGTGCGCAAGGGCCAGGTGGAGACGCTCAAGGAGGCGGGGAGCAAGGCCCTCGGCCTCCGCGTGTTCGTGGGAAAGCGGACCGCATCTTCCTATACCTCGGACTTCTCGCCCCCCGCCCTCTCTACCCTGGTCCGGGAAACGGTGGCCATGGCCAAGGTCACGGGAGAGGACCCCGCGGCCGGCCTGCCCGAGGAGACCGTCCCCGCGTCCACTATCGAGCTGGGCCTCTACGACCCCGCCCCCTCTGCCCTGCCGACGCCGGAGCGGATCGAGCGGGCCCGGCGGGCGGAGGCCGCCGCCTTTGCCGCCTCTCCGGAGATCACGAACTCCCAGGGCGCCACCTACGCTTCCGGGGAGGGGAGCGTGGTGCTCGCCAACACCCTGGGGTTCCGGGGCGGCTACCGGAGCTCGTCGGTCTCCCTCTCCGTCGTGCCCCAAGCCCAACGCGACGGGCAGATGGAGCGCGACTACTGGTACACCGCGGGGCGGGGGCTCTCCGATCTGGAGACCCCCGAGCACGTGGGCGAGGTGGCGGCGGAGCGGACGCGGCGCCGGCTGGGGGCCCGCAAGGTGCCCACCTGCGAGGTCCCGGTGGTCTTCGACCCCGAGACCGCGGCCGAGATCCTGGGCACCCTCTTCAGCGCCCTCTCCGGCTACTCCGTCTTCCGCAACGCCACCTTCCTGAAAGACAAGATCGGGGAGACGGTGGCCTCGCCCCTCCTCACCCTCGTCGACGACGGCCGGCGCCTGCGCGGCCTGGGCTCCCGGCCTTTCGACGGGGAAGGGTTGCCCACCCGCCGGAACGTCCCCCTCGAGAGGGGGGTCCTCAAGCACTACCTCTGCGACTCCTATTCGGCGCGGAAGATCGGGGCCCGCTCGACCGGCTCCGCGCGCCGCGGGATCGGGGGCGGACCCTCGGTGGGGGCCAGCAACCTCTATTTCGAGGCGGGGGTGACGCCCCCGGAGGAGATCCTCGGGGGTGTCGAGAAGGGCCTGTACGTGACCGACCTCATCGGCTTCGGCGTGGACCTCGTGTCCGGCGACTACTCCCAGGGAGCGGTCGGCCACTGGATCGAGAAGGGGCGGCTCGTGCATCCCGTGCACGAGGTCACGATCGCGGGAAACCTGAAGACGATGCTCAAGGACGTGGACGCGGTGGGAAGCGACCTCGAGTTCCGGGGCGCGAGCGCCGCCCCCACCCTCCGCATCCGGAAGATGACCATCAGCGGCAGCTAAGTGGAGAGGGCGCGGACGGCGACAATCGGCGCGCTCTTTGGGCTGGGGGCAGGAGGGCTTCTCACCCCGCGGTGGCCGGAGGGGGAGTGGGCACTCCTGGCCGGGGGAGCGGTCCTCTCGGCTCTCCTGGCTCTCTTCCGTCCGCGGCTCCCCGCCCTCGAGCATCCCGTGGCGGCGGGGGTGGCCGGCGTGGCCGGCCTCCTGATGAGCCGTCTCCCCGAGCCCACCTTCTTCCTCCTCGTTCCCCTCCTGGCCGCTTGCATGGCGTGGCCCTTCGGGGAGGAGGGGGAGGAGGTCCACCCCCTCCCCCGCTGGGTCTTGCCCGCCACGTTTCTGGCCGCGGCCGCGGTCTTCTTCCTCCAGGCCGCGAAGCGCCACTGGCAGTTCGGGAGCGGGGGCAAGGACCTCGGCCTCTTCACCCAGCAGCACTGGCTGCTCGCCCACGGCCTCGTCCCCTTCAACACCGTGATGGGGATGCACATGCTGGCCGACCACATGACCTTCATCGACCTCGTCGTGGCCCCGCTCTTCCGCCTCCACGAAGGGCCGGAGACGCTGCTCCTGATCCAGGCCCTGGGCGTCGCCTCCGCGGTCTTCCCCCTCTACGCGCTGGGGCGGCGCTTCCTGGGCCGAGCCCGCTCCGCCCTCGCCCTCGCCGGCTGCTGGCTGCTATCCCCCGAAGTCCACATGGGGGTGCTCTTCGACTACAACCAGACCCCGCTCGGCTCCGCGCTCCTCCTCTGGGCGGCGTGGGCCCTCGTGTGCCGGGGGCCAGTGGCGGTCCTGACGACCGCGCTCCTCGCCTGCGCCTGCAAGACCGACTTCCCCCTCTATGTAGCGGTCCTGGCCCTGGGCCTCGCCCTTGTGCGCGTGGTCCCCTGGCCGCGGGGGGTGGCGGTGGCCGTCCTCGCCCTCGGCCTCTTTGCCGTCGAGATCCAGGTCATCTCCCCCATGTTCCGGGAGGGGGGGTTCCGGCACTGGGAGTTCGAGGATCTGGGGGAGACGCCCTCCCAGATCGCGCTCACGGGCCTCGTCCATCCCGACCGCGCGGTCGCGCTCCTCGTGGACCAGCCCGAGAAGCGGCGGGCGCTGCTCCTCCCCCTCCTCACCACCGGCTACGTGGGCCTGGCCGAGCCTTTTTCCCTCCTCCTGCAGCTTCCGAACTGGGCGGAGCGCTTCCTCTCCACCCATCAGACCCGCTGGTGGGGCTACTACTACGGCATGCCGGCCGCGGCCACCGCCACCCTCGGCCTGCTCCTGGGGTGGCGCCGCCTGCGCGCGGCCGGCCGGGCCGGCCGCGGCCTGCCCGCGTACGTGCTCCTGTGCGCGCTCCTGCCCGGCCTCGTGCCCCCCTACCGCACGCCCGAGGGCAACCCAAGGAGCGACCTCTACGTGTGGCGCCAGCCCGGGGCCTCCGCCCCGGAGGACGTCGAAACCCAGAGGGCGGGGGTGGCCTTCATCGGAAGGGACCCCCGGCTGAAGGTGGCCGCCCAGTACCACCTCCTCCCGCATCTGGCCACCCGACCGTTCATCGTGAACCTGGACCGCGCGCTGGAGGCCGACGTCGTCGCCCTCCAGCTGAACGGGGGCACGCATCCGGGCGGGCGGGGGCTCTTCAAGCGCCAGGTCCGCGACGTCTGGGCCACAGGCGCGTTCCGCGTGGCCTTCTGTCAGGGGCAGACGATCGTGCTGCGCCGGGGGGCGGGCGCTTTCGTGAGCTGTCCGGCCTGGGACGCCTTCCTGCCCGAGCTCCTGCGGCTGCCACCCGAGGAGTGACGGCCTAGCCCCTTCCGAGGAAGAGCTGGAGGCGGAGCTTCAGCAGGTTGGCCGCACCCCAGAGGATCTCGTGGAGCCCCATCTTGCTCCGGCCCGCCCGCCGCTCCGTGACG
>Ga0210399_10002486_pt1 | contig 14335 bp, 6 predicted proteins | sample IncBWC14MmetaG_FD_150865 | JGI IMG/M metagenome (GOLD analysis project Ga0210399, IMG submission 150865) | Forest soil microbial communities from Barre Woods Harvard Forest LTER site, Petersham, Massachusetts, United States - Inc-BW-C-14-M | ecosystem: Environmental > Terrestrial > Soil >... | reverse complement strand
TAGTTCCGCTCGGGCGTAAATGTTCAGGCCGTTCGACTCGCCGTTGGACGATTGAACGAAAGTATCGAGACCTTCGAGAAAGAAGTGGTCCTTCGAAACAACTTCCACTTCGGTTGCCGTGATATCGCGCGTAACGCGATTGAGAGTCCCGGAGACTTCAACGATGGTATTCGTGTCGAAGCTCGAGGGCATCTCGCTCGAATCAAAATTCGTAGAAGACGTAGTATCGACCGTGTATTGACGGCCCCGGGGACCCTGAATCACGAACTGGTTCCCTGCCGGATTCACACTGACCACTCCGGCGTAGAAGCAATCAATTTGCGCGTCTGCGTCGTCTACGGAAAGGCCTTTCACATCAAAGGTGGGGGTGAAGTTGCCAGTTACATTGCCGTTTGCGTCCGTCTGGATGGATTGTCTCAGGTCGAGATCCATGAAGAAACCCACCAGATCATTGTCGGCCAGGACAAGAGGCGTCTTGAGGGGCTGAGTCACGGTCATCGGAGACACCATCGCGTTAATCGTGTTGAGCGCAGGCGGTGATTGCGCCGTGTCGAGATATTGGATTACGACCGTGCCGACCGTGATATTCGCAGAGGTATAGGTGCCGGCCGGTACATCCTCTAGATCGAGCAGGCTGCGCAAGCCGTTCAGTTTGGCGAAGTCGACTGTTTGCGGACCGTTCAGAAGATTCACAGTGGTGGTGCCATCGGTGAGCGTGATGCTCGTGATCTGCACTTGGACGGACACGACGCTTGGAATCGTTGGGCTGTCTGTGCCGATTGTAAACATGCTACCCATCTGCTGGCTGGGCTGGGTGCCCGAAGAACTTCCACCGCCGCCGCAACTGGATAGACCTAGCATTGCGAGTAGTGAAGCGAACACACCCATAGCTTTCGAAATGCGCATTGCAAATCTCCTTTTTAAACTGAAAATCGCTTTGAAAAAATTAGGGCCAACACCCGATTCAGCTGCTGGAGAATGAACACTGAGGCTTGAGGAAAGTTGCGCGGGAATGCGGACCATGGAATGGTGCGTAGGGCAAAATCTCCGAGCCAGAATGTGACTGTTGAGACAGCACTTAGGGTACTCGGGGCATCGTAGTAGGCTGCTGCCCGCCGGGGGCGGTTGGCGGGCCGTTGCGCTTTTTCTTCGCTTTATGCCAGGGTTGAAGGGAGTGGTTATGGGGCGTCGGGTAGTTCTTTCCGTTGTGGTGCTGGCGTCAATTTTCGCCGTGGGTTGCTCGAGAAAAGTGGACGATGCGACGCTCGCGACCCAGATCAAGTCGCAAATGTTCTCAGACCCTCAGTTGAACGCAGCAAACCTGGAAGTTACTTCGAAGGAGGGGCAAGTAACATTGGCAGGCACAGTGCCGAACGACGCGGCTCGCTACAGAGCTTACAAGATCGCGAACGAAACGGCTGGTGTGACGAAAGTCAGCGACCTGATGACTGTCGCGCCACCACCGATGCACGGGCCCACTCCACCGACGAGCAGCGCCGCTCCCAAATCTAATGCTTCGAAGGATGTCCCGCTTTCCCGCGCGCCTGATAAACCGCGCAAGGCACGCGTCAAGGATCCCCCCGAACCTGCTGGCGATGACCAGATTGCTGACAATACATCCCGCACCCAGCAAGAGCAGTCCGCTGAGCTGCCACCAACTCCAGACGCGCAAGCGCAACCCGTACCACCTCCTGCTCAACCATCGCTGCCGCCCACACCGCCTCCTCCGCCGCAACCAAAACAGATCGAGGTTTCCGCAAACTCGACGCTGACTGTGCGGATGATCGACGGAGTGGATTCTTCGGTGAACAGCGCCGGTGAAATCTTTCACGCGTCGCTCGAATCGCCGCTCGTGGTGGACAACGACGTGGTGGTCCCGCGCGGCGCGGATATTTACGTGCGCTTGGTGAGCGCAAGTTCAGCAGGACGCATGAAGGGAAAAAGTGAGCTGCACTTGGAGTTGGTCAAGATGGAGTTTCAGGGACGATCGTATCCGCTCGTCAGCAGCACATATTCAGCCACCGGGAGCTCTCGCGGGAAGAATACGGCAGCAAAAGTGGGAGGCGGGGCGGCGCTGGGCGCCATCATCGGAGCGCTCGCAGGGGGCGGCAAAGGGGCGGGGATTGGCGCCGGAGTTGGAGCTGCGGGCGGAGCTATTTATCAGGGATCGACAAAAGGCAAGCAGGTAAAAATTCCGGCGGAGACGAGGTTGGACTTTCAACTTGAGCAGCCAGTGACAGTGACCGTGATGCCGCGACCTTCGAATTCGCTCGTGGGCCAGCAGTAAAATCGAAGCGGCGACTACCATCGTGCGGGGAACGGGTCGGGCCGTTTTCCGCACATTTTTTTGTGTGGAGGGATCCGCCACAGCATGCGAACTTCGCGGCTTGCGCACCCACTGTGACTTGTTTACGATTGCACACGGATAAATCGGATGATCGGCCAAACAATATCGCACTATCGAATCATCGAGCCCTTGGGAAGCGGCGGGATGGGGCAGGTATATCGAGCCGAGGACATGCGGCTCGGTCGGCATGTCGCGTTGAAGTTTTTGTCCGAGGAACTGGCGCGAGATCCGGGTGCTCTTGAGCGCTTTCAGCGGGAGGCACGCGCCGCTTCGTCACTGAATCATCCGGGAATTTGCACAATTTATGATGTGGGCGAATTCAACGGACGCCCTTTCCTTGTGATGGAAGTGCTCGAGGGTCAAACGTTGCGCGAGCGGATTGGCGGACGCCCGGTGGCGACCGATTCCCTTCTCGAGTTTGGGACGCAGATCGCGGATGCGCTTGACGCAGCGCACTCCCGCGGCATCATTCATCGCGATATAAAGCCGGCCAATATTTTTGTGACAGCGCGAGGCCAAGCGAAGATTCTCGATTTCGGACTCGCCAAGCAGGGAGCGTCGCGCCGAATCGCCGAAGCTGTGGGTGCGGGCAACACCACCACTCAGCCGACAACCGATAATGTGATGTTGACGAGTCCGGGCTCGGCGCTTGGCACGGTGGCCTACATGTCTCCGGAACAAGCCCGAGGTGAGGAATTGGACGCGCGCACCGATCTTTTCAGTTTGGGCGCCGTGCTTTATGAGATGGCGACGGGCCAAGCGGCGTTCAACGGAAACACTTCCGCCGTAATTTTCGACGCGATCTTGAATCGCACGCCGGCTGCACCTTCGACTTTGAATCCGAACCTTCCCGTGAAACTGGAAGAAATTATCGGAAAGGCGATCGAGAAGGATCCTGACTTCCGCTACCAGACCGCAGCTGAACTCCGCGGAGATCTGAAGCGATTGAAGCGTGACACTGACTCCTCTCGCCCGGTAAGCGGCTCTGCGAATCGGTGGCCTACGGGCCCTGTCGCGGCAGCACCATCGTCTGCGGTCGTATCGACCATACCCTCGTCACCGCAAATCCCGTCCGCTGAGGCAAATTCTTCGACCGCGACTCGATTTCGATGGAGCGGATGGGTGGGTCGCATATCGGTATTAGCGGCGCTGGCAGCTGCGGTGTTCTTGTTCATTCATGAACGCAACGGACGGAAAGCGGAAACGTCATTCGCGCAGATGACGATCACGCCGATATCCTCGTCCGGTCACACCTACGGCGCTGCAATTTCGCCTGACGGAAAATGGCTCGCCTATATTTCCGACGAGGAGGGAAAGTCCGCCATCTGGGTGCGACAGCTCGGCACAGGCAGCACGGCCCAAGTGGTGGCTCCAACGATCGGAAACTTCAAGGGAATTACATTCTCTCCGGATGGAAATTATTTGTATTTCGTGAAGGGCGAACCTGGTACCGGGCTTTCGAAACTCTATCAAGTTCCCTCGCTCGGGGGAACGCCGCACGAATTGATTGTCGACGTGGACAGTCCAGTAACATTCTCGCCGGACGGTAAGCAGATCGCTTTTGTGCGGCAATCGAGTACAGGGGGAACTTCGAGCTTGCTGGGAGCCAAGGCGGACGGTTCGGCGGAGCACGCCATTGCCGTGCTGCGGGCGCCACTCTCATTCTCGGCGGAGGGCCCCTCATGGTCGCCGGACGGGCAACGGATTGCGATAGGAAAATCGATCAGCGCAGGCTTTCAACAATATGCTATCGAAACGGTAGCGGTTGACACCGGCGCGGAAACCCGGCTCGGAACGAATGATTGGGGCTACTTGCGGCGGATTAGCTGGATGCCAGATGGATCGGCCGTAGTTTTTGGATCGCCGATCAGCAAGCCTTCGCTCAACGCCCAACTTTGGATGGTAAGTTATCCCCGTGGTGAAGCGCGGCGGATCACGAATGATTTGAACTTCTATACCGGAGCGAGCGTCACCTCCGATGGCGCTACCCTCGCTACGGTGCAACTGACTCTTACTGGAAATTTGTGGTCAGCGGGCGTTGGAAGCGGCTCTTCATTTTCACCGCCAAAACAGATTACCTCGGGAATCAGCCGCGCGGATGGCGTGTTCGGTATTTCGTGGACTCCGTTGGATCAGATTCTCTATAGCTTCTATGCCTCCGGAACGACGAAATTAGCCACGAGCTCTCCTGACGGCGCCAATGCCCACGACGTTACCGTCAGCGCGGGAGCGGCGATGTTCCCGTCCGCATGCGGCGACGGGCAGCACGTGGTGTTCACGGTGAATCGGCCGGATCAGGGATTGTCCGTGTGGCGCGGCGATGCAAACGCCGGTGAAGTGAAACAGCTTACGAACGGACCCGCGGATGCGTGGCCGATCTGTTCGCCGGATGGGAAAACGGTCGTCTACGTAAATCTTTCGACCGATTTACCCGCTCTGATGAAGATCGCGATTGACGGCGGAACACCGGCTAGATTGGGCAAAGAACCGTTTTTTCAGTTTCCGGCGATTTCGCCCGACAACCAATTCATCGCCGCCTCATACCATCCCGATCAAACTAAACCTGCGAAGCTGGCTATCGTCGCGATCGATAGCGGAGAAATTCGGAACGTTTATGACGTCCCCGCCGAGACCGTTTTTGGCGGCGAAGGTGGAAGCGATCTTGAGTGGACCAAGGACGGGCGTTCGGTGCTGTTTGTGGTAAACAGAAATTCGATAGCGAGCCTCTGGGCACAGCCGATTGGCGCCCCAGGATCGGCTATTATCTCCCCAAAACCAATCATGAATTTTGGCTCGGGCTTTGTGTGGGCCTATGCGCTTTCGCCGGATGGAAAGCAAATAGTTTACTCGCGCGGAGTCCCGGCTACAGATGTGGTTCTAATTTCTCACTTCTAGTGACAGGAAACCCGCTGCTCTGCTCGTGACCTCACCGGAGGATGCATGAAGGTATCGCGGCGTGAGTTGCTGAAGACCGCTTCTATTGCGGGCGCTGGGGCCACCGCTGCCGCCATTAGCGCACCGCTGATGGACACCGGACGCGCGCGGCAGAATTCACAGACCACACCTGGCGAATTGCCTCCTGCCTTCGACAAGTTACAGCCGTTGGGCGACCGGGTGAAGCCGATCCGCGTCGACGAATTGCAAGGACGCATTGCGAACGCGCAAGAGCTGATGACCAATGCGAAGCCCCGATTTGATGTGCTCTACGTGACGCCCGGCACAACGCTCGCGTACTACGTAGGAACTCCATGGGGCTTGAGTGAACGCATCGTCGCTCTGATGATTCCCCGCGAAGGTCACCCGCTGATGATCTGTCCGGCATTCGAGGAAGGCCGTTTGCGAGAACAGCTGCCGTGGCCAATTGAGCTGCGCGTCTGGCAGGAGGATGACAGCCCCTATTCTTTGATCGCGAAATGGCTCGCCGAACGAGGGATTCGGACTGGACGAGTGGCTGTGGAGGAGACCACAAAGTACGTTTTCTACGACGGTCTTCGACAGGCGGCTTCCTCGCTCGACTACGCCAGCGGCAATCCGGTGACCGTGGGATGCCGCGCGCAGAAGAGCGAGCATGAACTGGAGTTGATGCGGCTGGCTTGCTCGGTCACGTTCGATGTTTACAAAGCCACGTTTACCTCCCTGCGGGAAGGCATGACGCAACGTGAGGTGTCGGCCATGATATCGCGCGCCTATAAGAAAATGGGCCTCGAAGGTTATGGGATTGTGCTGTTCGGGCCTGCTGCCGCCTTGCCGCACGGGACGCGCGAAGAGCAAGTGCTGCGCGAGGGCATGGGCGTGCTGATTGATGGAGGAACGCGGGTCGAGGGCTATGAATCCGACGTGACGCGAACGAGCGCGCTGGGAAAGCCGTCAGCGAAGCTGCAGCACGCTTTTGAGATTGTGCGAAGCGCCCAGGACGCTGCACTTGCCGCGGCGGTCGCTGGCCGCGAATGCGGTTCGGTAGATAGCGCCGCCCGCAAAGTGGTCACTGACGCCGGTTTCGGCCCCGATTACAAATACTTCACGCACCGCCTGGGCCACGGAATCGGCATGGACGGGCACGAGTCGCCCTACCTCGTGCGAGGCAATACCACAATCCTCAAGCCAGGAATGACCTTCTCAAACGAGCCTGGAATCTACGTGGTAGGAGATTACGGCCTGCGCTGCGAAGACGTGATGGTGATCGCCGATTCGGGTGAGGCTAAGCTGCTAACGCCAGCCTTTGCGCCTTCACTCGAAACCCCGATTGCATAGAGACGCGTCCTGATCTGAGAAAACCGCTGCGTTGGGGTCTCTTTTTGACGAAAGCGCGTTCGGCAGGTTACGACTATTTCTTCATCGCGGCCTGAATCTTCGGGATCATGTCTTTAATTTGATCGGCCGCTGGTCCCTTGGGATCGATTCTTAAGTATTCCTGAAATTCGTGGATCGCCCCGTTTCCATCACCCTTCTTTAGAAAGATATTCCCCATCAGCAAATGCCCCGCTCCAAAATCCGGCTGGCTGGCAACGACCTTTGCAGCGTAGGGTTCCGCTTCTTTCCAGTTATTCTGGGCCATATAGGCGCGCGCAAGCTCGTATTGAGCAGCGGAAGCCTCAGGAGCATCCGGAGCCAGCGTTAGGCCCTGTGAGAGCGCCTTCTGAGCCCCAGGATAGTCCTTGGTCTGATTCAGAGCCGCTCCCAGCTGAAAAAAGGCGGAAGCATTCTTGGGATCTATTGTCGTCGCCTTTTCCAAGGTTCCCTGGGCATCCTTCCAGTTCTTCTTCTCATTGTATGCGGTTCCCAGCAAAGTCAGCGCTTGCGGAAAGGAGGGATAGATCTCAATAGCCTTCTTGAGGTGGGAGATGCCTCCATCCAAATCCTTGCTCGTTAGAAGCTTTTGGCCCTTCTCATACTCCTTCCGTGCCTGGTCCGGAACGGACAGATCTAAGGCTGACGCCGTTGGGGACCCGCCGCTCTTAGCATTTTCATCGTGATAGCGTGGGTCCGGCCTGAGCACCAAGTTTGCCATACCAGTTTGAGTATTCTGCAAATCTACTTGCACGCTGGCGTCTAGAAAACCCGGCATTTTCGCTCGGACATAATAAATTGCGGGCGCAGGCGGATTGAGGCGGCACTTACCAGACGTATCTGTTTGAGTCTGGTCGATGAAAGCAGCGTCTTGACCTTCTAGCGTGATGAGTACGCCCTGTGGCGCAGACGAACCATTCGCGTATCGGACCTGCACAAAGATCGCAGCGTTATTGAAGGGGTGACTCGAAGATCCACCTATCTGAGCAAAAGCACTGGGAGGCAAGACCGAGGCAAGAACGATAAGGACGCTAGCTAACGAGGAAACGCGAAACATAGCCTGTCTCTCTTATAGCACCATCGCGAGATCCCTAAAACAAAAGAAAGGGGAAGCGCTGACGCGCTTCCCCCTTTTTCAAGCACGACAAACACTTCTTAGAACTCAAGCCGGAAGAACACTCTCGCGTTGAACGGAGACTGGATACTGTCACCGCGGGTTGCGATCAAGGTTGCCGGTTTCAAGAAATCAAGGTTTGGTGTACCGGTACCGAGATCAATATTTTGGTTGATCAAGAGGATGCGCTTCGTGTTGCCAAGGTTAAACATATCCATGCCAAAACGAAGGTGCAATCGCTCAGTGATGTTCATGACGTAGTCGGCATGCAGATCCACGTTACCAGTAGTCGGTGTACGACCTTCACTGCCGCGGCCGCCGATTGGTACTTCGCCCGCGTTGTCGTAGACAGGGTGAGCAGCCATTTGGTTAACCGGGGTTCCAGTCTGAATGCGAACACCGGTTCCAAGTGTCAGGTTCCTCAGCTTGCCGTGATCAAATACATAGCTGAAGTAGCCATTGGCCACTTGCTGTCGGTCAGTGTTCAATACCCCAGGCAAGAACTGGTTGCCCAGAAGATTGAAATCCCCAGTGGTGAAATCAAACAGTGAGCTGATACCTGGGTCAGACTGCCCGTTGTCGTTGCGGAAAGCGCCTTCGAAGTTACCGAAGAGCTTCGCAATTCGGTAATTGGCGCGTAGTTGCCAGTTGTGAGAGAACGTCTTGTTTACTTCGAATTCGACCGCCCAATATTTCCTAACTGGGTCGGCAAATCCGTCCGGAATGCCGTCAGCGACAACGGCACCTGCATCCGGTCCATCCGGGCCGAGGATTCCGATTGCTCGTGCGTTCGGAGTGCCGGCAAAAGCTGGGTCTTCTGTGAAGCACACTGCCGTGTTTCCCACCGAATCCGTAACCGCAGCTCCCAAACTGTTTGTAACCGGAAACAGCTGGAAGTCTGACCCATTACAAGCCGCCGGGGTATTCGTCACATTGCCCTTTGCATCAGTAGTAGCAACAAACGGATGCGGCAAGGCGTTTGTGAAGATATCCTGGTTCTTGCTGATGTTCGCAATCGAAAACTGCTGTACGACTCCAGCAAGGGCCCCTTCTGGCGAAGGACCACCCGAGTCTTCCACGATTCTTCGCAGACTGCGATGAATATATCTCGCACTCGCGATCACACCGTGAGAGAACTGATGCTCCGCTCCGATCACGTATTCGTCCTCATACGTTGAGTGGGTGCCAGAGTGGATACTCTCTCCGCTCTCTTCCGAAGCAAACGGCGCAGAGGTGACTCCGCCAACAGCCTTGTTCAGAACGTGGGCGGCGTCGATAACAGGAGTAACGGTTCCAAACTGGTTGAGAACGACGCATCTGCTGTCACCCAAGACAGGCGTGCAGCCCGGTCCCGTGGTGAAATCTGGCGCCAAACGGAACGAGAAGAGGTCGAGCTCATTCGTTAGCGACCGTTCAGCGAGGTCCAGCGGCAGGTTGTAGCTGTACCGGCCGAAGTTGAAAGAGATTTTGTTCTTACGATCACCAATGGGGTCAACGCTTACACCAATTCGCGGTGACCAGTCATCAGTGAATGTATATTGACTGTTCGCACCGACCAGACGCTCTTGCTGCCAGCGAACGCCCGCATCGATTGTGACGTACTTGTTTATTGTCCAAGTGTCGTTCACATATCCCACGTGGAATACCGAATGGGTCGAGAAGTCCTTGCTGCCGTTTGTGAGTCCGAACTCGCTGCGGAACATGCGCAGTGCCACGGGCGTCTCGCCCAAACCTGGAACATTCATCAGCGGGCAGTTGAAGCATGCGAAATTTCCAGTATTGGGATCGGTAGCAGGCAGAGGCACCAGCCGCCAGACATAGTTGGCCGGCGAACCCGCCCATGCGTCGGAACCGCCCAGCGTTGCGCCATCCATGTTCTGAGTCGGTGGAGGTGTCACCTCTCCGCTCGACAACCGCGAGCCCTTATAGAACGCTCTCGAGTAGGCGTAGCCTACGTCGAAGGAGTGTTGTCCCCAGAAATTCACGATCTTCGTAGTATTGATGTTTCCGCTGTAACTGTTGTCCTTGGTATTCTCCAGAAAACCCCTTCCAACTGAGACGAATTGTCCCTGTTGTCCGGCCAGGTTCGCCACCTGGGTCTGATCGATAATTTCCTGGGTCGTGTTGTCGAAGCCGCTCTCTTTGAACTCGTTATGCTGCCATGTGGCCGAGATATTCAGTATCCAAGTTGGCGAGAGCGTGGCGTTGTAGCGAGCCACCACATCGCGATTGCCGAAGGTAAGCTTGCTGAAGTTGGTGTTATTGGGAATACCATCTGGACCCTGAGTCAAACGAGCCCACGGGAAGTGGTTCGTGTGCGCTGGGTCGCCGAAGACAGACCCTTCCAGAGTGTTGCGATCGTTAAACTTGTAGGTCACCTTGGCGGCATAGTTATAAGTAAGCGTGCGACCATCCTGTTCGCCGAGGAGGAAGTTACCGAATCCCGGGGGCGAAATCTGATGGGTTTGAGTCTCGGATGGGTCAAACGATCCGAAAAAGAACAGCTTGTCCTTGAACAACGGAACCGGGCCACCTAACTCAAAGGATATATCAGCATTTTCGTTGTGGAGAACGTCCCCAACAGGATTCACAAGCCCAAAGGAATCGGGGTTCAAGCGCTTCGCTTCAAACTGTTGTGGCTGATAAAACCCAGCGATTGCGCCGTGATAATTCTGGCCACCTGATTTGGTCACGATCTGGACGATGCCGCCTGTTGCTCCGCCGTACTGAGGCTGGAACGCACCAGTCTTGACCTGTACTTCCTTGATGAAGGAAAGGTTGATGCCGGTACCCACCGACCCGTATACTCGCGAAAACACTCCCAAACCGCCGAAAGCTGTGTCCGTAATGCTCACGCCGTCCGCGACATAGAGGTTTTCGAGACCGCTACCACCTGAAATGGATGGATTCGCCGAGCCGGTGCCGCCACCGCTGACGGCGCCAGGAGCCAAATAGAACAGCCCGGAGACGTTCCGCTGCACAGGGAGCTTCTGATAGAAATCATCGTTGAGGTTCGTGGCGACTGCGGTCGTGGTCGTGTCAACCGTGATTGCGGAAGAAACAACCTCAACAGTCTGTGTGACGGTGCCGGGCTCCATGACGACCCGGATAGCCGTGACGCTTCCGACGTTAACCTGGATGTCAGAAACCTGCGTCACCTTGAAGCCCTTCACCTCGACGCGGACCGAGTATGTGCCAGGAATCAGGTCCTGCGCCAGGAAGAGGCCAGCAGGCCCGGTAGTGTAGTTCTGATTGCCCACTTGACCCGATACCGTAACCTGGGCGCCCGCAATCGAGCCCCCGGTCGAATCCACTACGGTACCGTTCATTGTGCCCTTGGCCCCCGATTCCTGTGCCGCGATTGACGGCGCAAGACTCACGGCCACCGTTAAAATCAAAACGGCCACGAGAAACAATCTTTTAGTGTACATGCACTCTCCTCGCTTCTAAGATCATTTGGAACGACTCACCCCGGTCAGCGAGACCTCAAAATGAGGCCTAGAACCACCCGTAATGCAACTATGTGCAATCGGATGTCCGAATCGATTGGAAAATAAGTGTCTTACTTGGTGACAGTTACAGGATTAACTGTACGCGGATACTATGCTTATGCGGATTTTGAAGTTCGGATGTATACGAAAAACAATAGAAAAAATCAGTTCTGAACTGATCGAGGCGGCTGTTGGTTGTTCTGCCCCAGCAATTCCCGCCCCTTCTTCTCGAAGTCCGCACTCTTTTTTGCTTCACCCAAGCGGCCATAATAACTGGCGAGGGTAAGGTATAAGGGACCGTTGGGCGATTTTAGATCAGTCGCTGACTGCAAGAGAGCGGCTGCTTGTTGAGTTCGGCCCGTCTTATCGAGCGCATCGGCCATGCGGAGTATGGTCTCAAAGTCTGTGTCTGCCGTTATGGGTATGTCCTGCGCAATCTGCGCTACTGCCGGCAGCGAATTCCGACCGAACTCTAAATTTACAAGCGCGGTTCGCGCCTCCTCATAACGAGGATTTTTCTGGAGGGCCGAACGGAGCCACCTAGAAGCCTCGTCGTTTTGATCAAACGCTTTGTAGCACAAGGCGCGCTGAAAATCGGCGACGCCGCTTTGCACATCTTTGGAGATAGCTTCTCCATCGAATACATCCCAGTCCGGATCGGTAGGAGCAGACATCAACAGACGGAAATTCAAGGTTCCGGAAGCTTTTTGTTCGACTCCAGCAGTGTCAAGAGAAAGCGTCAAGAGATAGTTGCCCTGCGCCCAGTCTCCGAGGGGGATCTTTTTGCCTGTCAATAACGTCCCTGTCGAATCAACCTGTTGTCTCGATACGGCCTCAGTGATGGTTTTAGCTCCTCCGACGGCTCCGATACGACCAAAAGCGTAGTGAGCTTCCAAGTCGCTGGCGTTCGGTTTCAGCATTTCATCGTGAGAAAGCCAGACCTGATAGAAAAATTGCAAGTCAGTCGCGGGACTGAAATTCAGCTCGCGAGGAAGTAGGGGAGCGAACTTCAATCCCGCTACACTAAAAGGGACCAGGCCGGAAAATTGCGGCCCTACGGCTTCTGCAGACGTGAACGGGGTCAGAGGAGTGACGATCAATCCCGTTGACGGTAGCGATGGTACTACCACATCGCTCTCAGCCTGATATCCAAGGGAATTCACGCCATTCGCTAGAAGGAACTTAAGATGGTATTTTCCAGGAGCAAGGGGCAGCCAACCCTCATAGCCGAATACCTTGTGGCTCACCTCAGTCAATTGTTTCTCGCTCACACTATGCTTCAAGGTGCGTTCCTGCGTGAAAATAAGCTTGTCCTCGGGGCCAAACACTTCCACGCGGGTGTCTACAGAAAAATAAGCTGATCCCGTCGCGGATTTGCCTATCGCGAAATCCTCTGGCCGCTTAAGCCGAAGCAAATAGTGCAGCTTGACCTCTCCGTCTTGATCTCGAAGGGGAACCGTCAACAGCCCCAGCGTTTCTCCTCCCACGAGCAACCTGGAGCTCACGGTTAGCGTCGCTGCGTGGCGCTGAAGAAGTGCCACGTTTGCCGGACTGTTTGCCAGGTCATGGAGGATGGACATCATCACGTCGGATTGCATGCTCGGTCGAGGGTTGTTAGTGTCGACTGGCTCATCCGGCAGGAGGCTTAGTGACGTTCGCGCCACTTCTTGCCCCAAATCGCGCTGTATCATAGCGATTGCATTGGCATCAGTCATTCCCCGCTCTGTGATTAGCTCTTGAGGACCGTGGAAATACGGGCTGTAGGTCACGTAGTCGCCGAAGCTATCCTTCTTGTAAAACAAAACGTAGAAATACGGAGGAAGCGCGGGGCTGACACTCTCGTAAAACCAGAGTTGCATAGGACGAACTCGATCATAGCCCTGATAATTTGCTAGTTGCTTCGGCGGGCCCAGCACAATGTAGATTCGGCCTCTTTCCGTGGACCACCCCGGCACCCGCTTACCCATTCCGAAATGGTCGTCAGCGTAGGCTAAACGTTTGTAGTGTTCTTCCTTGAAGACATTAATGGGAGAGTCGGGATCCGGATTGCGGATCTTCCAAAACCAATCCATGAATTTGTCCCGCTCTGCGTCGGACTTTAGTGCTAAGAATTGAGCCTTCTCGCTCCGCGTAATGAGGTAGGCGGCGTCGCGGTCGAGCCATTCGCGATATTGTGGAGGCAGTTTGCTCTCTTTGTCTTTCGCGAACACCGATGAGGCCACGAGGCAAACCATCATCAGAGCCATCAATGTGTAGAGCAGCAAACGCACGGAGCAACGCACGACCTTCACCTCCAGGGCACAATTCCTTTGCGGGACGTATGAATTATGAGACGACAAGTTCGCTCAAGCGGTTGTATGCGATGAATTCCAGAGAATATAAAGCTGTGAACAGCCACACGTCCCACCGATGGCATTCTAGCGGCGCAGGTGCCGCTGGTCAAGGCAGGTGGGCAGCTCGCAGCGCGATAGCGGCATTCTGCCCGATTCAGCCAATCAGCCTTGAGCGTTGCAGGCAAAATTCTACGACGCGATTCTCAGCCCAGAAACGCGCGTCTCCTGGCTCATTCGAGATGAAGGCGCAGTGGCCGCCGTGCTGCGCAACCACTAGTTCGATGCAGTGGTTTTCGCGAATCGCAGGATTGCTGAATGAAGATATCGGGACGAAAGGATCGTCTTGCGACGTGAGGATCAAGCACGGCCTGCGAATCTGCTCCAGCAATTGCCCAGCGCTCGATCGCTGGTAATAGTCGTCGGCACCGGCAAAGCCGCAAAAGCGAGCAGTGATGAGCTCATCAAATTCGCGCACACTACGGATATTCCGCATTCCGTCCACGGGGAAGATTTCAGGGAACAGCTTTGTTTTCAAGCGCATACGCCGCTTCAAACCTCTCACAAAATGGCGCTGATAGATTAGGTTTCGCCGCTCGCCGAGCGCGTCTGCGCACGCCGCCAGATCGAGCGCTGGTGCCACGGCGACGAAACCGCGGATCTGCGAAGGCGGTGAGTCCGCTAATTCACCGGCCATTTTTAACACCAGGTTACCGCCCATCGAGAACCCGACAGCGAAAATCTCGGTCAGGTGATCGCGTTCTAT
>Ga0210399_10002485_pt1 | contig 14338 bp, 15 predicted proteins | sample IncBWC14MmetaG_FD_150865 | JGI IMG/M metagenome (GOLD analysis project Ga0210399, IMG submission 150865) | Forest soil microbial communities from Barre Woods Harvard Forest LTER site, Petersham, Massachusetts, United States - Inc-BW-C-14-M | ecosystem: Environmental > Terrestrial > Soil >... | reverse complement strand
AGCGAGGGGTCGCCCGAGGAAGGATCCTGGAACGAGGCAGCACCGCCGACGGGAACGTCCTTCGCCGGGCCGATCTTCGTACCCGGGGGTGTGCTCGGGGGCGTGGTCGACTGCGATGCCGGCGACGAAGTGGTCGTCGTGGAACTCGCCGTGCTTCCGCTCGTGGTCGGCGTCGTACCGCTCCCGAGAGCGGGCGCCGGTGAGCCTCCAACCGAGGAGCCGAATAGACGCCCGAGACCGGCGACGAGTCCTCCTCCGACGAGTACCGCCGCCGAGACCGCAGCCGCGGCACCGCCCGTGGCCAGGACGGTGCGCCGGTCGAGCTCGTTCTGGTCGATACGGCGTGCGCGGGGCGGCTCCTGGGCCAAGAACGGACAAGGACCGGGCGCACAGGGCTGCCCGTTGCGGGCCTGGCACCGTCCATCTTCGTATTGGCCGCAGACGCGCCGCACCACGGCGAAGTCCACCGGCGTCACCGCTTGCGGCTCGGCGCCCATTCCGACCCGGACTCGATGCGCGATCACTGCATCGACCGACAAGACGCCTCCCGCACCGGCAATCACCAGCGGCATCCAGGCGAAGACGAAGACGATGTCGGAACCCGTGTAATAGGGGTGCGAGTGGTAGCTGACGGTGAGGAAGAGCAGGAGGGACATGACCAGACCACCGACCGCAGCGGCGCGGGCCAGGAATCCGAGCAGCGTGCCGAGTCCGATCGCCAATTCCCCGAACGCGATGACGAGACCAATGAGCACAGAGACATGTGAGATCGGGCCGAGGAGGCCGTGGATGGGGCTGACTCGTTGTGCCGCGGTGAGCTGGGCCTGGATCGAGGCCGGATTGGACGCGTTGAAGAAGGCGGGGTTGGCGAGCTTCTGCAATCCGGCGAAAACGAACGTGATGCCGAGGAAGGCTCGCAACGGGAGCAACGCCCAACCGGCCATGGAACGGGCGTGGGGAGGCGGCTGCAACCATTCCCAACTTGGTCCAGAAGGTTCGGTCCGAGGAGTCGCCTTCGTTTGAGAGCTCGTCGGAGGAGTCGCTCGTCGGGCGCGACTGGAGGAGGCGACGGGTCGCGTGTGACCGGCTCCGGATCGATGTCGGTTCTGGGGTGATGGCATAGGCGAGGGGAAGCTTTCGGGCTTGGGGGCGCGCGACGCTCTGGCCGGTGACACCCTCAGTGTGACGCGACATCCTTACGAGCGGATGAATGGACGCCTCTCTCGGGCGTTCGGTGGCGTGACCTGCTGCATTGGTCCTACGGGCCGGGGCCGCGATCGGATTGCGGCCTATCCTGGGGCCGGGTGCCGACACCGGCATGTGGGCCGGACGTCCACGACAGACCGGCGGCCTCAGGGAGGGCAGGTTCATGACAGGCAGCACCGGCGGATTCGAGCTGCGGGGCATCAACCATCTGGCGCTGGTGTGCCGGGACATGGAGCGAACGGTCGACTTCTACACCAACGTGCTCGGCATGCCGTTGGTCAAGACGATCGAGCTCCCCGCGGGAATGGGACAGCACTTCTTCTTCGACTGTGGGGGCGGCGATTGCCTCGCGTTCTTCTGGTTCCCCAATGCGCCCGACGGTGTCCCGGGTGTCAGCGCACCGGCGGCGCGCCCCGACCAGGGTGACCTCACCAGCGCCATCGGCTCGATGAATCATGTCGCGTTCGACGTCGCGCCCGAGAAGATCGAGGAGTATCGCGATCGCCTCATCGCCGCCGGCATCGACTGCACTGAGATCGCGAACCACGACGACTCCGAGTTCGGCATCAGCGACGAAATGCACTCGGGGGTCTATGTGCGGAGCGTCTACTTCCAGGACCCGGACGGCATCCTCTTGGAGTTCGCATGCTGGATCCGAGGGTTCAAGAATTCCGACGTCTCGCACACACCGGCTCGGGCCGCCCACGTCCACATGGCCGCAGAAGCGGAACTCCCGGCTCAACCCTCTCCCGTCTGATCTCGCCGCGCCGCGGCGAAACGTCAATCCACCACGATTTCAGAACAGAGACCCTTGATGCCCAGACTCCGCCAGGTTCCCAAGGACGAGGCCACCGCTCCGATCGTCACCACCATGTACGAATGGCTCTTCGAGGGCCGCGATCCCGTCGCCGAACCAGGGCGCTGGGACGGCACGACGGGCGACTGGTGGACGGTTTTCGCCAACAGCCCCGACATCCTCGATCATTGCGTCAAGGGATTCGGGCTCTACCAGTCCCCCGAGCGCAAGCTCGATCCGAAGCTCCGCGAACTCGGTCAGATCCGCGCCGGCTGGGCCGCCGGCAGCCAGTTCGTGTTCAGCCAGCACGCCAAGTCGATGCGGGGCCTCGATATGCCCGAAGCGAAGATCACCGCCATCCCGGCATGGAGTGTCGCCCCGGAAGGCACCTACGACGCCGCCGAGCGCGCCGTCCTGGCCTATACCGACTGTCTCGTCTACGACCACGGTCGCGTGCCCGACGCCCTCTTCGAGGAATTGCGGCGCCATCTCGACGACCTCTCGATTCTCGAGCTCACCTACATCACGACGCTCTACTTCCAGCACGCGGTGATGTCGAAGGCCCTGCGCACAGCGTTCGACGACCGCGACGAAGTCCTCGTCGAGGTACCGGGCCCGCCCGGCGCCACCGCGATGCACCCGGGTAACGGCCGGTGAGCGCGCCGTACGACGTGGTGCCGGCCGACGAGGCCCGCCACGCGCCCGACGCCGAGGACCTGTGGAACGAGTCGTACTACTGCGACTTCGTGCAAGGGGACGGGTCTTGGGGTGGCTGGTTCCGGCTCGGCCTCTACCCGAACCGCGAGGTCGCCTGGTGGACGGCCTGGGTCGTGCGCCCCGGCGCGCCCGGATTCTGCTCGGTGGACTACCGCGCCCCGGTGCCCCCCGGCAACACCCTTGTATCGGAGTCGACGTCGGTCGGCCGCGTGGAAGTCGACGTCCGGCGGCCGCTCGAAGAGTTCCGACTCGCCGTGGACAGTCCCGCGGTCAGTATGGCCAAGCCCTCCGACGCCTATCGCGACAAGGCTGGAGGGACGCCTTCACGCTTGGCGACGGACCTGACCTGGTTCACGGACGGCGTGCCCTACCACTACAACGTCACCACCCGCTACGAGATCCCGTGCACCGTCCGCGGCACCGTCACGATCGACGGCGAGACGCTCGAGGTGGACGGACAGGGCCAACGGGACCATTCCTGGGGCGTGCGTGACTGGTGGGCGTTCGGTTGGTGCTGGTGCTCGCTGCGTCTCGACGACGGCACCAGGGTGCACCTGGCCGACATCAGGGTGCCAGGCATGCCGATGTTCTTCGGTTACGTCCAGAGTCCGGGCGAGGTCTCGCCGTTGAGCGCGCTGACCGTCACCGAAGATCTGGTCCAGCACGGCTTCCCGAACAGGGCTCGCATCGAACTCACCGCGGGGCTTCCTTCGGACGACGCGCCTTCGACCGGCCTCGGCCTCGATATCACGCCCGTGGCATTCGGGCCGGTGCTGCTGCGCAACGACGACGGTCGCACCAGCCGGTTCCCCCGGGCTCTACTCCAGTGCGCGGCCGACGACGGCCGCACCGGGACCGGCTGGATCGAGTGGAACCAACCCGATCCCCCGGGCTGACTGAGCACGGGGCCGATACCTCCTGCTCACGGGTGCCCACTACCCTTTTGGGGTGGCCAAGCACTCGAATGCCCTTGTAGCCCGACCGCGCCCGGACACCGAAGGCCACCGGCGCCTTCGTCTGACCCTGGGGACAACCGGGCTCGCCGCACTAGCGCTGGCGGCCGTCGTCACGGCCCTGCCGGTCGGTCAAGCCGGAGCCAAATCGACCACCACCACGACCAAGGCGCCGCACGCGACCACGACCACGGCCGCCGGTCACACCCCTTCACCGGCCGACAATTGGCTGCTCAAGGCGATAGGAGCCGAGGCCAAGATCGGCAGCGTCCGCATCGACGGGAAGATCCAACAGAACAAGTCGGTGATCTACCTGGACTTGGTCGTGAACGCGGACGGCGAGGGAGGCGGCACGTTCGTCCAGAACGGGTTCAGCATCCAGCTCGAGCGGGTCGGCACCCTGCTCTACTTCAACGCACCGAAGAACTACTGGGAGAAGACCGCAACGGCCGCGCAGGCCGACACCTATGGGGGCAAGTGGCTCGAGATCTCCGCCCTGGACGCCCGCTTCGTCTCATTCGATCAGTTCCTCGACGCTGACGATCTCGTGTTCGCCGCCTTCGAGGGCCACACGACCCCCCTCACGTTGGGGAAGCCCACGACGTTCCAGGGACACAAGGTCGTCGTCGTGACGGAGACGGTCGTGAGCAACGGCAAGCGCGCGACCGGCTCGATGTATATCGGCTCGACGGGAAAGCCGATCGTCTACAAGATCGTGAACGACTCGCCCGACAACAAGAGCACGATCGTGTTCTCTCACTACGGCAAGGCCGTGGCGCTGACCGTGCCGCCGAACGCCATCAACCTCACGTAGCTACTTGAACAGGTCGCCGAGCACTTTCGCCGTGCCCGCGGCCGCCGCACCCGTCTCGACGGGGTGGCCGCCCTGGTCGGGCAGATAGTGGCCGATGACGCCGGCCAACAAGGGAATCGGCATCGACTGCAGCCAGATCCGTCCCGGGCCGGTGAGCACCGCGAAGTGGTGCCCGTCAGCGCCCATGTAGCGGTTGGCGAGGCCCGGCACCCTTTGGACCGAGAAGGTGACCGAGGCCTGGAACAGCCCGGCGTGGCCGGGGTGGACCCGCATCGTCTGGCCCGGCTGGAGGTCGTAGACGATCACTTCGCCCGAGAGATCGATGAACGCCCGCCCCGTGCCGCCGATCTTCTGGAGGATGAACCCCTCGCCGCCGAAGATGCCGCCGCGGAACGACTGCTGGAAGCCCATGGTGAGCTCGATGCCCTTGGTCGCCGCCATGAAGCCGTGCCGGTGCACCATGAACTCGTTCCCGGGCGCCACGTCGATGGGCAGGATGTGGCCCGGCACCTTCGACGCGAAGGCGACCGAGCCCGTTCCTCCCTGGGCCGTGTAGGTCGTCATCATGACGGACGCGCCCGACACGGCGCGCTTGACGGCGCCCATGATCCCCTTGCCCCCCATGCCGCCGCCGGTATTCGTCTCCATCTGGATCGAATCGGACATCCAGCTGAACTCGCCGGCCTCGGAAACGATCGATTCACCGGCCTGGAGCGAGAGCTCGAGCACCGGCATCGTGGTTCCGTGGATCGTCTCTTCCATGGTGAACCTCCCAACTCTCGGTTTGACCGCCTCATCCGCATGAGCTGCCGCCGGTATCAGACCGTCGAATCGGGCAGCTCGACGTCGCCCGAGCGTACGCCTTCGCCCGGCCCGTGCGCTCCACGGACGAGACGTTCGGCGAGAGAGACCTCGCTCAGACCCAGGCCGATCCCGAACACGGTGCCCACGACGAACGTGGAGAGGAACACCAGCCCGACCGCTTCGTGCGGCACCAGATCGTGGACCAGCACGAGGACCTCGTGCTCAACGGCCAGTGGGATGGCGACGAAGCAAAACACGAGCACGAAGTGGGGCCACACCAGCAGGACGGAGCGCCGAAACGCTTGGCGCACCGTGCAGCCAAGCAGGTTGATGAGAGGTCCAACCAAGGCGAAGACCGTGTCGACCACGAGGCCGGGCAGCACGAAGAGCAGGGCGGCGACGCCGCCGATCACCAGCAGGAAGATGTCGGCCACGAAGAGGCGGAGCCAAGGGAGGGTCCGGAGGACTTCGCCGATTGGCTGTGGGCGCTCGTTGCGTTCAACGGCGCCCACCATGCGCTCGAGCATGCCGCTGTAGAAGGTCAGTCCCAACGTCGACGCGCCGTAGACGAACGCGAAAGCGACCGACTCGAGACCGAGGTGGTCAACCGCGAGCTGGGTGAAGATCGTCCCCTGGAGCGCGTCGAGGGCGAAGATGACGAGGGCCGGGATCACGACGCGAGCCGGCTCCGCGCACAACGTGCGCCACGCCATCGACAGGAGCTCGAGCGGATGCAGCTGGTGGCGGACCGGACGGCCGCCGGGTGTGACGGCGCCCGTCATGCGGGCATGAACCCGTCGCCCACGAAGTCGAACAGGCGGCGATCCGGGTCGAAGGGGGTGGTCTCACCGTCGAACCGGTGGTGCCCGATGGTCATCACGGTCCCTTCGGGTGCTTCGAAGGCCAGCTCGGTGAATCCCGCGGCGGCGAAGCAGGCCCGAATGGCCGGCGTCGCGTCGGGCGGACGGCGGTGACGCGTCCAGACGACGTGAGACCCCGGCCGGCAGAACGACGGCAACGCCTCGATGGTCGCAGTGATGTCACCCGCACTGATGTTGCCGAACACCCCGCACACAAGGACCAGGTCGGCTGGCACCTGATCCACGTACCAACGCGACAGGGAGGCGTCGCCCTCGACGATCCGCACCATGGCGCCGACGCCGGCTGCGTCGGCGCGCGCCCGGGCGAAGGCGACCAGCGCAGGATCGAGCTCCACGAGCAGGGCGGAAACCTTCTCACGCCGCGGGAAACCAGCGACGACGTCGATCACATCGCGACCCTGGCCGGCGCAAAGACTGACGATTCGGACAGGGCCGGCATGGTCGGGCGGGACGGCATCGAGCGCTCGACCCACCATCCCCTGGACCGTGCGGAGACGGAGCGAAAGATTCGACGCCGGATCCTCGTAAGGGGCGTGCCACTTCTCCCAGTGGGACGGCTCTCCGGTGCCGTCGGCGCGAGGCGCGAAAGATGCTTCTTGATCCCCGGGCGCCATGGCGCCCCATCGTAGGGTGGGTGCTCGTGACGGCCCCATGAACCCAGGCGCGCCCGTCCCGTGATCAAGTACCTCGGCTCGAAGCGCCGGCTCGTTCCCGTCCTGAGCGAGATCAGCCGGGCCGCGGGTGCGCGCACGGCGCTCGACCTGTTCACCGGAACCACCCGCGTGGCCCAGGCGTTCAAGTCCCAGGGCGTGCACGTCACTGCGGTCGACAGCGCGCGGTACGCCCACGTCTTCGCCCGCACCTACGTCGAGGCGGACGCCGCCTCCACCGACGTGGGGGCGCTCGAGGCGGCCGTCGCCCGTCTCGACGCGCTGCCCGGGGTGGACGGCTACGTGACCGAGATGTTCAGCCGCCAAGCACGCTTCTTCCAGACGCCCAACGCGGCCCGTATCGACGCCGTGCGCGAGGCCATCGAGACGGAGTTCGCCGGGTCGCCGCTGCACCCGCTGCTCCTGACGAGCCTCATTGAGGCGGCGGACAGGGTCGACTCGACGACCGGCCTGCAGATGGCCTACGTGAAGCAGTGGGCGCCGCGCTCGTTCAACCCGCTTGCGCTGCGGGTGCCGCAATTGCTCGAGGGCCACGGGTGCGCCGTCAAAGGCGATGCGGTCGAGTTGGCCCCGGTCCTGGGGCACTTCGACCTGGCCTATCTCGACCCTCCCTACAACCAGCACCGCTACTTCACGAATTACCACGTGTGGGAGACACTCGTCGCCTGGGACGCGCCGGAGGCCTACGGCGTCGCGCGCAAGCGCATCGACGCACGGGACCCGGCCACGCATTCCGTGTTCAACTCGAAGCGGACGATGTCGGGTGCGCTGGCCTCGGTCATCGCGTCGGTGGACTGCGACCTGCTCGTCCTCTCTTACAACGACGAAGCCTGGCTCGCCCTCGACGAGCTCGAGGCGATGTGCGCGCAACCGGGACCAACCGGCCACGGTCCGCGGGCAGTCGCGACCCTTGCGTTCGACTCTGCCCGCTATGTGGGTGCTCGTATCGGGATCTTCGACCCATCGGGGCGCAAGGTCGGCCGCGTCAGCCACGTGTCCAACCAGGAGTTGCTGGTCATCGCGGGAGAAGCAGACCTGGTGCGCCACGTCGTCGAGGCCGCGCGGTCCGTCCAATCGGCACCCGACGAGGGATCCCGCACCCGGGCCCAAACAGGATAGGCGGCGCGCCCATGGTGAATCGGCTACAACAGTCGACGTGAGCAAGCACGATCACGGTGTTCACGACAAGCCCCACCACGACGACGACTTCCCCCGCCTCGAGGACTGCGACCTCTCGCTCCGCCTCTCCAAAGACGAGGAGACCAAGCGGCTCGGCCGGGCGCAACGGCGCCTGTTGCACCTCCGGCTGATCAACGGCGGCCAGCTCAACGACGGCAAGCTGGGACCGCCGGTCTGCATCGTGTTCGAGGGCTGGGACGCCGCGGGCAAGGGCGGTGCGATCAAGCGACTGGTCGAGCCGCTCGACCCCCGGCACGTGCACGTGGCCCCTTTCGCGGCGCCGAACTCCGACGAACTGCGCCACCACTTCCTCTGGCGCTTCTGGCCTCCACTGCCCGGGTGGGGCGGCATGACCATCTTCGACCGGAGCTGGTACGGGCGTGTCCTCGTCGAGCGTGTCGAGAGCCTGGCCACCGAGGTGCAGTGGCGCCGCGCCTACCAGGAGATCACCGACTTCGAGCACACGCTGGCCGAGGAGGGGATGATCGTCATCAAGCTCTGGATGCACATGTCGCACGAGGAACAACTCCGCCGGTTCATCCGCCGGCGCGACGACCCGCTCAAGTCGTGGAAGCTGACCGACGAGGACTGGCGCAACCGCGAGAAGCGGGGCGAGTACGACGCGGCGGTCTCGGACATGCTACGGCTGACGCACGGGCCACTGGCGCCTTGGGACGTGATCTCGTCGGAGAACAAGCGCCACGGGAGGGTCGAGGTGATCGAGACGGTGATCGGGCGCATGGAGGCGGGCATGGAGCGCTGGGGCGTGCCTGTGCCGTCCAACGACGAGGAGGAGGAGAAGACCGAGCTCGCACTCATGTTCGACGACGCTGAGTTCCAACACGGCCCCGAGGGCCCGCCGAACGGCACGGTGGGCGCCGACGAGCGGGCGCAGGCGTGAGCCCCTCGCCGTCGGGGCGCGCCGGGATCACCATTCCCTTCGAGGGGATCCCGCTGCACGCGCACCGCGAGTGGTACAGCCGGCTGCGCGAGCTCGGCTACACGGACCTGTGGTCGGCGGAGGTCGACGGCGCAGACGGGTTCACACCACTCGCGCTGGCCGCGGCGTGGGAGCCCTCGCTGCATCTCGGCGTGGCCATCACCCCGGTGTACACCCGCGGCCCCGCCCTGCTGGCCCAGAGCCTCGCCGCGCTGGCCGACGCCAACCCGGGCATGGTCGCCTGCGGACTCGGCGCCTCCTCGGAAGTCATCGTGGCCAACTGGAACGGCCTGGCGTTCGAGCGGCAGTTCCATCGGGTGCGCGACACCGTGCGCTTCCTGCGCCTCGCGTTCAGTGGGGAGAAGATCACCGAGGACTTCGGGACCTTCTCGGTCAAGGGCTTCAAGCTCTCGCGGGTCCCCGAGCAGGTCCCACCCATCTACCTGGCGGCGCTCCGTCCCGGCATGCTGCACCTGGCCGGGCGGGAGGCTGACGGCGCCATCCTCAACTGGCTGAGCGCTGACGACGTCAGGACCTCGGTGGCCGAAGTGGAGAAGGCGGCGGAGGGTGCGCCGCGTGAGATCGTGGCCCGCATCTTCGTCATCGTGTGCGAGGACGCCAACGTGGCACGCACCATCGGGCGCCGGATGATCACCGCGTACCTGAACGTCGAGGCCTACGCCGAATTCCACCGTTGGCTCGGCCGAGGGCCGGCGCTCCAGGGCATGTGGGACGCCTGGGCGGCGGGCGACCGCAAGGGTGCGCTGGCGGCCATCCCCGACGAGGTGGTCGACGAGCTCGTGGTCCACGGCTCCGTCGACGAATGCCGGGCGCACGTGCAGCGCTACGTCGACAACGGGGTCACCGTCGCCGCGCCGATGATCATCCCGATCGGCATCGACCTGGCTGACGCCGTGGCCGGTCTCTCGCCGTCGGCGGGCTGACGGTCATGACCGACGTCGACTTCCGCACCACGTCGCTCGAATCGCTGGCGCACGCGGTGCGGACAAAAGAGATCAGCGCGCGCGAGCTGACCGAGACGGCGCTCGGCCGGATCGAGCGGCTGGACCCGACGTACAACGCGTTCGTCGCCGTGGACTCCGAACGTGCGCTCAACGAGGCTGACGCGGTCGACGTGCGGATCGCCGCCGGCCACGACCCCGGACCGCTGGCCGGCATCCCGCTCGGCGTCAAGGACCTGCAGGACGCCATCGGCTACGTGACCACCCACGGGTCTGCGTTGCACGCGGACGACCCGCCCGCCAGGGTGGACCACCCTTTCGTGGCCCGGCTGCGCGCCGCCGGCTGCGTCGTGGTCGGCAAGACGAACACCCCCGAGTTCGGCTGGATGGGCAACACGACCAACGCCATCTTCGGGCCGTCGCGGAACCCCTTCGACACAAGCCGGGGGCCCGGCGGCTCCTCGGGCGGAGCGGCGGCCGCGTTGGCTGCCGGCATGGTGCCGCTCGCCACCGGCTCCGACGGCGGCGGCTCCATCCGCATCCCCTCGGCGTGCTGCGGGCTGTCGGGCATGAAGCCGAGCCTGGGGCGCGTCCCAGGCGGCGGGCCCACCCCGCCGGGCTGGCTCGGGCTCTCCACGGCCGGGCCGATGGCGCGCCGCATCGCCGATGTGGCCCGCGCACTGGATGTCACCGTCGGACCGGACCCGACCGACCTGCAGTCGCTTCCGCGCCCCGAGGCGTCCTGGCTGGCCGCGCTCGACGATCCCCACGTTCCGGTCCGTGTCGTCTACGCGCCGACGCTGGGGTACGCGACGGTGGACTCGGAGGTGGCGGAGGTCTGCGCCCGCGCGGTCTCGGTCCTCGAGTCGCTGGGCGCAGAGGTGACGGTCCTCGACACCGTGTTCGACACCGACCCCGTGGGCGACTTCCTGACCTATACCGCCGTTGCGAATCTGCGCACGCTGCGCCCCTACATGGGCCACCCCCGCTGGGAGGAGGTGCATCCGGTCCTGCGCCACTTCGTGAACGTGGCCCAGTCGACGACCGGCGAAGAGATCCTGCAGGTCTTCGACCACTACCACCTGATGAACCTGCGCCTCGTCGAACTGTTCCGGACCTCTCGCATCCTGGTCACGCCGACCTGCGCCGGAGTGGCGCCCTTCGCCGACGAGATCGAGAGCACCGTCAACGGCGAGCGGACGGCGAACTGGATCCAGTTCACGTACCCCTTCAACATGACGAAGTCCCCCGCCGCCACGGTCCAGGCCGGCACGAGCAGCGGCGGGCTCCCGATCGGGATCCAGCTGATCGGGCCTCAGCACGGCGACCTCGTGGTGCTGCGCACGGCGGCGGCTCTCGAGGCGGCCCTCGACCTCGATACGCTCGCACCGTTGCCCGCCTGAACGCAGCCCAAGGAGCAGACCCATGTCGATCGCCAGCCCCGCCAGCCGTGACATCGTGCGCCTCGTCAGCGAGGACGACGCGCCGTGGGCCGACACCGGCATCGGCGTGCTGCTCAAGATCGTCCGTTTTGACGTCGCGCGCGGCACCTGGGTCATCCTCAACCGCTTCCGCCCCGGCGTGCAGCTGCAGACGCACCGCCACACGGGCTCGGTGGACGCGTTCACCTCGGTGGGCCGCTGGCACTACCTCGAGTACGACTTCTACGTGACGCCGGGCTCGTACCTCTTCGAGCCGGCCAACTCCGTGCACACGCTGCACGTGCCCGAGGACAACGAGGGGGACACCGACGTCTGCTTCATCATCGAGGGCGCGCTGTTGAACCTCGCGGCCGACGGCTCGGTCGAGTCTGTGTCGGACGGACCGAGCACGCTCGAGGCGTACTACGCGTTGCTCGAGGCGCAGGGCGACCCCCGCCCCAACGGCATCGTCGTCTGACGGTTCGGCGTCCGGAGGCCGCCGCCATGGGGATCGACGCCAGCCACCTGCTCGACCCGTCGCTCTACGCGGAGGGCGATCCGTTCGCGCTCTACGCCGAACTGCGCAACGAGGCACCCGTCTGTTGGGTGGATCGCGCGGGAGGCGGTTTCTGGGCCATAGCCACGCATCCCGAGGTGTCGTCCATCGGTGCCGACCCCAAGGGGTTCTGCTCGTCGAAGGGGATCCTGACCGACGAGATCGGCACGACCTACGACGACCCGCCGACGATGATGCACACCGACCCGCCGCGGCACACCCGCTATCGCCGGCTGGTGCAGCCCGGCTTCAAGCCCTCGATGGTGCGCCAGATGGAGGTCGGGGTGACCGCGAAGGCGCGGGCCCTGATCGACCCGATCGACAGTGGCGAACCGGTGGACATCGTCGAGGCCCTGTCCATCCCCTTCCCGCTGCAGGTGATCTGCGAGCTGCTGGGCGTCGACGGCTCGCAGTGGCCGCGCTTCTTCGAATGGTCGGAGGCGGTGATCCCGGGCGAAAGCGAGCGCACGGAGGACGAGCGCGCCGAGCTGCAGGCGGAGATGTGGGGCTATCTCGTCGGCGTGGCCGAGGAGCGCCGCGCGGCACCGGCGGAGGACCTGGTCTCGGTCCTGGCCATGGTGGGCTCCGAAGAGGGCGCTGAGGCCGACCGGCTGAGCGAGGCGGAGCTGGCCATGTTCCTGATCCAGCTGCTGGTGGCCGGGAACGAGACGACGCGCAACCTCCTCTCGGGCGGATTGGCCGCGCTGGCCGCGGACCCCGAGCAGTGGGCCGCGCTGCGGGCCGACCCCGAGCTCATCCCCGGCGCCGTGGAGGAGCTGTTGCGCTGGACGACGCCGGTCATCTCGTTCATGCGCACGGCGACGGCGGACTGCTCCGTCCGGGGCCAAGCGGTTGCGGAGGGCGATCCGGTGCTCCTGCTATACGCGTCGGCCAACCGCGACGAAGAGGTCTTCGGTGCCGACGCCGACCGGCTCCGGGTCGACCGCCACCCGAATCCCCACGTGAGCTTCGGCTTCGGGCCGCACTTCTGCCTCGGGGCGGCGCTGGCCCGCCTCGAGGGCCGGGTGGTGCTCTCCGAGCTGGTGACGCGCTTCGCCTCGGTCACGCCGGCCGGGCCGGTCGAGCGGACGGCCAGCCCGGTGATCGCCGGCGTCCGGCACGCACCGCTCGTCTTCTCCTGAGGCCGTTCAGCTCGCTTCAAAGGGCTTGCCGGTGCCGGTGCTGCAGAAGAGACGGAGGCTTTCCAGGTAATAGCCCCAATTGAAGTTGTAGGTCCCGTAGTAATCATCGGCAAGCTCGACCGCGTAGTCCTGCCAGAACCGCACGCGCGTTCTTCCACCATCGATCGGGTCCACTTCGAAGCGAAAGGTGCTGTCTTGCCAGGGCTCATGGCCGTCCACACACCGCCAAGTGAGGCTCGTCGGCCCGGTGGCATCAACGATCTCCATCACCGGATTGAAATCGCCGGCAAATGTCCACCGAACGAGAGTCCCGACGAGGGCGTCGGGTGCATCGACCTTCGTGCTCCACCAACCCGCCATCCGGTCCTCGCGTGTCAGGGCCGTCCACACGGAGTCCGTGTCTGCGTCAACGTCTACCAAGTGATGAATCGTCTTCACGGTCAGCCAGTCTCCAGCTCGGAGAATTGATCGTCAAGCGAGAAGCCCAAGCCGGACCAGAGCGACGTTCGGAGCGCCTGGACCCCCACGTGGACGCTCTTCCTGAGGTGAGAGGTAGGTTTGAGCCATGGGTGAGGAAATCGAGTGTGCTCCGGAGACCGCGCTGAGCGAAGAGGAACTGATCGAACTTGCGATGGCTGCTGACCCGGACGAGGCACTCCCCCCGGACGCCGTTCCCATTGACGTCCACCTGTCGCGGTTAGCCCCACTTCCCCTCTGGTACATGCCGCCTGTTGCGAGGTCGGTGGCCGGGCGGTGGAGGCGGCCGATCGTCCTTACGGTGGTCGCGGCCTTCCTGCTGATCGACGCCCTCGGTCTCTGCAACACCTACGGCGTCCTCAGTCTTTGATCGCTTCGTGGTGTCACTCACGCGGGTCGCAGTGCTCGTCTTCTCCTGAGACAGTTTCCCGCTCTCGACGAGGAGCGCTCGGGCTCGTGGCGCGGTAGAGCTCTTTGAACATCTCGCTCATCTCGGGCATTTGATACCGGGCCTGGAGGCCGCTCGGGTTGGGCAGGAGCCACAGACGGGCGCCGCCGAGGAGTTCGGCCTGGGGACCGATCGCTGCCTTGGGCCGGCGAAAGGCTGTCCGGTAGGCCTGCAGTCCCAACACCGCCACACACCGAGGCCGCAACAGCTCCACCTTCGACTCGAGCTGCTTCGCGCCTTCACGGAGTTCGGAGCCACTGAGCTCGCTTGCCGCGGCGGTCACCCGTCCCACCAGGTTCGTGATGCCAACACCGAGAGAAGGCAGAGCGTGTTGCTCCGATGGCGACAGAACGGAGTCGGTGAACCCACCG
>Ga0210399_10002484_pt1 | contig 14345 bp, 8 predicted proteins | sample IncBWC14MmetaG_FD_150865 | JGI IMG/M metagenome (GOLD analysis project Ga0210399, IMG submission 150865) | Forest soil microbial communities from Barre Woods Harvard Forest LTER site, Petersham, Massachusetts, United States - Inc-BW-C-14-M | ecosystem: Environmental > Terrestrial > Soil >... | reverse complement strand
CCTGCGTCACGGCTACTACGTGAGGAATGAATTTCTTGCCCTTCTGCAACAGGCGAGCCGTCTGTCCGGAGGGGAAGGAGCTTGCGCCTGGTGCGGGAGTGAGCCACATCACCACGTCGGCATTCCCGGATGCCGCCTCAGAAGAATGCAGCACTTCAACCGTCCCGCGCACCGAAGTCTCCTGCGCTGACAGGAGCCCCGCCAAAGAAACAACTAGAACCGGCAGAAGTTGGAGCTGCATCAGGACTGAGCTCCAACCTCGAGCGGCGACACTACGGCCAAATCTGGGGAGCGGAATTCCATAACCGGGAACAGTGATTGTGCGAAGGCCCATCATCCGCTGCAAGGTTACTCGTGTTTTTGCAGGTTACCAAAGTGTCTGGCTCCGGGCCAGGGTGCTCAGTAAGCTTCCTGCTACACGTGTTTACGCACCGTTTCGAACACCTCCGGACAAGACTACTAGTGTCACTGCTGGCGGTCGTTTCGTTGCTGACCGCAGCGGTGTTGGCGCTCGTCCAGGTGCGCATGCGAGCTCATGTGTGGGAAGACCTGGCGTCCGCCCTGCGCTCTGAATCGGCTGTATACACCAAGGTGGAGGAGGCCCGCCGCCAGCAAGCCGAGCAGAGCGTCGCTCTCATCTCGGACCTGCCAAGCCTGAAGGCTCTGATGTCGACGCACGATCCGGCGACGATCCAGGACGGATCGGAATCCATCCTGCGAACTACCGGCGCCGAGTTGCTGCTGCTCGAGGACTCCAAGGGTGAGTTACTCGCGCTGCATTCCACCATTGAACCGGTGTCTTTGCCCTTGGGCAAATCATTGCTGTTGAACTCCACTGGGAAACACGATTGGTGGCTGTTGAACGGCCACTTGTACTGTCTGAATTTTGCTCCGATCACCGCCGGTGCGGGCGCGGAACTGCGCACGCTGGGACGCATCGGCCTCGGCCACGAAGTCACGCCACAATCGGTCGCCGGAGGCGAGGCGCTAAAGAGCGGAGCCCTGATCTTTGAACGGGCGGGAGGAGTGCTCATCAGCTCCCTTGATCGATCCTTGTGGCCAGACTTTCAGTACTGGCTGCAGAAGCCCACCACCGGACCTTCCAAGTCGATCCAGGAAGTTGACATCGGTGGCGAGCGCTATCTGCTCAGCTTCATCGAGTTGTCGGGCGATCATCCCGTCCGGCTCTATGCCCTGCGCTCTTACGACCAGGCCACGAGTTTCTTGCGGTCTTTAAATCAGATGTTGCTGGCCCTGGGAGCCATCGCAGTTCTCACCGGCGCCGTCGTGGGATTCGTCCTGTCGCGTCAGATCACTCGCCCCCTGGAGGACCTGGTCAGCGCAAGCCGTCAGATGGAAAAAGGGGACTTCACCTACCAGCTCCATGTGAAAGGTAAAGACGAGGTTGCCGAGCTCACCCGTGCCTTTGAGCAGATGCGCAAAAGCCTTCTGCTTTCTCGCGAGGGCATGCTCCGGTCGGCGCGGCTGGAAGCCGTAGGACGACTGGCTGGGGGCATCGCTCATGACTTCAACAACCTGGTGATGATTATCAAGGGCTACAGCGATCTTTTGCTGGAGTCGGTGCCTCGCGAAAGCCACTCCCATATCGAGGAGATCAAACGCGCGGCGGAGCGTGCCAGTGGCCTCACCCGGCAACTGCTGGCGTTCAGCCGCAAGCAGGTGCTGGAGCCGCAAGTGCTCGACTTGAACCATACCGTGCGCGGAATGCTCAAGATGTTGCGCCTGCTGCTGGGTGAAGACATTGAGCTGCTGACCAGCTTGTCAGAGCAGATCGGGCGGGTGAAGGCGGACCCGGGACAACTCGAACAGGTCATCATGAACCTGGCGGTCAATGCCCGAGACGCGCTGCCCGGCCGCGGCAAGCTGATTATCGAGACCCAGCCCTGCGATCTCGACGAAGCGTATGCCGCCGTGCATCAGGAAGTGACGCCGGGACCGTACGCGATGTTGGCCGTCACCGACACCGGCTGCGGCATGACCAGCGAAACCCTGGCCCAGATTTTCGAGCCGTTTTTCACCACCAAAGAGCCCGGCAAAGGCACCGGCCTCGGCCTCGCCACGGTCTACGGGATTGTCAAACAGAGCCGTGGCCACATCACGGTCTACAGCGAAGTCGGAGTTGGCACCACGTTCAAGATCTATCTCCCAGCCATCGACCAGCCGGTCGTGTTGCCGCAGGCCGATCAGACCGGCGAGGTGCCTCACGGAATGGGAACGGTCCTGCTCGTAGAGGATGAAGTCCCCTTGCGAACTCTGGCGGCCAAGGCCCTGCAAAGACTGGGCTACGAGGTCTTGCAGGCAGGCGATGGGCTGGACGCGCTGGTTGTGGCTGACTGCCATCCGGGGCCGATCAGCGTGGTCGTCACCGACATCGTCATGCCCCGCATGAGTGGGCCGGAAATGGTCGAGAAGCTGCGCCACAAGCGTAGCGGCTTCTCGGTGATTTTCATGTCCGGCTACACCGAGGCAGCCGCTCTCGGAAACGCTCGCGTCGGCAAAGACGTGGTTCTACTCAACAAGCCATTCTCGACCGACACGCTGGTGCGCAAGATCAGCCAGGTGCAGGAAGCCGCATCCCCAGTCCCCGACAAAACCAGCTCGCCCACGTCCTGAGCCAGATTCGCTGAAAATCCTCTAGAACCCGAAGCTGCTGCCAACTTCTGGCCAACCGGACGTTAATTTCACCTTGCCCTTCAAGACCCCGCGATGGTATCTGTTCTCACTCCGCGAAACCGTGGCGGAGGACACTGACCTCAGGACACGTCATTGACCGACGCTGCCTCGCCTGATCACTCGCCGGACAGGGTTGAACTGCTGGGCGCGGATGTGTCAATCGCCGAAGCCGAAGATCCTCACCGGCCGAAGCGTGCGATGGGCTTCCGTGACCTGATTCTGTTCTATGTCGTTACCGGAATCAGCCTGCGCTGGATCGCCTCAGCGGCGGCGGCCGGCCCTAGTTCCATCGTCATCTGGATCGGCGCCTGGCTGGTCCTCTACACGCCACTCGCTCTGTCGGTTCTCGAACTCTCGTCTCGCTATCCCAACGAGGGCGGCATCTATGTATGGAGCAAGCGAGCGTTTGGGGACTTCGCGGGCTTCATCACCGCTTGGACGTACTGGACCTCCAACCTTCCTTATTTTCCGGCTGTGCTCTATTTCGCGGCCAGCAACGCGCTCTACATGCGCTCACACACCTGGGGCCATCTCGCCAACAACACGACTTTCTACATCGTCTTCTCGCTGGTGGCGCTGGCGGTGGCGACTTTGCTGAATATTCTTGGCCTCGATGTCGGCACCTGGCTGCACAACCTCGGTGCAGTTGCCATGTGGATCCCGGTGGGCATCATCCTGGCGATGGGAGCAGTGTCGTGGTACCGCTACGGGTCGGCTACATCGTTCAGCGTTTCCTCCATGACGCCTCGCACCCATCTCAACGACATTATTTTTTGGTCAGTGCTGGCCTACGCGTTCACTGGGTGCGAGACCGCCTCGCTGATGGGAGACGAAATCAAGAATCCGCGCCGCGCCATCCCCTGGGCGCTCTTCCTGGGGGGAATCACGGTCACTCTGTGTTACATCCTGGGAACCGTGGGCGTGCTGGTCGCGCTGCCATCCTCCGAAGTAGGCAACCTGCAAGGATTGATGCAGGCAATCTCGAACACCGCATACCGGATCGGGTTTGCAGAGATCATCCCCTTTGCAGCGTTTCTGATCGCCCTGAGCAACATTGGAGCCGCCAGCGCTTACCTGGCCGCGGTGGCTCGCCTGCCGTTTGTCGCAGGCATCGACCGCTTTCTGCCAGCGAAGTTTGGCGCGCTTCACTCGCGCTGGAAAACACCTTGGGTGGGTCTGCTCACGCAGTTCGCCTTCGGCGCGCTTTTCATCTTTCTTGGTCAGGCCGGAACCGGGGTTAAGGGTGCCTACGACGCATTGGTCAGCATGGGCGTGATCACGTATTTCATTCCCTACTTGTATTTGTTCGCCGCGATGTTCAAGCTGCAATCCGAACCTGCCGGGCCCGGCGTGATCCGGGTGCCCGGAGGAAAAGCGGTGGCCAAGCTGGTTGCGATCGTCGGCCTCCTCACGACCACTTTGACGATAGGCATTGCTCTGCTCCCCCCGCCGGACGAACCAAATAAGCCACTGGCTGTGGTCAAGGTCGTCGGCTTGTCGGGATTGCTTGTGCTAATGGGAGTCGCGGTTTTCTACGGCCCGAAAATCCGGCGCCGCTTCGCAGCTTCCTAGAGTGCTCTAGGGAGGCGATCGTTCCCCATTCAATTCGCCGTGGGCGGAAGATTCCCCGGCCTTCCTGTCGACTTCAGCCCCAGGTTGCGAATCAGGCGTAGCAGCGAATTCGGATGCAGCCCCAGAATTTTTGCCGCATCCACGTAATAGCCGTCTGCCTGTTCGAGAGCGTTGAGAACGAGCTGCTTCTTGCTCTCTTTGACGGCGCCGTGATACTTCGCGGCCAGGCTGGCGGCCGAGGACGAGGTCTCCAGCAGGGCGTCGGGTAGGTCATCGACCAGGATTTCGTCCGTCGTCCCCAAAACCACGGCGCGCTCGATGGCGTTCTCCAACTCGCGCACGTTGCCTGGCCAGTCGTACTGCATGAGCACCGCCTGCGTTTCCGGGGACAAGCGCCGCTTCCTCATCTTGCATTTCTTGCTGACCTTTTCTATGAAGCTCTCTGCCAGCAAGGGAATATCCTCGCGCCGATCCCGCAGCGGTGGGGTTGTGACGGTAACGACGTTCAGCCGGTAGAACAGATCCTCTCGAAAGCGACCGGCTTGCACGGCTTCCGGTAAACTCTGGTTGGTGGCGGCGATCACGCGCGCATCCGCCTTGATCGGGCGCGTGCCCCCCACTCGCTCAAACTCCCGTTCCTGCAGGACGCGCAGGAGCTTGGCTTGCAGTCCCACCGCCAGCTCGCTGATTTCATCCAAAAACAGGGTGCCGCCCTCGGCCACTTCGATTTTTCCTTTCCTCTGTGCAACCGCTCCCGTAAATGCACCTTTCTCGTGGCCGAACAATTCACTCTCCAGCAGCGACTCGGTAATCGCGGCGCAGTTGATCGCCACGAATGGTCGTTCGGCGCGCTGGCTGTTGCAATGAATTGCGCGCGCCACCAACTCCTTCCCGGTTCCGCTCTCACCCTGGATCAGCACGGTCGCCGTCGTCGGTGCGACCCGTTCGATCACCTTTAGAATCTCCCGGATCCGGGAGCTCGATCCCACCATGTTGTGCTCAAGATTGATTTCCGAGCGGAGTCGCCGGTTCTCTTCTTGTAATCCTTCGCAGTGACGCACGTTTTCCAGCGCCAGGCTGGCCAGACTCGCCACTCCGGTCATGAATTCCAGATGGTTCTTGTCGAACCGTTGCTCGGGATCACGGCTATCCAGGTAAATCACCCCGATCGCAGCGCCGGATGCCGTCAGCGGCACGCACAAAAGCGAACGTGTGCGCGGCTCGGCCAGCGTCTGAACGTCAGCCAGGGACTCATCCATCTTCACGTCGCGCACCAGCAGGCCCGCCCGTTCCGACAACACGCGGCGCACCACCGCACTCGGCACGCGAACTGGAACGCCAGGGCCCAACCGACGATCCCAGGCAATCGCAGAATCGAGGCTCTCGCTCCCCTGGTTGAAATGCAAGATCGCGCCGCGGTCGGCCGGAACCACGTCGAAGACCATCCCGAGCAACTGCCACTCCAGAGACTCGCGGTCCCGAATGGCTCCAATTCCGTTCGCAATTTTTAGCAAGGTATTCAGGTCGCGAGCCAGCCGGTCGGATTCGGGCAGGGCCGCCAGAATACGGTCGGGTTGCAGGTAAAGCGCGTCTTCGGGATGAAGCATCGTCGGGGCCAGCTTCAACTCGGTAGTTTCGGCCAATTCCACCGCGCTGCCCTCGGGATGGAATGCTTCCTCGCGTACCAGGAACATCAGGAGCGAGTCCCCGAGCGAGACCCGGTCCCGATGACGCAACTCGTGCTCCTCGACACGCGCTCCGTTCACAAGCGTGCCGTTCCGGCTGCCCAGATCGCGAATCGTGTACCGACTTTCTTCGGATTCTCCTTCCTTACAGCTAATCAAACAGTGGCGGCGAGACAGGGCCGGATCAGGATGCCAAAGGTCATTGGTGGCCTCGCGTCCGATCGACAACTCCGCGGCGGACAGCGAAAGCATCTGGCCCTTGAGCGGCCCGGAAATCCCGACGAGTCTTGGACGCATGGTCGGAGCGCAGTTCATGGCGTGCCTGGTTGGGCGAATCTTTAACACACTCGAGCCTTCCGATGCACGTGTGTTTTCCAAAATTACTCCCGCCCATTAACCCGAACGCGAATGTATTAACCCACTGGTTAGTGAAATGGGAGCGCCTGCCCGTTGCAGATCGAGGGCCCGAAATCTCTGCACTTGCCAAATCATCAAGGAATCAACAACTTGGGCGAACCGTTCGCTGGAATTAGAGAGCCTTTTGGCTTTGGCACGCCGGTTGCTTTTAGCAAAGGTGCATACGGTGATCAACACCGTTACAAGGTGTGGGGACGGAGACACTAAGAACAGAAGGCGCCCCAGGCGCCGAGGTCAGGTCGATCTGCTTGGCTTGCACCGTTCTCGACACGAAGGAGGAGATATGAAAAAGCAAGTTCTTACTCTCGTCGGCGTGCTGAGCCTGCTCTTGGTTGCCGGATCGGCATTTGCGCAAAGTGGTCAGATTCGCGCCAACATCCCCTTCAACTTCACAGTAAACCATACCACGCTGCCCGCCGGAAACTACTCCGTAACCACTGCCGGTGGAACCGCCTCAATCCTGGTCATTCGGGGCGTCGACGGCAACGCGGTGAAACTGGTGGGTTCCCATCATGTACAGGCGTCGAAGCTTTCTGATCGTACCAAGCTGGTCTTCCGTTGCTATGGGGACCGTTACTTCCTGGCGCAGGTCTGGGTGCGGGGTAGCCAGATGGGACGCGAGCTTCCCAAGAGCACCCTGGAGTCGGAAATCGCTATGGATGCCGCCGCCCACCAGGTCGTTCTGGTGGCCTCCCGCTGACGCGGAGAGCAGTTCAGCGCACGTCCAGCACTGCAGAAGGGCACGCTTAGACGGGCGTGCCCTTTTCGTTGGTGGAAAGCCAACGCTATACCGGCACCGCGGTTTTGCGTGCCGGGTTGAAGAACGGTAAGGTGACTACCGTCGCGGTTGTTTTCAGACGCCGAGCCTCAATCGTGAGTTCCATCTGCAGCTTGGTTCCCGGCTTCGAATACGCAGTCTCGACACCTGCCAGGGCGATCAGTTTCTTCAACAGCGGAGAAAACGTGGTAGTGGTTGCCTTCCCTACGTGCTTGGCGCCGACGTAGACGGGCACCGCGACCCGCGACGCCTGCGTGGGCGCGGCCGGGGTCAGGCCAAACTTGTCGTGCTGCTCTTCCACCTCCACCCAATCCACCTCAAGACCCACCAATTGGCGCGGCACGCCGTTCTTCTCATCGTTCTGCAGGGCGCGCTTGCCGATGAAGTTCTCTTTTTCCAGGTGCACCATCTTGCCGAACCCGAGTTCGTACGGCGAATACTTCTGCGACGGGATCAGGGCTTTCTTCGCGCTGGTATAGTCCACTTCGATCAGCAGGAGTCCGGCCTCGACGCGAGCGACATCGAGCGCCAGCATGCCCGCGGCATGGATGTCGAACTGCTTGCCCTTGTCCATAAGCGCGTCCCAGATCTTCACGGCGTCCTTCCACCCCACCCAGATCTCGTAGCCCAGGTCGCCGGTGTAGCCGGTGCGCGAGATGTCGACCGGAATACCATTGATCTTGCCGCGGGTCACCCGGAAATACTTCAGGTTGGCGATGTCGGCTTCGACGACGCTCTTGAGCAGCTTCCCCGAAGTGGGCCCCTGCAGCGCGAGCGCCGCCACCTGCTCGGAAATGTCTTCGATCTGCACGTCCATGTTGAGGCCGTTCTGCTTGAACCAGCGCAGGCTCGGATCGGCCGCGGTCCAGCGATAGACATTCTCTTGCAGCCGCGAAATTGTCCCGTCGTCGATGACCTTGCCGTCTTCGTCGCACCAGCAGCAGTAAATCACCTGTCCCACCTTGACCTTGTTGATGTCGCGCGTGATGACGCGATTCACCAGCTTGGTCGCGTCTTTCCCCGTGACCAGATATTTATAGAGCGGCGAAATGTCGATCGCGGCGCAGGCGTTGCGGATGGCGTTGTACTCGTGCTCGTGATGCACTTCGTACACGCTGACGGTGTAATACCCGGACCACTCGCGGTAGTTCAAACTATGGCAGAGAGGAAAAGTGCGCTCGTGAAATGCGGTTCCGATGGGCAAAGGAAATCCTCGCGATGAACTGATGACTCGGGCCGATTATATGCAGACGCGCTGCATAGACGCAAAGACTGCGGAAAACCCTGAGAGATTTCCAACTTCGTTCCTATGTGAGGGCTAGCCATGTTCCCGAAGGGCGCTGCCAGGCGGCGAGACGGTAACGCCGCCGTCCCGGCGGCTGTGCGGTGGGCGTCTCGCTCAGCGATGAGAATCCCGCGACGCCGCAGACTTCGCGCGCAATCTTGCAGACAAGTTCCCGCTTACTCAGATAGAATCAACCCCTTATCCATATGCGCGGCATCCTGATAGCCTGGTCCGTTCTCCTCAGCGGTCTCTGATCCGCGCCTCAGCCCTGCGTCCGGCCATGTTCCCAATCGTTTCCTGATCCGAAAAGCAAGGTACCAGCTAAAGGCTCAACGCAAATGGCCAAATACGATGTCATCGTGATCGGCGGAGGCCACAACGGCCTGGTCAACGCGGCTTACCTCGCCCAGGCGGGCAAGAAAGTTTTAGTGCTCGAACGCCGCCATGTACTCGGCGGTGCAGCCGTCACCGAGGAAGTCTTTCCTGGCTTCAAGTTTTCGGTGTGCTCGTATGTCGTCTCCCTGCTGCGCCCGGAAATCATCCGCGACCTCGACCTCCCGCGCCACGGACTCGAGATTCTTCCTCTCGACGGCACGTTCACTCCGATGCCCAGCGGCGACTACCTGTGGCGCGTGAACGATCATGGCAAGACCCACCGCGAGATCGCCCGCCACTCGAAACTCGACGCGGAGGCCTACGACGAATTCGGCAAGGCTATGCAGGCCATGTGTCGTTTCGTGAAGCCGATCCTGGGCATGGTGCCGCCAGATCCTGCGACGCTCAATCCGAAAGAACTGATGAAACTGCTCTTCATCGGGCGCCGCTTCCAGGATCTTTCCAGCGGTGACAAGTACAACCAGGTGCAGTTGATGACCATGAGCGCGATCGATTTCCTCGACCAGTGGTTCGAGACCGACGTGCTCAAAGCCACGATGTCCGCGTCGGGAATTATCGGAACGTTTCTTGGCGTGCGTTCGCCCGGCACAGCCTACGTCCTCCTGCATCACTACATGGGTGAAATCGACGGCGCTTTTCGCGCCTGGGGTTTTGCGCGCGGCGGCACGGGTGCGATCTCGCATGCGATCGCCGACGCGGCACGAGAAGCTGGAGTGGAAATCCGCACCCAGGCGCCAACCGCAAAAATCCTGGTGAAGGGCGGCAAAGCGAAGGGCGTAGTGCTGGCCAACGGCGACGAGATCCAGGCGGATATCGTGTCCTCCAGCGTCGATCCCAAGCACACTTTCATCGACTTCATCGAGCCCGGCAACATCTCCGAAGACTTTCTCGGAGAGGTCCGCCGCTACAAGTATCGCGGCTCCTCCGGCAAGGTGAATCTCGCCCTCGACGGGCTGCCCAACTTCAAGTGTATGCCCGGTGACGGCCTGCACCTGCGCGGGGCCATGTCGATCTCACCCAGCGTCGAGTACATGGAGCGCGCCTATGACGACGCGAAATACGGACGCTTCTCGCGCCGTCCGTACATGGACATGGTCATCCCGTCCCTGACCGATCCGTCGGTCGCGCCTCCTGGCAAGCACGTGATGTCATGCTTCGTACAGTACGCGCCCTACAAGCTAGCCCCCGGCCTGCACTGGGACACGGAAAAAGAGAAGTTTGGTGACACGGTGATCGACACCATCGCCGAGTACGCCCCCAATATCCGCGACCTCATCCTGCACCAGCAGGTGGTCACGCCTCTCGACCTTGAACGCGAGTTCGGCTTGACCGAAGGCAACATCTTCCAGGGCGAGCTCTCCCTCGAGCAACTCTTCTTCCTGCGGCCGGTCGCGGGCTGGGCGCAGTTCCGCACTCCGATCAAGAATCTCTACATGTGCGGATCGGCCACCCATCCCGGCGGCGGCATCATGGGCGCTCCCGGGCGCCTTTCGGCGCTCGAGATCCTCAAAGACGTCAAGGGGGCTGCCTAGACCATGGCCGAGAAACGCGACGTCGTCATCATCGGTGGCGGTCACAACGGGTTGGTCACAGCCTTCTACTTGGCCAAAGCTGGATTCAAGCCGCTCGTCTTCGAACGGCGTGCGCAAGTCGGCGGCGCTGCCATTACTGAAGAGTTTCATCCCGGCTTCAAGTGCTCCACCCTCGCGCATAACGCGGGACCCATCCGTCCCGACATCGCGAGCGACCTGCAACTCGAGAAACACGGCCTGAAGCTGATCACACCCGAGATCGGCGTCGTCTCGCTCAGCCCGGATGGCCGCGTCCTCACGCTCTACAACAACACCCAACAGACCGCGCAGGAAATCGCAAAGTTCTCTCCGAAGGACGCCGCGAAATATCCCGAGTTGCAGGAATCCATCCGCAAGATGGGCAGCGTGATCGCGGACGCACTCAAGCTGACGCCCCCGAACATCGACGACCCCAGCAAGGCTGACCTGTGGGGCATGCTGCAGACGGGGCGAGCGCTCCGCAAGCTAGGAAAGAAAGATCTATACCGACTACTACGCTGGGGTCCCATGGCCGTCGCCGACCTGGTAGCCGAATACTTCGAAACCGATTTGCTGCGCGGGACGGTCGCGGCCCGTGGCATTTTCGGAACGTTCCTGGGTCCGTGGTCGGCTGGCAGCGCGCTTGTACTCTTGATCCGTGGCGCAGGCGATCCGCGCCCGGCAGGTTCCGCCCATTTCGCCGGCGGCGGGATTGGTTCAGTCACGCAAGCCATGGCCTCTGCCGCGAAGGCAGCGGGCGCCGAAATCCGTACTGGCACCGAGGTAGCACAGGTTCGCGTGAAAGACGGAGTCGCGACCGCCGTCGTCCTGAGCTCTGGCGAGGAGATTCCCGCGAAGGCCATCCTCTCGAATGCTGACCCGAAGCGGACGCTGCTGCAACTGGTCGACCCCACCCATCTAGCACCCGACTTCGCCCAGAAACTGCAGCACTACCGCATGATGGGGACGGTCGCCAAAGTGAACCTTGCTCTCAGCGGCCTGCCCGATTTCACCGCGCTCAAGAATGGCGACCGCAGAGCGCTTTCCGGACGCATCCAGATCAGCCCCGGCATCGACTACCTGGAGCATGCCTTCGACGAATCGAAATACGGCGACTTCTCCAAGCAGCCCTACCTTGAGATCACCATCCCGTCGCTCACCGATCCTTCGCTCGCCCCCGCCGGTCAGCACGTGATGTCCGTCTACATGCAGTACGCACCCTACAAACTGAAGGGTGATTGGAATACGCAGCGTGGTCCGCTGGGCGAAATCGTGGTGAAGACGATCGCGCAGTACGCCTCCAACCTGCCCGGACTTATCCTCGCGAAACAGATCATTACGCCGAAAGATCTGGAAGACACCTACGGTCTTACCTCCGGCCACATCTTCCACGGCGAGCTGGCGCTGGACCAGTTCTTCACCATGCGCCCCCTACTCGACTGGGCGCGCTATCGCACTCCGATCGCAAACCTGTATCTTTGTGGGAGCGGGACCCATCCCGGCGCTGGATTGACGGGTGGTTCCGGCGCGAACGCCGCGCGGGAGATACTAAAAGACCTGAAAAAATAGCGCCGGCATTCTTGCCGGCTGTCCCGAGGGCATCTCGCACTCGGCATCGGTGGGCGAGACACCCGCAAAATGGCAGAGATTCCACGCACTGCTACCATCATGAGAACCAGCGTCGTCCTGCTCATCAGCTGTCCCGACCGCAAGGGCCTCGTTGCCACCGTCTCCGACTTCATCTACCGGCACGGTGGAAACATCCTGCACACCGACGAGCATACCGACGCCGACTCGGCCTGGTTTCTCATGCGCGTCGAATTCGATCCCTCCGGGTTCGACATCCCGCTCACCGACCTGGCCCAACTCTTCACCCCCATCGCGCAGAAGTTCGATATGGAATGGCGCCTCGCCAAACCGGGCGAGCGCAAGAAGATGGTCATCATGGTCTCGAAGTACGACCATTGCCTGGTGGATTTGCTGTACCGCCACAAGGTCGGCGAACTGAGCTGCGACATTCCGCTCATCATCTCAAACCACGCCGACACCCAGCCCATCGCGGACTTCTACCAGATTCCGTTTGTTGTCATTCCGGTGTCGAAAGACAACAAGCGGGCAGCCGAGCAGAAACAGATCGCGCTCATCCGCGAACATGGCTCCGATTTCACCGTGCTGGCGCGTTACATGCAGGTGCTGTCGAGCGAGTTCGTGGCTGCCTTCCCGCACCGCATCATCAACATCCACCACTCCTTTCTGCCCGCCTTCGTGGGCGCGAGACCCTACCATCAGGCCTTCCAGCGCGGCGTAAAGCTCATCGGCGCAACCAGCCACTACGTTACCGAAGTACTCGACGATGGCCCGATCATCGAGCAGGACGTCGTCCGCATTTCCCACCGCGATTCGGTCGAAGATCTCATTCAGAAGGGCCGTGATCTCGAGAAGGTCGTGCTTTCGCGCGGCGTGCGCTGGCATATCGACGACCGTGTGCTTCTATACGGGAGCAAAAAGACGGTGGTGTTCGACTAGCTTCAAAGAACAGGACCCGGACCGGCCACCAACCATCTTGTAATCAACTACTTCCATAGTGACGTGCCTCGGACTCAGACCGTCAGGCCCGCTGCGCCTCCCGCTAGCCCCGGTCGAGCTCAGCCCGGCCCCCAATCGGCCCCTAGCATTCTTATCTCCCTGCAGCCCAAGAGGTTCCGCCGTGGAAGTACCTACACCGAAGTAAGCTTTCGATTTCTTGAACCTCGATTACCCTTAGATTACTGACAGGTCGCGCGGATTCCTATGTCCGCAAGGAGCGGGGTGTGGTCGAAGACCCGAAGTGGGAGTTGTCAATCCTGGCGAACGTCAGCGGCTTCTATCAGAAGCTGCTACGCGACTATCTCCAGGGAGAACTTCCCGTACATCCGGGACTGGAAGACGAGGCCATTCATCAGGCCAACTCTAACCTGCGCGAAATTCTCGGCAAGATGCACCGCTGGCTGCAGCTGCTGGACATGGCGATCACGCCGGCGATGGTGCGGCAGGCTCTGACCACCGATACCGATCCGGAAATTGCCGAAGCTCTGATCCGCTACTACACGCGCAAGCGAGAGTTCTCCGACAACGACCGCGACAAAGCCGACCTGGTCGCGACGTTCCTCTATCGTCATCCGCGCGTGCCCGGGCAGTGGGAGAAACGGGGCTACGGCCTGGACGGCAGCCTTCCCCTCTCGCCCTATGAGATCGCACTCATCGAAATCCTCGCCGACTCCGATGCTCCCCTGCTGCCCGAAGAACACGTCCAGCTACTACGGGAGTTCGAACCGCTGCGGGAGCAGATTCAGAACTTCCAGAGCTTCAACGCGCTCATCGACTCGGCCATTCTGTCCAGAGTGCGCGAGCTGAAACAATCCTTTGGACGGTCCTTTTACCATCCGGGCGTGCTCGCCACCATCGCTCCTTACAACGTCGTCTTTGGCGACCGCTTCGACGAGCTGTTCCACGGTGCCATCGCCGAAATCAAGACCTTCGCCCACACCGTCGAGGAACTGGGCGGCAGCATTCTAAGCAATATCGACGGCGTAGACGTCACCGTCGAGCACGTGGAGGCGATGGAGGAGGGAGAACTGCTGAAAGTCGACTACGTGGCCGCGCTCGACAAGTTTCGCCGCGTCTCCAAGCTGAAAAAAGAAATCGACAAGCGACCAAGAATCCGCCGTGCGAACCCGCCGGCAAAAGTCGTGTCGCGTTCCGGAGGGGGAGCGGCGGCCGCGGCCCAGCCGGCGCGCGCCGGTGTGCACCCCGGAGCCGCGCCTGCCCGGCCGGTGGCCGTGCCCGTCACCGCGCAGCAACTTTCTCTCGAAGAAGCCAAGCTCCGCCGCGTCGAAGAATCCATTCGGATCTTCGTGCGAGTGGCCGATCCCAAGTTTCGCCAGGTGGTCCCGATGCGGTTCTTCAACCTGAACCTCACGCCCGCTGAA
>Ga0210399_10002482_pt1 | contig 14354 bp, 21 predicted proteins | sample IncBWC14MmetaG_FD_150865 | JGI IMG/M metagenome (GOLD analysis project Ga0210399, IMG submission 150865) | Forest soil microbial communities from Barre Woods Harvard Forest LTER site, Petersham, Massachusetts, United States - Inc-BW-C-14-M | ecosystem: Environmental > Terrestrial > Soil >... | reverse complement strand
GAGGGAGAAGCCGCGGAGAGGCGCCGCAACGCCCGTTCACAGGCGGCCTCGCAAACTCTCACGAGGCTAGTCGATCGGCTAGTTTCGCCGCCCATGAATCGAACGACCGGCGAACGGATCATCTTCTGGGCGCTGCCCGGGGTCGCAATCGTCTGGATAGCGGCCTTCTTCCTCTTCCCCGGGTTCCTGCCGCCGATGTCACCGAAGGCGTCGGCGATCCAGGTGGCGGCCTTCTACGCCCAGCACACCTCACGCATCCGCTACAGCATGATCCTGTTCAACTGGTTCTGCGTCGCGCTGATACCGATCTTGATGCTGATCGTCGAACGCATGCGCCTGATGGCACATCGCACGCCGGTGCTGCGCTTTTGCGTGATCGGAGTCGCAGGGGCCGCTCCGATCGTGTTCCTCACCTCCACCATCTTCTGGCTCTTGGCTGCTTTCCGGCCCTACCGCTCGCCTGATCTGACGTTGCTCTACAACGATCTCGCGTGGATCACCTTCACGTGCGGGGTCCCCTTTCTGGTTGCACTCTGTCTGTTCGTTGCGGTGGCCATCTACCTCGACCAACAGGCCAAGCCCGTGTTCGCACGTTGGGTCGGACACTTCAATCTGCTCATTGCCGTCGCCCTCGTGCCGGCAGGTTTTGCCGGATTGACGCTCAGCGGCGTGTTGGCGTGGAACGGGTTCCTGTCGTTCTGGGTGAAGAACGTTGCCATCGCGCTATGGCTCATCGTCATGGCCGTCGCCTTGGGACGGACACTGGGGCGCGAGCGTGATGCCGCAGAGGACTTTGCGTGAAGCGGCCGGCGTTGCTCGATGAGCCGAAGCGGGAGCTCTGGCTGGCTTGGTACGCGACGGTCGCGTTCTACAGCCTGTACGCGATCGTCTTCTTCCTCGTCACACGGACGCAACCCCCCGGGAAGCCCTGGTATGACCCCACCCAGGTCGTTGGCTGGTTTGCCAACCGCCACGACGGGCTCCTCATCGGTTTCGCGATCATCTTCGTTCTCGGGGGGCTCTCCGCCACGTCGATCGCACTCATCACGTATTCGATCCGGCGAATGTCCGTGAGTCGTGCGTTCTCGTACTCCTACCTGGTCCTGTACGCCGTGAGCGCGGTCCCAGGTTTCCTCTTCATCTGTGTGGCCATGACGGTAGGCGCCATGCGACCGGAACGAAATCCGGTGATCCAACGCTGGCTTTATGACCTCGGATTTCTTTCGTTCTCCGGGACGATGGGCGTGTTCCTCATCGGCTCACTGATCTGGATGACGGCCATCCTCCTCGACAAGAACCGCGTGTTCCCCAAGTGGTTCGCCTATCTGAACCTCTGCAACGCACTGACCGAGGTCGTGGTCGCTCCTTCCTGGATCTTCCATGTGGGCGCGTTTGCGTGGAACGGCGTCATCGCATGGTGGATAAACGTGGTCGTCTTCGGTGTGTACACCGGCGCCTTTATCTACCTGCTCCGATGCATGATTCTCCGCGAAGACTTCGGAACCGGACCCCTGCCCGACCTCCCTTCGAAGCACTGGCACACGATCTTTCCCGCGGAGGTGGGAGCGTCATGACGACCACGGAGAGTCCGGCGTCGCTCCTTCCCCCGAAAAGCTCCAGGCATGTGCCGGGTCAGCCCGACATGTGGGTCTTCGTGCTCTTCGAGTCGCTCGTCTTCACTTCCTACTTTTGCGTCTACCTCTACGCGCGGACCCAGCACGAAGCGGCCTTCCTGCGGAGTCAGGCTCACCTCCTTTTGTGGCTCGGCGTGCTCGACACGGTCGTCCTCCTGACGAGTTCCTGGGCGGTTGCCCGTTGTGTCCAGCACGCCCGTGCCGGGCGGTACGGGCTGGCCCGGAGAGACGCTTGGGTCACAGCCGGGCTGGGGTTTGTTTTCTTGGTCCTGAAGATTGTCGAGTGGGCCCGCCTGATCCACTTTGGACACACCTTCACGAGCACTCAGTTCTTCCAGTACTACTTCTTCCTCACTGCGATCCACTTCGTGCATCTACTGATCGGGTTCGTCGTGATCGGGGTACTGATCCTCCAACTGAAGGACCCGAGGCGACGTCGTCAGGAAACGGTCGAGACCTGTGCGACGTACTGGCACACCGTCGACTTCTTCTGGGTGTTGATCTTCGCTCTGCTCTACGTCGTGAGGTAAGCGCAATGTCGACGTTCAACAAGAGGCTCTTTGCTGTCTGGCTGATCCTCGTAGGTATCACGGCGTCATACCTCTGGATAGACCATTCAGCCGGTCAACGCGGCGTCCCGACGGCGAGCACGGTGATCACCGTGGGTGCGATCTGCTTCGCCCTGATCAAGGTCCGCATCATCATGCGGGAGTTCATGGAAGTGCGCGGCGCTCCACAGCTGCTGTGTCGCCTGACGGACTTCTGGGTCGTCCTCATGGGTGTGGCGATGCTGGGTGTGTACTTCGCCGGAAAGGCGGTGGCCTGAGCCCGCCTGACGCCGTTAGGCCCGACGGCCGAGGAAGTAGAGGAACTCCGTCTGCACATCGGCATCCGGTGGCGGCTCGATCTTGTCAGCAAACACACTCGGCATGCGGATCATTGCGTCCATCGGCTTGAGTGTCTCGAACGCCTGCCGGACGGAATCTTCGTCGAGGCGCTCGTTCGTTCCGACCGTGCGCGCAAGGTCCCACGTGTGGACGAGTACGTCCATGGTCACGAAGCTGCTGATGATCTCGCCCGCCGGCGTTTTGCCGGTCGGACCGTCTATCTCTGTGGTCGACGCCCCCGGGTCGCCGGCGATCTCGTCGATCGCGTGCGAAGCCTCCTTCCAAGCCTTCTTCGGGTCTTCGTCGGCACCGAGGGGCGTCGACTCTCCACCCCTGACGCCCGCGATCACCCTGCGGTGTCCCTCGACGACGTGGGCCACGATGTCGCGGGCCTTCCACTGCTCGCACGGGGACTGGGTTTCCCATTGCTCAGGGGCCACCGCTGTGACGGCCGCATCGAAACCAGTGGACACCCGTCGATAACTGTCTTGGGCTTGGGTCATGCTTTCGATCGTAGGATGAAACGCACGACCGGGCTCTCCGGCGCCGGAGACCCTAGGAAACGCCCGATGTGTCGATGCGCGTCATGATCCGAGCCGCATCTCGGCCGAGACGCCGCAGCTGTTCAGGTGTGAGGACGTCGATGACCAGCGATCGCACGTGTTCAACATGGGCCGGAGCCGCGTCAGCGAGTGTCTCGAGTCCCTTCTCCGTCAGGATCGCGTTTGTAAACCGCCCGTCGGTGCGGTCAGGTTCACGACGCACAAAGCCGCGCTTCTCCAGGCGGTCGACGAGATGCGAGAGCCTCGACAACGACGCGTTTGTCACTTCGGCGAGCGAACTCATCCGCATCGTTTGCGCCGGGCTTTCCGAGAGCATCGCGAGAACTTGATATTCGACCATCTTGAGCTTCGAATCCCGCTGTAGCTGCTGGTCGATCGACCAGGGAAGCCAGGTCAGCACCCGTACGAAAGAAAGCCACGAAGCGAGCTGTTCGGCCGTCAGCCATCTGGTCTCGTGCTGCTCGGCCTCACTCACCTCTGGGCTCGACATGTCCGAGAACGTTACCAGGGGCGAAGCAAAAATCATAGATATTCACTTGACCGTTCATGCTTAAAACCTCGGTTTCGCCCGGTGTTCCGGACCCTCTGGAGTCAGGCCGTAGCTGCGGAATCCCAAGCCAACGGCAAGAAAATGCTCGAAACTGCTCGGGATGGAGGTGGTTGGGCACGACCGACGTTCAGGAGAATCGACAAGTCCCGGCGATGTATCACTTGACTATTCAAGTTAATCGGATTAGAACTCGTGAAGTAGTCGAGACAGGAGGTAGTCCCAATGAGAGTGGCGCTGACAGGTTCAACCGGGTTCATCGGATCGCACGTTCTGAGGGAGTTGCTCGACCACGGGCACGAGGTGACGGCATTGGTCAAGGACGGAGCGCAGTCCGACATCGTTTCGGCCCAGGGCGCAAAAGCCGAAGTCGTGGACCTCTATGACCGGCCCAACGTCGTCAAACTCCTGGCCGACGCTAACGGTGCTGTCCACACAGCCAGCCCCGGCGATGCGACGAGTGCTGACCTCGACTCCGCCGTGGTGGACGCCGCGATCGAGGCCTTCGACGGCACTGGCAAGCCCTATGCCCAGATCAGCGGGCTGTGGGCATACGGGAACAACGACGCCATCACCGAAGACTCGCCGTTCAATGCGCCGGCCATGGTCGCCTTCAGGCCGGCGATCGAGGCTCGTGTGCTCGGCACGAAGGGGATGCGTGGGGTCGTCCCGATATCGAGTGTCGCCTACGGCGACGGTGGTGGAGGGATTCCCGGTTTGCTGCTCGGTTCGCCTCGAGATGACGAAGGCAATCTGATCATGGTCGGGAACGGACAACAGCTGTGGTCAACCGTGCACGTGGCGGACGTGGCGGACTTCTTCCGGCGTGTCCTGGAGAACGAGTCGGCGCACGGCTACTACGTGCTCGGCAACGGTCTGAATTCGACAGCGGCAGAGATCACCGAGGCCGCGGCAGTCGCTGCCGGTGCTGCGGGAGCAGTGCCGGGTTCGGACGAAGAGGCTCGCGCCCGGGTGGGTGACTACTTCGCCGAGGTCCTCCTCCTGAGCCAGGGCACGCAGGCCACCAAGGCCAGGACCGAGCTCGGTTGGGAACCATCCCGCCCGTCGCTCGTCGACGAGTTCCGCGAGGGGAGTTACCGGAGCTGACCGGATCCAGCCCTCACGGGGCGCCCGCTCCGCCCCGGAAAGGTCGCACCTCGATCGGCAGCGTCGTGGCTTGGGCGAGCCGTCGACCCCACCCGAGCGCCTCGTCGAGGCTCGCCGCCTCGATGATGGTCACGCCACCGATGTGCTCCTTGGCCTCGACGTAGGGACCGTCCGTCACGGGAATCTTCTCGCGCCGAGGGTGAATCACCCTCGCGGTGCCCGCTTCTTCGAGGCCGCCCGCGAACACCCACGCGCCGGCAGACATCAGCTCCTCGCGCACAACCGCGAGATCGCGGTCGATGACCGCCAGCTCGTCGGCCGCCGGTGGCTCGCCGTCCGGTTGGTAGATGCTCAACAGGTATTGCGTCATCCCTGACTCCTCTTCGTTCGGTCGGACTCCGTCACGCGGCGCCCCGGGCCTGCTCGTAGACGGCGATCACCACGCCGCCAGCGGAGGTGGTCGCGCTCCCGAGCAGCCGCAGCGAAGCGTCGAGCTCGTCATGGAACAGCCGCCGTCCGCTCCCGAGCACGAGCGGGTGGATCATCAACAGGAACTCGTCGATCAGGTCGGCAGCCATCAACGAACCGATGAGCTCGCCGCTGCCCATGATCCCGAGGACGCCATCAGTACGCGCCTTGAGCTCTCTGACCGAATCGGCGAGGGCGCCCTGCAACAGGGTCGAATTGGGCCAGGGGAGTGGATCGGCGAGTGTGGACGACACCACGTACTTGGGGGTGTCGTTGAGCATCGGACCGAATGGACTGTCCGGTTGCTGGTTCCAGTAACCGAGCAGGTCCACGTAGGTGCGACGTCCGAACAACCACCCGCTCAGGCCGCCTCCCGCCGTCATCCGTTCGCCCATGGCGTTCTGCAACGCGTGGTCGGGTGGCCCATCGGTGGGTTGGCCCCATCCCCCTTGCCGGAATCCACCTCGGGTGTCCTCGTCGGCGCGACCGGGCCCTTGCATCACGCCGTCGAGTGTCACGTGGTTCATCACGACGATCCTGCTCATCTCCAGCCTCCTGTGGTCCCGTGGGGCCGCCCTGTCGGGGCAGTCCGGTTGAGGCGGGACCAGGTGGCAACCTGGCCCGCAACGCATACACGATCGGCGCGGGCCAAAATCGACATTTCGGTTGCCAGAACGCGCGGAATTCTTTCCGGGCCAGGTACGGCGACCGTGGCAGCTACCGGAGATAGGGCCCTCTGCTATTCGCCGAGGGCGTAGAGGGCGTCATGGAGCGCCGACCACGCCTCCAGCTCGATCGGTCCCCCGGTCAGGCTCGAACCAACCACCAAGGCGATCTGGTCCGGGTCACGGCCGAAGACGGACGTCCACTTGTGGTCGTCACCGTGCCGCGCCACCAGGCAGCCTCGCTTCTCCAGTGCCGCAGCGACACGCTCGAGCTCGTCGACCGTGTCGGCCTCCATGACGAGCGCGCGGATACCAACGTGACCAGCCCCGACACGCCGGGCCGCAGAAGTGGCGACCGATCGAAAGACGATCACCTGGGCGCGGTCACTCCCCGGCGCATAGACCGCCGCGAGCTGCTCCTTCCTGGCGAGCAGGGTGAAGCCGAAGACCTCGCCGTAGAAGTCGATCGAGCGGTCGAGATCCTCGATGTTCATCACCACACTTTGGAAGTTCATGCCTTGCTCCGAGCGCTGGGGTTTTGACATCTTGCCGACCCTGCACGTGTTTTGCACGAGACGAGCGCGGGCAGCGAACCTCACGGCGCCTCCTGCGGGTTGCGGGTGGTGGAACCCAATATGCTGCGGGCAGAGAGGCGAATATGACCCCAGATGACGTGCCGCAGGAGGACCCGAGCGAGAGCCCCTCGGATAAGGACGCCCTGGTCGACGAGGTCGAGGAGGAGTCCTTTCCTGCGTCGGACCCGCCGTCCTCGTGGGCCGGCTCGAATCCGGATTCCGCTCTGTAGCCCCTGCTCCCCGAGGATCGCCGCAGTGCAAAATTGGGGTCCGTGAGCGCCGAACTCGAGGAGCTACGGCGATTGCGCCGGGCCCGCGACCAAATGGACCGCGAATACGACAAACCGCTCGACGTGCCCGCGCTGGCCCGGACTGCCCTGATGTCGACGGCGCACTTCAGTCGCCGATTTCGTGAGGCCTATTCCGAGACGCCCTATTCCTACCTGATGACGCGTCGCATCGAGCGGGCGAAGGCGTTGTTGCGGCGTGGCGATCTCAGCGTGACGGACGTGTGCTTTGCGGTCGGCTGGGGGAGCCTGGGCTCTTTCTCTGCCCGCTTCACCGAGTTGGTCGGTGAGTCTCCCTCTGTGTACCGCGCCCGTGATCACGACGAGCTGCGCATCGTGTCGCCGTGCCAGCTGATGGTCCTGACCCGACCACGGAAGACCGGGAGTCCGGGCGGGGGTGAAGAGAGCAGTTTCGAAGAAGCATCACTGACCTCGTCGGTTTAACGTCGACGGCATGACCGTTTCACTCAGCACCGTGCACATCACCGTCGACGACCCCGAGGCGGCACTCGCCTTCTACCGCGACACCCTCGGCCTCACCGTCAGCCTCGACGTATCCAACGATGGCTTCCGCTGGATCACGCTCGTCTCCGACACCCAGCCCGAGGTCGGGATCGTGTTGTCCCAACCGCATGGCGGACGATCCCAAGAGGATGGGGACGCGCTGGCGACGTTGTTGGCGAAGGGAGAGTTGTACCCGGTCCATTTCGCCTGCGAGGACCTCGACTCGACCTTCGAGAAGATCGCCGGCACGCCCGGCGTCGAGGTGCTCCAAGAGCCCGCGACCCAGCCATGGGGCAAGCGCGACGCCGCCGTCCGTGATCCGGCGGGCAACCGCCTTCGCATCGAACAGGCGTAGAACCGCCTGATCGGCTGACGCCGTTCAGCGAAGGGGGTGCTCCTTCGCCTCGACGAAGGTCCGCCCGGTCAGCCGCCGACCGAGTTCACCCAGGTCTGTGCGACCGCCGCCGGCTGCTCCTGGTTGGAGGTCACGTCGAGGTTCAGCTTTGAGATGGCGGTGGTGGTCAGCTTGGCGTCGATCTTGTTGATCACGCTGGCCACCCCTGAAGTGTTCACCGACTTGCGGATCACCGGGACGATGTAGTCCGCGCCCTCGAGGTGCTTGTTGTCCGTGAGGGCGACGAAGTTGTTCGACACGACATTGCCGTCGCTCGAGAACAACTCGACCACCTGGACCTCGCCGTTCTTGAGGGCCGCCACGCTCAGGGGGCCGGCCTCGTCGAGCGACTTGAACCCGGCGAAGTGGAGTCCGTAGACGTGCACCAGGCCGGCCTCACAGCCCGCGAACGTCGGGCACTCCGGGGGCCCGCCGAGCGTCAACTGCGACGCGAAGGGCTTGAGGCTCGAGAGGGTCGTCAGGTGGTCCTTGTTCGCGGTGGCCTTGGTGACGGCGAACACGTTGGTGTCGAGCGCTTTGGACGCGGGCAGAACGGTCACGCCGGAGGAGGCGAGCGCCTTCTGGTCGGCGGGAATGGCCGTCGAGATGTTGGTGCCGGCAGCCTGGGGCGTGCCGCCGTGGAGGAAGCCGAGCAGCGAGGCCGCGTAGTCGGGCTCCAGGTTGATCTGGCCCTTCTCAAGGGCCGGCACGACGATGGCGCGTGTACCCAGCGCCGGCTCCACGGTCACCGGGTAGCCGGCCTTCTTGAGGACATCGGCCCAGATGTTCGAGACGATGGCCTGCTCCTCGAAGTTGGTCGACCCGATCACGATGGTCGGCTTGCTTGAGGAGGCCCCCGCCGACGCGCCGGTGAATGCCGCCGGGACGATGAGCGTCGAGGCCAGGGCGGTCAATGCTCCAAAGGCGAGGGAACGCGTGAAACGCATGTGGACACCCTTTCGGTGGGGGGAGGTGCCGTCGCGCCAACGTGACGGGACCGTAACGGGGCTGTCAGGAGACTGAAATCCTGACCAATCCCGTGGCAAATAGCAAGCCATCAGAGCGGCCGGGAGCCTCCGACCGGCTGGGGCAGGGCGGTGTCAACGGCCCGAAGGGCTCTACCCCGGCGTAACGGGGGCGGCGTCAACACCCTGGTCAGCGCCGTCAGCAGGAACGCCACCAATCCCGCCATGGCGGCGACGAGGAGCGCGCCGCTGAATGCCACCACCGAGTTGTTCTCGTTGAGCCCGCTGATGACGAAGGTGCCGAGGTCGGAGTAGCTGACGTAGGCGGCGAGCGTCGACGTGGCGACGACCTCAATCGAAGCGGTCCGCACGCCCGCCATGACAAAAGGCACCGCCAGCGGCGCCTCGATCGTGCGCAACGACTGGCCGCCGGTCAGGCCCATGCCTTTCGCGGCATCCCTGACGTCCGCGTCGACTTCGCGCATCCCGACGTAGGTGTTGGTGAGGATCGGAGGGATGGCCAACGCGGTGAGCGCGATCCAAGATGCCAGAAAGCCGCCCCACTTGAGGGAGATCGAGGGCTGGATCGCCAGGAGCGTGAGGAGGGCCAGCGTCGGGACGGCGCGGAATGCGTTCGCCGCATTGACCGCGACCAGCCCACCCCGACCGGTGTGGCCCAGCACTACGCCGAGCCCCCCGCCCAGTACCACTGCCGCCGCGATGACAGCGACAACCAGTTTGATCTGATTCCAGAAAAGGAGGGGGATCCCTTGTGAGCCCGACCAATTTGCCGACGTCGTGAACCAGCCGAAGACGTGGGCGAAGAAGCTCATCTCACACTCCCGCCATCTCTCTCGGCCGACGGGTGCGGGACCACGGGACGGCGAGACGCTGGGCGCCGACGAGGAGGAGGTCCGCGACGGCCGCCAGTGCGATCGAGAGGACCAGTCCGACGATGATCGGCGTGTTGTAGCCGATGTTGAAGCCGTAAGTGATCTGCTGGCCGAGCCCGCCTAGGCCGATCAGCGCGGTGACGGTGACGAGACCGATGACGGTGGCGGTGGCGACGCGTAGTCCGGCGAAGACGAACGGCAGCGCGAGCGGGAGGTCGACGCGGACGAGCGCCGCAGTCGGCGTGTAGCCGAGTCCGGCGGCCGCATCGCGCGCGTCTTCGGGCACCGCATCGAGCCCGGCCACCGTGTTCCAGATCATGATCAGGAGCGTGTAGCCGACGAGTGCGACTTCGGCTGTGACGTAGGAATAAGCACCGGTGATCGGCACCAAGATGGCGAACAGGGCCAGCGAGGGGATGATGTAGAGCGTGCTGGCGATGCCGAACACCGGCGCCCGGACGATCCGGTAGCGCCAGGCCAGCACGGCGAGTGGGATCGAAATCGCAGTGCCGATCGCGACGGCGATGACGCTGAGCTCGATGTGCTGGACCAAGTCCGCCTGGATCTGGCTCCAGTTGTCCGTGACGTAGCTCCACCGGAAGAACGGGTTCGTCCCGATCAGCACAGGCTGACGTTACCCGGGGCGCTGCATTGATGGCAGGGCCCCGGTCCCACAGGCGACTGGGCATCGATGGCCCCCTCCGCCCCCCTCGTCAGTAGCCTTTGTCACCGTGATCACGCTCGAGGCGGTGACCAAGCGCTATGGCGCCGACTTGATCGCAGTCAACGAGCTGAGCCTCACCGTGCCCGACGGCCAGGTGTCCGTCCTCGTGGGCCCCTCGGGGTGTGGCAAGACGACGACCCTGCGCATGATCAACCGGCTCATCGAGCCGACCGGCGGGCGCATCCTCATCGACGACACCGACGTCCTCAAGATGAACCCGGTGCACCTGCGCCGCAGCATCGGCTACGTGATCCAGCAGGGCGGTCTGTTCCCCCACCGCCGGGTCGGGGACAACGTCGCCACCGTCCCGCGCCTGCTCGGCTGGGACAAGAAGCGGGTCGATGACCGCGTCGTCGAACTGCTCGAGCTCGTCGGCCTCGACCCGGAGAGCTACCGGCGCCGATTCCCTCACGAGCTCTCGGGCGGTGAGCGCCAGCGTGTCGGGGTCGCACGCGCGTTGGGTGGCGACCCCGCCATCCTCCTGATGGACGAGCCCTTCAGCGCGGTGGACCCGATCACGCGCAAGCGGTTGCAGCAGGAGCTGTTGGAGCTGCAAGAGAAGCTGAAGAAGACGATCGTCTTCGTGACCCACGACATCGACGAGGCGACCCTCCTGGGCGACCGCATCGCGGTGTTGTCCAAGGGTGCGCACGTCGAGCAGTACGACACGCCGAACCAGGTGCTCGGCCGCCCGGCCACCGCCTTCGTGGCCGACTTCGTGGGTGCCGATCGGGGAGTGCGCCGTCTCGCCGTCATGCCCATCGACGCCGACTCGCTCTTCCATCCCCCCGAGGTCTCGCCCGAGCTCAGCATGCTCGACGCCCGGGCCGCCGCGGCCGGCGCCGACAGCCGGTGGGCGGTCGTGGTCGACGACCACTCCCGCCTCAAGGGTTGGATCGACCTTGAGCCCAGCCTGACCGGTTCGGTGGGGGACAACCTCGTCCCGTTCGAGGTCCAGGTGCCGCTCGGGACCTCACTGCGCGCGGCGTTCGGCGAGATGCTCCAGCACGACGTGCACTGGGTCCCCGTGGTGGAGGACGACCGCTACCTCGGGGTGCTGACTCCCAACAGCCTCCATGCCGCGGTGCGTCGCTCGGTGGGCGGCCAACCCATCGAGTCGCGCGACCTCTGAGGACGGTTCACACCAGCTTCAGCGTGACCTCGATGTTGCCCCGTGTCGCGTTGGAGTACGGGCAGACTTCGTGCGCGGCGTCGACGATCTTCTGCGCGGTGGCCTCGTCGACCCCGGGGATGTGGACATCGAGCTCGACGGCGAGGCCGAAGCCGCCGTTCCCGATCGTGCCGATCGTCACGCGGCCGGTGACCTCCGAATCGCTGGTGTCCGCTCCCATCCGGCGAGCCACCACCGCCATCGCGCTCTGGAAACAGGCGGAGTAACCGAGGGCGAAGAGCTGCTCGGGGTTCGTCCCGCCGCCGGACCCACCCATCTCGGCCGGCGGACGGATGTCCAGGTCGAGGAAGCCGTCGGAGGACCGGCCGTGCCCGTCGCGGCCTCCTTTCGTGGTGGCCTCGGCGGTGTAGAGCGCCTTGTTGAGGACGGTGGTCATGGTCGTCTCCTCTCTCGGCCCCCCCTTGTCCAACTCCTACCCGCCCCCGTGGCTTCCCTCTTCTTGTCCCTGCGCCCCTTGCAGGGCGATTGATGACAGTGACTGTCATAGTGCGTAAGATCGAAGTCGTGGGCCGATGGGAACCTGACGCGCGGGGGCGTCTCGCCAGCGCCGCCATGGCGCTGTACGGCGAGCGTGGCTTCGACAACACGACGGTGGAGGAGATCGCCGCACGTGCTGGCCTCACGGAGCGCACGTTCTTCCGGTATTTCGCCGACAAGCGCGAGGTCCTCTTCGGTGGCGCGCACGAGCTGCAGGAGTTCCTCGTGGCGCACGTGCTCGAGGCGCCCGCGGCCCTGTCGCCGCTCGAGGTGATCGCCACCGCCTACATGTCGGCGGGCGACGACATCTTCGAGGCGCGCCGGGACTTCTCCCGGGCGCGCCAGGCCATCATCGCGGCCAACACCGAGCTGCAGGAGCGCGAGCTCATCAAGCTGGCGACGTTGAACGCCGCCCTGGCCGAGGCGCTGCGGCGGCGCGGCGTCGGCGATTCGGCCGCGTCGCTCGCCGCCGAAGCCGGCGGGTCCGCGTTCAGGCTCGGCTTCGAGCGCTGGATCGAGGACACCAAAGGGAAACCCATGTCCACATTCATCCGGGAGTTGCTGGACGAATTGAAAGCGGTCGCAGCCGGGGAGTGACCGCCCTGTCGGACGCGTCAGTCGGCGGGGATCTGGTAGCGGGCGATCACATCGGCCTCACTCCGCAAGCGGGACGCGTCGTCGATCCGACCCAGCAAGTCGAGCCGCTCCGCCTGTGCATCTCGTTCCCACAGCTCGGCCTCGATGATGCGCTGCAGGTCGCGCTCGGAGAGTGATCGCCGCACCGATTCCGCCCCACGGAGCCCGCGCACGGCTCGGGCGAGGTGTTCACTCGAAGACGGTGGTGCGGGCGGGGCATCGTCGACGGATTCCGCGTTGTCGATTGCCGCAATCAGCGTGCGCAGCGCGGCCATCTCGTCGCGCTGTTGCGCTTTCATGGCCGCTCGCAGGTCGCGACGGAGCCGGGTGCGGAGGATCTCTGCGGGCGTGTCTTCCGTCACGAGACGTCAGCCGTCCGACGCGCGGGCGGACCCGGGTCGGTCAGCCTCGGGTGAGGGCGACCGCGGCGTCCGGCTCGGACACCCGGAAGGTGAAGCTCTCCTCGACGTAGAGCCGCACGACCTCAGCATCGTGGTCGCGGTAGCCGATGGAGAGATCCTGGCCGAGATGGAAGACGAAGTCCCCTCCGCGTTGGCTCAACACGACGCCGCACCCGACACCGGGCGCCCACACCACCGGGCCGCCGAGGATCTGGCGCAGGTGGTCGAGGAGGAGGTGGCCGCCGTGCTCGGCCGTCTCGACGATGCCGGTGTAGACGGCGGGGTCGATGGCGAGCCCGTAGGGGCCACCGATACCGGCTCGGCGGAGCGTGTCCGTCGCCTGCGCGACGACCCTTGGGTACTGCTCCATGTCGGCGTCGATGGTGATCGGGGAGTGCGAGCTCTCCTCGCTGATGCCGAGGATGCCGCCCGCCACGTAGCCCTGGAAGACGGTCGTGTTCTCCGCCAACGCGATCTGGCGCACCGCTTCGTCGAGCTCGCGCAGCTCGATGTCGCCTGCGCCGCGGTCGGCGTCGTCCAGCTCCTCGCGTGAGACGGCGAAGTCCGCCCTGAGTTCGACGACCGGGAGGACGCGGCGTCGTAGGGCGCGGACGCCCTCGGCCGGGCTCTCTACCTCCTCGACACGGCCGAGGTCGGTGGCCGAATACCCCCAGCCGCTCGGGCCGTCGACGTCGACCAGTTTGCGGGCCGCCAGGTGCGGGACGAGGCGGCTCTTGGCCTCGCCCTCGACCTGGGACCAGGCGGCCTCCGAGATCGGGGCCAGGTCGCGGTAGAGGTGGTCCATCAGTCGGTTCCCTTCAGACTCCCGATGCCGAGCGAGCCGAACGGAACGGCATCGCCCGCCTCCGCTTCCCTCTCGACTTCGGTCACCGGCTCGCTGGTGAACAGATAGGTGCGCAAGTGGCGGTCCAACACCGGGTCGCGCCGGCGCAGCCACTCGAGGGTCATTGACGCGTGTTCCTTCTCCTCGTCGCGGTTGTGGGCAAGGACATCGGCCAGGCTCGGGTCGTTCGTCGCCTGGACCCGCTGGTCGTACCAGTCGACGGCCTCGAGCTCCTCGACGAGGGAGGTCAGCGCCCGGTGGCGGTCGATCGTCGCCTCGTCCAGCCGCTCGGCGGGTTCGTGCAGTCCTTCGCTTCCCATGGGCGTCCCAAACTAACGCGGGACCGCCGTAAATGTTCCGGCCGGAGCCCGGGCGAGGGCGGCCGGCGAGGCCGGTCAGCGCTACGAGGGTTCCGCTTTAGGGTGAGATCGGCGAGGAGGATCCATGAGTATCGAGATCAACCACATGATCGTTCCGGCCACAGACAGGAAGGCTTCGGCTCGGTTCTTGGGCGACATCCTCGGCGTCGAGCCCGGCCCCGTGATCATCGGGCACTTCGAGCCGCTGCAGGTCGGTGGCGTCACCCTCGAC